>JAABUV010001385.1_pt1 | contig 35224 bp, 49 predicted proteins | sample 5559971 | NCBI WGS metagenome assembly JAABUV01 (sample SAMN10711881, study PRJNA513362) | rock metagenome | isolation source: Antarctica rocks | place: Antarctica: Victoria Land, Knobhead nord | collected 2015-12-19
TTCTCAAACGGTCGAGCCGCTAGGAGAGGGTATCCTTTCCTCCCTCGCCCACCATCCGGTGGCTGTACGGTCCACCGAGTCCCTCCGTTGAGGGGGGACAATCTTAGTTTAATGTATAAGGAGAAGTCTCCACCTCAAACACCCTCATTTTGCTGCCTTGACTTTTGGGTCCACCATAGGCTGTGGTGATTGCCGTCATCGCCCTCTCTCGAAGGGACGGGGGGAGGTGCGATGGGGGCCTTGTGCGATACCCATAAGCCCGCTGCACGAAAGAGGAGGCGTTATCGTGGACCTGTATGGGCAGCCAATCGCCTGTATACCCGCGCTACGCCTGATCCAGCAGACTCCTGAACCACACCTCAATCTCCCAGGCGACGTGACGCGTAAGCTGATCGTAGAGCGTGTGCGGCATGACGACGAGCGCGATAGGCGCATCGCCTTCGTGCTCCCCGTCGCGCCCAGGGGACCGAACATCGACAAAGGTGCAAGAGCGGGGAGCCTCCCCCAAGAGTTCCATGGCGTCCCGCGCGCCTTTGATGGTGCGGGGCGCGTCGCCCTCGTGGCAATGCTTGCGCAGCACCGCCAGGTACTGGTCGTAGCGACCGCGCGTCATGACCATGTTGCGCACGTCGCGGCCCCCGACAGCCACCTCCAAGCCTTGCCCCTCCGACGCCTGCATATCGCGTGCGATCTCGCCCAACCGATCCATGAACTGGGCTGCCGTGACGGTTCGCAATTGCCCCAGGGGCATCTCGATGTAGTCCGCGCCCCTCCAATGCAGGTCCTCATTTGGCGTGCGCAACCACTCGCGGGCGAACCGGAAGCCGAGGTTGACGAGCATATCGCGCGGGATATGATACGCGCGTTGCTCGGTTGGCGCTTGCACTTGATCGCGCATAACGGCATAGGCTTTGGCCCACCGTTTCTTCTGGGCTTGCCCCTGTGGCGTCTCCGGCCACCGGGATCGGAACGCGATGACGTCGGCGAGGGTTGTCATCCATTTTCCCGTCGCCTCATCCTTCGTAGCCTTCAACGCGCCGCTGATGGCGGCGGCACGCAAGTAGTCGGCCGTCACGCCAACGGCGGACGCCGCCTTGGAGAGCGCGATTGGACGTTGGTCGTGCTGCGATGTCTCATCGGCCATGCCCCGAGTATATCCGACAGGCGCTGCCCACCACACCACCCTAATGTCCTACGGCACCCACGACTCACGGGCTATTGACCTCACTCTATGCCGTCTCATAACATGTGATTACATACGGTAATATAGTAGTATACTTACAGCAAGGAGCGCAGATCCATGTCCGCGAAATGGCAGGTGCCGGATGCCGCGAGCAAACAAGCGCGCGCGACAGCGGCCGCACAACCACATGAGCGACTTGTGCAGCCGACGCACAGCGCCACATCTACACGTCACGACAGGGGGCAGGTGACCGAGCCACCCATGCTGCTATCTATACCGGCGGTGGCGCATCATCTTGGGGTAAGCGTAGCGTACGCATGGCGTTTGGTGTATCGGGGCGACATCGAGACCGTCCGCATCGACAAGCGTGTGCTGGTGCGACGCGGAGCACTGGAGGACTTCATCCAGGTACATACCCTCCCCGCCGCATCTCGTGAGCAGGACGAGTGCATATATCCGGATCTGGCAGAGGTAGGGGATTAAGTAGATGCGCTACGATGATGTGCAGACACAACAACCCACACTCTTTACAATGGACATCGGCACGAGCCATCAACCCACGTCGACGCCGATAGACGTCGCTCAAAGCCACCGCCCGCGCGGTCAACACCGCGTCGTCCCGATGAGCAGTCTACGTATCAGCCCCCACCACCCTCGGCGGAGAGACGGCGAGCATCTGGCACAATTGGCCGCGAGTATCGGCGCGTATGGGATGCTGCAGCCGCCTCTCGTCCGTCCACTCGCCGGACGACGTGTGAGCTACGAGGTCATTGTCGGCGCCCGTCGTGTGGAGGCAGCACGTCAACTCGGCCAGACAGCCATCGACGTCTGTATCACCGACGTCAACGATGTCGACGTGCTAATCCTGGCACTGGTAGACGACTTGCACCACCAGCACATCACGGCCGAGGACAAGATGGACGCCTACGTTGCCCTCGTGGACATCCTCGGTACGCAGGCCGCCGTCGCCGAGCGCTTGGGCATCAGCAAGGCCGAGGTGTGTAAAGTGATGCGTGTTGCACGCCATCCCGCCGCACGCGCGGCTGTTTGCGACGACCGTATCAAGCTCGATCATGCGTACGACATCCTCGCGGCCTATCCCGCGCACGAGGTCGATGATATCCTCGCACGCGCGGCCGCGAGCGGGCATACCCAGCAACAATCACGAGCACGGATCAAAGCCATTAAAGGTGGGGAGAAGGGACGGGGGGTCGATGTCACGTTGACTAGCCTGGAAACGAATCTCACGACCGCCGTTGCGCGTGACCGAACGGCAACGGCGACGACCAATCCAAAGATGACAGTCGTTTCGGGCCGAAACGGCCCACCGACGCACGATAAGGCCACTGGCGATGTCCTCCTCTTTGCTGACGCAATGGATGTATCGACGCGGGCCGACGCGCAACAACAGACGGTGGATGCCGATGATCTCGCCGTCATGCGTCTCTACCACGATACCGACAGGGCTGACCTCGCGGACGTATGGCACGCGTTAAAAGCAGACTTGGTGATGATCGAGGCGTGCCTCCACAGCGGCCCAGGCCTCATAACGGACAACAAGGCGCTATGACCACGTCCCATATACGCCCGTCGTGGCGGCGTGCCGTCACAACCATGTTACGCACGATCAGAAGGAGCAAGGATGAGCGACGGTCGCAAAACAAAACGCCGCGATGGTATCAGGCCGGTCAAGCGTGCGGACGGGACCACACGGTGGGAAGTCGTCGTCGAGTTGCCAGCAGACCCCGCGACCGGCAAGAGGCGGCAGGCAACCAAGACGTGCGCGACGTATAAAGACGCCAAGGAGCACCGAACGAAATGGCTCCACGAGATCTATGAGGGCAGTGCCGTCGAACGCTCTCCCGTGACGATACAAGAGGTGATGGAGTACTGGCTCGACACGCACGCCCGTCCACGGCTGCGTGCCAAGACCGTCTACGACTATGAGCAGATCATCCGACGATACATCCATCCGGCGCTCGGTCGCGTCAAGGTTCAGGATCTCACGACACGCCGCGTCCAACAATTCTACACTCAATTATTAGGGGCGGGTTGCGGAGCCCCGACCGTTCGCCGCATCCACTTACACCTCAACCAAGCCCTGAAACAAGCGGTCACGCATGGCCTGGTCACGCGCAATGTCGCCGCGCTAGCCACCCAACCCAAAGCGCAGCCGCGAGAGATGCAGGTATGGACCGCGGCGGAGGCGCAGGCGTTCATGGCCGTAGCGCCGGGGAGCCGCTACGGCCCGCTGTGGGAGATGGAGCTGGGCACAGGGATGCGCCGTGGCGAGGTGCTGGGCGTGCGCTGGCAGGACATCGACCTTGACGAGGGGCTGCTGCATGTGCGACAGGCCGTCGGGTCCGTCAAAGGTCGCGTCGAAATCAAGGGGCTCAAAACCAAAGGGTCCAGGCGTACCATCCCCCTCGCCGAGCCCCTGATCGTCGCGCTCAAGCAGCACAAGCGTACCCAGAACGAGCGTCGCCTCATGCACGCCGACGTGTGGCACGACAATGATCTTGTGTTCGCGAGCGATACAGGCAGTCCAATCAACCCAGACAACCTCTCGAGCGACTATCGCCGTTTAGTCCAGGCCGCGGGCGTGCGCCGCATCCGTGTGCATGACTTGCGTCACACCTACGTCAGTTTGGCTCTCCAGGCGGGGGTCAACATCCGAGTCATCAGCGAGCTGGTCGGTCATTCCGACATCAGGATCACGTTGGGCACCTATGCGCACGTGATGCCTGAGCAGCGAGCGGAGAGTGTCCAGAGGATCAGCAACATTCTGTTTGGATAGGGCAGCGTACCCGGAATTCGTTGGCTATCCGTACGTACGACGGCACGCGATCGCGGCGCCGTTATAGATCGGCGAATGCCAGTTATCGCATAACGAGGAGGATCATCGTGGAGATAGTAGTTTGCTTGGATGGCGGGCTGTACCCAGGCGCGCTGACGGAGGGCAAGGAGTATCGCGTCATCTCTTGGGACGAGCCGAAGACGCGGATTCAACTGCGGGATGACGGAGGGGCCGTGCGGTGGGTCCCGCGCTGTTTTTTCGATGTTTCCCGCACGAGCGCGCCCGTCCTCATCAAGGCGACGCCGCGGGACGAACTTGAGGACGATGTCGACCCGTCCTCGTTCGTCGTCGACATTGAGCTATCGGACGGGACGAGCGGATGGTGTTTATTTACGACACCAGCGGCGCTCTCAGAGTTGGTGGAAACAACGGTCGGGGACGGGGATCTCCACATGTACGGGGAGCCCAACATGATCGTCGTGAGCGACATCACCCAAGGAATCATCGACGACACACTGGCTTACCTGGACGCCATTGGCCTGCTGTCGTCTTGCATCCTATCGCCCTCATAGCATAGCGTTACGGCGGCGAGCTTTCACACGAGGCCGCCGCCGATGGCGACTTATGACCCATGCCTCCACGCGCTGCCGCATCATTCCCGCGAACGCCGTGCCTCTGTTACCCACGTCCTATCGAACCGGCACGTCTTCGGCAACAGATCGGCTTGACCACCGCACCGATGCGGCTGTTGCTGCGCCAGGCGGAGCCGCTCTAGTCCGTACCCACACGGGTCAGCTAGCAAGTCGTTACACATGCGCGTCCTTCCGATTCGGTTCGTCACCTGCTCAACGACCTGCTCCTCCCGGCGGCTCGCCGTCGGTTGATGAACCCATGTGAGGTTATTGTGAGGTTACACGCCCATATAAGCAAACAGGGGGCTTCGTATGAAGCCCCCTGTTTAAGCAAAGCCTTAAAGGTTACGAGATATGAGCGCCCAAGAACGAGTATTAGTTCGGTTACCCTTGCGGTTCGTAAACCTTACCCTTTGGTGGACCTGAGGGGATTCGAACCCCTGACCTTCTGAATGCCATTGAGTCCCTACCCCATATTACCCTGTGCCGGGACGTATCGCGACACCCGATTTACCCGTATAATGAGGGCCTCTGATACCGTCGATTACCGCCCTCTCACGCCCTGTCCTTGCAAAAATATTGCAAAAAAATCGAGGCCTGCCGGTACGATCATCACCCCGTTACGGCAGAGGGTCACGGCCCGGATGCATGATATGCGCGAGGCCCTGCGCCCGCGCCCCATTGTAGAATCGTTTGTCGATCGTCCACATGGTCGTCCCCGCTTGCTCAGCAAGCGCTGCGTAGGCCATGTCGAAGAGTGAGCCTCGACGGCTCGGATAACTGAGATCCATCGCACGGGCATAGATATCGCCACGATAATCGCGTACCGTGCCATCGGGCAACTGTTCCCACTGGGGCGTGAGCGCGATCTGGCCGGACACCATGCGGCGCACATGATCGACGAGAGCGATGTCGAAATCCGCGAGCGATTCGACGAAACGACGCGCTTCGCCTATGTGGAGAATGGGCGCGGGCCCTCTGGCCAGGCACAGATGATAGAGCGCATTTGCCACCTCAGAATACAGGCAGGTCGGGGCCAGGAGACGAGCATCCAACGCAACGCATTGATCGAAGAATGCCTGACACGCATCCTCGAACGGTCCGCCCACGAGGACGCGGACGACAACCGACGCATCGACAACGAAAGCGGACGGCGCGGGCACCATCTCCCTAATCCCAGCCTCCTGCCACGCGGGCCTTGCTCAACTCTTCCACCGGGTCGGGTAATTGGCTCATGTCCACGCCACGCCGCTCCACCGCCGCCCTGATGGCGGCCACTTTCGCGCGTGCACGATTGAGACGTTCCTCCGTCAGCGGAGGAGGGAAACCATCGCCCGCCTCTCCATGGCCCTGAGATCTGTCATCCATCGCAGCCTCCTTTCACCCTCCAGTGTAACGTCTCCCACCCCTGTCTGTCACCAAGGAGCGATGCCCTTACGTCATCTCCGATCCGTCTGTGACGGCAATGGCGTAGCGCATCTCAGTCGCCCTCCTCCACCGCACGGTCGATGAGCCCTCGGACGCGTCGATCGCGCCCCGTGGCAGCCTGACGCAGCCGCGCGGCGTTAATGAGGCCGCGTGCCCGCGCCTGTTCCACCGCCATAATGACCTGCTCTGGAGCCGTCCCAGCGTCCGCGACGTCAAGGATCGTGCGCAGGGGAGCCGTAACCCGCAGGCCCTGCCGCGTGACGATGTCGTCCGGGGCCAGGTCGTCGGCCGTGGTATGCACTGTCACCCCAGGTAGGGCATGGACCCAGCGACGGCCACGCGGGACCAGGAGGTGGATCGTTGTCGGCCCCACGTCTGACAGGCCGAGCACCTCCAACGCGCTCTCATGGGATACCACGGCACTCTCCTTCCCCGCCGCGAGCCAGGCGGCCATGACCTCCTCGCGCGGGGACGATGGATAATCGCGCAGGCGATAGAGGCCACGGCGCACCCGCTCGAAGCGCCCGCGATCAGCGTGGTAGCTCAGAAGCTGGGGGCTACAACCATGAACGTGCGCCTGCGCGCTGGTGAAATAGCCCGCTTGTTCGGATGAGAGGGCAAAGAGCCCGCGCACATCTGGCGTGTCTTGACTGTCATGCATATATCCAATTTTACGTGATGTATACATGACAGACACATGCTGATGACAATGGGCCCACCGCCGCACCTCCCATAGTATCTCCTGTCAGACGTCACAGCTATCATCGGTACGGTCTCGGCTCCCACGGCGCTGCCGACCATCATCAGCGGCCCAAGCGGACTCTGACCGTGAGGATGGGCGTCGGTACACTCACGCAGAACGTCGATGTCGGCGACCACGCGGCCCACGCTCGATTGCAGTACGCTGGACGTCAACGTAGCCGTGGGCCGACTCAGGTGAGGGCAAGACGAGGCCCGGCGGCACGGAGAAGCACGGTGGCCCAGGTGCGGAACGGCCGCCATCGCTCGGCGATCTCGCGCATCTCTGCCGGGCTTGCCGCGTGACCCAAGCCATAGAGGCGCCCGGCTAGCGCGAGAGCTTTGGGCTCGTCCTCCGGCAGCACATCGGTGTGGCCGGTTGCCCGGATAACGATCAGCGCACTGTAGAACGGGCCGATACCGTCCAGCCGCTGCACGTCGCGCATGGCCTCCGCAGGCTCCATGGCACGCAGGCGATACACGTCCAAGTCGCCGTGACGCGCGGCCTCAGCGATCCGGTGCATCCGTCGCAGCTTTAGCTCGGGGATGCCCTCGAACAGGTCCACACCCACGATCTGCTCCGGCGTGGGTAGTGCAGCCATGCGCTCTCCAGCGACGTCGAACACCGTGCCATGCTCCATGCTGAGTCGATCGCGGACGACGGCCATCTGGCGCGCTGGGCGCCGGGCACTCAAGACCGACCAGATCGCGGCCTCGTAGGGTGAGTAGAAGAGTGGCGGCCGTAGGCCGGGCGCAGCGGCGAGCAACTGTGCCATGACCGGATCGCGCTCACTGATCTGCACAAATGCGCGGGCGTCATGGTCAAGCGAGAGGACGCGGGCCACCTGGGCACGGACGGTGTCGAGATCGGCATCGCCGACAACCGCGCCGTGGACGGTGGCATCGGCGTCCTGCGTGACGGCCACGCCAACCTGATGCCGGTAGTCGTCGCCGTCCACACAGAAGGCCAGGCGCATGGTTCCATCGAACGAGGTCATATGCCGCTGCCCGAACCCGAACAGGGCCGACTCCTGCAACGAGAATGGCCCCTGCGGACGAATGGAGAAGTGGCGTATGTCTGAGGTCATGTCCGTGTGATCCGCTCCCAGCGTCCCCGCTGAACGAGATGGTGTACTACCACGCCATAATAGTATCCGATCCCGCCGAGTCGCGCTGGAGAGGCGAGCATCGTATCGCGGTGACCCTGTAGCGCACCCATCATCCTGCCAACCGGCGTCCCCTAACCTCCTGGACCACCCACCCAGTGCCGTCAGGATCGGTAAACGACAGGAACGACCGTCAGCGCCGCTGCGGGGATCGGGCCCAGCGCTGACCGTGCAGGGCGCGACTAGACTGCAATGACTCGGCGTTCAGACACGTCCAGGGAGAGACCACTGGTTGTACCCCGGAACACATCAACTTGGTAGGATGATGCCATGGATATTAGGAGACTGGGCCCTGACGACGAGGAGGCGCACTGTGTGATGGGCGAGCGCGTGCCAGCTGACACCGTGCTCACCCGCCTGAGCCGTTGTGAAATAGCGCGCCTGGGTCGAGGCGTTGGCAGAGAGCGCTGCATAGTCATGAGCAGTCGTGTCTTTCATGACAAACAATTGTCGTCTGTTTCTAATGATCGCACAAGCACCTTAAGGTATCCAGAAGGTGACGAGCTGATGGCCAGGTGGCTGTGGGATCACTGAACCGGTACACCCTGGCCGTCGGCACGCTCCATGCAGCGTCCACGCCCCTATAGGTCGACGCTATGCACCACTGGTGTATCCGTACCAGGATACACGTCCACCTGTAGGGCTCGAATGGTGTCGAGCGCTTCACGCACATGCGTCATCACATCACGCTGGGAGGAGAAAACATGGCGGACGATGCCTGCCTGGTCAATCACAAAGGTGACACGTCCAGGCACGACGCCCAGCGTTTTCCTCACGCCGTAGCGCGCACGGACCGTGCCGCCCTGATCGCTGAGCAGAGTAAAGGGAAGGCGGTGTTTGGCCGCGAACCGCGCGTGGGACGCCGCCGAGTCATCACTGACGCCGACGACGTCGGCCCCGGCGTTCGTGAACACCGTGTACGCGTCCCTAAAGGCACAAGACTCGGCCGTACAGCCGGGCGTATCGTCCTTGGGATAGAAATACAGGACGATGGCCTTCTCGCCAAGCAGGGCGCTTAATGTGACCGGATCACCCGTTTGACTGGGAAGTGTGAAGTCGGGGGCCGGATCACCCGTTGCGATCGGCTGTGTGCGTGTCTCACCCACTGTGTTTATACCGTCCTTACCAGCGCGCCTCGGTGTTCATCGACACGTTAGTGTACCCGTGTTGGGCCACCTCTATCGCCTGCCCCGCGACACCCCCCCTACGGGCCGCCAGAGTCACCCCCTCGTGCAGCATACTACCCCCTTTGTCGCTGCGCCGTTGTCGCGTTTCGGCGATCGTGGCGGCCTGGATCGAGCACACGATTCGTGGCTCGTTACAATCGGGAAACCGGTTATCAAACAGCCGTCGGGCCTTGGCATCACGCGACCTTGCTATCATGGGTGAAGAGTACGCGCCAACGATTAGTGGCACACGAGAGGCTGTGAGGAGGGAGAGCCGTATGGGGGGTTCGACTAGCATTGGACCCGTATCGTACGCTAAGCTTTTATTGCGTGAGAAATCCAGCTATTCGTCAGGATGGAGCGTCTCGATCTGAGCGTCAATTGCCGTGTCGCAAGCCACTGCTTGCCTGATCTTTGCGTATTCTCTGGCAATTCCATAGGCTTCCCTTAGCTTTGCCCATAAAGTCCGACAGTTCCGCATCCTGTTCGATTTGACCCGCCATGCATAGTCTAGGTCCGAATTGAGATGCTCTTTAAAACCTAGTAGCCGATGAACGTTCGGCAGAGAACGACTTTATGGGCAAAGCCGGCTTCCCTTTAACTATTGTTATAGAGGGACATGACGATGATGACGGATGATCTGTCTACGATGGACGATGCGTTCCTGGCCCGAGAGGCTGAACGGACGCTCTATGCCTACTCGTCGGCTTGGGAAGGCAACGACGAACGCGTCCTCGATGTTGGCGACGCGCTGGTGCGCGTACAGCCCTCACGGGGTGAGGTTGTCGCCCTACGGGTCGATGCGGCAGACATCGACGGTCGCTTGGACGCGTTGATCGGGCAGGTCGGGGCGCACGCAGGGCGGTACCTCTGGGTCGTCGGCCCCAGTACGCGGCCGCGCGATCTGGCGGATCGCCTTGTCGCGCGCGGCTTCGACATGGCCTACACCTGGGACGGCCTCGCTTTAGATGATCTGTCCGTTACGCTGCCGATGAACGACGATATCCGCATCGAGCCGCTCTCATGGGAGAATGTGGAAGAATACGCGGCACGCTGCACCGGCTCGACCGATCCTGAGGCCCGCGCTGCAAGGCACCTGTCGGCCCATCGCTATCTGTGTTCCACCAACCGCGAGGTGCGGATAGTCGTGGCGCGAGTCGGTGGGCACGTCGCGGGGTATGCCGTGCTCCGTATCGAGCCGACCCGCGTCGCGTATCTGCGCAGCGCCATGACGGTCGCGGAGTTCCGCCGTCGTGGCGTCTTCCTGTCGCTCGTTGCGCACCGCCTGGCGATCGCACGCGCTGCCGGCTGCACCGCCGCCGTCGTCCAAGCCATGACGACAACATCCGCCCCCATCCTGATGAAACGCGGCTTCAAGCCTGTCTGCCAGCTCGCGGCTTTCGTGGCCAAGGATGGCAGAGTCGTGAACACAAAGGCTTAGCGTACGATACGGGTCCAATGCTAGTCGAACCCCTATGGACATTGGTCACGTGCACGAGCAGTCCCTTGACGCGACCGCCCGGCTGATCGATGGCGTGAGCCCCGACCACCTAAGCCTGCCCACGCCCTGCGTGGACTGGGACGTACGCGCGCTCCTCACGCACCTGGTGGGCGGCAACTACCGCGGTGTTGTCCATCGGCCCGCGTCAGGGTGCCATATCAACGCGGACTGGCCGGTTCCGTTCAGTACGGGGTCAAGACAGAGGGCAGCGCGACCGTACCCAACCATCATAGCGGTATCCAGCCCGATCTCACGTGCAATTGTCGCGTAAGAGGTCGCCCATCCCGACGGTGGCGCGGGCAACGACAACGGCAAGGGATGCGTCGCACGACGGACGAAGGTCCATTCAAGTGCGTCACACATGGTCCCATACGTCAGCGTACTCGTCGCGGCAATCAAAGCGAGGTCGATCAGGTCCTTCACGCGGGTCGATGCCCGGCCTCCCGGTCCATACTGCCGACTGTAGGCGTGTATCTTCTCGGCCACATGATAGGCGAGCGGAATCGTCGGCACCGCGACGGGATCGAGGTCGGCGAAAGCCAGTAGGTCAGGCCCCCGCACCTACTCTGTCGGCTGAACGAACGGCGCATCAAAGCCCACGTCAATGACCGCACGCTCGAAGAGGCGACCAGCAAGGTCGGCATGCACGCGGTAGCGGACCGCTGCCCCCTCCTCCAAGGCGCCCAGGGCACTGGTCGCCTCGACGGTGTAGACGAGATAATCGCCTCCATCGACCCGCGCGGCCGCCATGAGGTCCCTGGTTGACGCCTCCACCGTATCCTGACGTCCCACGTCCATGTCTTTCGTTGTGCGCGCCCGATCGCCCAAGCGATAGTCAAGCGCCAGACCTCCTTTGAGGATCCAGCGGTCGGGAGCGACGACAAGGAGGCGGGCGAGCAGGCGGTCGAATACCACCTCCTTACGCAAGCGTGCGACAGGAAGCCGACGGTCCTGCGCACGGGCACGTAAGCGATCGTCGAGCGCGGTGCGGAAGCGGTCCGGCGTCTGATACTTCATGCCGACCGCTCCTCGACATCGAGTGCTGCCACGACCATGCGACTCACACGCGGCCCGCGCTCCATTGCCGCACGCCGGAGATGCGCCGCGTCGAGCCAGCCGCGCGCCAGCGCGTTCTGAATACCGCGCTCGACATGCTCGAGGCCTGTGCCACCCTCAGCCAGATCGAGGAGCGTGCGCTCCGGCGTCGTCAACCGCACACCCTCGCGGATCGTGACCTCGTCATCCCTAAGGAGACGCGTTGTTGTGTGCAGCGTCACCCCAGTGGGCGGATGCAGTCCACGTTGGGCCCGTGGCACGATGAGGTGCACGGACGATGGAATAAGGTCGGTCAGATCATAGAGGTCAAGCGCCGTGTCGTGCGACACGACGCTCCGGTCGGCCCCCATAGAGAGCCACGCCGCGACCACCTCTTCGTGGAGCGAGGACGGATAATCGCGGAAGCGATAGAGGCCACGCCGCACCCGCCTGAACCGTCCGCGCGTCGCATGGTGAGCGAGCGCCCGCCCGCTGATACCGTGCTCACGCGCCTGAGTCGTCGTGAAATAACCCGCCTGAGCGGAGGCGTGAGCATAGAGCGCCGCATAATCGAGAGGCGTCATGTCATTCATTACAAACAATTATCGTCTGTTTTAAATGACAATGCAAGGATTTGAGGAGTCGAGACGCGCAACGAGCCGTAGGGACAGGTGGGCGCCACCTGGGGGGGCCTAGGGGTTCAGCGACCGCGCGCGAGCATTGGGGTTGTGCGCGCTGGTGAAATAGCCCGCTTGTTCGGATGAGAGGGCAAAGAGCCCGCGCGCATCCGGCGTGTCGTGACTGTCATGCAAAAATCCAATTTTACTTGATGTATACATGACAGACACATACTGATGACAATGGGTCCGCCGCCGCACCTCCCCTATCTCCTGTCAGACGACGCAGCTATCGTCGGTACAGGTTTCAGCGCCAGCCACACTGCCGACCATCATCAGCGGCTGGGACGCGGCCCAGGCGGTCTCGAGCGTCTGGAGGAACACCTCCACCGGCTGTGCGCCTGACACGCCGTAGCGCTCGTCGATGACCACGAACGGTACGCCCGTGATCCCAAACGCTGCTCCCCGCTGCTCGTCCGCGCGCACGTCGGCCGCATAGGCATCGCTCGCCAGCACCGCACGGATGTCGTCGGCCGGGATACCCGTGGCAGAGACGATCGCGACGAGTGTCTCGGGGTCGCTGGGCACGGCGCCCTCACTGAAATACGCGTGGAGCAACGCCTCCTTGACCGCATCCTGACGTCCGTGCGCGGCGGCAAGATGAATAAGGCGATGGGCATCAAACGTGTTGCCCGGCTGCGCCTGATCCAGATGAAAGTCGAGTCCGTCTTCAGCGGCCAGATCCGTGAGCCGCTTGTTCGCCGCGTGAGCCTGTGCGGGCGTGGTCCGCATCTTCGTGGCCAGGAGGTCCGTGAGCGTGCCGGGATAGCGCGCGGGAGCGCTCGGATCTAACTCGAAGCTGCGCCAGGTCACCTGCACCGCGGCGGCGTGCGCGAACTGGGCAAGGGCCGCTTCAAACCGGCGCTTGCCGATGTAGCACCACGGGCACACCACATCGGACCATATCTCTACATTCATGATCGTCTCTTTTCTCTCATCTCTCGTCCGTGATCTCGGGCGCCCTAGGTCTTGACCACAGACCTCACCGGTTTGCACCCGGCCGACGCGAACCACCACTATATCTTGTATAGTGTACCACGCCGTGCGCGGCAGAACGGTACGCACTGCCCAGGCCACATGACGTGCTCCATTACCCACGATCGTCGCTCATCCCGCGCCACCACCGGCGGTCGCGGCGCCCTGCGCTACGCTTGTGGCCCCGTCAGAGCGATAGTCGACCTGAAGATAGCGCGTGACCTCCAGGGGCGCCGCCGTGTGCACACCGCGCGTGATGGTATAGACCACGATAGCGTATTCGTGGTCTTGCTTATCGTCCGCCGCGAAGACACGGCAGGAGTGGATGAGAATGCCGACATCCCGTCCCAGGGTAAACGGGCAATGAGGTGACGTCTCAACACCGTACACCTTACCCACACGTTTGTTCCACTCAAAATATTTGATGAGGTGGATGCTGTAGACGGCACAGCCAAAGGGAGCGCATGTGGACGCACTGGCCACACCAAGGGTATAGCCGGGGAAAACGGGCGGCAGCGTGGCCCGGACGGATGCCGGCACGACACCGGGTGCGCTCCAGGCGTGGGTGGTTACAGGAGGTGCCTGCGCAAAGCGTCCAGCCACGATCGCCCAAGCAACGGAGAGACCAATAGCCGCCGCGAGGATGACGGCCCCGGTAATAACGGAGCCGCGCTGCGCGCGTAGAGAGCGCCCTCTGGTCGCCCACCCAGCGTATGACACCGTGGGGTCGCTCGCCACGCTATGGATTTCCTCCTCAGAATGACCATGAGAGATACCGGTATCAGCGGCTGGTAGCGACGACTCCTCCTCAGGGTACTCATCGGGAACAATGGTATCAGCCGTTGGCGGTCGCGATGCCACCTTCGGTGGGCGGCTCGCGGCGATAAAGGCCTCACGCGTGGCCTCGTCCCAGTCGAGCCGCTTGGCGAAGACGGCGGCCAACCGGGCGACATAGTCCGGCCGTGGCCCCGACTTTGGCTCCCCCTTCTCATACGCGCGGATCGTGTTGGGTGACACCCGAACCAGATGTGCGAGCGTCTCCGCCGAGAACGGACGGTCCTCCTGCTCCGCGACACAGTTCCGGTAGTGCAGTAGCACCTGCCCAAAACTCTCCTGCTGCCCCTGTTCCATGAGGCGTTCCCTCACCCTTCGCCATCGCTACCGACACGGTCCGGCACTCCAACCGCCGATGCGTCCTGCCTGTAGGGTACGGCGCCCCACGCTACACCGCGACCACGCGTCCTGTGTGACGGGATGTTGCCTTCCTGCGGTTTTTGCGGTCCCGCAAAAGGCTCAATATGCGGTTTTTGTCTCGACGCACGGCACGTACCAACGCTACGGTGGATGGTACGGCCAGGTCAACACCTGGTCGACGGGGTCTAACGTGAAAGGAGAACAGTATGATGGTGACCCCACGCGATCTCGACATCCTGCAGTGGATTGGCCGCCATGGGATCGTCACGGCGGGACAGGTGCAGTCCCGCTTCTTCAACGGGCAGCGCGCGGCCTATCGGCGCATCCATGCTCTCGTCGCCGAGGGGCTGCTGCGCCGTGACCCGACGCACTGGAAAGAACCGTTCGTCGTGCGCCTTACCCCGGCAGGCGCCCGTCTCGCAGACGTCGGCCTCGTGCCCGCTGCCCTCATCCTCGCGGAGGTGCGCCACAGTCTCGCCCTGGTCGACCTCATGGAGGGTCTCCTGCATGACTACCCGGACGCGACCGTCACGACCGAGCGCGAGTTCCGCGCCGAGCGCCTTCGGGCTCTGCGCGAGGGGCAACCAATTCGCGGCGGTCGCATCCCCGACGGTGTCCTGCACATGGCATCGGGCGAGCGGATCGCCATCGAGTTGGACCTGACCAGCAAGCGCGCGTTCGCCATCAAGCGGGTGATCGACGCCTACATCGCGGTGCATCGCACCGCACCCGACGATAACGGCTTTGCGTTCGTCTGGTGGTACGTGCTCCCTGGAGCGCTTGACCGGGTCGCGGCGCTGATCCGCGACGAACGGGTTGATGACTTTATCACGATACGGGAGTGGATCGATGACACGACGACAGACCGTTCATGACCATCCATCAGGGGGGACACCACCCACCGAGGCCGATCGTTTCGCCCTGTCCGTGCTCACCCTCGTCGCGCCTGGCGCCGCTGTCGGCGCCCTGCTTGCGGGCCTGCTCTGGACGGGCCGCGCGACGCCGCTCTCCACGCGCTGGAAAGGAGCCAGCGCGGGGCTGCTTGTGTTCCTCTACATCGCACCGGGTATTCGATGGGTCTGGCCTGGACAACTGCTCATGGGTGCATCCGTCGGGTCCGTGGTCGCGAGTCTTGTGGCGGAAGCCCTTGTCGGGCCAGCGTTGCTCCTCCTCTGGCGCAGGCTGGCGCTGTGGTCCGTCAGCCCGTCGTCTCCCCGGCCCACGGTCGTCGCCCCGCGTCTCCTCGCTGGACCGACGCCCGCCCCGTCATCCGTGATCGTTCTGGGCACGGATACGGCCGGGCGCTTGGCCGATATCGACCTTGCGGGGGAAGCAAGCCTGCTGGTCGTTGGCCTGCCGGGCACAGGCAAGACGACGACACTCGTGCGCCTTGTGGCCGAAACCCTGCGCGTGGGATGGACCGTGATCGTGGTCGATCTCAAGGGCAGCGGCCTGATGCACCGCGCCGCGCACGTCCTCGCGGAGCGCCAGCAGGTCCCTCTCTACGTATTCGACCGCGCGGACCCGGACTCGCTCGGATATAACCCTTGCGCGGGAGACCCAGGGTCCATCACGAACAAACTCGTTGGCGCGTTCTCGTTCGCGGGCGTCGCCAGTATCTACCAGCAAGTGGCGCTCGCGACGCTGCCCCAGGTCATCGGCGCGCTCCACGCCGCGGGCAAGCCGATCACCCTGACCGCGATCGTCGACGCCTTGGAGCCCAGCGCCCTCGCGCGCTTGGGACGGGACGCGGGACGCAAGGACGGTATCGACTATGAGGTGCGCCTCAAAGAGTTGCAGGCGCGTGCTGAGAAAACCCGTGTCATCCAGGAAGGGCTGGTCGGCCTCCAGCAGCGCCTCAAGGCGCTCGACCTGGGCATCTTCGGCGACCTCTTGCGGCGGGAACCGGCGCTTGATTGGACCGAGATCACGGCACGGCCCTCCCTCGCCTATCTCGGCCTCTCGACCCTGGGGTCGCCCCCGGACGTCGAGTTGCTCGGTCGGGTGATCGCGCAAGAGTTCAAGCAACTCGCGGACGCGCGTCTCCGGGGCAGTGTGACCGGACCACCCATCTTGCTCGTGTTCGACGAGTTCGCGGCGCTCAACGAGGCCGAGCAGTTGGTCGACCTCGTGTTGCAGGCGCGAGAGGCGCGCATCGTGACCGTCGCCAGTTCGCAGTTTCTCCCGAAATCGACCCCCTTGCGCAAGGCCCTGCTGGGCTCGGGCGTGATCATCGCGCACCGGGTCGAGGGTGATGATGCCGAGGCACTCGCGACCCAATTTGGCACGACACCCACGGTCGAGATGACGCCGACGGTGGACTTTGAGACGGGCCAGGCGACGCGCGGCAGTTTCCGCCACCGCCAGAGCTTTACCGTCCCGCCGAACCAACTGCGGGAGCTGGGGTCCGGTCAGGTCGCCCTCCGCGTCGTCCGCAAGCCGCTCGCACAGCGACACACCATCGTGCCCGTCCACCGAGAGGAGATCGACTAATGCAAACATTGTGGGAATCCATTGTCACCGGCCTCGACGAGGCCAAGACCCTGCTCATGGGGGTCCCGAGCCCGAAACCGGGCGGCATGACCAACCAAGCCGGGGCGTGGCGGTCGTACGGCCTCGTCGTCGTGCTGGTCCTCATCGTAACGTGGTCCGGCTTCCTGATCGCCGTCGAAGGCGCCGGGATCGGAGCGATCATCGGCGCGATCGCCGCGCCGCTGGCGCTGATCCATCCCTTCTCTCCCTACAGCGCCCTCACGCCCTACGCGAGCGGCGTTGACTGGACCATCCTCGTCGTGGCCGCTCTGACGGGGAGTGCGCTTGGGGCGCTGGGTGGATTCGGGCTTGTCTACGCCGGTAGCCTCACGGTCGGCCTCGCGGTGGTCGGTGGGGGTCTCTGTGCGGGCGCCCTCATGAGCATCGGAGCGATTGATCACATCGCGGCGTTCGAGCCGCTCATGCTCCGGTGGCAGGGATACCGGCGGGCCTCGTGGGACGAGTTCGAGCGCATCGGTCCCCTCGTCGAGGGAGCGGCCGTCGCCCTGGGCCTGACGGTCTCGACGCTGCCGGACCTTCTCATCCGCGATGACGCGTTGCCACGCGCGGGGGCCTACATGCGGACGATCGTCCTCACCCGAGGCCTCCTGGACGCGCTCGACGATGAGGAGCTGGCCGGTATCCTTGCCCACGAACTCGCGCATTGGGCAGCGGGTCATCCGGTCGGCCAGCGGATGGTCTGGACCTGCGGTCTGCCCCTGGTTCTGTTCCAGCAGATCGCGCTGTGGTTCAAAGACTCGACCAACGGTTTTGTCGCCTTCGGCGGCTGGGTCGTCTTCTGGCCCGTCAACGTGACGGTGCGGTTCCTCCTGGCGCCACTCTACGCCTGGGCGAGCCAGACCTGTGAATACGGGGCGGATGCGCGGGTACGGGCTGCGGGCGATCTGTACCGCGAGGGTCTGAAACGCGCGCTCACCAAACTCTCCATCATCGAGGTCCCACAAACGACCTGGGAAGCCGTCCTCACCCGGACCCATCCCTCGGCCGCTCTTCGGATCGAACGCCTGGCCTCCGACGACGAGATGCGGCGGCGCGCTGATGTCCTGCGCCAGCGCACCGAGGCGAACCACCAGCGCGCCCAGACACAGGACGCGTCGTAGGCCCCCTGTTCACAGGTCCGGTCACGGGTGTATGCGGTTTGAGTGCATAGGAGAGCCGTCCGTTATGTGCACTCCGTGAAATGTCCACTACGGTCTGATTGCCCCACCGACAGGCGCACGATCAGCGTGACGGCGGATGACGCGCACCATCACGCGTGGGTCATGGAGTGAACGGCCGAGATGGGCGTCTAACAGGGGGCTATCGCAACATTCACGGTACGGCACAAACCCTGGCGGTAGGGTCCGCTAAAGAGACCCTCCCGCAGGGTTTGCCTCCGTCCCGATCATGCCGACGATAGCCCCTGGATAGGTCAAACAGAACCGGCATCGTCATGGCGCGGAGGGCGTCACGGAGCACAGCATACGAGAAAGGAGGAGAACAATGGACACCATAACAATCGAGGCCATGCAGGAGACATGCGAGGCGTGCATCGACCGCGATCTACTGATCGCGACGATGCACCAGCAGATCGCACTGCTAGAAGCCGAAAACGGCCGACTACGCCAACGCATTAGTCAGGCCATCCGCGTCCTCGGTATCGAGCTACTGACGAAGTAGCAGGGTAACGAGACAAGGAAGCGGTGGTGGGGGTGTTTGAGCATCCCCACCATCAGTATACAACACCAGAGTCAAGACAAGGGGATAGTGATGACCATAGAACCGCGCTTCAAGGGATACACGATTGACTGTCAGTTACAGGAGTTTCGACCGATGGAGGTGGGAGACGAGGGACGACGAGAGCACGTTCCGTTTGAGAGCCGCGTGGGGCAGCAATTGTGCGCGGAGGTGATCGACATCCTGTATGGCGAACTGGCGGATGCGTATGAGCAGATCGCGACACTCCGCCAGCACCAGGAGGGTGATGACGAGGAAATTGCCGATCTCCAGGGCTGGCTTCGTGACCTGACGTGTAGGGGCGGCACGACCGTGTAAGACGCGAGCAGATGGGCCAGACGCAGGGGGAGCGTGATCGCGCTCTCCCTGGTGGGGTGCATCAAATAGCAGCAGCGGCCCTGTCGTGGGGACGCGGGAGAACAGGCTCAACCAGCGGGCGCTGTGGCGGCTGAGAGGCACAGGGACCGGCAGGCTAGGACGCGCACGAGCGACGAGAGGAAAGGAGTGAGGCATGGACCAGACGGAGACGACCACAGCGATGGTACGTGCGCAGATGGTCGCCATGGACGCCGCACGATACGAGGTGGGTGTCAAACGAGCCGACGGGCGCATGGTGCCACTGACGCTATCGGCGTCCCAGGTGCTCCGGCGTGGGACCTGGTTGGTGGGCGAGAATAGGCAGGGCGCCGACATCTTCATCCGGCCCGCCGGGTGGACCACCCTCGTGCTTCTTGACGATATTGACGACGCGACGGTCAGGCGACTGAGCGCGGATGGGCTGAGACCGGCGGTGGTCGTCGAAACGTCGCCGGCCAACCATCAGGCCTGGGTTCGACTCTCGCCAGAGCCCATCGCACCCGCGCTCGCCACAGCGGCAGCCCGTGAGCTGGCGGAGCGCTACGACGGCGATCTCAACAGCGCGACCTGGCGGCACTACGGACGTCTCGCAGGCTTTGAGAACCGGAAGCCGAAACATCAGTGCCCGGATGGGAGCTATCCGATGACGCGCCTCCTTGCGGTAGCGTCGGGCGTGGCGCTGGCTGGTGGGGATATCCTCGACGCGGCGCGTGTCCGACGCGCGACAGCGTCGGGGCCAGGGGGTAGAGCGCGTGTGCCGATGATACCCGTCCCGCAACCGGGAGACGGCCCTGTGTCACCGCTCGGAGCCCTCTACCGCCGCGAGGTCCGGCGTCTGTCCCAGCGCTATCCGACCACCGATCTGAGCCGCCTCGATTGGATGGTTGTCGTGGCGCTCGCACGCGCCTTTGCAGACGCCGACGCCGCCGAGCTAGCGCGGGCCATGATGGAAGGGAGTCCGGGGCTCGTGGAGCGCAAGGCCGGGCATGTGGCAGACTATGTGGCGCGGACGGTCGGGAAGGCGCGCGCCCTGGTGGCCAGGGAGCACGAGGAGCGGTAACACTGCCGCCGTTTACGGACCCGCGCCGCGCTCATGCCTGGGCGACCCGCTCTCCTGTATCACGACCGCGCGCCTGCAGCAGAGCAACGGCCTCCGCACGCAGGACCATTACGCGATCGTGCCGGTCGATGAGATCGGCCAGCATGTATTCTTCGTCAACGGTGAGTGCACGGCGGCCCCGCGTGTCGAGGAGGGCCGCGAGGAGGACCCCATCTTCGACGGTGGGCTGGCTGTGGCTGACGCGCTCCAAGGTATCGTCGTCAAGGGTGGCGAGAGCCGCAAGAGCGGCAGATACGTCAGCCGGTAGGGCAGCCTCGGCCGCAACGGCCGCAGCAAGCGTGAGCGTGGCCTCGTCCTCCAGCGGACGCTGATGGGCATGGGCACGCCGTTGGAGGGACGTATACAGGCTTGTCGGCAGAGTGAGCGTGAGGGTCGGATCAATCATAGCGTGTCCTTTACGTAGCGCTCTTCCAGTATAGCGGCTCGCGATCGCCATGTCTGGCCCATTATCTATCGCGGGTCGATAGACGACCTAACGCTACCTCTGGCACATATCGTCACCGACGTGGGCGATGTGGAGGTGATGTTGCATGACGAGCGAGGGCCGGGGCTTGTCGAGCGCAAGGCGGGGCACCTGACGGATTATATGTGGCGCGGACGGTCGGGAAGGCGCTCGCAGCCACCACGGGGGAGCGCCAGCGTCGGCCATCTGAGGGGGAGAGGCGGGCCATGAATGAGGGGACGCACGAGCCCGTGACGAGCGAGCTTCATCGGCGCGCGCACGGTCGGCCCGAGCCTCGCTGGGACGCCGGTCTCATTTTTCGTGTGCTCGTCCTGCCACGCGCATGTCGCGACGATCCTCTATGCGTGGCTACGACGCAGGGGCAGACATCGGCACACGGCCGGATAGAAGCGTCATGGTCTCACGCTGCGTCGATCGCGCATACGGTATCGTGGACGAGGCCACATGAGATACGCACTATGTGGGACGTATTTCTTCCAAGGCCCCACGTCGTCCATGGCACTCCCGTGCGGACGTAGCCATAGGTGTGTCTCAGGGTGCGGTACGTAGTGCTGGGTAGCGCGGCACTGAACGACGGCAAGGACGCGCTCAATGCCCCAGTCGGCCCGCGTTAGAGATCACCGTCGTCGGTCATCTCACGCACCTCCGCCACATCAAGCAGCACGAACTCCGTGCCCGCCTGGTGAACGGTCCCCCGCGCGTGGAAGTGCCCGTAGGCCCACCATCGAGGCGCGCACCGTTCCGTCACCGCGGCGTACAAGGCGTCCAGCGCGGCACGCTCCGCTCGCAAGTCCTCCGCCAGACACGCATCGGACGCGATGGCCTCCCACACGAGCCTGGACCAGTCCAGAGGCGGAGCGAACGACGGCGCGGTGTGCGTGAGAACGGCCGATAGGCCGGTCAGGTCAAGTCCCTGTAGGGCTGTGCGATCGAACAAGAATCCCTCATCTGGCCAATACGACACGCTCGTCTGCCGCTGACGCCGATCGATGGAGATCGCGCCCCCGACGCACAGGATGCGCTGGCGACCGACCGTCAGGAGGGTGTAGTCGGGGACGAAGTGGATACGCTCCCACGGATGCTCCCGATCGGGGGCAAAATAGGCAGGATCGTCGTGATTGCCGCGGATCGCGTAGAGCGTGAGGTCGCGCACGTCCAGGGCCTGATCGAGACGATCGAGGCGCCGCCGCTCGTCGTTCGGCTTGAGGAAGCCGACCCCGAAGTCACCGACCTGGAGGATCGTGGTCCCCCGCACATTCCGCTGGCGTAAGCGATCCGCCAGATTCGCCCACTCGCCGTGTACATCGCCAACCAAGAACACCCGTCGCTCCGTCTCTCATTGCACTACTCATTGCTAGAGGGCGACCACCGTCTGGTGCCCATTCGATGCTACCACAGCGCACGGCCGCCGCACCGGTCATACACCGTCGCACCTCGTTGGCAAGCTCCGATGGGGCTACCATGCTCAGGCGGTACAGCCTGCGCTATGGACCATCCCGCATCCACAAAGGTAGCGCGTGTGCGGGCGTCGGCCCCATTATTGCCGCCTGGGCCCGAACGATAGCACACAGCAGGCAGCCTAGAGCGCCATTCAAGTAATCAGCACTGGCGCAAAAATCCGGTGATCCTGTCTGGATCGGCCACCTCGGCGGGCATCTCGCACGCCTCATTGACGCTCAAAACGGTCGGCATGGCTGACCTCCTGGACGGCGTCAAGAGCGACGCCAACCGGACTTTCGATTACTTGAATGAGGGTCGGCTTTAACATAATCTACGCATCGTTCACCGCTGTACATCGCTTCGTTCCGACCCTTTACTTGACGATAACGGCGGTCACACTCGCCTCAGATGCGCGATTACCAACCTGCGGAGCAGTTCAATCGGCGATGCACCGCTGTTCAACGACTGTCTCGGTTGCCGGATAGGCGCCGGCAAGCCATTTCGACGCGCCGAACGCCCCATAAAGGGCAGAATATTATGTTAAAGCCGACCCTCTTGAATGGCGCTCTAGGAGGTATCGCGCCGCGTGTGCACCAACGCGCCCTGTCCGGTCCCTCGCCGCATCGAGATAGGATCGCGCCTGTGAGGTACGTTTCGTGCGCGTGTTATCGTGGTGCATCAACGAACATAGTCAAGGAGGCACACCATGGCACAAGGGGACGATCCGGTCTTTACAGACCCAGAGGCCTACGGCATCGAGAACCTGGAAGCGCCAGGCGAGCCCGACCGGGCGCATCAGCCGCCCTCGACACCCGTACCGGGGACGGGGCGTGCGGCCGAGGTGGCGCATCGGCAGGCGCATGATGCTGAGGGCAGCCCCCTATCGGATGCCGATAGTAGTAGAGGGCGTGCCGAGGACCGAGCGGCGGTCGACGCGGGACGCGCGGAGGCAGACGAGGACCCTGCGTAAGACGACCCTCACCGCCTACGCGTCACGTGCCAGTGGGGCCGTCAGTCGCACCGTGTACGTGGAGCCCTGCGGCGTGAGGGTGCTCTGCACAAGGCTGATGCCCGTCACATGCATAGCTGCCTGTTCCGCCGCAGGTAGCCGCGCCACGTCGGCTACGAGGGCCGCCTGCGCGGCCGACGACGCATTGGCACGGACGCGGGCTAGCGTCAGGTGTGGCGTGACGTTCACGCGCGACACGATAACCCCCTGGCGCAGCAGTTCGTCCTCCACACGCCGCTGGAGCGCCATCAACGGCGCAGTCCCATCACATACCCCCAGCCACACGACGCGGGGACGGCGGCCATTGGGGAAGACACCGAACCCACCAACGACAAGCGGAAATGCCGCAACACCGGCGGTTGCCGCAACGCATGCCTCGGACGCGCGACGCTCCTCGTCCGGCGTCGCATCGCCCAGGAAGCGCAGTGTACAATGCAGGCCGTCAGACCGCGCCGGGCGCAGGATGGCGCGATGCTCCGCCAAGAGGTCCACCAGGGCGGCGAGACGCTCCTGGATCTCGGCCGGTGGCATGACGGCGATAAAGAGACGTTTGGACGGGCTCAGGGCGGTCATCGTCGCACACACCATTGTTCGAAAAACTGCACTGTCCCGTGCATAATACAACAAATGTCTCGTCATGGTACCACTAATCCTTGACAAATCTGTCTAAATAATAGAACATGTGTACTATATTATTAAAGACGCGCGAGGAACATAGCACACTACTGCAATGACCACGCGCCAGGGTCTTTCTGTTTAAGCTTCACTGAAGCTTAAACAGAGACAACCGCATGTTGGGGCTGCGCCCAGACAACGAGCGGTTGAGCAGGTCTCGGCACGACAGACGGACGGGCAACGCCACATCCCGACTATCGTGTTCCCACTTACGAGACACCACTCGGGTGATAGCACGAGCCAGGCGTGTCACCGGGAGGGCTACACGACAGCCAGAGGAGCCGTGTGAGCGTCGTACTCTGTTCTATCTCTAGCGTCAGGGCTCGGGCGTGTTCAACAAAAACAAAAAGGAGGAGGACGTATGAGTCAACGGCCAAGTCTTATTTATGCGGTGTGTCTTCGCTTCGACGGACTCAAAGCTATAGGCATGTCCCGACACAGCGAGAAACGTCGCCTGCGTGCGGACAGCGACGCCCGTGGCGAGACGCTGCCGGTCGTCGCGCTGTCCACCGGACGCATTCATGCCGACAAGACGCTAGAAACATATAAAGGAATTGCCTTGCGCTACGCCCACTGGGCGCGCGTCTCCTACGGCGTGCGCTCCATCACTGAGCTTGACGCACGGGCTCCCCTGCTCGTCACGGTCTACCTGCGCGCCCGCATCGATGCCGGTGATAGCCCCTATTCTCTCAAGACCACGCGCTCGGCCTTACGCATGTTTCACCGACCGGCCTACCCAGTACAGGGTCGTGAAGATGCCGTGCGACATCTCGGTGCCGACGTTGCCATTCCAGTGCGCCGCCGCGAAAACATCACCCGGAGCCGTCACGATGTGGCGATGGATCGGGAGATCGTCGTGGACCGGTATCAGGCTCTCATCGCCTTCTGTCGCGCGACCGGCGTCCGGCGTCGGGAACTTGCCGCCTTGGTCGTAGCCGATGTGTCGGACCGCGATGGCGCCTTGATCGTCCGGGTGCGGAACGGTAAAGGGGGGAAACAACGGGACGTTCCGGTCCTACCAGGACAGGAGGAGAGTGTGTCCAGCGTCACGTCGGGCAGGGACGCTGCTGAGACCATCTTCCCGCGCGTCCCCGTGCGCCTCGATATTCATTCCTATCGGCGAGAGTACGCGCAAGCACTCTACTGCGCGGGCACAACCCGTCCGCTCCCGGCACCGGAGGGACGCCTTGCCCCAGGCAGCATTGACCAGGAGCGCGCCCTTTACGTCAGCCACGCTCTGGGCCATGCCCGCATAGATATCATGACGCGGCATTACTTGCGGTAAGGAGGCACGCGATGGCGTCCGACGCTCGGCGACCGGAGAGTAATCCAGCCACCTTCGTCAGACTGGAGAAGGGGCTCGTGGGCGAGCGCCTCGTGGCGACCGCCGAAGGAGACGCGACGCATGTCCATCTGACGTATCTCCGCCAGATCACGGCGGAGCACGACCATCAGGCCGCAAGCGCGCGGGTGCACGCCCGCCAGATGGGACAACGTATCGTGGACCTGGAGACGCAGCTCGCCCGGCAAACCCATCGCGCCGACCAGGCCGAAACGCTGGTGACCCAACAGCAGCACGAGGCCGTGCACTACGGCACGTCGATCCGCCGCCTCGTCACCAAGAATGCCGCGCTCATTGGCGAGAAACGCCGTCTGCGCGACGCGCTGACCGGCAAACATCCCTTGCCGGCGGTCCATTACCGCATCGACATCGACCGCGACGACGTGGCGCATGCAAGCACCGTCGCGCTGCTAGAGACGTTCCCACACCGCGACCATGTGCGCGAGGCTTTAGCGGAGGCACGACGCATCGCGACGCGTCAAGGTGGTCACGTCCGCAGCCTCCGCCTCGACACAGCCGCCTGGCGCGCCGTTGTTCAGGTGCCGATTGACCAATAAACGGTAGGACGGTGTGGATGATACGCACGGATGTCTCGCCTCTACCCCGACGGGCTATCATCCTCGTGGCGCGGTAACCGGAATCCGATACGTCGTCCACGGGGCCGCAGTTTCTGCATACAGAGGGTCCGCGCTTGGTGCCGCAGATCCAGCCAGAGGAGCCAGGGCCACCCCTGCCGCCCGTGAGCGGCCAGTTGGCGTAACGCGTCCCTCGGCGTCGTCCCCAGTTCCTCAGCGAGGAGCCGCAGCCGTTCCATCTCAGCGGCCGATAGGATGACCGCGACGCGTGTTCCCTCGTTCATACGTTCCCCCCTGCACCGCGTCCTCAGCCGTCTCTTGACAGCCGCAGTCTAGCACGTGGCGCGCCGCCTAACCGCCCGCCCTGAGGGGCGCTGCGCGCCCTGCGCCTGGATACGGTCGCATGGCGCGCGGACATCCAGCGCGTCATCGCCCGCTAGCGCGCCCGCACCCCCAGGGAGCCGACGCGGACGGCTCCGCAGGCCGGCGACCCTCTCTGGTCGGTCCGGCCGCTCGTGTTCCTGTACCGGATGGCTCTCGTGGTCTCCGTCGTCGTGGGACCTCACAGGGCGTCCCAGTCTCGCCAGGCCCTCACTGTAGCCGACCCCCGGATCAGGTGCAACACCCCCAAGACCCGCACGGTGTGCGGCACTGTGTTGCACCTGCCCGCTGGGGGCCGTCTCGTGCGTGGGGCATGGCGGACGATGGAACGCCACATATGAGAACCACCGAAGGAGACAAACGATGAGCACCCTGCCTGGAACAAGCTGCCTACTGACCGACGTCGAGACGCCATCCCGCCTGACCGCCGACCGCCGCCCGCGCCCACTGGCCGGTCCGACCGACCCAGGGGACGACGCCGTGCGCGCTCGTCGCGCGGCCACGACGGGCCGTACAGCCGAGACCTGTTGCACCTGTGGCGTCCTCCTGGGCGAGGCGTTCACGCGCCGCTCCAAGAGCGGCAAGACGTTCTGCCAAATCTGCGCCGACCGCGCCGTCGCGGCCTACAGGGCACGACACCCCCAACCGCGACCATCCACGGCCCGGCCCTGTGGGCGTGAGCGTACGGGTACCGCGTACCTCCGGGACCGCGAACGCTACGAGGTCCGCTACCACGCCAGCCACGCCCGGTGGCAGATCGCCGATACACAGGTACGCCGGTGGACCTCCCACCGCCACCTAACCCAAGCCGCAGCCGAGAAAGCGGCCACCTGGATGAACACCCTGTGGCGCGAGCAGGTGGCCCACGAGAACCGGAGAGGAGACGCGTGATGACCCGAAGACAGACGCAACCCTACCCACCGCCGCCGCGCCTCGTCGGCGGCCGGCGGGCCCGGCCCCCACCCCTGGGCCATGCCCAAGAGATCGCCAGAACACAAAAAAGGTGGCCAGGAGAGTCAACCTCCTGACCACCGTGATAACGGAAAGGACACCCCAGATGATTATCCGCACCGCTCCTTCTAGTATAGACGTTCTCGATCCGTGGCACGACGTGACGGTGCACGTCACATTCAAGACCGTTGACCCCCACGGGCTGACCGAGGTCGTGATCGACCCCGAGCCTCGGGGCGACGGCCTGCTCCTGCAGCTCGTCGACGCCGCGATCGCGCGGCTCGTGGTCTATCGAAACGCGTTTATAGACGCGGAGGACGGCGATACCGGCTCGCAGGCGCCCACACCCTTGCCCGTGCCGTGGTACGGCTGGGGCCGGTAGAGGAGAACACGCATGATACAGGATCGGATCACCCCTGACCCGCACGTCACCTGCCTGGACGGCACGGACGGCGGTTTCCTGATCGCGAGCCGCACGCGGGTGGGCCTGACCCACACCGTCCATGTCCCCGACGGCGCGTGCAGCTGCGAGGCGGGCCAACGCGGCGTTGAGTGTTGGCACCTCGACTTCTGTCGCGCCGTGTACTACTGGCACCGCTACGAGCGACGCCAGCATCTGTGGACGGAGCGGGCCGCGCGGGTCGCGGCGCGGGCGGGATAACCTCCGCCCTAACGCGCCAGAGGGCGCGACAACACAGCACGGGCACGTCCAGCCGGATGTGCCCGCGCCCCTTATGACGAAAGGATGAGCACGATGACACCACGAGAGGCCACGCACCACACCGACGACGGCACGCCGTCCCTCACGACCACCCATCGTCAGCGCATCGATGACTGGCTGGACGCCTTGGCGCACGAGACCGACCTGGCGCGCAAGGCCGAGGCGTTCACCGCCTACCTCACGGCCATGTCCCGCTTCTGGCGCTACAGTCAGGCCAATAGCCAGCTGATCTACATGCAGCGTCCCACGGCGACGCACGTCAACAGTCGGAAGCGCTGGGACGGGCTGGGCTACACCGTCCAAAAGGGCGCATGGACACAGGGTATCGGCATCCTGTGCCCCCACTTTCGGAAGGAGCGCGACCGGCAGACCGGCGAAGAGACGCAGGTCTTGACCCACTTCTCAACAGGCTACATCTACGATGTGGCCGACATGGTGGCAGGGCCGAACGCGCAGCCGCTGGTGGCCCCCTGGCAAACCCTCAGCGGCGACCATGAGGCCCTCTACGCGCTCCTGCTGGAAACCTGCCGCCGCCTGACGATCACCGTCACCCTTGATCTCACCCTCCCTGAGGCGATTAAGGGCAGCTCGACCGGGAAGGGACAGATCCGGCTACGCGCGCAGGAGGGCATGGGAGAGCGTGCGCTGACACTCCTGCACGAGATGGCGCACGAGACCCTCCATCCGAGTGCGGTGCGAGAGCAGGCCGGCTTTACGCGGCAGCAGGTGGAGTGTCAGGCGGAAGCCGTCGCGTACTGTTGCGCGCAGGCTCTCGGCATGGAGACGCCCAACTCCCCCACCTATCTGGCCCTGTACCACATCGGGCGGGACGAGCTACGGAAGAACGCCCAAGCCATCGCGGTCGGCGTTCAGAAGATTCTGCGCGCGGTCGAGCGCGCGAGCGAACCGGCGGCGGAAGCGGCCGCATAGGGGCAGCACCGGGGCGGAGTGCAGCGCGTCTGTCTCTCCGCCCTTTGGTGGCCATGCGTACACCCACGACACATCATGACCGGAAAGGAGATCATCATGGAACGCATCTGGAACCCATTCGAGACACAAGGGGCGCCGCAGCGGACCCTCCGCATCCCGATCGGACGCATCGCGATCACGGCGGGCGTGCTCGCCCTGATCGAGGACGCACACGTCGACATCGCGCCGTACATCCTCCGACACATGACCGGCGATTGGGGCGATATGGACGCGGAGGACCGCGCGGCGAACAATCGGGCGCTGGCCACCGGCGACCGGATACTCTCGCGCTACGAGACGGGGGGCGGCGTCATCTGGATTATCACCGAGGCCGGACACGGAGAATCGACCGTGTTGTTGCCCGAGGAGTACTAACGAGATGTCTCCTCTCACCCCCGACCAAGCGCAGGCGCTGGCACGCCTGCGACGGCGACAAATGACCGAGGCGCGGCGCATCATCCGCGTCGTGGCGTGGGCCTACGGGATACCCGTGGAACAACTCCACGGCGCCAGCCGCGCGCAGGAGATAGCGGAGGTGCGGCAGGTGTGCATGTATCTGCTACGCACCGATCTCCGGTGGCCCGAACCAGAGCGGGACATCCCGTTCCAGGCCACGCGCGCGGCCGTCCTGATGAAGCGGGATCACTCAACTATTCTCCACGGCGCGGACGTGATCGCCCGCAGGCTCGGGACGGACAAGTACCTCGCTTACATGATCGACGACATACGCGCCGCGTTGCGGCGCGAGGATGACCACCCTATAGGAGGACACCATGGCACAGCTACAAATAATCCCCGTCGCCCAGATCGCACCGTCGCCGGACAATACGCGTTTGTTTGATCGCACGGACAAGGAGGATAAGATCGCGCTCGACGAGCTGGCCGCCTCCATCCGCGAGCTGGGGCACCAGCAACCGCCCAAAGTACGGCCAAGCGGCGACACGAAGAAGCCCTTCGTCCTGGTCTACGGTGAACGGCGTCTACGCGCCGTCCGCGACATTCTCAAGCTCGACACCATCACCGTGCTGGTAGATGACGCGATGGCTGGGGAGGACGCCTCGGCCGCCACGGTGGTCGAGAACCTTCAGCGGCGCGATCTGCACCCGATGGACGCAGCGCGGGGCATCGCTATCCTGCGCAGCCAGGGCACGAGCGTCAAAGATGTGGCTAAGCGTCTGGGCCGTCGGGAGGAGTGGATCAAGGAGCGCCTGAAGCTCTGCGACCTGCCCACCGAGGCCCAGGACCTCTACCGGCGCTCGGCGTCGATGACGCTCCAGCAGGCGCTCGACCTGCACGACTACACACACGGCGGAAAGGACAACAAGGGCTTCCCGGCCCTGATCATGGCCGTCGCGCGCGAGATGGCCGCAGGGATGAGCGGGAGCGCCGCGCTCGGCGGATTCGTCCACCGGCACCCCGAACTGGTCATGACCATTCAGCACGCCTACAACGATGGTCAGGGACGGTGGGGCGGCAACTTCTTCGACACGCGCACTATCTGCACAAAGTGCCCGTTCGCGGCCTACCGGCCGGGCTACTACGACGGCGTCGGCTACTGCCTCCTGCCGACGCATTACGCCGACCTCCGGCGCAAAGGCCAGGAGAAGTACGACGCCGCGCAGGCCGCGCAGGCGGCACAAGCGGAAACCACGGGGGGTGCCACCACACCGGCCACGAGCTGGCAGACCGAGCCGCAGAAAACGGCGGCGCAGAAGGGCAAGGAGACCCGACAACGCCACAAAGACCAGAAGGCCGCGTACTATCCCACCGTGTCGGCCATTGAGCGCGCCATCGACATGATCCCGGCCGTCGATACAATTGATGTCGCGGTCCTCTGCGCCTATACCCTCACGACCGACCATGTGGACCGTCAAGCCATCGAACAGGTCATGACGCGGCACAATCTCAAGAGCTTCCCCGGCCCCTGGTCCAGGCCAGGACGCGCGGAGATCGAGCGGTTGCGGTCATTCAACGGCGTGAACCTGGTGCGGTACACGCTGGAAGCGCTGCTGCTGACGCAGGCCATACGGGCACGCGACTACGACCCCGGCCGTGGTCGCCCCGATCCGGTCCTGGCCCTGTATCTACCGGGTCAGGCAGCATCCTCCCCTGCGGAGGATGTGTCACAGGCCGCGCGTGAGGAGGATGACGAGGACCTTGCGGACGATGAGCTGATCGATGAGGAGGATGAAAGCGCATGAGCACGACAGAGCACATCACAATCGCTATCACAGCGGACATGTTCCCCTGCCCCGCCTGCGGCGGCACGCCGACCGGGACCATCGACACGCTCGTCTGTCGGTGGGGACCGCCACGGGACCGTTACCGACTGGGATGGGAACGACCTGGACACCCAGGAGACGCTCTACCGGGACGGGCACCCGGTCCTGTCCTGCGAGAATGGCCATGACGACACGCATGTCGATTTCACCGGCGATGTGATGAGCACGCTACAAATCGAAAGGAGCGACGATGATGACCACGACACCAACTGAGCGCGCGGAACGGCGACAAGCCGCGCTCACGCGGGAAGCTATCGCGACCATCGTCAACGCCGCGATCGACGAGGCGCTGGTCGTGCAGCGGCGGCAATACAGCGTCCAAGGCGACAAACTGGACAGCTGGCTTGTCGACATCGCCAAGCGCGCAACGGGCTCTCTCGACCTGCTCTTCTATGAGGCCCTGGCGCTGCATGGGAAACACCTCGCCTGGCCCGCGATGGTGCAGGTTGTGGAGTCCACGCACCGCCCGTCGAGCTATGTCAAAGACGTCTATTATCATGACCGCGAGGCCCTGGAGCAGAAGCAGCCGCGCATCTTCGCCTGGGCCACGCGCGACACGGGGACCTGGTTGTTCATCCCTGGAACGGGGCGTGACTCGTGCCTGGAACTGGCACGGGCGGCGCTGGGGAGTGGCCAGGAGCATGACTGGTATTGGTGGAACGGCCAAATGCTGGCGCGGGTCGACGCCCAGACCGCGCTGGCCCGCTTGGTCACAGCAGAGCGGGCGGTCGCGCGACAAGAGAAGGAGGCCGCCCGCGCGGCCTCCTGAGTTCAGTGATGACAATGGGGGCGATGATGCGAACGACGAGCGTGCTGGATGGCGAGATACCCGCCGGACACGCCACGCGCTCGTGGTCGGCGCAGTGTGCGACGTGCGCCACGACCATCAGCGTGGTCGGATGGAGCAGGTGCGAGGGTTTCGCAGGGTTTCGTGACGCGGGGTGGAGCAAGACGACGCGCCATGGCTGGCGCTGCTACCCATGTCGCCACGGCCACCCACGCGACGAGCGCCCGGCATGGGCGCTCCCGCGCCAACTGCCGCTCCTCGGCGCCGAGGACACAGACGCCAGCGGCGATCTGGCCGCATAATAGGAGGAGAGGATCATGCGCTACGGCGAGGACTATTGGACGCCCGAGGAAGCCGCGAACGGCCTGGCGCCGCACACTGCCGCCTATGACCCGGCCAACGGCGTCTACCGGGACGTGATCGAAGACGATGACGAGGACGAACTGCCATTGCCCCACAGCCCGCTCCGCTCGGAGTACAAGGTGCGGGCGCTCACAGCGGAGCAGCTGGGGCTAACGGACGCGAAGGAGGACAATCCCAATGAAGATTTATAGGGGTTATAGCGACCAGGGCGACGCGAGCGGCCCTGTGTCCGTCCTGGTCTACCAGGAGGGCCAGGAGTCGTACATATTGCGGCACATGATCGTCCACAGTCCATCGGGTCTGTCGTGGGGCTATCAGGGAAGCGGTGCCGCCGACCTGGCGCTCTCGGTCCTGGCCGACTATCTTGGCGAGGTCGCGGCGATCCCGGCGCACGAGCGCTACGATCCTCGCGTCGCCGACGAGATCAAGCGGACCGGCGCGTGGCTGCTCCACCAGGAGTTCAAGCGCGACGTCGTGGCGTCCCTGCCGCAGGACCGCAACGTGACCATCGACGGTGCGGACATCGAGGCCTGGCTCGCGCCGCGCCGGGCGGAGGTCGAGCGCCTGCTCCGTGAGCGACGCCTCCTGGCCCTCCTGGGCAAGCAGGTCACGCTCGCTGATGGCGCCGTCGTCGACGTGCTCGACATCGTGGACGACGCGCCGGCGGAGACGCTGCTGGTCTACGCCGTGGGTCACAGCGCGCTTCACCGCGCTGTGGCGCTGAGTGAGGTGGCGCGGGTGCTGGGCCCGATGCCGGACGACGACGAAGAGGAGGAGGCCCCATGAGCGTCCGAGTCGGGACGACGTTGCCGCTCGATATCCGCATCACGACGATGCCAGAGTACGACGACAACGACCAGTACATCGGCGCATGCCAAATCAACGGCGTGCCGCATCACATCACCGTCTTCCGGGTGATCGGGGACGACCACGAGCAGGAGGCGGCGCCGGGGCACGCCTATCGCCTCGACGCACTGCAAGACTTCGAGGCTGATGCAGTGAACTTCCTGCCGCTCTACGTCGGTGAAGCAGCATATCTTTGCGTCATCACGCCACAGAGCATCTAACATAAGTAGAGGGCTCGACGATTCTAGAATGCCATACGGGGGAGTGGTTGCCGTGGCCACTCCCCTGAAGGGCAACGTCGAAATGATGCACATCACGAGCCGGAGAGAGGAAGTGTATGATGCGCCCCAATATCTTACATCAAGCACGGCCACAAGAATTGCAACTAGTCCAGCACGGAGGGGGCGCACGAACCCGTACTATAGAAGACGCGTCCTTTGGTGGCAAGCATGTCCGCAGCAGGCGACCGCATCCGACGTGTCATAGAGACACAATCTGACCAGGCCCAGCACTACGTTGAAGCTAAAGCGTATTGTGCATGCCAGTAGGGGTATGATTAGAACAAGCGTACCAGTAAATCAAACGGCCCATCAATATCTAGGAAGGGCGTCGGAGTCCATATGGCGTCTGAGAATCCAGAAGAACCCATACAGCAACTCGTCACGATAAAGCCCACATTTTCGTTTCACGTAGGCGGCCCCATGATAGTTGGGCTCCCCGATGTGGGAATCGATGACCTACATGTTCGTAACATTGTCACACGGCTCGCTAACAACATCCAGAACTCGTTCACAACGCAGTGGTCAGAACAAGTAGTCCAAGCGTGTGACGCGTTCGACCTCAAAAACCCCAATGGCGCCGCCAAGATGCTCGTCGATCTAGGGTGGTTTTTACCCCGCATTCCGTACGATTACGTGCTTGTTCAGCGAATCAGTCGCATTGCGCGGCACAGCCGAGTAAACGTCGATTATCGCGTCAAGATTTGGGCTTCGATCATCCTCCTGTATCAACAAGCAGAGGAGTGGAGCCTGGTGCGAGAAGCAGCCCAACAGCTCTATGAACTCAGCGTGAGTAAGAAGCGCTTCGCTAGCGCCGCCACTGCACTCACGACAATCGCTCAAGGTCACATGTACGAAAATCACCCCAATCTCGCCCGAAGCGCGTATGCTGACGCGCTTCGGACATGTAGCGACCACGAACTCTTCAAGGAAACCCTATGGGCTTATCACAATCTTGGTTTGCTGGAGTGGCGTGAGGGCAACAAGGAACAAGCATTTATCGAGTGGGAACGCGAACTACGAGCGCGAGCTAGCACTCCGGGTACTGAGACAGCACAATGCATGTGCTTTACCGCAGCCAAGTACGAGCAATTTGATCAACAACGTGCAACTGAGCTATACATGCTCGCAGTAACCAATTTGGAAGCCGAGAACGGATTGGACGCTAATCTCTTGCGCGCAGAAGCTGCATACCGCCTTGCCGTCCTCCTTCTTGACCGTAAAGAATGGCAACAGGCTATCCAGTGCGCTGACGTGGCACTCACCTGCTTTTCAAAGCTTGTTCAACATGAGCATCGGTTAGCATGGTGTCACCAAGTGAAAGCAATTGCCTGCGACGCGCAAGGTGATGAGGCCGGTACCTTGGCTTCTCGGAGCGAGACCGAACGCTTGCTGGTTTTGTGGGGGCAGGATAGCGACCGCTTTCGAATGCTTCTAGCACAGGCGCTGGAAGCTACTAGCGATGAGGACTGGAGCACACGGCTAAAGGAAGCAGAGCATAGCGCTTTTTCGTTGGGTGCAGAGGCGAGGATCGTATGGTCAGTCGCGGTTGCCGCCCACTACGCGGCTAAGGCGGATAGAACTGCTGCCCTCGAGCATCTCATGCAAGGCATCCTCTTGGAGAAAGAAGTTCAGGCGTGGACCGACGCGCAGACGCCTGTCTTCTTGCATCTTATAGCTGCGGAACTGTTTGCAGCAGAAGGTCATCGCTCCGACGCACTGGCGCATGCGCAGGCAGCATATAATCTGGACGCAAGTGATTATTGGATTGCTTTACTGCTCTAGTTTTCGCTAACAAGGGGGCAATCGGGAGGGCTTTGGTAGGATAGGGGTGCTGACACCATATCGTCCGGAAGGAGCCTCCCGATGCCACCCGCAGTCTATCGCATGATGACCCTCCTGTG
>JAABUV010001386.1_pt1 | contig 35203 bp, 41 predicted proteins | sample 5559971 | NCBI WGS metagenome assembly JAABUV01 (sample SAMN10711881, study PRJNA513362) | rock metagenome | isolation source: Antarctica rocks | place: Antarctica: Victoria Land, Knobhead nord | collected 2015-12-19
AAATCAAATTTTGAAGAAATAATCTTGAGAGAGTAATTGGGTCGGGTCATGGCGCGAGCGAGCAGGCCGCCAGCCTCGCATGGCCGACCCCCACAGCACTCACGCGCCGCATGGCGCGCGCAGAGCACTTACTGGTGGCCGAGGGCGCGCGGCTGGCGGCCGCGCCCTGCGCCGCGCAGCCGGCGCCGGCGCTTGGCTGGCGCACGGCGCGCCTGTGCGCGCGCCTGGGCCTGGACGGCACGGCGCCCGCGGCGAGGGCCGGCGCGGGGCGGGGCGCGCAGCCGCGGGGCCTGGCGTGGGGCGCGGCCGTGGGCGGCGACCTGGCCGAGCAGGGCGCGGCGCTGCCGGCCGAGGCGCCGGACGCCTTGCCTGCGCTCGCGGAGCGCGGCGACCGGGTGCGGCATCACGCCATGCTGTCATGCGTTGGTCGCCTGCTGAGCATGCGTGCGTCGCCTCTACTGCTGCATCCGGCGGCGGCCTCCGCGACATTAGCACAGTGGGTCGGCAGCGCGCCAGTCAGCCTGATAAGGTCCAGAGATGCCTGCAGAGGCGGTACTGCGCACGCACGGCAGCGGCGGGCGCGCCCGGGCGCGCGCGATCGCGGCGGCCTCTGCCGCTCACACACGGACACTATTGATCTTTCCGGCACCGGCACAAGCAGGACCCCTGATGCGAGCTTTTGCCTGGCAGGACGAGATGCGGGCCGCCGCGCCCGCGCTGGCGCTGGCGCTCGAGTCCGGCGACGCGCCCGCGCTCGGCGCCGCCGCCGCGGCGGACGCGCGCGCCCTGCGCGGCGGCGGGGCCCGCGGCAGCGCTGCGGTGGACATCGCGCACAGGCTGCTGACAGCGCTGGCGGCCGCGCGGGGGGACCCGCTGTCGCCCCCCGGCCTGGCGGGCGCGCTGCACGACGCCGCCGCGCGATGGGCCACAGGCGCGCGCCCGGCCACCCCCTACCCCCCACCCGGCCCCGCGCGGCAGCCCGCATGCGCCCATCCCGGACGGAGGCGCATCGCGCTGGCCGCCGGGTGCCGTGCGTCCCGGCCTGCTTCCGGGCGCGCCGAGCAGCGCCGGCTGCATGCGAGCAGGCGCCCCGACCCTGACCGCAGGCCGGGTCCGCTCGGGGCGAGCGGCGCGGCGCGGCGCGCGCAGGCGCCCTGGCGCGCCGGGCGACGGCCGGCGCGCGCGGCGCGCTCGCCGCGCGGCAGCGGGAGGAGCTGGCGCTGTGCCTGCATGCGCTGCGCCGCCTCACGGGCAGCCCGGCCGAGCGCCCGGCCGCGGCGGCCAGCGCGGAGGGCCCCGCGTGCGGCCCCCCCCCCGCTCTGGCGGCCAACGTGGCCCGCGCTCATGGGCAAGCTCCTGTCCTGCCAGGCCCAGCTGCACAGAGCCTGCTGCTCAACGCCCGGCTGGCCGGCAACTGCCCGGCCGGACAGTGTCGTGGGCGCGTGCCGGCGCGCACCTGCGCCCGACACGCGACCGGCTAGGCTTAGATTTGGGCGTTCAATGCATTCCCCAGCCTGTCACGCCCGCCGCGGCGCCAGCCGCGCAGCGCGCCGGCAGCTGCGCTGCCAGGGCCTGCGGCTCGCGCAGGTCGCATGCGCCGGAGCCTGCGAGCGCGGCGGAGGCGCCGGCGCCGCATGCGCCCGGCGATCCGCTAGACGGCTGCGAGGCGGCGCTGGTGGCGGCCGCGCGGCGGGGGCGCCTGGCGCAGGCGCTGTCTGCGCTCGCTCACCGACCCGGGCAGCCGAGGTCCGCACAAGGAGGCGGGCATGCCAAGCTCGCATGCCCGCTCAGCGGCTCTGAAAGGCCAGCATGCTTGCTCACAGCCGCCGCGCTCCTGCGCTTGTGGAGGTCAGAGGGTCTGCGGCGAGGATGATGCATGTCGTGAAAGGTGTGGCGGCCTGCATGACTGACTGGGCACCGAATTTGGGCGCGGCCCTGCACGAGCGTCCACTGCATTGGCTCGGATGCCTGTTGCTCGCTGCTCAGCAGGCATGCGGGTGCCCCTGGCAGGGCCGGCCTGGCACAACGACGCCTTTGCGAAAGTCGCCGCCGTGCATGCAGGCTCACGCTCGGCGACGCGGTGGGCGACGTCCGCGCGGCGGCGTACGCGCGCCTGGCGGGCGAGGCCGCCGGCACTGGGGAGCCGGCGGGTGCCGAGGGCGGCGCCGCGGGCCCCGCCGCGCGCGCCGCGCAGGCCGCCGCGCTGTTCGCCGCGGCCGGCGACGAGCCGGCCGCGATGCTGCGGCTGGCCGCGCTGGGCACGCTGGACGCGGCCGCGCGCGAGGCCGCCGCGGCCGCGGCGGGGCCGGCGCCGCCGGCGGCGGCCGCGGCCGCGCTGGCTGACGCGGCGGCACTCGGCGCCGCGTACCCGGGCGCCGAGTACTGCGCCGCGCTGACCGCTGCGCGCGCGGCGCGCCTCCGACATCCTCTCGCCTGCCTCCGCCCGAGCACCCTGGCCTACCGCATATGAGCCCTGTTCGTGCTTGGCTCCTGCATGTGTGGTGTTGCTACTCGTGTTGTTGCTGCCCTCCTGCTGCTGCGTATGGGGTGTGAGGCGGCTGTGCTGCGACTGCCCGCTGACAGGCTCCTGGTGGTCACCGGCGGCCGCAGCGGGGACTGCGCAAGGTGCGCCGCGCGGCGAGCGGCGGCCCACCCACCCGGCCGCCGCGCGCCGCAGGGCGCCGGCACGGAGGAGCGCCGGTGGCGCAGTCCCGCCACGGACGCCGACGAGCCGGCCGACCAGGGCGCCGCCCGGCTGCGGCCCGCCCCCATCAACGGCGCGCCCTCAGGAAGCCCTCACCGCGCCACGCACACATGCGAGATGACCTGACAGCAGGCATGGCTGCCCATCTGGACTGTGTGGGCTGTCTAGACAGGGTGTGTGGCGCGCCTTTGGGCCTGACACCCCTTGCGCCCCCGCGGCCGCGCCGAGCTGTCTGGTGAAGCGGTCGCCGCTCCGACCGCCACTGCCGCCGCATGCTCGCGCCGGCTGCCCAGAGCTGCGGCTGCACCCCCACCCCCGCCCCACCACCTATCACGGATGCGGCCTGACCCTACCCTGCCCACGACCCGTTGCGGCCGCAGCGCAGGCGTTATCTGGGACGGCTGGGGACGCGCGTCCGCCCGGCCCCAGGCCAGTCGCGCGCCCATGGAGGGCGCCGGCTCGGGCAGCAACGGGCCGTCCGCGGCGCAGCGCCCTGCGCCACGCGCAGACGCGGACCCTGCGGCGGCGGCCCTGCCCTACATGCAGGTCGCGGCCGCCTGGCTGGCGCGCGCGGACGCGCGCGCGCGCACGGCGTGCCTGCTCGAGGCGGTGCTGCTGCGCGGCGGCTGCGCGGCCGCGCTGCAGGTGGCCCCGGTCACGTCACCGGCTGCCAACGCCACTTGCCACCCACCACCCGCGGCCACTGGCATGAGTACTCCCTGGTTCATGCGTGCATGTTCCCATGGGCGCTCCGCGCGTAACGGACGAAGCCGGTCGCTGTGCCGCGTGCACGTCTCCACCGCGCGTCGGGTGCTTGCGCGCCGCGCCAGACGGCAGGAGCGCTGGTCTCCGCGCGGCGGTGCGAGACCGGGGCGCGCCGGGCCGCGCAGGCGGCCTCGGCGGCGCACGGGCCCGACCGCGGCGCGTGGCTGGCGCTGGCCGCGCGGCACCAGCTGCCGCGGCTGGCCGCGCATCTTGGGACGCTGATTGGGGCGGCCGCCGCGCGCGCGGACGACGGAAGCAACGGCGCTGCGGGCGGCGGCAATGGCTGCACGGCCGCGCTGCTCGCCAGCCTGGGCTCCCCGGCGCACACCGAGCTCACCCGGTGCGAGGCGCCCCGGCATGGCGCGGCCGGAGAAGCGCAGCTCCCGTAGTCACGGGGCCATCTTGCCGAGCTCCTCAGAGAGAGTTATCTCGCTTTCCTCGAACTCCCATCCTCTAGGGGAATGAAACCCAACCAGGAGATCATTGAGGCGCCGCGCGGCGGCGGAAGGGCGAGCCCACAGCGGCGGGCGCCTTGCGCAGGTGGCTCGTCGCGCAGGCGGCCGCGCGCGCGGGCGCGCCGGTCGCGGCCCTGGCCGGCGACGGCGGCGCGGCTGCCGCGGCGCTGGAGGCGGCCGCCGGGCGCCTGACCGCGCGCTGGCGCGGCGGCGGCGCCTCCTCGGAGCTGCTGGTGCGGCGGCCCGCGCCGGCGGCCTGCCCGGCCTGGCTGCAGTGCGGGGCGGGCAGCGGCGCATCAGGCGGCGGGGCGTGCCGCGACACGGGGTCTCAGTCTCAGCGCCGCTGCCTGGCTTGCGGGCACGCCAGACCTTGCGGCTCACGCAGGACTGGGTGCCCGGATGGGAAGCTGCTGCGAGTGGGTAGGGTAGGGTAGCACTACCCTACTCCTGTAGGCGCTGGACGCTGCGCGCGGCGCGCCTGCTCGATTAGGCGCGCGGGCGCGCGGGCATAGCGCGCAGCGAGCCGGCCCCCCCCGCCAACGCGCGCGCCGCCGCCCGCGCAGGCGCGGCTCGTGCGGGCGCGGCTGCCGCACACGCTACAGCTGGCGCTCGACGTGCACGGCCTGGCGCTGGACGGGGCGTCGGCCGCGCCGCTGCTGGAGGTCTGCACCGGCCCAGCCTAACCCTAACCCTATCCTACATAAACGACGGCTGTCGCTCGTGCTCCCGCGCGCCGGCGGCGGCCGGCCCGCGCTCCCCGCACTGCCTGAGAGAGGCAAACGCCGGGCACAGCGCGGCCGGCGCCCCGTGCTGGCGCCGAGGCCGCGCCGCGCGCGCGCAGGCAGCCGAGGGGTGGCCGTGGGCGCGCTGGCTGCTGCGCGCGCGGCTGTGCGCGCCGCCGGGCGACCACGCCGCGGCGCTTGTGCGCCTGGCGCCGGAAGGGGCGGGGGACGGAGAGGAAGAAGAGGATGGAGGCGCCGGCCTAGAGGGGCGCGCGGGCGCGGGCAGCGGCGGCGGCACGGCCGCCGCCGCGCCCGCCGAGCGCGCCGGCCTGCGCCTGCTGGCCATGCTCGTGTACACTCCGGGTGCGCGCGCCCGCACACCGGCCCGCCGCCCCGGCTTGACATCCAGCTGCCGCCACCGCCGCGCTGCCGCCCGCCCAGCGCCCGCCGACCTCCGATGTGCGGGGCCTGCGCGGCAGGCGCGCGCATCGACCAGGAGGTCGTGGCGGCAGCCGCGGGCTTCCCGACCCTGCACCGCGCCCTCGCAGCCTGCGCTGCGCCCGCCCCGGCGCCCGCGGGCGAGCGCGGGCGCCCGCGCGCGCGCGTCTTTGCCGCCTCCCAGGTGCCGCCGCCCGCGCCGCGCCGTGCCGCCTCCCGCCTGAGGCTGGCTGCCGGCCAGGGCGGCCGTGCCGTGCGGCCGCGCGCGCATCCAAGGCCGGCCGGAGGCGGCTCAGAGGCGAGCCGTGCTAACCGGCTCGGCGGCCGAGCGCGCAGCGGCTCGCTCCTGTTGCCAGGGACCCAGGTCCTGCTGACCCTGGACGCCGCCGCCGCGCAGGGCGACGCGGGGCTCCTGGACTTTGTCAACTGGCCGGCCGGCGCGGCCGCGCTGCCCGCGCCGGTGCAGCGGCTGCTGGAGGCGGGTGTACAGGCGGGCGCGGGGGGCGGCGCGGGGGGCAGCGCGGGGGGCGGCGGCGCCGGCGACGCCGGCGGCGCCGGCGACGGCGGCGGCCCCGGCGCGGACGCCGCCGCGGCCTGGGCGGACGAGGAGGCGGCGGCGCTCGCTGCGCAGCGCGCCGAGGCGCGGCCGCGCTTCGTGTTGCTTCGGACCTGCCTGGGGCCCGCGTCGCGGGGGAGGTCGAGGCAGCTGCCGCCCATGGACCAGCGGTCCGTGGCAAGGCGGCGTTGCTGGGCATTGAGCGCCTGGCCAGGGCCAGCCAAACACAGCGGACTCAATTATCATATTATGCCTTATCCAAACCCTTGCCCCGCTGCTGCAGCGTTGCCCGTGTTCCAAGCGCCCGGCGTGAGCCGGCCGTGGACGCATGCATGCAGGCTGCTGCGTGCTTAGCACTGCCAAGCTGGGCAGAGCGCTGCACGCGCGGCCGCAGCGGGCGCGTCTGGTGTACCCTACCCTACTGCAACCCTCGCCCCACTGCTCACAGAGCCCGCCGCGCCGCAGGTGGTGCGCCGCGCGCCCGCGGCGGAGACCGCGGCTGTGGAGCTGCAGCTGCGCCGCGGCCGTCCGCTGGCCGCGCTGCACGCGCTCCTGGCCGCGGCGGCGCCGCCCGGCAGCCCGCCGGACCGCCCTTCTAGCGACGCGGAGCCCGCGCCCGACGATCCTGCGTCAGACGCTGTGCCTGGCGCGGACGCGCGCGCCGCGGAGGCCGGCGGCGCGGGGCAGCGCCGAGGCGGCGGCGGCGCGCCGCTGCGGCTGAGCGCGCGGCAGGCGCGCAGGCTGGGCCGGCTGACGCGGCGGCTGGCGCTGTGCGAGCACGCCGACCTGCCGGTGCGCCCCCGGGCGCTCCGATGAGACTCCAGCCGGCACTCGGCTGCCGTGCAGCGGAGCTGTGGCAGCGCGGACACGCCCGAGGTACCAAGAAATCAATTGAGATTTTTCCACCAAAGACGAATCCTGTGTGAAAGACACCTGAGCCCTCAGCTAGGCACGCGCGCCGAGCCATATGCGCGGGCGGGCGGGCAGGTTGTGGCGGCCTGCCTGGCGGCCAACGCGCTGGCGGGCCTGCCCGGCTGGCGCCTGCGCGCCGAGGTGGCCGCGCTGCGGCGCATCGCCGCCGCGCGCGCCGCCGCGCCCGCTGCGCCCGCCGCGCCCGCCGCGCTGCCCGACGCGGCGAGGCCGGCCCCGGCGGCGCCCAGCCTGGCTACGACGCGCGCGGCATGTGACCCGGCCGCGCTTGCCCAGCGGTTGGCAGAGGAGGACGACGACGACGGCCGCGGCGCGGCCGCCGAGCGCGGGCCGCCGCCTGCGGGCAATGCTGGCGAGGGGGCGGCCGCGGCGGCGCAGCTGCAGGCCTGCCTGGCGGCGGCGTGCCTGTGCGACCCGGCGGCCGGCCTCCAGGTGCGAGGCTCGGGCCGCCACCCAGGTATGCTAGGATAGGGTAGGATCAGGCATGGTGCAGGGCGCGTCCATGCGCTCGATGAGCTGCAGGGCGCGCCGCGGCCCAGCAGGCCCTGCCTCGGGCAGCAGGCGTGCAGCCTGCCGAAGCAGTCAGGGAGGCCGTGTTTCAGCCCCGTGTATTTGGGAAACGCACCACCTGCAACCAGGAAGCGGGTGGGAGCGTGGGCGGGAAGCGGGGGAACGGGAGCGGCTGGAAGCGCTGCCAGCCGCCCTGCCGCGGTGCGGTCCTGGCCCGGAACGGTCCGCGCGCGGCCAGGGCGGCGCGGGCGAGGACGCGCGCGCGCGCGAGTGGACGCTCGTGCGCGCGCTGGGCGCGGCGCGCGGCGCGCCGCCGGACGGCGCCTACCTGGCGGCGCTCGCGGCGCGCGGCTCCTGGGTCCGCCTGCTCGCTGAGGCCGACTCGCAGGCCTACCCGCTGCGCCTGGTGCGCTCCGGGCCTTGCACCCTGTTAGGGTTCTTGATGCCTCCTGCGCACATGCAAGCGATCGGGCTCTGTCGCATGTCCAGCGCTGACAGCAATAGGGCGGGGCGCTGGAAGCCATGCGGTGGGGCGCTGGGAGCGGTGGAGCGGGGTGATGACCGCGCGGCGCGCTGCCGCGGGGGCCAGGTGGCGGCGGCGGCGGCGCGGCACCTGCCGGACGCGAGCCTGCGGCACCATGTGCTGCGCGTGGTGCACTCGCTGGCGCCGCGCCTGGGGCGCGCAGTCTCGCTGAGCTCCACGCTGTCGTTCGCGGCGCCCGCGTCCGCGCGGCGGCCCGCCGGCGCGCCGCCCGCCGGCGCGGCAACCGCGCGCCCGGAGCTGTTCGGCGTCCTGGCGGCCGCCGAGGCCAGCCGGCGCGCACACTGAGCCCGCGCTCCCGCTGAAAGGGACAGCGCCTTGGAGGCTGGCCAGCCCTCACCGCAGGCGCCTAATCCAAGCCCCGCGTCGGGCGCAGGCGGCCGGCGGGCATGGCGCTGGCGGCGGCGCGCGCGGCCGCGTGGCCGCTGCTGGTGGTTGCCGCTGCGGCGTACGGCCGCGCGCCGCCGCTGCAGTGCCTGGCCGCGTACCTGGGCGCGACGCTCGCGCGCATCCAGACGGTCGGCTCCCTTGCCTGCTGCGCCGCGCTCCCCTGCCTTGGTGCTCGCCGCGGGTGCTAGAGCGCTCGTCGCTGCGCAGGAGGTGGCTCGGCACGGGTGTGCAGCTGGCAGGCAGCGGCGGCCGGCACCGGGGACAACCAGTTGAGCCTGCGCCCTGCACTGAAAGCGTGCCTGCGCGCACAGGGACCTCACAGGTCACCTGAGCCCCTTCGACGTCCACTCGCGCCCGTGCACCGGCCCTGTCTGCTGCGCGCACCGGCTTGCCGCGCGGGCGCATGCCGTGGCTGACCAGCGCTTCAGCAGGGCCTGACGGTCTGTCGGCGCGGGACAGGAGGCAGCGGCGCCCGGGGCGTCACCCAGCGGCGGGCGGGCAGCGGGCGAGGCGGGCGCCGCGGGCGAGGCGGGCGCCGCGCGCGCCGCGGCGGCCGCGGCGGTGGTCGCCGCGTGCCGCGCGGGCGCCTGGGCGGCGGTGCTGGAGGGCCTGCACATGTTCCTGCCCGCGTCGCCGCTGGCGCCGGCCGTGCGGCTGCTGCAGGCGCGCGCGTGCTAGGGCCCCGCGCCCCTGCTGGGCTCCAGGGCGCGCGCGCGCGCCGTGCGTGTGCCGGTCGCGCCGCGGGAGGGCCCGCGCCTACCTGCCTGCTCAGGGCGTGGCGCGGGCCGCGCGTCGGCTGCCATCGAGCTGGCTGGGGCCCGGCAGCTGATGGCGCAGCAGGCTAGCAGGCCGGTAAAGCCTGGCTCACAGGTCGTGTGGGCAGTGCGCGCCGGTCGGGCCTGCCTGGGCAGCCCCGCCATCGCACGCGCAGGCTTCAAGAGCCCCGCGAGCTGCGCCACTGCGCCCGCGCGGCACTGCACAGCCGCCTGCTGCTGCCTCTGCGCCGCATCGGATCGGGGCTGCGGAGCAGGGTCTTCCGCCCAACCAGCGTGTCTTACTACTGCATGTCCAGCAGCGCCCGAGCGAACGCGCTGGTGCTCACTCGCAGCGCGCCGCAGGCGGCGGCCGCCGGGCGCTACTCCGACACCGGCCGGCACCTGGAGGGGCTGGCGGTGGGCCTGCCGGAGCAGGGGCTGCAGGAGGGCGGTGCGCGAGCCCCGCCCCCTCGCGCCCCAGGCTGCCCGCGCCGGCGCTGTGCTGTCGGTCGCGCGGCGGCCTGCGCGCCGCTGCGGCCTGAATTGCGCGGCGCGGCCGGCGCGGCGCCGGCGTCTGCGCGCACGCCCGCGACAGCGGCGCTTGTGATGTTTCCCGTGCAGCACATGTTTGAGGCGCTGCAGGCCGGTCGAGTACGTTGCACTGTGCAATTAAACACATGGCCAGCCCCGCCCTCCGCAGACAGTTGCGCTCTTCCCCTCGGACAGCCAGCGCATATACTGCAGGCAAGCCCAGGAGCTGGCTGGGGCCACACAAGCCAGAGAGACGCGCCGTCACGCCGGCGCGGCGCGCCGCCCGTGCGCGAGCCTGCGCGCGGGCGCGGGGCATGACGGCGCCCCGGCGCAGGTCGGCCGGGCCAGGACGCGAGCGCGGCGTGGGTCGCGCGCGTGACCTGGGCGGTCGCGGACGCGGTCCTCGCGGCCGCGCCGAGCGCATTTGAGCGCGCGGCCGCCGCGCGCTGCTGGGTCGGCCTGGAGGTGCCCGGCGTGGCGGGCGCGTCCGGCAGCGCGCGCTATGGGTGCGGGCCGCCGCGACGCCCCGCGCCCTCCAGGCGCCAATTAATAATTTTGTTTTCCTGCTAGCAAAGAGTACGCGTGCCCCGCCGAGCCTCATCACCTGGATATGCTATGCGCCGGGCGGGCCTCGCGCCGGCGCTGCGCGCATGTTGCCGAGCGGGAGACGCGGCACGGGCCCTTGGTCAGAGCCTGCTGCCTGCTGCCCTGCTCTGCCAGGCAGGCCCACAGGCAACGGGTGCGCCTCCGGCCCCAACGGGTGCGCCTCCGGCCCCGAGCGCCGCTCGCGCCGGGTCGGCGCGCCCCGCCCCTTGCCCCACAGCGCCTGCAGCGCCGGCCGCGCCGCCCCCGCACGCGCTCGAGCCCGGCGCCAAGCGCGCCCCGCCGCGCGCCCGCCGCCCGCGCCACAGCGCACCCTATGCCTATCCCTAAATTTTATCCTAATCTAACCATACCGCACGGCAGGCTGCTGCTTTATGCGTACGAGCTGCTCGGCTGCGACGCGGAGCCCTTCGTCAGCTTCCCAGCCGCGGGCGCGGCCGCCGACGACAGCGAGGGCGTGGGCCTTGGGCGTAACCCTGAGTACGTGGACGCTGGCGGCGTGCTGGGGCGCCTGCTCACGCTGCAGCGCTGGGACGACGCGCGCAGGCGCGCCCCGCGCCCCGCCCGCGCCCGCCCGGCGGCCGAGGACGGGGATCAGTTTCTCGGCAGGTCCCGCTGCTGATCCAGGTTAGGTGTGGTCAGGCGGCGGCGGCCGGCTGCCTGTGAAGAGGACGCTCGCTTAAACAGCTGTTTCAGGGCCTGCAGCGGCACGGTGCAGTTCAGGGACCCTGCGACGTGGCTGAGTCCATGCCGGGCCTGGCATTGCAGAGATTCATTGTGCTTGCAATTCACAACACATGAAGGCTAGTTTGTGTCAAGTTGTGAGGGTTTGCTCCACTCTAAGTCCCCTTCCGCCCCCCTCCATTTAACCCATTGCTCAGGAATGTGGGGTGTGACGGGCAGGTGGGCGCGCCGCTGTGGGCGCTCGCCGCACGCGGCGACGCTGGCGCACGCGGACGCGGCGCTGGGCGAATGGCGCGGCGCGCTGTGGGGCGACGCGCGCCTGCGCGCGCCGCTCTGGGCGGAGCTGCGCGCGCTGTTCCGCGGCGCGGCGCTGCCGCCGGCGCTGGCCGCGCGCTGGCTGGCGTCGCGCGCGCGCGGGCTCGCCGCGGCGGCCGCCATCGGGCCGGCCGAGCAGCTGGCGCTGCTGCAGGCGCGCGCGGGCGCCCTGCCTCCGGGGGCGCCGCCGCGCGGGGCCTGTGCGCCTGGGGCCGCCGCTCGCGAGTCGCCGTGCGGCTGAACAGCTGGCGGTTCAATCACAGACGCCCTAGCCCCACAGAGGCAGTGTCCTGCATGCGCCCATGCCCGTGACTGGGCACTGCACATGCATGCAAAGAACTACAGCGGTCCGCAAGGCGCTGCGGGCCAGGCCATGCGGCGCTGCTGGGCTGCTGCAGGCCTGCAATTTATGGTCGGCCTGTGCGCTGTTCCCTCTGAACATCGCCTCTGCGGTGACCAATGCAGCGTCATGATCCTGCCGGGCAGCGCCGCTCGCGCGCGCGCAGGACGCGCGCGCGCTGGCCGAGGCCGCGCGCGGCCGCGAGGCGCCGCCGGGCGGCCTGCTGGCCAGCTTCCGGCGCTGCGTGCAGCTGCTGGCGGCGCGGCTGGCGCTGGCGGGCGACCAGCCGCCGCCGCCGCCGCCCGCGCCCGCCGCTCCGTGGGCCGCCGCGGCCGCCGCAGAGGCGGCCGCCGACGCGGATGTGGATGCGGACGCAGACGCAGACGCGGGCCCTGAGCGAGACAATACTGCCCAACCCAGCCCTGCAGGCTCGATGGCCAGCAACGCGCCGGTGGCGGGCGCGGATGGCGTGCCCGGCGCCATTTGGCAGCGCGGCAGCTCCGGCGCGCTCGGCTTCAATGCCGGCGGCGGCGGCGCCGATGGCGGGGACGGCGGCCGCGGGCCGGGGCCGGCGGTCGGCCGGGCGGCCGGGCGCGGGGAGCCTGATCAGGCGGCGGGGAGCGCCGAGCAGGCCTGCGCGTGGGGGGACCTGGCGGGCGACCTGGACGCGCTGGCGGGGCGGCCCAGCCGCGAGGAGCTCACGGTTGCCGTGCGCGCGCTGCTGGAGGCCGGCGACGCAGTGCGCGGCCCCCAGCCCTAGCCCTGCAATGGTCCCGGTCGCGCGAGACAGGTGTGGTGCACTGCGCTCCTCGTCGAAGCATACAACCAACACGGGGGCTGTCCGCATCACCAGCGCATGCGTGCTTGTTGCTGGCCATGCCGCGCTTGACCAATGCAAGATTTGGTGTCCATGCAGCACACTGTCACAGATCCCTGCCCCTGCCCTGTGCGTCCGGCTCAGCGCCGGGCCACGCAGCCCTGAGGCGGCGGATCCGCGGGCGCGCGCGCGCAGGCGGCCGCGCGCGCGCTGGCGCGCGAGCTGCCGTCGCCGCCGATCGAGCTCGCGCTGACGGAAGCCGCACTCGCGGTCGCCAGCCGCTGCAGCCCTGCGCGGCCCGATGGCTTATTGTTAGGGTTCCTCCCGGCTGGCGAGGCCGCCGACGGCGGCAGCGACGCCGCCGGCAGCGAGGCCGCGCCGGACGCCGGGCCTCCAGGCGAGCGCCAGGGCGCCGCCGCCGCCGCGGCCGCGCCGCCCGCCGGGCCCGCGCCCGCGGACGTCGTCCCCGCGGCCGTGCTGGCGTTCCTGCGGCGCAAGGTGCGGGCGCCGCCCCCGCGCCGGCGCTGCCGGCATCGGCCGGCGCTGCGCCGCGCTGCGAGGCTTCCTGTGGGAGCGGCTCGCAGGAGCGGGCGCGGCTGCAGCCTGGCGCGCAGCCCAGCGCGCTGTCAGCCACTGCACAGCCAGACGCCCAGTATCAGTCATCATGTCAGGGGGCAGCCTCCACATGGCCGTGAAGGCACCTCCACACGCGCTGGGCTCGCCCGCGCGCGCATATAGCCGGGCGTCCACAAAAGGCCTCTGCGCGGGGCCCTGCAGGGCTGGACGCTGCGCGTGTACGGAACCGGGCGCCCTCAGAAGCCCTCTCAAGCCCTCTGGGGCCCTGCAGGGCGACTTGCGCGCGGGCGGCGACACCGGCCCTCAGGAGGTGCTAGACGCGCTGGCGGCCGCATGCGCGCGCGGCGCCGGGCGCCCGCTCGCCGCGTGGGCGGCTGCGGCCTTCCGCGCGGCCGGCGCGCTGGGCCTGCCGCCCGGCGACGCGGCCGCTCTCGGCCCGCGGCACTGCCTGCGCCTGCTGCTCATGCGCGGGCCGGCCGCCGCGCCGGTGCGCCCGCGCGCCCGCTCGGCGCAGCCGGGCGCTCGCTGGCTCCGGCTCGTGCGCCTGTTGCCTGGGCTGCGGGCGCGGCGGGCAGCCGTGCGCCTCCCTGCGCTTGGCGCGCTGCTCCTGTGCTGGTCGCCCGAAGGGCCAGCGTGCTCCCGCCGCTCCCTGTCCAGCGCTATCTACACTATCGCTGACGCAACACTCTGGTCCCCTGCGCACCGCGCATGCCTCATGCAGCCCGCCCTGCTCGGATCAGGGGGCGCGAGATTAGAGCGGGGACGCTGCCTGGCGCGCCACCCTTTCACCCCGCCACCGCAGATGCAGGGGCGACCCCGCGGCGCGCAGGTTGCCATTGAGTTCGCACTGGCACACCAGATGGGCGCGGACGAGGCCGCGCGCTTCATCGCTGACGCGTTCCTGAAGGCGCGCCGCCCGCTGGCGGCCAGCGCTTGGCACATGGTTGCAGCACCCAGCCCACGGCGCCCGCGTGCGACGCGCCCTCAGATGGTGGCTCCTCGAGCGCACGCGAGCCTGCTCTGTACATGCTTGTTGCAGGCGAGCAGCCTTGTCAGCGTGCCGGGAGGCAGCCTGCGTCGGCGGTCCGGCGCGCGCGTGCCGTGCGGCGCGCTCGAAGCGCACGGCGCGCCTGCGCTGCCATGGTCTTGTGCAGGACGGCTAGGGTGAGGGCTACATCCCGAGCACGCTGGGCGCGTGCGCCCGCAGGGGCTGCTGGCGGCGCACCATGACCCGAGCGCCATGGAGGGCGCCGCCGCCTGGGCGTCCTGTGACCTGGTGCCTGCCACGCAGGCGCGGCCCGCTGCTGCACCCGCTGCCAGAGCCCGGCACACGGGTGCCCCGAAAGCCGCCTGAGCAGCGCTGCATCGCAGCAGCAGGCCGTCCCGCGCCCGCCGCGCGCACAACAGGCAGCCCCCGCGCCTCCGCGGCAGTGTGCCGACCGCGGCGCGCTGGTTGCCGTGCGCAGCCTGCACGGGCGGGAGGGGGCCCGAGGCGGGGCCGGGGCGCGCGCGCAGGCGCTGGGCGCGCCGGGCGCGGTGGGCTCGGCGCTGCTGGCGCAGCTGCTGGAGCGCCACGGCGGCCTGCCGGCCGGCGTGGAGGCCGGGCTCGCGCTCGCCGCGCACGCGTGCCACGAGGCGGCCGGCGCCGCGGACGCGGTCGCCGCGCTGGTCGGCTTTGCGGCGCGCCGCGTGCCCGCATGGGCCGCCGCGCGCGAGTGGAAGCCGCTCGCGCGTCTGGTCACTGGTGCGGCCCTAGGGCTAGGGTAGGATACCCTGCCCGGCGGCGCGCCGGGTAGGATGTTCTGCCCGCATCGGCGCAGGCTGCACGCGCTGGCCGAGCTCGCTGTTGAGGTGGTTGCAGGGGGTCGCGGCGTGTGTCTGGGCGCGCGCCGCGCCCCTGGCAGCCGATCCGCTGCGCCCGCGTGCCCGCGGCGCCACCGTGCCGGGCCCCCTTGCTGCGGCAGCGGGCCACCCGCGGCGCGCGCGCTGCCGTGCCGTGAGGCAGCCTGAGACCGGCGTCGGCGCAGCCGCGCCGGCGGGCTCGGCCGCGCGCGTGTGCCCGCCAAGCGGCCGCCTGCCCGCCGCCTGCGTCTGTCGCGCGGCCCTGTGCCGGCCCGGGCCGCACCAAGCAGGCGCCCCGTGTTCCTTGAGCCATGGCGCACAGGCGGCGCGCCAGTGCGCAGGCCTGGGCCGCTACAACCCTACCCTGACCCTGATCCTAGCCCTAACCCCATATCATGATGCGCAGGCCTGGGCCGCTACCGCACGGTGCGCGCGGAGGGCCTGGCGCAGCTGGTGCGCGCGGACCAGCTGGAGCTGCTGCTCAGCAAGCGGACGGGCGGTGGCGCGGCCGCCGGCGACCCAGGCGCGCTCGCTCCCGGTCTGCTCGGCCGCGGGCGCAGACGCCCATTGCGAGGCCATGCCGGCTCGCAGGCTGCCCATGCAAAGATCTCAATCGCTTTCGTGCTCTATCAGCACCCACAGATGGCCGCTGCCATGCCCTGGCAGCGGCTGGCGCGGCGCCTCGGCGGTCACCCTGAGATGGGCCATGTTGCACCGTTGTACACATGCATATGTGGGAAGCATCCCTCTGCCATCAGCCGCTCCGGCTCGGGAGGAGCGCCCATTGCAAGACCCCCGATGGGCCGGCCGCGGCAGGCGTGCGGGTGCTGCGCGCGGCGGTGCTGGCGGCGGTCGCGCGCGAGCGGCCCGGCGACCCGGAGCCGCTCGCGCTCGCGCGCAGCCACTTCGGCTGCGCGCGCGAGGCGGCCGCGGACCTGCTGCGCGGCGCGCAGGCGCGCGCGGCGCGCTGCCCCGGCTCGGCCCCTGCCCGGCCTCTGCTTGCCCGCCTCCGGTTGCGTCGGCGACATGGAGTCTGCTGAGAAGAGACGTCAGCATCGCATGTGCAGCACCCCTGTTGCCTGCGGGTGCGTAGTGGCGGGCGGCGGCCGCCAGCGCAGCCCGGCAGGCTAGGGACCCTGACGGTCGGGGGCCAGGCCGGCGACGGCAGCGCATGCCCGACCGGTGCCAGAGACAGCCTGTGAACGCGGCCTGTCGCACTGAGGAGAACACAGCAGGCCGCGTCCTGCCCGACCTGCAGGTATTGCGCCCTGTTATGCGTGCGCAAGAATGTTCCTCACGCGCGGCGAGCGCGCCGCAGGCGGCGGCGGCGGCGGCGGCGGGCGGCGAGGCGCCGCGCGCTACCTCCGCGCTGCTGGCCGCCATGTCCGATGCGGTGGCGGCCGGCGAGGCGTTCGCGAGCGCCGACTGCGGGCGCGCGGCGGTGCGCGCGGCGGCGGTTGCGGTAGAGCTGGGCGCGCGCGTGCAGGGCAGGTCCTAGCCCTGGCGGGTTTGTAAGGGCTCTGTACGGGCGGTATAGCAGGGGCATGAGTGGCCACATAGCCTTCTGCCCAGTTGTCATCGGCGTTGTCTCCATGGGCCCCTGCAAGTGCGTCCCTGTGGCTTGCAGTACATGTGACGTTCTTACGTGCATGCGCAGTGTGTCTTTGTCCGCGTGAAACATTTCTGAGTGGGCAGGGTGCCGAAGCATGTGCCATAGCTGCACAACTGGTACCTCAGCCTCCAAGTATGGGTTGTTTGCAGCTTGATGCCCACCAGCTAAAACACATAGACGCCCCATGCGCGGCGCGCGGACGAACGTCCACATGCCCGCACAGCCCTTGCAGCCTGATTCGACCGACAGCCTTGCCAACCCTAGCCCGCCGCGCACGCGTGCTGGGCCCTCTCACACGCCCACGCCAATCACATCACTCAATGTCAGCAACGCCCGCCTCGTCGCCAATCTTGGCCTCTGCGGCCTTGGCAGCGCTGCCGCTGACCGGGATGGACACCGGCCCGTCAGGCCGGTCCTGCAGCTGGAACTTTGCGAGGAACATGTCCCTGCGGCGCGAGCGCAATGAGAGGGTAGGTTTAGAATATAGGGCAGGCACCTGCCACGCACGGCAGCAGGGGCGGCGGCAGCACAGGCTGCGCTCTGCCAGCCAGGGCGGCCGCACGGAGCACGACGGCGCCGTAATCATGCAAACAGAATGGCGAGGGGCGGCCGCCATGAGCACGATGGAGCTGCAATCATTGCAAACAGAATGGCCGCCATACAGAATCAGGCTTGCGCGCATGCAGGCGCGAGGTCCGCCAGTGCAGGCCGAGGCTGGCGCGCGCATGTGCGCGCGCCGCGCCGCCCAGCACCCCGTTGCGGAGGCCCGCAGGCGGGCGCACCCAAACACGACCTCGCTGCCGACCTTCAGCTTGGCGCTCTTGAGCGCCTTGACCTCGCGGTCGTCGACAAACGTCCCGTTTGTGGAGTCGAGGTCGGTGACCGTCACCTGGTTGCCGCGCTCTGCGCGGTCCCCAGAGCGCTTTCAACGCGGTCACTTCAAAACGCGGTCGCTCAAGCTTCGACACGCGGTGGCCGCGAGGCGCCTTGGTTGCTGCGCACTCACGGCCTGCCTGCAGACACACAGCCCCCGCTCCCAGGCCCTCCCAGGTCCCCGCGGCCGGACGCGGCGCGCCTCAAGCAGAGACGTGGGGCGCACCGACCCGCAGCATGGCGTGCCGGGTGGACACAGTGGGGACCGGCACGATGATGTCCGCGGGCTGTTCCCTGCCCAGCTCGTACAGGCCCTCCTGGTCCAGCGCGATCTCGCCCGGCAGCGACACGGGCTTTTCCAGGTGCTTGGTGGAGCCATTGCCTGCACGCACGGCACCACCTCTGTTGGGGCACCCCATGCGCGTGTCCACGTACCTTGTTGTGCCGGGGCGGGGCTGCAGGCGACTGTATTGGTCAGAGGCATTGCCTGAATGCCAGCCTTCGTCGCTCCCAATCAATACCCCTTAGCAAGCTGCGTGGGAGCCGGCACCTGTGGGCACCAGGACCAGCTGCGCGGTGCATGGCGCGGGCGAGTGCCGCGCCCGGGCGCCACCGGCGCGGTGAGCGCGGAACGGCGCGGCGCCGCGCAGCGCGGGCGAGGAGCAGGATGCCAGCATGATTCCAGGCAGAGCACACAGGTCCGCACTTCACATCATCTGCATCGGATGCCCTAGGTCATGACCTATGCAGCAGCCTTGCAAGTCGCCTGCTGCCACCGTCGAGCCTGGATATCGCCCTCGTTGCGGGCCCGCCTGCTTCAAGCCGTGCTGGGAGCTGGAGTGACGCCCAGCAGGTGCGAGCACCGCCTTGGACTGCAACCGCTCTTAGCTGGCGCTGGCACTGGCATGTGCCTCCGTGCGAGCACTGCGTAGCATAGGTCCGTGTCAGCTGTCCCAGCAGGCTCCGACCCGCCGGTGCGGCGCAACCCTGGGGAGCTCGCTGTGATACTGGCGTACCTGGAACACATCGGAGCTGCAAAACACCGCCGCGTGCACATTGCTGGCCTACTTCAGGCGCCTTCGAGGATCCGCGTCAGGACTGCAGGGCTCAGGGTGCGGGGTGATCTGGGAGCGACGGAGCGTGGACCTGGGCCCAACCAACTGGTCGCCAACGACTTAATGGCCCATTTCAAAATGTGCAGACCGCCCCGCGTCCCTGACACTCGCTGACACATACGGCACCCTGCCGCGCCGCCTTTGGCAAACCTGCGGGCGTGCAGGAGCGGGTGGGACACCTCCGCGGGCCGGCTGGCGCGCCGGCGGCAGCCGCGCGCGCAGACCTACCATGCCCCCGTGTCTCTCCACATGACTGCGCTTCACCAAAGCGGCCTTTTGGCGCGGGTGGCGTCGCCTAGGTCGCGCGCCCTTATGCCGCGCGACGCGGGTAGACTGCAAACGTCCTGTGCCGGAGCGGTCTCACCTCCGCGCGCGCTCCCGTGATCTGCTGGCGCGCAGGGGCACGGCCGCGCCGCGCGTGCGCCTCGGGGTTGGCGGCGCAGCAGGCCCGCGGGGCGCACCCGTCGATGCGCCTAGGCACGCGCATAAGCGCGCATCAACCCCCTTCTCAGCACGCGCCAACCGCTCTCGCGCTGCGCGCTTGCAGGGAGCGCGCGTGCAAGCGTGCGAGAGCGCGCGGAGGCGAGCCATGGCGGACTATGACGACGCGCTCGCGCGCCGCTCCACCTGGAACGCCGAGGTGCGGGCGGGGACCGCGTGCCCTCCTTTCACCGGACGTGCTTGATGGCAGCAAGGGAGCCTGCGCTGGGCGAGGCGCGCGTGCCGGCGCGCGCCGCTGACGAGGCGGCCGGCCGCGCGCCAGGAGGACGCGCGGCTGGTGGACCTGGTGGAGCAGCACGGGCCCATGAACTGGTCGCTCATCGCACAGCAGCTGGGCAGCGCGCCGCCGCGCAACGGCAAGAGCTGCCGCCTGCGCTGGCGCGCGCCCCCTGCACCTGGCGCCCAGTTGGGCTGCCCTGGCTGCCCCCGCTGCGCGCTACACGCTTGTCGAGCAGCGCGCAGCCGGTGCATTTGCATGTCCCCACGCCGCGGCACGGACCCTGCCCCAGAGCCGAGCGCCCTGAGCCCGCGCGCGCAGGTTCAACCAGCTCAACCCCGACCTGAAGAAGGAGCCCTTCACCGCCGCGGAGGTGCGCCCCGGCCCTGCCTCGCCCGGGTCCCCCGCCTTTGCGCACAGGCGCTCGCATCAGCAACCAGGCTTGCTTGTGCCCGACCCCAACGCGCTCGGCGCGCGAGTCAAATGGGGGAACCTGTGCGCGCAGGAGGCGCTCATCGTCCGGAAGCACCACGAGCTGGGCAACCGCTGGGCCACCATCGCCAAGTGCCTGCCGGGCCGGACCGACAACGCGATCAAAAACTACTGGTGCGCGCGCGCGAGCGCGCTCAGGCCGCCCGCCCGCGTGAAGCGCCTTTGTTCCCGCAGCTGCGTCCACGCGTGCGGCCCGGGCTCGACGCAAGGCGCGGGCTGACCGCGCGCAGGAACGGCCACCTGAAGCGCAAGGTGCTCGGGCGCGCGGTGGCGGACGGCCGCACGGCGTCCGCCAAGCGCCTGAAGGCGCTGGCCGACATGTCCGGTGCGCGCCCCGACCCCGCGCTCACGCATACCTGCTGGTGCAGGGTGCGCTGCATGGCAGCCTGGCGGGCGCCGCTGCCGCGCAGCCCGCCTAGCAAAGGGCCCCGCATGCGGCTGCCTGATGCAGCGGGGTGCGCGCAGGGCGCGCGCTGGAGACGGCGACCATCTCCGTGGACGCGCGCTCGGGCCCGCTGGGCGCGCCGCGCGGCGCGCCGGACGCGCAGCCGGGCGCATTTGCGCTGGGCCGGCGCGGCGCGCCGCGCGCGCGCCACCCCGCCCAGGGCAGCCCCAAGCCCAGCCGCAGTGCCAGCGGCTCGCCGGGCGCGGCCGCGGCGTGCAGCGGCGCCGGCGGCTGGGCGTGCGCAAGCGGCTGCGCGGACGCGGGCGAGGGCCTGGCGGCGATGCTGGCGCCGCTGCTCGCGGGCGGCGGCGGCTGCGGGGCGCTGGGCCGGCAGGCGCGCGCCCCGCCGCGCCGCGCCCTACCTTGCCCTGAGCCTCGCCCGCGCGCGCGGACGGCGGGCAGGAGCATGCATGAGGCCCAGCCCGCTGTGGCCTTACTGGGAATGCGCCAAGGCCGAGGGTTGCAAGGCCGCTCGGTCTGCGCTCTCGGCATGCATTGCCATGTCCACGGCGTGCGCCGCCTGTCCCCGCGACGGCCAGACGCGCCCCGGGTGGCGCACGCCGGCGGAGCTGGCACTGCTTGCCGAGAGCGCGCACCGAGCGGCCTTGCGACCCTGGGCCTTGGCACACCCGGCCAGCGCACCGGTGCCTGCGCATGGAGGTCGCACCGCGGGCGGAAGACGAGGTCGGTGGGCCGAGCGAGCGGGGGCCGGGCGTGCGCGCAGGCGCAGGCGGCGCTGGCGGCGCTGGCGCTGGCGCCCGCGGCGGCGGCGGAGGGCGAGCTGCCGGCGCTGGCCGCGCTGCGCTGCGCGGGCGCCGGCAGCACGCTGCAGCAGCAGGTGCGCTGCGGCCCGCGCCGAGCACGGGTCGCTGCTCGCTGCTGGCGGGTGGGATGGGAAGCGGGTGAGGCACGGGCGTGATGACAAGGACCGTTTCGCCCTCAGCCGCGTTGTCCAGATGTACTGACAAGGCGTGCTAGGGGGGGAGGGGGGTGTACCTGGAGCATCCCGTGCACCTCGGCGGAGCGGCCACTTGCGGGTGGCCCATTGCTGGGGACATGGGTGGCGCGCATGCAGGCTGTCGATGGGTCGCCACAGCGGGTTGTGCACAGCGCACCTTGTCCCGCGCGGAAGCTTGCTCCGGGCTGGGCATGTGGCAATTTCTGTGGCCTGGCTGCGGCTGACAGCGCCCCGCGCCCGCAGGTGCTGCTGAGCCTGCTGTTGGCGGGCGCGGGCGGCGGGCGCGCGACGGACGCCACGGGCGAGCGGCTGGCCGCGCTGCTGGGCGCGCTGGCGGCCGCGCCGGCCGACCAGGCGCCCGTGCTGCTGGCGGGCGCGGCCGGTGCGCGCGGCATGTAGTGGCGGGCATGTGTTAGTGGCGCTGCTGCGCATGTGCTGAGCTCCTACGCGTCCGGGGCGCGATGCGGTGCTGTGCGGGAACTGCCAGCTCTGCTGGCACGCTGTTGGCCTTCGTGGGGGCACCTCCGCTGCCAGCGTGCATGCGACAAGTGCCCGGCGAGTGTGCGAGGCACATGGCTGCTAGGCTTGAACCAAGGCGTGGGCTGCGCTGCAGGAGCCAAGAGGGAGGCAGACCGTGCGGATGCGTCGCCGCCGCCGGCGGCCGCGCCTGAGCCCGTCCCGCTGCCGCCTGCGGGCGCTGCTGTCCAGGCTGAGGACGGCGGCGGCGCGCTGGCGCCCCCCGCAGTGGGCGCCCCGGGCGGCGGCGCTGCGCCTGCGGCCGAGCCGGGCGCGGGCGCCGGCTGGCGCGCGCAGGACGCGCGCGAGGCGCCCGTCTGCAAGGGCCTGCTCGCGCTGCGGAAGCTGGCTGCAATTGCTGCACGTGCGCGCCCTACCTAACCCTAACCAATTGCCGTGCAGGCCCCACTGCCTGAGCAGCGCGGGCTGCGGCGGCCGACGGGCCCGGCGCGCCTCGACCGCCGCCACCGGACGCGCCTGCGCTGACGCATGCCGCCTGCCCAGTGTGACTGGGGCGGCGCCGCGTCGTGTCTGTCTCGGGCTTGCATCAGGCGGGCTGCACGCCAAAGCAGCTTCCTGGCGCAAGGACGCTGTGGATAGCTGCGCGAGATATGGCTTTCAGCGCATGGGTTTAGGCCTGACGCGCGGCGCTTGCGGGCGCGCTGTGGGTACGGACCTGGCGCCTGCGGCGCGTGCGGGCGGGAAGCCATGCTCAGCAGCGCCAACGCCTGTGCCGTGTGTGCAGGCGAGATGGACTCGCCAAGCGCGCCGGCCTCGCCGCGGCACCCGGACAGCCCCGCTGCGCGCCAGGCGCCTCTGCCGGCGCAGCCGCCGCCGGCGCAGCGCGAGCCAGCGCGTGCGGCGCCGACACTGCCGGCGGCAGCGGCGCAGCGGCCAATGGCCGCGCAACCGCCGCCGCGCCTGATCAAGCCGACCGCTCTGCGCGCGTCGCCAGCCGCGCTGCTGGGCGCGCTGGTGCCGTCGCTCGGCTGCCAGGGCAGCCAGCTCGCGCCTGCAGGTGCGGCCTGAAGTGAACGGCATGCAGGGTGTGCGTCGCCGGGAGTCAGTAACTGAGTTGCAGCCGATGATCCCTTGCGCGCAGACTGCCCGCTGCGCCCCTTGGTGCCATGTGCGGCAGCTGGGCCGTGCCAGAGAAAAGCAAAACCCCCGGGGCAAGGCTGTGCAGACATGCACTGCCCCTGGTGCCGGCGGTTTGTGCGGAGACAGCTCGTGGCGGCTGTTCCCTCTGCTGCAGCGCCGCCTGCCTCCTTTGCGCAGCTGCGGCTCCCTGGCGCGCGCGCCAACGCTCCACGCGCGCGCGCAGGCACCAGCGATTGGCTAGCGCGCGTGCTGGCGCTGAAGGCGGAGGGCGGGCCGGCCGCGCGCGCGAGCGGCCCCATGTTCCCGAACAACCCCTTCGCGCACCTGCGCCGCGCCGTGCTGCCGGCCGGCCTGGCCGCCCAGGCGCTCACCTGAGCCGCCGCGCCCGCGCGGCGCGCGCCGCCGACAGCCGGCGCGCGTTCGGCGGCTCCTACAGGCGTGACGCGCGCAGCGGCGGCGCCGCAGCGGGCGGGCCGCGCCCTCGACGCTTGGGCCCCGTGAACGAATGATACATGCCCTCATTTTGAATCAGCTGACTGCCAGGTCGCGCATGCCTCGTCGGAGCCGCTCGCTGGAAGCGGGCAGCGCACACAGCAGCGCGCAGTGAAGGCTCTCGCGCGCGCTTGGGTGGGCAGCGCCGGTGCGCACGAGGTTCGTGACGTTGCTGCCGCCTGCGCTGAAGGAGGGGCCGTGCTGCGCAAGCAAGGCTGCAGCCCCATGGCAGCTCCCCAGACCTCCCCCGAGCATGGGCACAGCAGCGGCCGGGGATTGATGCGCTTGCATGCGCGACATCGTGGAGCCCGGAGCATGGTACAGAGCTCCCGCTTGTGTGCACGGCGCCAATGCGCTCGGGTTGGCGCGGGGGCATTCGTGATGTCAAGGCGCCGAACGCTTATCGTGACTTGCCGCCCTGCGCGGTTCGGCGCCGAGACATGTCTAGGTACATACGGTGCTGGCCTTTACAGTTTCCGCGACACGCTGGCAAGGCCAGGCTTGGGGTGCGAGCGGATGCATGGCGTGCAGCCAGGGAGCTGCAGGATGGCTTGGGTGTGACCAGAGCGCTTGCTGCGGCAAGGCCCCCGCGATGGGGCGTCGCGCGTGATCCCAAACAGGACCGGGGTGCCCACTGTCGAGTCTGTTCCCCTCTGCGACCACACTGGAGCGGCGCGGCCCGTGACGGCCGCCGATGCTTGGCCAACCAAGGCTGTGCCTAGGTCCGGCTGTTCCCCAGAATCTTGCGGGCTTGCTGCGCGCTGACTGCCCGGCGCCTCCGTATATGCTGCCGCCCGGCGCAAAGCCGGGCATGGGGGCCGTGTCACGGGGCCGCTACCTGTCATGCGCCCTGCTTATACACTGCTGCTTTTGCTGCTGTAGCTGTTTGGTGCGCTGCCGGCAGACATCTGCTGGCGGCGCTACTCTGCGCGTAGGGGCATGCATGTCACTGCCTGTCCCTGCCTGCCCTTTCGGTCCTTGAGCCTCTCGAGGCTGCACCCGCGTCGCTGTATGGCATGTCCTGCTGATGGGTGGCACGTTGCTGCGACATGCACGCAAGGCGTCCGCATGTCCTGGTACAGGAGAGCTCTGTAAGGAGAGCTCCATGCGAAATTTTTGCCTAGGCAGCCCTAGCTGGCTTGTAACTCTCAACTCACACAACTTGGTGGGTCATAAAGAGTGCAGTGCCTTTGTCTGCCTGGTGGGTCTATAATAGCGCTAAGCGCAAGAAGTCCAACTGCTGTGCACGCCCGGCATGGCCTGGCACTAAATGCAGGAAGGCGCGGATGCCGCAGAGCCACTGGCTGACGAAGCAGGGGCCGCGTGTGAGCCTGCGTACGCCAGCGCAGAGGAGCCAGAGACCAGCGGCAGGCCAGAGGTGCAGTTTGCGCCGGGGGTGCTCGCCAAGCTGCTGGCGTTCTCGCTCCTGCTCGCCGCGCTGCCGCTCTGCCTGCTGTTCGCTACGCGACACGGGTACTTGGACGGTGAGTGCCCCAGCCCGTGCTGGCTTTTGCGCCCAGGAAGGTCCCCTGCAAGGTCAGAGGCCCTCACACTGCACAGACGCGCCGCAGCGGTGCTGTCCGCTTTCGTCGCGCGGCTGACGCCCGACACGCGGCTGTTCGCCGGCGCGGTCGTGGCGGTCATCGCAGTCAACGTGGTGCGGCATCCCGCGACACTGTCTTGCGGTCTGTGTGATGCCGGGCCGCACGCTGACGCCCTGCCCGCTGCCGCTCACTGCACAGGTTGTCGCTGCATACATCGTCTCCGCTTTCAAGGAGAAGCCCGGCCCCGCCTTGAAGGAGGACTGAGGAGTGTGCGCCTGCGCGGGAGCGCTGCTGCGCCAGCACGGCAATGGCGGCAGGCGGCAGCTGCTTAAGAGAGTGCTCAGTGTGTCTACGTCACGTGAGCTGCATGCTCACCAGCTGTTCAGCTAGCTATCTAGCACACAGGGCGACTGTTGCACGGTAAATGGCGGGCTTACGTAGCAACGCACTGTCGGCTGCCTCGATGGAAGCGCACGCACCTTCCAGGCCTGCTACGAAGCACCCACAAGCCAGGAGCGGCGAGCGGTGTCGCACGTGGTGCCTGCTGGAGCACCCTGACACAGACAAGCGTCTTTGATACACACAGACCGCCCGGCTCCCGAAGGCCAGCCAGCTGCAGGCAAGGCCGCGCGCCAGCAAAGGCGCAGCAGCAGGCCGCACGACCTCCCCAGCAGCGCTTCCAGGCATTTGACAACAACACACTCCGCAGGCACCTGACCCAGGCAGCGGCCTGCGTGTCGGCACCCGCCGCCCGCCGCGCTGCCTCAGGCGCCGCTCAGGCCAGGCACCCTCGGGCGGCCAGCGCGGGCGCGGCAGACCCGCCATAAAGTACACGTCGCATGATATTATACAGCCACCCCGGTGGCAACGCGGTCGGGGCGGGGTGAGGCCGCGCGGGGCGCCCGCCAGCCGCGCGCGAGCTGGACAGGGGCAGGGTAGGGAAGGGTCTGGACGTCAGCGCAGGTGCAGGAGCAGGCGGCGCGGCTCCTCCAACAGCGCCTTCCACGCGTTGCTGAAGCGCGCGAGCGTCGCGCCGTCCACCACGCGGTGGTCGGCGCCCCAGCTCGCGGCGAGCACGCGCGCGACCGCGGCCCCGCCGCCCGGCGCCGGCCGCAGCACCTCGCGCACCCTGGGCTCCGGGCCGCCGCGCGGCGCGCCTTCAGCAGCATGGGGCGTCTCTGGCAGTAGGGACTCAGCACGTGTGCACAGGAATGAAGCGGAGTCAGCTAGCAGAAAGGCCCTGTCGAGTGGCTGTCGTGCTGTGAGCGTCGCGAGCGACATGCATGAGCAGCTTCAGTGACGCATGGGCTGGGACGCTCATGGCATGCAATGCACAGTGCTTCACTGCACCGCGGCTGCAAGCCCAGCGCAAGCAATGCAAACAAGGACGAATCCAGTTGACCCATGTACCACAGCCAGCACACCCTGCTCCTGCAGGCAGCGGTGGCAGAGCGGGCAGAGCTACGCCGTGTCTGCAACGAAGCAGGCACCCTGTTGCCTCGAGTACCACACAGCTGGCACGGCTGCCTGTATGCAGTGGCGGAGCGCGCGCGCGCGCGCCGCACCGGCCCAGCGCGACGATGGCGACCTCGGGCGGGTTGACGAGCGGCGCCGCGTGCAGCCCGCCGATCGCGCCTATGTTGGACACGGTCAGCGTGCCGCCCGCCAGGTCGTCGCCGGCCAGCCGCCCCGCCGCCGCCGCGGCCTGCAGCCGGCCCAGCTCCGCGGCGATGCCGGCCAGGCTGCGCTCCTGGGCGCGCTTCACGTTGGGCACCTGCGCGCCGGGGGGGCGCGTTGCGGCGGCGCGCTGCGTGGGCCGCGTGTGCCGCGGGCCGCCTGCGCACTGGCTCCTGGCTGGCGGCCGCCCCGCGCGCTCCTTGTCGGGCGCCTTGCCAGCCGGAGCCGGGGTGTTAGCGGGCGGCGCGCAGCCAGCGCTGCAGCCATATGCGCCACCGACTCCCGGCGCCCCGCTCCCTAGCAGGACAACGCGCGGGCAGCTCAGAGCTTTCTTGACAGTGCATGCGGAGGTAGGGTTGCCGTCCGTGCGTGCGGCGGCATGGCGGCGGGGGCGCGCCACCAGGCCGGACGGCGTGGCCATGGCGACGCCGATGTTGTGCGCCGCGTGCTGTACCAGCGCCTCGCCGTCCGCGCGCAGGCTGCTGTTTAGCAGCGGGAAGTCGGCCAGCGCCACGGACAGCGCCTGCGCCCGGGATGCGGCGCTGCCGTCAGGCTGCGCTTCCCGTCAAGTGACATAGCTCCACTCTGCCATAGCTAGCCTGCCAGGCTTTGAGCTCGTCACTGCTCACCGCTGCAGCGTGCGCAGCGGCAGTACAGCTGGGTCGGGCATGACGCAAGTGAAGCACGCTGGCTAGTGTAAACGACGGAGGCACATGCCGGCGCGCTTGCACGTCCAGGGCGCTGGCAAACCTACCGGTCAGAGGCAGTGCTCTGCGCCTTGCAGCACCGACGCATGCCGCTGCTCGCGCCCAGCGAGCAGCGCTGCATGCTACCGGCACGCCTACATGAGCAGCCTGAGCACTGGCATGACCGCGCGAGCGGCCGCCCGGCGGCGGCGCGGCGCGCCTTGATGACGAACGGCAGGAAGGTCAGCCGCGCGCCGGCGAGCGCGGGGTCGGCCGCCAGCAGGTCGCGCGCGGCCAGCAGCGGCCCCGCGTCCAGCTCGTCGGTGAAGTGGAAGTGGGGCACCGCGCCCGCGGCGGCCATGCTGCGCGCCATCGCGCGCGCGTAGCCCCTGCGCGCGGGGTGGGCGGGCCGTCGGGATACCGAAGCGGGCCTTGTCGTTTCTGGTCATGTCTCAACTCAGGGCAAGGAGACGCATGGTAGCGTGCAGAAGCAAGCGCCGGCAGCCCTCCCGGCTCTGTTGCCGTGCATGCCTGCCTTGGAGGCAGGCTCGGCCGGCAGCCTTGCCTGGCAACACTGTGCCGGCACCCACGCCTGGGACAGAACCAGTGAGGTGGCCAAGCTGGCACAAAAACTTTGGCATGTCGTGGCTGGCAGGCTACGGCGCCCTGTGCAGTCGCAATGCCCCGCAATGCGCATCCTGGCCTGCCCGCCCGGCGCCGGCGCGCGCCTCAGCGGGATGGTCACGTCCTCGTCGCCGACGGCGGGCCGCGCGGTCGGCCGCGGCTCTGGAGGCGGCGGCGGCGCGGCGGCGGCCGCAGGCGCGCCGCGCGCCGTGAGCGTCGGGCCCGGCAGCTCCTCGCCCGCAGCCTCCACGAGCCTGAGCACATCATCTGCGGCCAGCGGCGCCGCGGGTCAAGGCAGGTCAGAGCAGCATTAGTGTGGTAAGAGCATGCTTTGCACGCAATGCCCGCATCGGCGTGGCAGCGAGCGTGAAGGCGTTGGCCTGAAAAGCTTGGCAGCCGCCTTGGTAATATGCCAGCACACCCGGGGCACAGCAAGTGCAGTCCTGGTAGGACGCCGCTGCGGTCTTTGGCGTGCGCGTACAGGGCGCCCGCAGTTCAAGCGGCACGCAGAAACACAGACGCTGAGTGCACGGCGGGCGGCTTCGCTCAAGAGGTAGACGCGCACGCACACAGCCGCCCAGCCGTGAGCGTGCAGATGCGCGCACCCTTGTACACGCGGCCGCCTGGCCCGCTGCCCGGCACGGAGGCGATGTCGATACCGTGCTCGCGCGCGACGCGGCGCACCGCCGGCGCCGCCAGCGTGGCCGCGCCGCGCGTCTCGCCGAGCCCCTCCGCCTTGCCGGCCCAGCGTGCGTCTCAGTTGCTGTCCGTGTCCAGCAGGCGCTTTCCGCGGTACCAACACGATACACAATGCATGAGGTCGGCAATGCTCCATGGCGCGTCAGCAGATGTGCATACCGCACTGCCTGCTGACCTGAGGCGCACAGCAGCGGGAGCGATGCGCCTGTCCTAGGACTCAGCGTGGACTCAAGATGGGTGCAAATATTGCGAAACACTGCCCTGCGATCTCGAGCATGTTGCTTAGGCAGGAACCTCCACATGGTTGTGGGGGCAAACCGCAGGCATGCTACGGCGGGTGGCAAATCGCAGTGCATGGCTGCTCCTAGGCGCAATTAGAGCTGCATGGCCTGGGCCGCCAGGCGCAGGTGCACAACACAGGCGCGAGCTTGGCATGTGAAGAGCTGCAAGCTGCGAGGACTGGCACCTGCCGCTGCTGGGGCTGCGCGGCCTGGGGCGCGGCCGCGGAGACCGCGGGCGCCTCCTCGGGCTCACCCTCCGCCGCCTCCTCCTCGGGCTCCTCCGTAACCTCCACCTCCAGCAGCGCCTCGCCTACCTGCAAACTATAGCACTTCACAGGAGCCCCCCGCTGCGGCGCCGGCGCGCCTGGTGCTGCGAGAGCAGCGTGCGTGAGAGGGCGAGCTGCGGACGCGGGAGGGCGCGCGCGGCGCGCCTGCACCATCGCGCCGGGCGGGTGGCACAGGCGGCGCACGGTGCCGGCGTAGCGGCTGGTGATCTCCACGGCCGCCTTGTCGCTCTGCACCTCGCATATCCTGTCAAACTCGGCGACGGTGTCGCCCTCCTGCCGCGGGGCAGCAGTTGTGGGTGTGCAAACCGGGTGAGCATCAGGCAAGGTCTGACCAGTGGACCTGTCGTATCACTTCTCCGCGGCTCATGACAGTGGCGGAGCGCGCTGTCAGCACCTTGATGTGCCACTCTATGAGCTCGCATTCCTTGATGCCTTCTCCAGTTTGCGACAACGGTACCGTCACGAGCCGCGCAGCGTCCGCTGCAAAGCCGCGCAGGGGCTGCCAGCGCCGTGCAGGAACAGTCTGCAAGCGCTGTGCACAACAGTAATAGACCTGTGTCGGTGTGCTTGGTCGCTTCCTCGTCAGCGCACGCACAACGACAGCTCGTGGCTGTGCTGTTCGGTTGCTTTCCAAACCTGCCACAGCGCACCTGGCTTCCTGCAGACACACAGCAGGGAGACTGCTGAAGGGAGCACGTAAAGGAAAGTTCCCGGAGAGCCGTGTGAGCACAAGCTGCGCCCGAAAGCTGAGTACGCGGCCCGCCTGTGCGGACTCCCCAGTGGAGGACCTGCCTCAACAAGCCCCTGCACGTCATCTTGCAAACTAGAACATGCCCATCGCCGTTGAAGGTAACACAGGTCTGTGTGAGCACAGCAGTAATACGAAGTGAGCCCACAGCTGCTCACCAAAGTTTTTTTTGCATTGCCAAGGCAAAGCAGTCTCCCATTACCCTGACATGCCTAGGTTTTGAGCTTGCTGAGCTGGCAGCCTGCCAGTGGCAGGCCAGCTTTTTCGACACACAAAAAGCGCCAGCGTACTGTCCCTGCGCCAGTTGCTCGCGTGTGTGCCATAGCAGAGGGGTTACCTGCCACACTGCAGGACGAGCAAACCATGTCACTGCTACTAAGGTGCGCTGCGTCACTTGCAGAGCGTGTGAAAGCCCCACGTCCTCTGCACGCTAGCATTGCTGGCAGCGCAACCACTCCTAGACACGGGCTGTGAGCGGGGTTGGCCTGATCAGCGGACTGGTTGTGTGACGCCTGCGCGCCTGCAACACCGTGCGGGCTGCGCTGCGCAGGCTGCGGCACGCGCATACAATCTCAGGCGCTCGGGCTGTCAACTACTTTCCGCACCTGAGCAAGACCAAGGGCGCCGTGTCCGTCACGCAGGTGCGGCACGCTCTGCCTTGTCGCCGCGGCGTGCCGCTCATAGCCGTTCGGAACCCTCTCAGCCTCGTGCCTGTGCGCAGGAGCGCGCAGAGGGGCACAACCTGCAGGGCCGGGATAGCACCGCGCAGTACTTCTACCGCAGCAGCATGAGCGACCCGGAGTACAGCACGGGCGACAGGCTGCGCACCGTCCCGCGCGGCCTCGTCACGCCGACTGTGCATGCTGCGGAGGGTGCGCTGGGCCCCTCGTGTGCTTACACACTGTACTCATCCTCAAGCAGCGTGTCAAGCTCGTCAGAGCTGCGTTCCTCGCTAGAGGTGCAGAGACTGGAGCCTGAGCTGCACGAGAAGCACTGCTGGGGTGCGGCCACGGCAGAATGCCCTGGGCTGCAGGCGCGGCGCACGTGTCTACAGCGGACTTCCCCAACCCGATGCGACACAGCCTGGCGGACCCCGATGCATTCGAGGTCGACCCCAAGTTCAACAGGAAGGTTACGTGAAGCGCCCAGGATGTGGTCTGAGCTACTTCTGGCGTGGGTTGCAGGCGTATTTTGAACGATTAGCATAGGTAGGTGCGTGTTATGCTTCAGGCTGCTAGGAAGCCTTCAACCGAGGTCGTTTGGACAGAAGTGACTGGTTTGTCCGCACTTGTGCTCTGTTCATATAGGTTAGGCACGGATGGGGCAGGAATCTCGTCAAGTATGTTGCAGGCGGGTTTGTGGAGACCGCTGAGCAGCATTGTGCGGTGTGGAGTGCATGCATGTCACCGCCTCTTGCATGACGGGCACGTTGCACAGCAACCTACAGCCATTACTGTTACATCAGCTCATGCCTCAGACCGCCTGAGAACACGCCTTGGACCGACTGAGAACAGAGCGCGCAGCACATAAACTTGCAACAGTATGGGCACACTGCACATTTCTGAGCAGAACACACTCACCGGCCGCTTACGTACCAGAAGTCAAAAGTACAACCCGTGCCAGCAAGCCTTGCTAGGTTTGCTGAGTCGTCACGTGCGCGCGGCGCGCTTGCCAGCCGGCAGCGGCGCCGCCGCCGCGCGCCTCCGCTTGCGAAGCGGCAGCCGTCCGCCGGTCGCGCTGTCCCCCGCAGCGCCTCCCGCCGCCGCAGGGGCCGCTGCTGGCCGGCGAGCCCTGCCCCTCTCGCGTTTCACGCCCGCGCTGGCGCCCGCGCTGGTCCCGCCAGCGACTGCATCACGGACTTGTGCTGCCGCCGCAGGGGCCGCCGCCGCCCGGCGAGCCCTGCCCCTCTCGCGTTTTACGCCTGCGCTGGCCCCGCCGCTGCCATCGCCGGCGACTGCATCGGGGACCTGTGCTGCCGCCGCAGCCGCCGCGCCTGGGACGGATCTGGCGTTGCGTGGCCGTCGGCCGGGGCGCAGCACCTCCGACGCGGGCGTCTGCAGCGCCACGTGCTCCACATCGCGGCCCTCACCGGCGCGCGCCTTCTCCAGCGCCGCTGCCTGCGTTGCCCCAGCCACGCGTGTGGCTGAGCATGGAGGAGCGATGGGCGTACCAAATTGGAGGAGCAGTGAAGGTACATCTTTGCGCATGACACGAGTTTCTGGCTCTTGGCTCCCCTTGCACGCTATCACCCTGCAGTGCTACAGACTCAAGGCTGTTGCCTGCGGTCCGAGCTGACAGCAAGATAAGCCACCGCGTTGAAAGCAAACAAATATGGGCAAAGTTGGGCCCGGCCTTAAGGCTGCATGACAGTCCTCCTGCATGTCGTCATGGTGAAGCCTTGGTAGCTGGACTAATAGGCACAACATGCAGTCCACCGCCCAGCGGCAGTAAGCAGTGCCCTGCCATCAGCACGCCCGGATGGCCGCCTACCACCACCTGACAGCCAATGAGAAGTAGGACACACACACCCGGGCCGCGCGCACCTCTGCGGAGGCCATGGGCAGGTCGTCCGTGCCCGTCTTCAGGTCCGCAGGCGCGGCGGCGCCCTCCCCAGCAGCGCCGCGCCTCCCGCCCTTCCGACCAGCAGCGTCCACGGCCGCCGCCACCGCCTCTGCTTCCGCCTCCGCGACCGCCGCTACGCCGGCGGCCGCCGCTTCGACAGCCGCGCCGACTGCTGCCTCACCCGCCGCACCCTGGCGCAGCCACGCATGTCACGCCAGCCCCAGGCAGAGACACACAGTATGCTCGTATCCACCGAGACGCGCGTCAGCTGCTGCATACTACCTGCCACTGTGTCGGCGGCACGGAGGAGCGCCTGCCTGACGCAGCAACCTCGCACGCACCAGGGAGTCAGGAGCGCGCACCTCGGCGAGCGCGGCGGCAAAGCGCGCGGCCAGGTCCGCCTTGCGGCCGGCCAGCGGGAGGCCGCGCGCGCGCAGCGCGGCCTTGAGCTGCGCGATCGTCAGCTGCGCCGGCGCCGCGTCGGCGTCCGGTTCGGGCGCGCAGTGGCTCTTGAACACCTGCGCGGCGGGCGGCGCCGCATGCAGTGCTCGCCGACGCTGCCCTGGCGTGCACCCTTGCCCTCCGCACTGCCTGACTTCTACAACTGGCGACAGGCTGCCAACGCAGCAGCGCACGTGAAACGGCTCGCCACGCACAGCGACTCTGGATCCTGCGCCATAAGCAGCCTGAGCACACCCCCAAGCATGCCTCGCGCAGGCTGCTTGACCGGCATGCGGCTGCACCATGTGGGGGCACAGGCCGGCCGGGCCTGCGCTGCCCACCTTGGCCGGCGACGCGGCGGCCAGCGCCTTGGCGCGCGCGGCGGCCAGCACGGCCGCGGCCGGCAGCGGCTGGCAGGTGGGGCACGCGTAGCAGGTGCGCGCAGCCATGCCCCACGTGCGCACGTCGCCGCCGCAGCGCCCGCAGCGCGCCTGGTTGTAGATGTACCTGCGGCGCGGCCGGCAGTCGCGGCGCCGCCCCCAGGCTGCGGCAGCGGGGAGCGTGTGCGGCGCACGCGCAGGACGCACGCCGTGCCGTTTCCCGCCCGCCACAGCCCCGGGCGCGCCTCGACACCGGTGTCAGTTGCGGCCCGCGGCACCTGGGGTGCATAGCCGGGCTGACGGGGCAGGAGCCTGTACATCTTGTACACGTCGAGGTTGCTGCTTCCTCCGGCTTTGATAGGCACGGTACGCAGCCGCTGGCCATGCTGCATGTTGCGCCTCCGCGGGTCTGGCGAAGCTGGCGTATGCCAGCACCGAGCGCGGGAGGCTGGGCCGGCGGCGCGCGCCTGCGCGTCCAGGGCTTGCCCAGGCGCTTGGCCTCATCGGGGTCCACGGTCAGGATGGAGCCGCTCTGGAAGCCGCGCCGCAGCAGCTCCACCGAGTGCGCCCAGATGCGCTCGAACGCGCCGCGCTCCACCGTGTTGGCGGCCTGCTCGGGGTGCACGCCCGCCTGCCGCCCGGCGGCCCACCCCGCGTTAGTCCACCGAGCTGGCCGCCTGCTCGGGGTGCACGCCCGCCTGCCGCCCGGCGGCCCGCCCGGGGTGGATCCTACCTCGAAGCGCGCACTCCCCCTCTGCCTCTTCGAGAGCTGTGCGGGTGCGCTGAGGCGCGTTGGGCGAGCCTTCCCGTGAGCGCCGGGCGCGGCGCGCGCCTTGAACAGGATCTCAGCGCGGTAGATGTTGCCGATGCCGGCAATCATGGACTGGTCCATCAGCACCAGGCCGACGGGCTTGCGCGAGGCCTGCATGCGCGCCCACACGCGCTCCGCGTCCGCGTCCTCCCGCAGCGGGTCAGGGCCCAGCTTGGCCGTCAGCGCGGCATACAGGTCTGCGCGCGCAGGGCAGCGCGGTGTCCTCACACTTGTCGACCACAGCGGTTCTCGCAACCGCGGTTCTCGCAAACACAGCAACCGTCGACAGAGCCAACATACACCTGCTGCTGTGCGCATGGCCTGCGTGCATGAGGGCTACTATGCTGAGCATACATGCTCTTGCACTGGACGCAACGTACTCGGCGTGCCTTCAGGTTGTGTAAGTCATAACGTGAGAAGAAGGGAGTGAGCATGGCACGGCTCCAGCAACTGTCTGCACTGCAGGTGGGCAAAGTGGTGTGCTCGCTCATAGCACGTCTGGCACAGTCAGCACCCCTCTATGCAGCTGAGCGCACCCAGCCCGCCGTGCGCGACCGTCATTGCGCTCAGCTGCGCAACCGTGTCCGCGCCGACCAGCTTGAGCCGCGTGGTCGCGCGCGGCTCGGGCTCCTCGCCGCGCGCCGAGGTGCGGAACGCGCCGGACATGCCAAAGTGCACGTGCATGACGACCGTGCCGTCGCCCGCGCCGAAGAAGTAGAACAGGTTCTTGCCATGGCACTGCGGCAGAGCCCGGGCTTGCCACCAGGGCAGCAGTGTGACCGGGGAGCGCAACGCACGCTGACAGCTGCGGCAGGCGCACCTCGATGCGCGCCAGGGGCTTGCCGCTGATAGCCTTTGCGCCTGCCCGGCGCACACTCACAGGTCAATTCCTCAACAGCATTTCTGCACGACCCAAGTATAAGAAGGCCGCGCACCGTCCGCAAAACGACCGTTGGGCGAATGCGCGGCAAAGGCTTGCCCCATGAGCGCCTTCCGGTGCGCGCGCGCGACGCGGTGGCACTGGTGGCCCTCCACCATCCTGCTCACCAACCCCCTTTTCAGTCCAGGAAATACCTTTTGACAAATGCAGCGCGCCAATGCCTGGATGCGGCACGCGCCTGATAGCGAGGCACAGGTACCGCGGAGGCCTTGCAGAGGGCTGCCTCCAGAGGACTTGGGCGTTAAGGCCTCTTGTGGCGCGTCCCAGGACCTGGCGATGGCAGGACCAGCTCATGAGCCAGGCAACTGAGCTGCGAGCCGAGCGTGTCGTGGGCACCTGTACTAGGGCCTTTGCCTCGCTTCATGCTGTGCGTGCTGTGCTGCTACTTTGGCTCTTCATCTCAGCTTGCATTGCGGCAGACTGTGCACAGGGGTCTCTGAGACTTATGAGGGACAATCAAAGAAACGCTGATCGTCAATAGCACAGCTGGTAGCCATCTCAAGCAAGTGAATTGTTGACATGACGAGTTCTTGACATGACTGCACAGCTGAGAGGTTGAAGGAGCTTCTACCTGCGTTCATCAAGGACACCTTTCAGGCGATCTTCTGTAAGTTCAGGCACAACTGATGTCATAGCTGCACTGACAAGATGTGAACCAGCACTGGCAGCAAGCGGCGGCCGCTTGCTTGTGCCTTCGCGGCGTCGCCATGGCACAGGCACGTGGTAT
>JAABUV010001389.1_pt1 | contig 35147 bp, 62 predicted proteins | sample 5559971 | NCBI WGS metagenome assembly JAABUV01 (sample SAMN10711881, study PRJNA513362) | rock metagenome | isolation source: Antarctica rocks | place: Antarctica: Victoria Land, Knobhead nord | collected 2015-12-19
CCAGCAGCAGGTGCAGGTGCACGCGCGGCAGCAGCGCGGCGAGCTCCAGCAGCACCGGCCACTGGCGCGCCTCCCCCGCCGCGCCTGCCGCCCGCCGCCGCGCGCGGCTGCGTCAGGACCGTGTAAACCGGCAGGACCTGAAACGAGCACCATGGCCTGCTACACACACACTGCAAGGCCAGGAGAGCACAAGACAAGACAATACAATGAGGTCCACATGACACTGGCGCATACAGCCCAGCCTGGGCCTGGCCAGCACAGCAAGCGGTGGCATGCACATCCGCCCATGCTGTGCCCGCATCCACACAGCCCCTCCGAGCCGGTGCAGACCCATCACAGCACCTGGCCACATGGGCTACTGCTCTCCCTCAGCACCTCAAGCTCCAGCCCTCTCCACAAGCCGTCGCACCGAGGCAGTGCACAGTGATGCAGGCGCCGTCGGCCAGCAGGCCGCGCCCACACGGCTGCCGCTCCAGCCAGCGCAGAGCACGCAACAGCGTCAGCGGCACGTGCAGCAGCAGCGCTGCGCAGCTGCACACGCGCGCCCTCACCCCACTTCGCCACAGGCCAGCGCCGGCGGCTGAAAGCCTCGCAAGCTGGTGCAAGACAGGCGACTCTCAGTGCGCCCGCCCGCTTGACACGCGCGTTCCAAGCAAATACGCAGGTAAGACACCTGCAGAGGTCCATACACACGTCTGTATCGACATGCTCCGCAGCTGCTCTTGCACGGCGCCTTGTCAACGATATGAACGCCCTGCGCGTCTTCTGCCCTAAGGCAGGGCGCTCTGCACAGAAGCACAGCCGGAAAGTGCGCGGGAGTACCAGCTGGTGAGGACAGAGGCAGCCCCCGGACTGCATAATAGTCAGCCCACGATTCCAGAGCTTCGCCACTGTCCGGCCTGCGGAGAGCACGTTGGGCTTGATCCCGCCCCGCAACCTGAACTGCAGCGCGAGGAGTGCCGCGCAGCAAGAGCAAAAGAAGAGCAGAGGGAAGAGAAAGAGAAGGGATTCGCGTGGAAAGCAGGGTGCGACCACACTCACTCCCCCACCAGAGCAGTCCGAGCCTCAGCACAGAGCAGGGGTAGGGGCGTACGCGCAGGACCGCAAGTACGGCACGGCCGCCGCGGGCAGGCTACACAGGGCCGCCAGGTCCGGGATATCCGGAGCGACGGGCCCACTGGGCAGCGGCACGCCCAGCGCCGTGTGAGGCGCCTCGCAGCCGCACTCGCCGCGCCACAGGCCCGCCCTGTGGCAGCCCCAGCGCTCCAGCAGGTCGCAGGGGGTCAGCCGCCGCTCGTCAAGCTGCGAGGGCACCGCTGTTCTCAGCACGTAAGCCAGTCGGCAGCGTCCGGCACGGCCAGGGCGGTGAGCTGCACAGCGGAGCAGAAACAGCAGTGCGCTCCTCACCGCAGACGTGGCCTCCGCCGCAAAGCTGAAGGGTAGCCGTCGCAGCTCCTGGCAGGGCGACAACGTGTCCGTTTGCAGCACAGCTCTCATCAAGCTCTACACTGTCAAGCAAGCTGCTGCACACACCTCTCCCCGCAGCACTTGGGCTCGTAGTCTGTGGCACTCAGCGGCATGGCCTAGCCGCTGGTGCTCCTGCCTGTGCTGCTCAGTGCAGTAGTAGAAGGCGCCACAGGTTGGGCATGCTACGGGTGTCTCGGCCTGCCGCCCACACAGCTGGCACTCAGCCGCTGGCATTGTTCTGTATGTCTTGCCGTCCTGCGCTCGATGTCTTCACAGGAGCGCGTAGTACCAGACTGAGCACACATCTCAAGCTCACAGCCAGCCAGGGTTCTCACAGTTACAACAGAACTGTTGGCAACTCAATCGCTGCGTCCATTCAAGACTCTTTGCGCAAAGATTCTGCACGCAAGCGCGACTTCACCACATGTTACAAACGCATACACTTCTCAGCTCACCAGCCAACCTTCAGGTGCAAAGTGACAGGCATTGGCCGGCGTGATTGCACTCCGCAAAGTCTACGTGCGCACCAGCATGCACAAGCCAGGCAGTACTGCACTTATATCTTGTTGACAACAGCAAGTGCGGGTGTTTGTATATCCACAGGCGCAGTCATGTACGGTCAGGGGCACGGCAGTGTCACACCATACACCAGCTGCTGTCCATGCAACGCAAAACAATCATCTTCAGGGCGCGCTTGTGCTGAGCGCTCTGGCAGCACCACTCACCATAGCTTAAGCATCAGTCATGTTTCAACAAGAACTCATCAACACACCATCCATCCATCCCCACGTGTGAAGCATACGGGACGTCCAGCTGCAGCACTAGCGGCAGACCCATGCATGCTGCTCACTGCTCCAGGGGCGAGTCCTGCGTGGTCGGCTGGAAGCGCGGGTCGGCCTCGCTGATAAGCCGCAGCGTCTCGTTGTACAGCCGCTGGCAGGTGGCCGGGTCGTTGGCGGCCGGCGCGTTGGCGTCCTCCTTGGCGTGCGCGTTGAACATGTTGACCAGGCCCAGCTCCGGCGAGCCGCAGTACCAGCCGGACTTGCCTGTGTATTGCAGCGCCGCATGCTCATAGAGCACTTTGAAAGGCCCACCTCCGACGGCCACCCAGGGGGCTACTTACGAGGTAGCCGCTATGTCTACATGCGCCGTCCGTGCCCCCATAGCATGATTCCCCAGTCACTGCCCCCACAGTCCGTGCCGTCATTAAGTAGTGCACTCTACCCACAGGCATTGGTAGCACTGCAACACCACTTGATTTCCTGCTTCATACTGGCTTTGGTACATTTTTATCTCGCCTTGCAAGTGCTCAGTGTTCAGTGATGTGCACACAAGGCTATACGAGCGCAGACTGTGTTCACGGGGCCACGCAGCCAACAGGCATAAACGCGTACCGTCCATATCGGGCGATGTGCATGCGTACTCGAGCGCAATTGCGCCCTTCTCGGCGTCCTGGCCGAAAGGCGAGTTGGCAAAGGTCTCCACGAACGCGCTGCCGGGCTTGCCCTCAGTGTCAGCCTGCGTGGTCGCCGCACTCAGTCTTGTCCACACCAGCTGCAGCGGACTTGGCATTTGCAGCAGCAGCTCATGTGGTGAGGCGTGGCACGGCGATGCATTTTTTCTCAACTCAGCTCAGCTCTAGGCCGCAAGGCAACGCCGCGAGCCATGCTGCAACACACTATTGGCTTGGCTTCACCGCGCGCCCGCATGCATGCCCTGGCTACAGGGCCAGGCTGTGCTACTCAGGCCCTGTGGAGCGCACCTTGCCAAAGTGGTCGGTGATGGACAGGCCCGGGTGCGCGACGAACACCTCCACGCCGGAGCCCGTCAGGCGCCGCGCCTCCTCCTTGGCCGTCATGATGTTGAACAGCTGCCGCGGCCACGCCCTGGTTGCTCTCGGCAGCAGCATGGCGGGAAGCGCATGCAATTGAGCGGGGGAGCGAGGGTGTGTAAGCGCACGGCCCTGCCCAGGCAGGGAGGGAAGCTGGCCTCATACAGCTCACCTTTGACCGCGAGTACGCCCACCAGTCTGAGTCCTTCGCCTTGGCGCCCCTGCCGTGCACACGCAACAGGCGCATGAAATGTGCAGAAGCTACGAACAGAGTTGAACACAGGCTGCGAGATTGCCAGATTGGTGACGCACTTGACTTCTTGCACACCACACCGTAGCAAGGTCTTAGCACAGCACCAGGCACAAAGCGACACATGCGCAGTTTGTGCTGGCGGCAATGGTGGCGCGCGGCGCACTTCAGGTCGTCCCAGGGGATCAGCTCGATGCCGCCATTGCCGCTCTCGTCGCCCCCGACGATCGGCGGGTTCACGAGCTGGCTGCCGAGTGAGTCAACCCACACGATGCGCGCAGGCGCGCTCTTCTTCACAAGCGGCATCAGGAGCTCAGTCAGGTAGACGGGCCCAAAGTGGTTGGTCCCGAACGTGATCTGCGCCGGCACAGCCACGCGTTTGCTTGTCTGATCGAAACACATAAAGGCAACCGTGTGAGCGTAGAGGCTGCAGTCACATGTGGGTGAGCGCATCAACGCACGGCACACTGACGAGGCCAGGCGCACCTCAAAGCCCTCCTCCGTCTTGTGGCCCCGCTGGCCCTTCGGCGCCTGCGCAGCAGCCACTCTCACAGCGGCCCCATAGTTAGGCCAAGAGCATTCCATGTGCAGGCTCATGCATGCGCATGCCCACCGCGCACCTGGATGCCAGCGTTGTTCAGCAAAACATGGAGGGGCCAGCCCCGCTCCATGTACTCGTCCGCCATCTTGCGGATAGACCTGTTCACCGCAGCACGTTGTCACCTATTTGCAGCACGTTAGCCAACAGACACACTCACACTCACAAGTGGGCAGTGCGCACTTGAAGGACGTCATGTCGCCTTCAATGAGGTCCAGCTTTGCGTGCGGGGACTTCTCCTTAATCTCAGACATGGTCCTGCAGAGCGCACTCAGAGTAAATAACACGCTGATGTGCTGTGTGCGCTTTGCCTAGCGCCGCCAGGCACGCCCAATGTGCGTAAGTTCGGCGCACTGCTGCATCTTTGCCTGCGCGCAATGCACGGCGGCCGGCAGTGAGTCCGGGTGGAGGAGGCCGCAGCCACACACGACGCAGGTGGGGCTGGGCGCCTGGAGCACGTACCATATTGCGGCCATGAATGATAACATGCGCATTCTTGGCGGCGAAGTTGGTCGCACACACCTTGCCCACCCCGTCAGTGGCCTGCGCCACACAGGCAAAGAGGCGCAGCCTAAGGGACTTACTTCTTGCTTGGGATCCGCCTGCCAAGCTCGTGTGACACGTGCGCAACTCGCGTCTGCGCAAGTCTCATCATCACGCGCGTACCCCCGTCACCAGGATCGTCCGGCCGGAAAGGTCCGGGATCTGCTTGCGGTCCCAGGAAGCGGCCTTGTACCACTCCTTGGCAGTCTCCACAACAGCTTTACCAAGCGTAGCCATCCTGCAGTGCTCTGCTGCTTATCTGACAGCTTAGCCTGCACTTGAACTTCAAGAGCGCTTGCAAAGGCCGCTGCGCTCTGCCTTTGCAACGGTATGCTCCTACGGCGGCAGATTCACGTCAGGATGGACTTTTGGGCCAGGTGATACAGGACGCTGAAACACAGCAGCCTCCCTCCCTGTACGTCTCGCTTACCTGACTGGTTGCAGAACAGTTGTACGTCAACGCAAAGCGCGGCGAATGTGTGCGTACCACCGACAATGAACCGTGTGGCTTGCTGATAATCCCACTGACAGCTGAGTTCATAGCTAGGGTGTGATGTGGCGCCATCCAAGGACGGCAGTGATCTAGGCAGTGATCGCCATGCCACCTACGTTGCATGATCACGCACGCTTCCCGGTCACATGCTTGCGTGCAAGATCAGGAATAACAAAGGAACGACACCAGGCAGCAACACACCGGGACCTGCATATATCCGGCCGCAAAAGGAGAGCGTGAGCTTGGGCAGGTGCTGGCGCCGTGTTCCAGGCACGTACCGTCGCAGGGAGCAGGGCTATTGCTGTGCAAGGCCATGCGCAATAACGTCACCAGGCTGCATGCACCCTGCCTGGCGCAGTACACATGCTCTGCTGATGCTTCGCGTGTGCGTATGCACGCAGCACATTTCTTGCGTGCATGAGAGCAACAAGGGCTGTGGCGGCATGGCAGGCTGGTGCAGCAGCTTAGTTGGTGGGAGCTTGTCATTCACTTCCCATGCCACAGAATAAATTCTGCTTTGGTGAGGGGCGGCAGTGCTGCACGCACACACTCTGCATGGTTGAGCTGTGTACAAGTGCATGTGCTGCTGCACAGCTGATGGATCACAAACAAGCAGGGCGGGGCTGCAGCGGAAAGCTCGGCAGAGTGCCTGCGTGCGCAGAGCTGACAAGCTACATGCGGGGCCCAGCACATTGTTTGGCTGCATTGGCAGAGCCTCTGCAGGCATGCTCTCGCCTCCATCACGGAGGCTCCATGCCCATGCATGCAGGGCCTGCAGAAGCTGTACCAACAGAGCCAAAAAGAGGTGCAGGAGCCCGCACGCAGTGCGTCAGCTCTGGCGTACAGGCGTCCGGCCGAGCTTCCCGCTGCAGGCCCGCCTGCTTGTGTGTGCTTCATCAGCCGAGCAGCAGCAAAACCATAGTACACAGCTCAAACAGGCAGAATGAGTGCGGGCGGCTTTGCCGCCTGTATGACAGAGCTCATGCCTATCTGCAGCATAGCCGGCGAGCAGCGCCAGCAGCACTGCATCCGTGAAGTGCTTCAAGTGTCTGGGCAAACTGATGCAGGGCTGAAAGCTCGCGCTGACCGCCTGATGCAATGCTGTATTTGCCAAGCTACTGAAGCAACCCATACATAGGCATATATGCAGCTTGGCCTGTAAGTGCCACTGGCCAAGCGGGCTGGTATAAGGGTTGGCACACACATACTTGCACACTATGCCTCATCATCGCCAAACATTGTTGAAACCACGCCCGTCAACCAGACAGTGCTCTCAGCAACAACAAGCACATGCTAACTGAGATCTGGGAATAAACATGAGTTTCTATGAGAAAGGAATGATCTGAACTGGGTGCAAGGCTCATGTGAATTGCCGGGACAGGTGGACGCCGCTGCGCATCATCCGTACAATTGAGCTCATTTAAGGTGCAGTGCCTGCGGTGTGAGCAAATCACCGCCCGGCATGAGGTGTGAACAGGAGACCAGAGACTGTGGTGGCCCCTCAGCAAAGCAGCGCACAAAACCTGCCTGAACATGCCTAAGGCAGTGGACCCGCGCTCAATCATCAGACTGCAAGATTCTGATTGCTACTTCATTGCGCAGGTGCGTGTGCACTGCAGGCCATGTACAATGAAGGACTTACTCTTCTGATTGACAAGCAACCAGGACATGTTCACGCAGACCGAACACAACTCACTGTTCGTGCAGTCACTGCGCAGTTGCACCGGCATTAGCATGCTGCACACTGTCAGCAAGCTCAGGCTCACAGCCGCCGATGGAGCTCGGCCGGCCGGCCACACTTCCGTTCAGGCCTGCACCCCCGCCCTCCCTGCCCACCGCTGCCGCGTCGGCGCCCCGCCAGTTCCAGGGCACGGCCTCTTCGCCGCCACCGCCGCCGGCCAGCTCTGCCGCAGCACCCGCCCCCCGGCCGCCGAGGCTGCCAGGCTCCCTCGCGGTGCCGAGCCCGCCGGCCGCGCGGCCGTCCTCGACGTCGCCGGCCGCGCCGCGCCCAGTCCCGCTGTCGTTCCAGAACGCATCCTCCTCCTCGTCGCTCAGCGGCGCGGCCTCCCTGCCGCGGCGCCACTCCTGGACCACCACCTCGCCGCTCGCGCCAGCGTCCTCGCCTGCGCCATCGGCGCCCGCCCCAAAGCCGGGGCCGCCCAGCGCGGGGCCGCCGCGCGCGAGCTGCTCGCCGGCCGCGAGCTCAGCCCAGCCGTCGCCATCGAGGCCGGCCTCGTCGCCGGCTTGCGCGCCGCGGCCGCGCCTGCCCGGCCCGCGCTCAGCAGCGCGCGGCAGCTGCTGCACAGGCGTTGCATCTGCGCCCTGCTGGGCCGCCGGCGCGGCGCGCTGCTCGTCCCAGCTGAGGCGCGCGCTCTCCCCTGCAGGCCCGTCCGCAGGGTCGGACCCGCCAGCCTGGGACCTACCTGCATCGGGCATGGGAACCACTGCCCCAAGTGCATCCCACTCCACCCCTGGCCCAGAGACACCCGCCAGACCCCCCGCCGAGGCGAGGTTGCCCCCCTCCACGCCATCCCTCTCAAACCCCTCCATGACATCGTGCGCTACCCCCTCTGCGTCCCGCCGGTCCAGCGCCAGGAGCTGCATGTCATAGGCGGCCACCACATGCAGCGCCGCGGCCGGCCCCGCCTCTGCATGCACGCCCGTGCCCGTCCCTGCCGCCTCCCCAGAGGCATCTGCCACTATAGTGGCAGCCGCAGCGGCGGATAGCGCCGCGGCGGCGGCGGCGGCGGCGTCCGCCGCCGCGGCCGCGGCGCTGGCGGGCGGCGGGAAGCGCGTGAGCACGAGCTGGCGCGTGCCAGCGGCCACAGCGGCCGCGCCCGCCATCGCCGCCGACTCCGCAAGACCCAGCACGTCCTGGGGCGCGCAGCGCCCTGGGCTTGCAAAAGCCTGAACAGGCGCAGGGCGCCGCACACAGCATCAAAAACAGCGGTGGGCAAGTGATGGATGAAAGGCCTGAAACGGTACTGACGCCTGTCATTCAGGGCACCCAGAGTCCTCTACGCCGCTCCGCGGCCCAGTTACGGCAGCGCTACCTGAGCTTGCGCAGCACTTGCTTGTTCAACCCCGGCACTCTCACCAGATGCCGGTCATCCAGGCGGGCGCACCCTGCTGGCAGCGGCATGCACGATGACGTCGCAGTCGCGCGCCCAGCGCGCAAGCCCGCTCGAGTCGGCGCACTCGCCGACGACCGCCAGGCGCCGGCCCGCGCGGTCGGGGCCGATCACCTGCCGCCCAGTGGCCATGTCTCAGCATTGAGTTAAAGACCCAGGCACTGCCACTTCCACCATCCCAATGCCTGATGAGAGTGTTGCGCCAATCTGCATGAAGTGCAAACTTCATGCAGATGCTCAGACCAGCTCGCGCCTGCCTCGCTCGCTGCACAATGCAGCTCAGCAGCGCATGGGGAGCGCGCCTGGCGGGGCTGTATCTCCGTGCCGGCGTCGTTGAAGACGGCCTCGCCGTCCTTGAGCAGCGCCAGGCGCTTGCCCCGCACGCCCAGCTCCTGGGCGCGCACGATGTCCAAGCGACCCACCCTGGCGGCGTGCACACAAGGCCCGGCAGCTTGATACGCTGGCTTGCACCAAGCCTCAGGGCGTGCACGGCAACCAAGCGGGCCGTTTCTGCCGCGCAGGCCCGTGACGCGTATGTACAGCGGTCAGAAGAATGGGTAGGCTCGCACTTGTGCACTTGTGGTAGCCTGAGGGCTTGCAAAAGCTCATGCCTACCTCCTCGGCGTACACAGCATCCAGGCAGGGCGCCCTCGTGGAAGTCTACCATGCAACAGGCAACTGGTGGCAAGTGCAGTGGTACATTACAACCAAAGTGCTTGCCTTACTGGCTCGTTTGAGGCGAGGCTGGCGCGCCTGGCTCCACAAGTACGCATCATCAGGATGGCATTAATACCACCACGACAACCCGGTCAGCGACACTGGCAGCCACACCTGTCCGCCTCCTGCACGATGAACGCCCACGATGGCTGCGGCGCGGCGAGACGCACAGCCGTCACTGCATACTCGTCGTCGCAGCGTATTGTCCAGGACATATCCTCTGGACGAACATCAGTAAGCGCAGGGTCGCCTGCCGCGCATAAATGATGCTTTCTGCTGCAGCAGCCGCCAACCAACACATGCTTGCTGAATTTGTACCGCATGCTTGCAAGCATGCAAATGCGCTGCGCTGCTACAGGGCCCCTGCGACACTAGCAACCAAGCCAGCCTGCAACATCAGCCAGGGACGTACCTGAGTATCCGCACAGGTCAACATTCATTCAAGTCCACACACAGGGTACAAAGTCGACATTAACCGACACCACCTGCAAAGACCTCTTGCGTTTGCTGTACCCAGGGACAGCGCACCGAGTCCAGGAAGGATCAGAGGGCGCAGGTTGGTGCGCAGGTCCTGGCCCCTCGCGCGGCGCTTGCGCTTGTGCCGCGCCAGGAAGTGGCTGAGCTCGCCGTCGTAGTAGCCCTAGCCATGCACATGCCATGGTCGCGTGCAAGACAGTGTGCATGCAATGCAGTACAGCGCAACACAGTACGACACAGTGAAAGACAGTGCAGTTCAATGCGGTGCAAAACAATGCAGTCCAGTGATGAGGACACAAGCATGCTGGCAAGCGCTGAGTCCAGGCCCTCTTGTGCACCGGGCAGACGCCAGAGACGGCATCAGCATCGGCCTCAGCGTCACGATAAGCGCTGAGATGGAGTCACTGCTCCGCAGGGCCTCACACGTACACGCTTGGTTGGAAGCTCGCTCTGCTCGATCTGGGCCGCGCGCGCGGGGCCGGCACCAGGGGGTTGAGCTGGTCGGGCGGCACGCGGATGCGGTACAGGCAGGAGCGCCGGTCGAGCGCCTCGGGCTCCTCCAGCTCGTCCTCCGGCACGGGCCCGTCCACCAGCTCATGCACGATGACCGGCATCGTGATGTACGTATCGCTCATGGCCAGCATCGGCCTGCCGACCCGCACATCGCGAGCATGTTAACCGCAAGTACGTCACTCCTCTGGCAGGCTGAAAAGGCAAGGGCGCTGCATGCATGTAGGCTGCAGTCTCAGATGCAACGCACGCAAGCAGCTCAGCTGGAGCAGCCACCATACTGCACCAAGTCAGCTCACAGCAAAGCTATTTCCGGCATGCAATGGACTGTGGGAGTGCAACGAGCAGCCTGCGGGTGAAACAGATGAAACAACACAGCAGGTGAGCTGTGCTCACCCGATGAAGTCTGCCAGGCCTGGCGGCCCGTACACGTGTATTGGGATGTCGGACGCGTCCAGGCCTATCTCGCGCGCTGAGCTCGTCGTGCACAGCATGCCTGCGGCACGCACAAGTGACAGGGGTGCTTGATCCTCAAGTGTAGCTGCCGACATGCCAGCGTATTCAGGTAAATCACGAGCAACCGCAAGCTCTAACCGCAGAGGATTCAGTGGTGTACGTGCCGCAGTGTGAGCAGAGCGGCAGCTTTACCACGCTTGCACATTACCAGGCAGGCCTGGCTGTCACAAACGTCATCTGTGACGCACGCCTAGCCATGACATGCACTGTGAGCACCAGGGACGCAAGCAGCCGAAGCAGCACCTGGCAGCCCCAGCACACACTCCGCGGTCGCGCGCGAGAGGAAGATGCGGTCGACCTTGCCCGGCCGCACGAGCGGCTGGCGCATGAGCTGGCGCTGCGTGTCCTCCCCGCACTCAAACAGCCAGATGGCCTTGTTCTTGCGCAGCGCCAGCGCGGCCGCGCTCCTGCGCGTGCCGCAGACAAGCTCAGACTGACCAGCAGGCCGCCGCAGTGAGTTTGTCGCAGCAGGCGCAGACAGCACAGGCCAGTGGTGACAGTGGTCCTTTTGCGCGGCGCCAGTGCGGCTGCGCTGCACACCCGAACGGCGCTCTGCAGGAGTGCGAGCCGCTGCCTGACTAGCATCTACAACAGCGCAGCCTGTCACAATAGTAGCACGTTTTAGCTAGACGGGTTCAAAGGTGCTGGCCGCACGCTCACATTTCAAGGCTCGCCTTGACGTTTAACAGTGCGGTCCGCAGACTGCGCGCTAACAGGGGCGAGGGTAGGCGCCTGAGCACACCGGAACTTTGTGGGGTGGCCGGCGCTGGTGCCGAGGAAGCACAGCTGCAGGCCAGCCATGTTGGAGGTGGCGGGGTCGCTGCTGATGTCGAGCTCCTGCAGGCGGCCATGCTGGCTGGCGGCAGGAGCTTCTGCGCCCACGGGCTGCGCGGCTGTGCCAGGCGTGTGCGCTGGCGCTCGAGCGGGCTGCGCAGCAGCGAGCTGTGCTGCTGCAGGCTGCGCCACACCTCGGACAACTGCCAGTGCCACACGCCATTGAGTAGTTATGCATACGGCCCGCAGCTTGATGGAGAGTTGAGCAGGCGGCGCACCATGTCCTGTTCGCGGCGCTCTCGCACTCTGGCGACTCTGCCTTGGCCTTTTACAGCAGGTCGAACAGCGCCACGTTGTGGGACACAGTTGCAGGTGGACTGGCTCTGGCAGGCGAGCCACCATGCAATGCGCTAGGTGGTTCCAGAAGCAGACTAGGAAGGGCAACTTGCTTTACAAGTTAAGTGCGCACTACCACCCACTGTGCTCACAGTCTCTCTCTCTCAACATAGGTGTACACTCTCAACGAAACACTCTTCAACGGAACTGCCCGGACCCTAATAACCCCCTTGTACATGTTCAGATGTTGAGCAGATTGTCCGTCAGGCTGGCCTTTGCCGTGCCAGTCTGCGCATCCTGCTCCCCAGCCCCGCCGCCCGTCGCCAGCCGCCGCGCAGCACCATGCGCGGCCGCGGGAGGTCGCCCGGCACGCAGCGGGGTCGCCGCCGCGGCCGGGGTCCCCGCCGGCGTGCCAAAGCCGGGTGTGCCCGTGCGCCTGCGCGCCGCCGCGCTCGGGGTTCCGCCGTAGCTGGCCCGCAGCTGCGCGTCCGCGCTGCCGCCGCCGCCACCGCCGCCACCCGCCGTGTGACCGCGCAGGCTGGACGCCAGGCGTCGGCCGGCGGCCGAGAGGGGCGTCGTGGCGCGGCCAGCCTGAAGCGGGGAGCCGAGCGGGCCGGCCGCGCGCTTGGCCGCGGCCTTGCGCCGCAGGCCCGCCGACGCGGCCGCGCTGATCTCTCGCCCCAACCGGTCCTTCTTCGGCACCTGTGCCCCACGCACATGTTGCCGGGGTGTCTGAGTAGGCAGCGAGCAGTGCGCAGCAAAGGCAGGGGGCTGATGAGCGCTGCATGCATCAAGGGGGAACTCGCATGGATCTAGCACTTGACATGACCACATCCCCAAGCTCTGACGCAACGCAAGGCGGGCACTTGCAACACACGCACCTCAAACGCCGTGGGAGACTAGCTTCAAACTTCAACAGGCGTGCTCGACTGGACTGCAAACAGATGCGCTGTCGGGAGCGCATGCATGTACTGGAGCACCTCCGGCATGTGGAAGTGGGGCCCGGCGCCGCGGCCGCCGATGTCCACGGGCGTGTCCTCCTGCTCCAGCCGCAGCGGCGTGCCGTCCAGCGCGCCCCACGTCATCAGCGGCGACTCGCCCGGCCCCGGCGTGAAGCTGGGCGTCGCCAGGCGCGCGTAGCCGCCGGGCGCGCCCAGCCCGCCGTCCGCTGCCCCGGCACAGAGCACGTCCGTCAGCTCGCGCGGCTATGGCCGCGCAGCATGGCGTCCGCGCAGCCTGCAACACTCGCTGCACGCAGGGCACCATTGCAGTGCCTCTCCACAACGAGCTCACGCCTGTGCGCTGCCCAGCGTCCCACACTCTTCACAACCACTACTAAGTATTAGCAAAAGTGCTCGCCATCATAAGCGCCACCACATCGAGCCGCGGTCTTGGTGGCATCTCAGGTCGACCACGCACGGTTGACCATGCATGGCCTGGAGTGCATGGTTAGCTGATGGAGGACAGGGCTGCGCACCGTCACTCCGCACGCTGCCGCCCACCGCACTCCCGCTGCTGCTGCCGCCGGGGGTGCCGACGGCGCTCGCCGCCGCGCCTATGAAGCGCGTGTTGCTGTAGCGGATGGCTTTCGGCGGGCCCTGCGCCACCAGATCAGTGCAGGTCAAGCACTTCCTGAAGCAGGCCAAACCTCAGGGTCATGCACAGAATGACCCCCCGCATGGGTGAGGCGCGATGACTGGACATGTGGCACATGCTGAAACCTCAGGCGCCTGCGTTTTAGCCCTGCCCCAGCTCTACATCAGATGCGGGCAGACTGGTGCTTCGGCCCTTCCCCCATCCTACAAATCAGGAGCGGGCGGGCCGAGCGGGCGAGCCGCGCGCCTGGACGAGCTGCGAGCGCTCCGCGTCCGTCAGCGCCACAGCCGCGCGCTCGCTGGAGTCGTCGTACAGCGCGTTCTTGGCCGTGAAGGGCACCAGGGCCATCTCGTGCTGCGGCTGGAACGTGGTCCCGAACCCGTCGTTGCTGCGGTCGCGCGCGGCCTCCAGCCGCGGCACCTGCCGCGACCACACTGTGAGCATGGCAGAAGCGCCGGCTCCCTGGTCGGCCACGTCGCGCACGCGCGCCGCTCCACGCTGCGCCCAGAGCTCCGGCTTCATGCTGATGCAGTCGTGGGCACTCAGCCCAGGAGCGACGAGACACAGGCGCCCTCCTGAGTCCAGCCTATAGGCTCCAACACAACACAACCAGTTCAGAGCACACCGCTTGCATGCCATGTGCTGGAGCCGTCTGGGCTGCTGTCGGCTCACCTCATTCTTGTCCTCAAACAGCCAAGGCTGGGACACGCGGCGGCGCTTGTTGGACGCCGCCAGGATCAGCGCGAAGGACGCATTGTCCTCGCTGGTGTGCGTTGCGCAGAAGCGGTCCAGCGAGAGCGGCGGCGCGCGCTCGCCGGCTGCCGCCGCTGCTCCGCCCGCTGGCGCGTGCGCCGCGCCGTCCCTGCACAACCACCGAGGCAGACTTGAGCGGCTATGGTATGGCACTTGAGGTGCACCCCCTGCTGGCCCGCGAGCTGAATCACATCATCCTTCCCAGGTAGTACATTGCCAGCCAAGCATCAGCCTACCGCTTGCACGCAGGACGTCTTTTACCAGTCAAACAGTGCACGCACCTCGCCACACACAAGTTTGCAATCACTCGCGCCCCTGGTCCTGAAGGCTAACGTGCTGCTGCTGCTGCAACTCTAGCGCGCTTGCTCTGCTCTTTCACCAGGCCAACCATGCAACGGCAACCCCATTGCACCGCACAGCACAACACAGGGCTAACACGCCCGCAAGAATTGCTCACGGCACGCGGCGTGCCTGTCGAGCGCGTCACCCCCGCCTGGCCGTGGCGTGAACACCGGCGTAGCCATGGGCGTGTGGCCCAGCCCCGCCGGCGTGCGCAGCACGCTGCTGAAGCTCGGCGTGCCCGCCGGCCCGGGCGTCGCGCCCAGCGGCGTGCGCAGGCCGGCGCGGCGCGCCGCAATGTTCGCCTGCGCCTGGCGGATCACGAGCGGGTCCCCCGTGCGCGTCGCCTGCGCACACACGCCGCATGAGAGTGGCGTGCGGAGGCAACGTGCTGCACAGCGGTGTCTTCACCCTGCGCCTGCCTGTCTGAGCAAGACACACAAGCGCGCCTCCGCTCCTTGCGCGGTCAGTAACAGGACATGCAGGCCTGCTTGCGCCTGGCGGCTCGCGAGCGGGTGCCCAAGCACGAGGCGCCAACACGCGTGACACACCAGGCGAGCACGGCCACACCAAGCGACGTGGCCTCGCTTTGCCTTTGGTGTTCAAGCGCAGGCCACAAGGTTTCATTGACTGACAAACCGACAAGACGCGCACATCCAGGAGCTGCAGGTGCGCAGGCCTTGCGCTCGCGCCTCTTGCGCCATAACCTGCAGCGCTGCAGGCAAAGCAGAGGTGGCAGCGTGCGCTTCGCACCTGCAGCCACTCCAGCTTGTTCTCCAGCTTGGCTTTGTCGGGGAAGTAATCGCGCTCGATAATCGCCTCCAGCTGCTCTGTCCACTCGTCCTCGTCCAGCACCGCCGGCGCGCGCCGCGACGGCGCCGAGCGCGGCGCCGGTGGCGGCATGAGGTCCCCGCCAGGGACTGGGGTGCGGTTGCCGACCTCTGCCATACTGCTGCTTTCAGCAAGCACACGAGCTTACCGCAGCACACACAAGCTTGACCTGAACAGTTTGTAAGAGTGCCCCGGGTGCACAAACAGGTCTGCAAGCAGGACTCTCGAGCTGGGCCGCATGCGTCATTTAATTCGCCCCTGCTCGGTGGGTAGACCCACGTGCACATCAGCTTCGAAATCGATCACTTGGACTGGGCTGTCCAACAACTTTGTGCTGCTCTGTCTGAGTAGAGGCGGGTTAGCACCCAGGAACAGCTTTCCTTCACCTGAAGTATGTACCTGGGGTGCGGGTGAGCTGAACGAACTGCCTGCATAGGCTGCGGGTACTTGGACCATGGCCCTGGTGGGCAAGCCGTGCCCGAGGTTCAGTGCAGGTATGCGCTTAAGAACGACATAAGAGGCATGCCGCTGATGATGCTCTCTGCCTTGCCTGCGCCCTGGCTCTGCCCATGGCTGTGCACTCTTTGCTAGTCCATAATAGTAAACAGAGACATAACTTCTCAGGCTCACAAGCGTGCGTCTCTCAGGCACACTCCACTTCTTGAAGGGCGAGCCGACTGACGTTCCAGCACCGGGCAGGCCCACTGTGGTCGAGCTATGGGCAACCTGGTGCGCCCCGGGCCCTTGTTCTGTCTTGCAGGCCTGGCACCTCAGTCACAAGGTAGAGGTGCCGCCGCTTGTGACACAGTAGCAAGTTCGGCGCTGTTCAGTGACGGCCCTTGCCCGGCGCGGCAGGTGCGGGCCGTGCCGGCAGATGTTTCCGCACCTGTCGCAGATTGCGCGCGCGCACGCGCCGCAGGGCCTGGTCGTGGTCGGCGTGAGCCTGGAGCCCGCCAGCCCCCAGCTGCAGGCCTTTGTGCAGCAGCAGGGCCGCAACATGGAGTATGCGGTGCGCTGCGGCCCCGCTGCGCCTGGGCGCTTCGCGGCACTGACTGCGCGCAGCGAGTGCACTGCATGAGGTCGGTGTGGATGGCATCATCCCATGCATGCCTTGGGCACTACTCGGGCCCCTTGGCGACACGTGTGCAGCATGTGTGCTCCTCCCGCAACATTCGCCTCTCTTCCAGCAAATTTGCTACCTGCACGGTCCATGTACTGCATGTGACCAACCGTCTGCGCCACCCCCAGCAAGAGAACTGCACATCATAATGTGTTTCACCGTTGAGCCATTGTCTGCGCTGCTTTGCAGGTGGCCGCCAGCGAGGCGGCCGGGCAGAGCCTGATGACCGCAGCAGGCGTGTCGGGCATCCCGTGCGCGCTCGTCGTAGACCGCAAGGGCATCGTGCGCTTCTGCGGCCACCCCGCGGACCCGAGCTTCGAGTCATCTGTGCGGACGGTGCGTGTCGGCGCCTTGTCTCCAGGCTCCTGGGTGCATGAGAGGCAGGCGGTGCAGATACAAGTGGCACCAGGTCTGGCAAAGGGCTTTTGATCGGTCGCATGCCCGCTCAGCTCCGTCGCTCACCGTCCTTGTCATCCTATGTTGTTCCCCCAATTCCCAGCATGTTTCATGCTTCTGTGAATGAGCACACATCGGCTTATCAGCACAAGCACGCACTTGACAAAGGAGCAGGGTTGCAGACTTGTGCAGGCACTGGCTGTGGCCAGGACCTCGCCTGCCATCTGCGCGACGCTGCTGACGAGCGCGCTGGGCGCAGGTGTGCACAGAGAGGGCCGGCCCGGCGCCTGAGACGCGGTCGCGCGCCGAGCTGGCCGCGGCGCCCATCCGCGAGCTCAAAGCGCTCCTGGCGGAGCACGGCGTCAGTGCCGCCGGCGCCGCCGAGAAGGGCGACCTGGTCGACCTGGTGGCGACGCGCTGCCGGTAGCCGCATGCGCTGGACAGGGGCCATGGTGTTGGGTTGCAGCCTCTCCTCCGCTGCCAGATGAACTTGCTTCGATTGCGCTCCTAGTAAGGACCCTATTGCGGCGGTGTGGTGGTTGTGGGTGATATCAGGTTTTTTGTTTTGCAACGTGAAAATGTATGCCTTGAGCTGTGCGGTCAAGCAGGAACAATCTGCTGGCATTAGCTCCAGACACTGCTGCTGTGCCAGGCCCGGACGCTTCCTGGGCGGTCTGTTCAATGCATTGCAGCAAGCGCTGGGTTTTTGCAGAGCCTTGCATTGATGTTCATTGTCAACCGTGGTGCGCTTCCGGTGTCCTGTATGTGGCTGCTGCTTGCTAATGCGGTATGTGGGGATGTGCTCAAGGTATGCATGATCGCGCCTGTTTGAGCACCATGCATCACGCTGGTAGCCGGCTGGCATGCCTGCAGTGGGCACTTGTTGACCTCTACTCCTGAATCGCAGTACTCCATTTGGGTGCAGGCATGCTGAGGCTGGCTGCATTGCACTACAGAGTGTGTGAAGGAGCTCGGGGTCGGCGTGCTGCGAGAGACCTCGTTGAAGGATGTATATGACGAGTCTCATGATTTCTCGGGTGCTTCAGTAGAGCGCTCGCACATGAGCTCTGGTGATTTATTTCAAGGCGCCACCAGCGCCAAGCACAGCTGGTTTGACGCAGAGCACTGCAAACACCCTACTACAGCAGATGCATCTGCATGCCAGCAAGAGAGCATGGGCACCAGCCACCACTGTTCAATTTATACGATGTGCAGAGACTCTCTGCCAGAGAGCAAGTCTGGATACGCAAATGCACACTGCCATGCGACAAGCTGCACTGAAAAGCTAGCCGCAGCAAAGCATTCGTAGATAGGGCTGCTACTACGACAAGCGCTCCACACGCTCCACGAGCTAAACCATGCTTGCGTCCAAAGGACACAACGTGCAACGGGTCAAAATCTGGGTGCAAAAACCTGGTGATGTCACGCCAAACTGGCTACAAACAATGCATTGAGCAAGAGCGCCCTTTGCTCAGCATCCCTCCCCTCATACATGCGCAGCACAGATACAGCAAAGTGCAGAGTGCAGGCCGCCGCGAGCAGTAGCTCGCCTCTGTAAGCACACTTCCAGGACCACCCACTGCGTCAACAGCAAGCCTGCCATGTCTGCAGAGCTGCCAGAACCGTGCCGAGGTGGCTACATGCGAAGAGGGCCCCTGCATCCCTGCCTATGCAGCAGACAGCGCCGCACATACAGCCAGACATACACGCAGCCGTGCAGCTACAGCCTAAAAGCAGGCGCTACCAATGCATGCATGCCAAGACATCGCATGCGAGGACGCAGGCACGCGTTGTGGCACAGCGCCCCTGACCGGCCGGGCTCGGGCCGCCTGCGGCACGCGCGCAGGCCGCGCAACTCTGCCAGCAAGCCCCGGCTCTGCCGCGAGACGCACCGTACGGCCGCGGCAGCAGCCCCGCTGGCCCCTACTCCCACAGCGCCATGTACGAGCCGCGCAGGCCGTACGCGAGCGGCCCGCCGACGCACAGCAGCTTGGTACAGGTGGGGTCCCATGCGTGCGCGTAGCAGGCGTTGAACACCGGTTGCCCCATGAAGTGCTCCCTGCCGACGAGGCAGGCGCAGCTGTCATGCCTGCGGCAGCGCGCCTGCCCGTGGCGCAGCCCGACACATGCAGGCAATCGCGCGCGCTCACACTACCACTGCGCAACAGAGAGTGTTGCTCTGCCTATAAGCTGAAAGAGTGCGCAGGAGTGCACACGCTGTTTCAGAGACATGTCACACGGCTGTTGATGCATGGGCGCACGGTGATGCAAGCGTGGCGCGCAGCCTGCAAAGCCACTGGCCAATGAAGCCACCCCTCACTTATCCAAGGTTCCCGGTGCCCCCACCGCACATCAACAAGCTGGCCAAGCACAGCATGTGCAGTTTCTCACATAGCTCAGCCTTGTACTCCCAGATGACCTGCGCGGGGGCGCACAGGTACACGGGATCGGTCTGGCACAGCCACCCGGGCCCGAGCTGCTGGAAGCCGCAGGCGCGCCGCGCGCCGCCGCGCGGCTGCGCGTCAGGGTCAGGGTCAGGGTCCAGGTCCAGCCAGGCCGAGGCGCGGAGGTCGTAGAACGAGACGCGCCCGCGGCCGGTGCCGCACGACAGCAGGTGGTCCAGGAAGCACAGCGAGCGAACGCCTGCACGCGCGGCGCAAGCTCCGGCATGCCAAACACACCGCCGCAGGCCGGCGGCAGACAGCAGGTATGGCAACGATCAACAGTGACGCATAAGAGGCGGTGCTGCTTCGGGCGCGTGCGGTGGAATAATGCCCGCTGTGGAACAATTGTTAGGTGTGTGAATGAATATGAGCTGTGCTTGTCCCTGTCGCTGTCAAGACAACTAGTATCACGCTCCGTAATGTGTTTGTAGCTGCACAGGTGGAGGTAAGACTTTGACATGGGAACATATATGTACAGTGCCTACCAGGCAAGAGTGCGTGTTGCGTTCGCTACCCTAATAGGCGCAGGTAGAGTCGCAGCGCCATCCCACCACTACTGAGCACATTCTAGCGTCTATTCGCTCCGAGCCTGACAGGCACGCAGCAGTGCTGGGGCCTCGCACCGTGGTCGGTGTCAAGCGAGGCCACGTCCTGCACGGGCGCCTGGCAGCGCGGGTCCACCAGCGACGCGTGGCTCTGGCTCCCGACGGCCAGCAGGCCGTCGCCCACCGCCATGCACACCACCTCCTTCTCCACCCTGAGCTTGACCTGCCCGCGGACAAGGGTTCGGGTAGGGGCCATACCCTGTGCGACTGCTCAGCCGCAGCGTCCGCACGGTTGAAGCAGAGACACTGGCAGCAGACGGCCGTGTGCGGTGCGTCGCCTCTGCTCGACCAGTGCTGGGCGGACCAGCGCTGTGCAGGCGCAGACACGATGCGCGGCGCCATGCAACGGGCTCCAAGCGCCTGCGGGGCGCGGCGGGCAGCGCGCGCGCACCGTGCGGGCCAGGCGCATGTGCGGGTCCCAGAGGTGTACGGCGCCGCTGGTCACCAGCGACGCCACGCGGCCCAGCTGCGGGCTGTACTGCACGTCCCGCACTTTATCCCTCTGCGCCGCGGTGCGCCATGCGTAAGCGCAAGCGTGACATGGGGAGTAACACCAGCCAGACCGCCTGACGATCGGATTTTGTCTGTTTGGCAGCCTCGTATGCTGGACACGTGCCAAGGGGGTTGGAAGCTCGTTTAGAGGCAGACACTGGCAGAACAACTGTGAGTGTCAACATGCACTGAAAGCAGCCCAGTGAAGGCTCTAAGCCGCTCCAGAACCCACCTTCTCATGCTGGATCACAAGCGGCTGGACGTTGGGCAGCCCGCTGTATTCGTCCATGCACCAGAGCCGGAGGGTCCGATCCCGTGAGCCTGGTCAAACACATTAACAGTTAGTTGCAATTGAGGCGATTGGCGGTTGTTGCAGTGCTTGGCGTATGGCGCGTGCGGTCACCGGTGACGAGGTGGCGCTCGGTGATCCACGCGACGCCGAACACCCAGTCGTCGTGGCCCTGTGCGGCATCCATACCTGGGTACCGCTTGGATGCTACAACATGGTGCAGTCAGCAGGGCGCTAGGCAGCCCGCGCACGACATGATGGTGCAGCAGTGCTCGCACCACCAGCGTCTGCGCGGGCGCCAGCGCGGGCGCGCCGCTGCGCTGCGCTCCGCCGCGCACGCGGTAGACCTGGCAGTCGTTGGGGCTGGCGCCGCCGGTGGCCAGCAGCTGCGCGTCCGGGCTGAGCGCGACGGCGTGAATGCCGCAGTTGCCGTACGCCTGGCCCTCGACCGGCGCCTCGCTGCTGCGCGGTTGCCGCGGCGGCGCCGGCGGCGGCGCCACCTCGCGCAGCGCGTACGTGCGCGTGTTGAGCAGCAGCAGCTTGTTGCACTTTGTGCCGACGACCACGTGCTCCGGGTCCAGCCATGCCTGCGCAGCACAGTACCCTTAGGCACTCTGTTTTCGTTGTCAGCATAAGTGTGCCAGAGGAGGAAGGAAGGAGGAAGGAAGCTGCAGGAGATACGGCTCCGGCAGCGCAAGCGTGGGAGGCGCGCACGCAGGCAAAGGCTTTGTCGTATCGCTGCCAGCGCCGGCACGGCAGCTCGCGCTCCCGCAGCAGGCCCGGCAGCTTGCTGAGCAGCGTCTGCCGCAGCGCCAGCTTCCGCTGCCCCCTGCGGCCTCGGGCAGCGTGAGGCAGCGCCGTCCTGGGAGCACGGCTATTTTTGACCTGGTCAGGCACGGCACTTGCCACTGCCCTCCTGTATAAGGTGCACATCGGAGCCCAGCGTCACAGCACATCACAAGCTTTTGGCCGCTTGACCGCACTCTGACAGTAAAAGCAGGCTATGCCTCAGCTCGGCGAGCGATGGCGCACATTGACCATACAATTATTAAGCGGCTCCTTGTCTCAAGTACAGTCAAACACTATTACTAGGAAGTTGCAAGCCGTCAGCCATCTAAGGGAGCACTGCTGCGTGTCCTGCTCCACGTCTGGCATTAGCACCATCCACATGGAGCTTCACAGCTCCCGCCGAGCCTCACAGTGGTGCCCCTGGTGCCCCCAGAAGCGTGGCTGGGCCACGCCTGTGCAGGTCCAGCAGCTGGCCCTCGCACAGGTTGGGAAGCAGGTTGCGCAGGCTTTGACCAGCCAGCGCTGGCGACAGCACATCCTCCACGGCTGCGCACTGCTGCACTTGCCGCCTGCGGCCCCCGGGCTTGATCATCACCGCAGGGCCCCAGGAGGGGGCCCGCGCTGCGTGGTGCACGCCCCACTCTTCACTGTCACTCTACAACTTTCGAGAATTTAGTGCGTATGAGGTTGTAGTCTGTAGCACTGGTGGGGGCTGGGTGCGCTTTGCGAGTTTTTTGCTCTAACCAGGGACGTTTCTCAAGACTTTAAAGGGGTGAGCCTAGGGTATGTTAGCAGGGTACAATATGCTCACCGAGTCACGCAAAACTCAAGTGGTTGGCAAGTGGTCTAGCTTGCACCGACAAGGTCTCATCAGAGGCATTCGGATCTAAGGCACTCACTGACAGTCAAAGCCTTACCACCATGACAGCAGCCCTCAGGCTCGCTGTCCTGGCGGTGCTGCTGGGCCTGTTGCAAGGCAGCAGCGCCTTCTCCTGGAAGGCCTGCGCAGACGTGAGCAGCCAGGGCAAGATAAACAACGTCACGCTGTCGCCAGACCCGCCTTACCCAGGCTCGACTGCGGTGTTTATCGTGGAGGCTATTGCCGGTGCGCAGCAGCGCACGTTCGGCACTGGCCTGCTGTGCCTTTCATGTGGTGCTCTTTTACACGCTGTGTATGAGTATGCAATCAAGCCCGCGCATCTGCTGCGGCTTCATAGCCGCCTTGATGTGTGCCACACATGCACAGCTAGTAAGGGCGGCTTGACCTGTATGTACCCTTGCAGACACTGGGCTTGAGTCTGGGACGCTGGACATCGGCGTGTCCTACCGCGGCTTCCCTATCTACACGCAGTCGCAGGACTTGTGCGACGTGACGCAGTGCCCTGTGGAGAAGGGCCCGCTCACAGTCAAGCTGGAGGAGCCGTTCCCAATCATCACGCCGCCGGTACGCGAGACCGCAGCAGCCCCGGCTGGCAGCACTTGGGTGGCCCGATCTCTGAGGCTATGTGCGTGTCGCGGCGCGCGCAGGGCCCGTACACTGTGCGCCTGTCGGCGGTGGGCGCCGACCCCACCGCGCCGCTCATTTGCCTCGACGTCGACTTCTCAGTTGTACCTCAGGCAAGGGGCGGAGTGGTAGAGTAAGTAGTGATGCTGCTGTGCCATCTGACGCTATTCTTTTTCTGTCTCTTGCTGGGCCTATGCAAGCTCTTGCCTGCTGAGACGTGTGCCCCATACATAAAGGCAGGTGTTGAACAAACTATCTTTACTCTGCCGTCTCCAAGCATGTCTGGAAACAGCATGCCGTGTGAAAACTGGTGATGCGCATGCAGCCAGTGGCGAGAGAGGCAAGGTAAAGCTGGTGGCTGAATAACACATACTCATTGCATCACAGCTTACAGGCACATATGTGCAAGCTTCTGTGCTAGTGCAGCACGAGCATCGGCGTCTGTGCCGAGCGCGACTTTGAGGTTGGCATCGCCTTCCCGCACAGAGGCGACCAGCAGATCTATGCGATAGCGCAATTTTTCCACCTGAGTCTGCAGCTCTCTCCTCTCTGCCTCCAGCTGCACGCCGATGCGCTGGTCAGGCAGGCAAGCATGCGTCTCTAGAAGCCTGGGCACACAAAGAGGCGTACCTGTTTGTTCTGCTCATGTGCCTGTGCTAGGGCCGCGTGCAGCTCTGGCGAAGCGTCACCAGGGCCAGACGTTGTGCCTGCAGGTTGCGTCAGACGTGTGTAGCCCCCACACGCCAATCGCGACAGTAAATAGTAAAGCAGTTTTCTCAAGCTCAGCAGAGACAGAGCAGCACCAGGTTCGCCCTTGCTGCTGGCCATGGAGCTCTCCAGCGCCGCTAACCGCTGCTCCGCAGCGCCTGCACGCTCCTCAAAGCCCTTCAGCGCTTCCTCGTCCATCTCTTCAACTCACGCGTGAAGCTTAAGAGGTGCAGGTCACAGTCCCGATGTGGCGAGTAGCTTGAGGAAGAAGACGATGTGCTGGAGTAGTTATGTGAGCGATGTCTCTGGCTCGCGCTCCCTGGAGGTGCTTGCGGCTAGATGGTGGGCCCCCCACATTTCAGGCTTGACGGGGGGTGAGAGCAGGCACAGTGGCGGCCGTTGCAGGTAGGCGCTGCCCTACCTGGCTCACTGTAACAGCTAAACTCTTGGACGAGCTTGAACAACTCCCCAGTGTACACCTCGTACTGTGCCTGACCTCGCTCACATAGCTCATAGCCCATACGCGCTTATGCATGCCGCAGGATCCTGGGCTCGGACATCCTGGCGTTGATCGACTGCACAGCAGCCTGCACGGGGCCTTCTAGGCACTGAGTTTGTGCTGCGCCTGCCGGGAGCTGAAGGTGTGGAGCCATGGCGGTCAAGTCTCTCAACTCCAAGGCGGAGGTGATGGGCCGCACTGCTGCTCTGTTCATGAACATTAACGCAGCCAAGGGCCTGCACGACGTCATGCGGACCAACCTGGGCCCAAAGGGCACAATAAAGATGTTGGTCGGCGGCTCTGGTGGTGCGCCCATGCGGAGCGTATGCTTGCAACCTCGCTGCACATCTGCAGCAGCGAGCTTTGTTTTAAACATGGCACGGGCTCTGTGCAGACATCAAGCTCACCAAGGACGGCAACGTGCTCCTGCGAGAGATGCAAATTCAGAATCCCACAGCCGTAATGATCGCGCGCACAGCGGTCGCCCAGGACGACATCACAGGGTGCGCTCACGCCGAGCACCGCTGCCCTGCTCGCATCCCCCCAAGCCGCCCTGCACCAGCCCCCGCAGGCGCCCCAGCCCCTGCTGAAGCTGGCCAACCCGCCCGCCGGCCTGCAGGGACGGCACGACCTCGACGGTGCTGCTCATCGGTGAGCTGATGAAACAAGCAGAGCGCTACCTGAACGAGGGGACTCACCCCCGCGTCATTGTGGAGGCACGCCCATCGGCCTCCTGCGGGCCGCAAGCCAACCACGCAGCCCTGCTCTCCCTGTCACGGCAGCCTGCCGTGGAGCGGCGAGCTGGTTGCGCTGCAGGCTCGTGACACGCAGCATGCACGTGTGAGGGGTCTGTCAGGGCATGGAAAGCATGCAGGGCAGGCGCACGCGCAGGCCAGCATCGAGGCAGCCAGTGCGTTATTTCTGCCGTGTGCGGGATGAACATACACAATGCAAATCACATACTGCAGCGAGCGTGGACAGCGCGCAGCAGGGGCGCCAGAGGGAACCATGCGCGTGCGCCGCGCGCGCGAGCAGGGCTTTGAGGCTGCGAAGAAGGCCGCGCTGAAGTTCCTGGAGAGCTTCAAGGTGCCTGCGGCGCCGGGCGACCGCGAGCTGCTGCGCTGCGTGGCGCGCACGAGCCTGCGCACCAAGGTGTACGAGGCACTGGCGGACCAGCTGACCGACATCGTCGTGGACGCCGTGCTGACCATCCGCAAGCCCGACGAGCCCATCGACCTGTTCATGGCGCGCGCGGCGCCCGCTGCGTGAGGCTCACTCGAGCGTGCCGGCCTGAGCATCGACATGCGGTCGGCCATTGCGTGTTGCCCAGCAGATGTGGAATAAATGTGTGATACCTCAAACTGCCGTGGCGGCCAACAACAACCCCAATGTGCTATTGGCGCGTCATTCACACAAGACGGTGGGTCTGGGGCAGGCTGCTGTGCTTGCAGGGTGATGCCAGGGCGCTCCCAGAGCCATGCGTGCCGCAGAAGGTACTGCTGGCTCAATGCGCGTGGGGCGCGTGACGTACAGGGTATGGTAGGGCATGATGGGCGCATTCAGCGCCGGGAGCGCGCGCTCGCGGCAGGTGGAGCTGATGCACATGCGGCACAAGCTGGACAAGGACACGCGGCTGGTGCGCGGGCTGGTGCTGGACCACGGCAGCCGGCACCCGGACATGCCGCGGCGCGTGGAGGACGCGCACATCCTGACCTGCAACGTGTCGCTGGAGTATGAGAAGTCGGAGGCGCGCGCGCGCAACCCCCGCGCCCCGCCGGCCCAGTGGTCCATGCGCAGCGGCGCGTGCGAGGCAGGCTGTCCTGCATTGTTATGCTTGCGCGACCCCTGAAGCCTTGGGACGCCCGCCTGCGGCCAGATGCGCAGGAGCTGGAATCCTATGCGTTTTCCAGCGCCCCGGGTAAGAGTAGAAAGCGTGCGGCACGCCTGCTCGAGGGCTGCCTCGCATGCGCGGAGCAGCTACCAGGCTCACCAGGCTCATCCCGCCACGCTGCGTGCTGGGCCCAGTGAAGCTGACACAGTCAGTCTCATGCCGGCCGCCTGGCAGGCTGGCTCCGCACCGCTCGTCATCCGCTGGGTAGCTGCAGGCGCGCGGGTCCGCCGGGAGTGTCGCAGGCCTTGCGTGCTCACATGCCCCCACGTGAGCAGGGGTGCAGGGTCAGGGTTGCGGTTAGGGTCCCAGCCTGGCCTGGCCGCCCAGGTGAACGCGGGCTTCTTCTACAGCAGCGCGGAGCAGCGCGAGAAGCTGGTGGCGGCCGAGCGCGCGGTCGTCGACGCGCGCGTGCAGAAGGTCATCGACCTCAAGCGCCAGGCGCGCCGCGCCGAGCCGCGCAGCCGCCCCCTCTTACCTTTCCCGGAAGAGGCTTGTTGCGTTGCTGCACGCAGGGCCAAGGCCCACTCTGGCGCACGGCGCGCAGGGTCCGGTGCCCCGGCTTGCGCGCTGCGCCCAGCGGCTTGTTCCGTCTGCACACAAGAGCTCGCGGGGCCGGGTAGGGCCTGCACCAGGGTCAAGCCAGGGCGTGCAGGCCCTCCGGAAGCTGCTCTGCATGCAGATCCCGACACCTGGCTGCAGGTCCGCGTAAGCTGGGGCCGAGCTCCGCGCGCCCCGTGAGCCCGCGCGCGGCGCGCGCAGGTGTGCGGCGCCAGCGGGCAGGGCTTCGTTGTGATCAACCAGAAGGGCATCGACCCCATGTCGCTGGACCTGCTGGCTAAGGAGGGCATCCTGGCGCTGCGGCGCGCCAAGCGCCGCAACATGGAGCGCCTGGCGCTCGCGTGCGGCGGTGCGGCGGCACCCCACCCTGCCCTGCGGGGCCGCAGGGGCACCCTGCGCCAGCGCCTCTGCGGGGCAGCGCGGCCCTCGAGCTCATGGGGCGACCAGTTGGTCACAGCGGAGGGGAGCATGCTGCTCTGCGACTTGGTGGCCGCTCAAGCAACAACCTACCCTCCATGGCGGGGCAGCGCACTCCCCGGGGGCTCGTGGGGCGGGCAGCTGGTCACAGCGTGCGCCTGCTGCTCTGCACAGAGCATGGCAGCATCCAGAGGCAGGCCCGGCCGCACGCGCGGCGCACTCCAGAGGCAGGGCAGACGCTGATAAGGCAGCGCCAGGAAAGCCCAACCCTGCCCTATCCTAACCCTACCGCATGAGCCAAACAGCGCCGCGCCCGGCCGCCCAGGCTTCGCGGTCAACAGCGTGGAGGAGCTGGCGCCGGACGCGCTGGGCCATGCGGGCCTGGTGTACGAGCACGTGCTGGGCGAGGAGAAGTACACGTTCGTGGAGGGCGTGCGCAACCCGCACAGCGTCACCATCCTGATCAAGGGCCCGGCGGACCACACGCTTGCACAGGCGCGCGCGCAGGCGGCCCCCCGCGCCGGCCGCCGGCGGCCGTGATGCCAGGCGGACACCTCGGGTGCCGGGCATGCCGCCGGCGGACACCTCGGGTGCCGGGCGCCTGCAGCCTGCAGGCTGCATGGCTGCCGTGCAGCGGCCCAGGCCGCCGGGGCTGCGGCTCGCGGCGCACTCCTGTTGTACAGTCTGGAGGCCTCCGCTGGCGGCTGCACGCCAGCTATTACATCTCAAGGCCTGGCCTTGCGGTTGCCAGCTGACCCCTGCTCCAGGGCTTCACGGCTTTCAACAGCCACGGAACTATGCAGCCCACTGTTGCTCCTAGTGTGTCCCCGCAGGTCACTGGGGACGCGCGATGACATCCAACAGAAGGGTCTTGCCTCGGAAGTTTATAAACTGTCAGGTGCACCTGGTGGGCACTGGTGCGCAGCAGGACATGCAGAAGCGCGCCCTGCCAAGGCGGCGCGTGTGCGCGCAGATTAAGGACGCGATCCGGGACGGGCTGCGCGCCGTGAAGAACACGGTGGAGGACGGCGCGGTGGTGCCCGGCGCCGGCGCATTCGAGGTGCGGCGCCGGCGCGCCGCCGCGCCTGCCTGCATTGCATGAGCAGTGCGTTGCGCAGTGCGCATGCAGCCCTGCCTCAGCGCCGTGCTTCTGCTGTGCCCCTGAGCGGCGTGGGCCGTGATGCGGGCTTTCACGCGGGGCGGCGCTGGCCGCGGGCACCCCGTCCGTCATGCTCTAATCAACATGTGTGCCATGAGAGCTGTGGCGCCAAGCTTGTGCACGTGCATGCAGCAGCTGACGCGCAGGCGAGCGGCCCGGCCTGGCTCAGACGGGGGCGCTCCAGCCGGCCGGGCTCGGCGCGCCACGCGCGGCGCCTCCAGGCGGGCCGCGCGCCCGCCAACCAAAAGCTACCCTGCTCTAACCCTAAACCTGCCCACCGCCCAGGCCCCGCGCGCCGCGCAGGTGGCCGCCGCGCACCACCTGCGCGAGGTGACGCGGAAGGAGGTCGCCGGGCGCGCCAAGCTGGGCGTGGCCGCCTTTGCCGAGGCGCTGCTGGGCGTGCCCAAGACGCTGGCGGAGAACTCCGGCTACGACGCGCAGGCGCGCCGCCCGGGCGCGGGCCAGCGGGGCTGCTGCTGCTGCGCTTCATGTGTGCGGTCCGTGGGGGGCGCACGCATGTGAGCTCCTGGGAGGACAGGCTCGCGGCGGTCTGCGTGGTTGGTGACGCCGCGGGGCGCAGCGCCTGGCTGCCAAAGCGCTTGGGGGAGCCGGCCGCGCAGGACACCATCCTCGCGCTGGAGGAGGAGGTGGCGCGCGGCGGCACGGCGGGCATCGACATCGCGACCGGCGACCCGTGCGACCCCGCGACCGCTGGCATTTATGACAACTACCTCGTCAAGCGCCAGGCGCGCGCGTCTGTATGACACGGCATTGGCACACCCTACCCCCAACCTAAAATACCCTACTCCACACACACATAAGCGCAGACAGCAACGGTTGCGATGGACATGGCGGAGGCGCCGCACCCCGTTGGGGCGCTCGGCGCGCTGCGTGCGCAGAGTGCGGCTGTGCACGCATGCACCGTGAGCCCGTGTGCCCTGCCCGGTCGTGTCAGTCTGCTGCAGCCGTGTTCCGCCCCTGCCGCAGGCCCCGTCGCAGATACTCTCTGCATAAGGGGCTGCCCAAAACGAGCCGCTCGATCTGTATGGATATTACAGTGACTGATGCTGGCGCATGCAGAGCGAGTTCGCTCTTGTCTGGATGGCACCTCCACGCGCTGTGTGCCGTGGCGCGCGCCCCACCGCCACCCTGCCCGCCGCGCGCAGGTCCTGGACAGCGCGCCAGTCGTGGCGTCGCAGCTGCTGCTGGTGGACGAGGTGATCCGCGCCGGCATGAACATGCGCAAGGGGTGAGTCGGGGCCTGGGCCGCACAACGCATGCCAAGAACTTCTTGGCAAGAAGAGAGTGAGAGCAGCCGTGTCGCAAGCCAGCGGTGGTGTATGCTGGCATGCTCCACGATGAAGTGCATGTAAGCCTGGTTGGGATGATGCGCCCGGCCTGCTGTACACCAGCGGTGCCCTGCAGGGCTTTAATGCATTGCCCGAGCATGCCTGATGTGTGGACTGCGCCCCGCTCCCTCCAGCCGCACTAGAGTGCATGCAGTTGCACTGAGAGAGCATGCGCAGATCATTGTCATCCACTGCAGTTCCTTCCATCAATTGGTGCATTTACATCACTGCAGTGCATTCCATGAACTGTTGCATTTACATACTTCGTGCGCTGACAATCCTACCCAGAACTGCTCCATGTGCAAAACTGCTGCACACACACGACACGGCGCGCACTGCATTGCCCCAGTGCTGGCAGGCAGGCATTGGACGGAGACTGCTCAGACACACGGGCGGACACAGCATGCTACAAAACCATGCGACGGGAGAACCTCCCGCCTCGGACACACACGTTTCAACAGTCTGGGCAGATGCAGGGACACACATGACACATCACAGGGCGCCCAATTGCAATTGGGCTGCAAAGCATGCCCATAAGTAGCCGACGGGCGTGTGAGCTGGCAGATAGCTATGAGGGCGGCCCGCCCCGCAAGTGCGGGCGCGGACCGCTGAGTGCGCCGAACCGGGCTCCCTGGTTGACCGCTCTGGCGCTGCAGGGGCGCCTGTTACAGGCCGTGCCCTCACGGGGCATACTCGGCACCGGGGCGCTGCGCCGCGCGCGCGGCGCCGCAGCGCGCCGGCGCGCTCAAGTGGGTGGTGCGTAGCTAGACCCGCGCGGGGGGGCGGGCGGGGGGTTACGTGAGCTAGGTCGAGGCGATGAGCTGCGCGAGCGCCAGCGGCTTGCCCAGGCCGACCTTGGCCGCCTTGGTGACGGGGTCGTAGCTGTACGCGGTGTACCAGGCGCGCAGGAAGGGCGCGCCCAGGATCATCTCCGCGTCGCTCGTGCCCGGGAAGATGAGGCTGATGCAGTCGCCGGTCATGTCGCCGGTCGTCTCGCCGGCCACCTGCGCCGCGCGCGCCCGGCGGCTCACGTCCCAGGCCTCGTGTGTGGCCGATGACCCTCTTCTAGGGTCCTGCCGGGGTGGACCATGCAGCCCTCACCGCTGGCAGCAGGAGATGGCATGCAGCTCGGGACTCCCTGGCACCTTCCTCACTGCTCTGCATGCACTGCATTAGAAAAAGCGCATGACGCTGGGGTCCGAACATGGTGCTCCAGGCCGCGCTCCGGCACATTGCGCGAGGGCTACACGGGCGAGCACCGGGAGCGCGGGCGCACCGGCTTGGTCCACAGGATGGGCGGGATGTCAAAGTACTTGGGCGCATCCGCCGTGCCCAGGTTGAAGGAGACCGAGGGCAGCGTGTGCACGTTTGCGCAGCCGCCGTCGACCATCCACATGCCATTCACCGTCTTCGTGAGACCGGGGATCCGCTGCGCGCACCGGGGTCAGCGTCAGCCAGCCGCAGCAAAGGTGTTGCGTGCGGGCAGTGCTTGCATGGCAGCAGGCGACCTGGATATGACTTGAGCTGATTCCACAGTGGGCTGCGGGTATTCAGCTGAGGGCGCTGGCGGTGCGCGCATGCAAGTGCCATGGAGGAGCAAGGAAGCGGGCTGGCCAGCCAAGTTGGAGCAAGTCACACCCATGCTGCTGATGTGGCAGGCTTGCGCCCCCAGGCAGCGCCACATATGCATGCGGCCAGGCAGGGGCGCTCCGCCAAAGGCCGCGCCTTGGCTGGGCCGCATCATGCACCAGGCGTGCCTGGCAGCGGGAGGTAGATTCAGGGGCAAGGGCGCGCGCCATGTGGATGCTGTCCGCGTCGGTCTTGCTGACCAGCAGCGCCGACGTGCCCGAGTCCAGGATGACCTGCTTGGCGGAGCTGGGGAACTGCTCGCCCGCGCCCGGCACCGTGCCACCCGCCACCTGCAGGCCCGCCAGGCCCACCACCCAGTACCTGCGCGCGCCCGACCCGCTCAGCAAGGGGCTTGTCGCCGGGCTCACCGCTCTCGGCATGTGACGTGCAGCGCATGTCACATGCCTTGCAGCCCATGTGTTTCAGCACCCATAAGACCCTCCTTTGCCTCTCCTATAAATGTTTAGGACCAAAGGAGAAGCTGGTCGACCTGGGCAGGGGTGGACTCAGGCGCAGACAAGCGCAGCGCACTGGAAGAAAGGGGCGCACGTTTTCTTCACCACGGGGACCTCGAAGAGCTCGCCCGCAAAGTGCGTGGTGTTCACGCCGCCGAACGTGATCTCGCCCGCCGGCTCCGCGGTGGGCGCCGGATTGAGGAAGATGCCGAACGTGTTGGCGTCCAGGTCGCCGTTGTCGATCATGTTGAAGAACACGGGCACGGTCTTCAGGTTGGACAGCGCGGGGAAGCCCAGGCCCTGCAGCGCCCAACACGCTGTCAGCGCTGCTCGCTCGCATGCAACACAACGTGCGGTGTGCGTCCAGGAGGTGTCGCGTGCAGGCCTCCAGCGCGCATCGTGCAACCGTTTGACCAGACGTGCACACTGTTCTTTGGAAAGGTGATAGATAGCAGGCCTTCAGCACTGCTGGCGCATGTCCTGGATGCGTACGGTACAGAACCAGGGCGGCCGCGGGGGCGCACGAAGAGGCCGTCGCACGACACGCCCAGGAAGTCGGTGGACGCGTGGAAGACCAGTCCAAAGCCCTGGTTCTGCACCGTGATGGCCGGGCTGGTGCCCACGGACAGCGTGTCCGACGCCACTGTGCCGACCACCTGCCGCAGCAGCGCGCGCGCTCAGGGTCGGCCCGGGGGCTGGCCAGGGCTGGCCGGGGCCTGGAGCGAGCGTGCGGCCTGGCGCTCGACGCGAGCGCTCTGGCTGCGCGCCGTGCTCTGTGCTCTGGAGACGAGGCAGCTGCAAGGCAGGCGCCCGGGTGGCTGGCCCCGGGCTGTGCTGACTGTTGCGGCACATGCATGCAAGGCTGCATGCACCGATGTATCTCTTTTGCTGCATGACGATGATGCGTGCGTGCGATGCAGCTGGTGCCCCACCTGCCCAGTGCCGTATGTGATCGAGAACGGGCCAAATGCAGTCGACCCAAAGCTGTTGTCCACATGCCGCGCGCGCCCAGAGCTCGCAGTCATCTGCGCGGGCAGGCACGTCGCTGGGTCAGCCGCGGCCGCGACGCGCATGAAGCAGAGGCTTGCAGGCATGACAAGCCTGCGCATGGCCATGCACTGACTGAACGGAGCAGCTGGTGCGGGGGCCGGCACGGCCTCACCCTGAATGTGCTGGACTCCAGCTGGTTGAAGCGGTCGTGCGTCAGGCAAGACGGCCCCGCGCACGTAACAGACGGTACCCTGCAACACGGCGCGTCAGAACCGGGTCACGTGACTACACAGGTGTGGTGCAGCAGAGCGGCCGCGGTGCTCTAGCACAGCTCGCGCACCAGGTGTCTGAGCTGCCGGTGTCAAAGCAGCCTGTGAACTCGTGGCCGGGCGTGCCGAGATTGAATACACCATAGTCTGCGCGCCCCCAGCAGCATTGCTCACGCTGAGCTTCACTTTGTGGGTGCAAGCGCGTGCGCAGGCAGTCCGCAAGAGCCACGAGCGCAGTTCATCGCTCTTGCAGTGCAGAACGCAGCACACCTATACCGGCACTGGCTCACACGGTGCAGGCTCTCACACAATCGATGCTACGTGGAACTAGCAGCTCTCCAGAGCAAACGCTATGTGCACAGCCATACGATGGTAAGATGCTACAACGGTCTCCTTGAACCTGACCTGAAGCAGCTGATGAGAGTCACACTGCAGACCCAGCCGCAGGCCTTGGCACTGCCTGATGCCAGATGTCTATACATAAATACTTAACGCTGCACAGCCGGCGTATCACGCGCCATCGACTCTTGAAAACCGACCAAGGGATCAAGTCGAGCTGCCGTGCCGGGGCGCACATACAACGTTCCGGTCGCTGCGACTCGCGACGTGGTCCAGCTGAGCGTTCTTCCTGTGCAGCGCCACGGACGTGATGGCGCCGTCGGTGATGCTGGCCAGAGCAAGTGCTACTGCCGCGAGCAGCATCGGCGCCACGCTCCCCATCGCGAGGCACACTCTGCTCCCGATAGCAGGTTGGGCTGCTCGCGGCGGACGCTTCGGCTTAGATTGACTGATGAGCACTTTGGCTGCAGAGCATGAGTTTCCGGTATCAAATGCTAGGTTTGGGAACCCTCCGGCCGCATAGTAGCCAGCCCCCCGCTGCCAGCTTGTAAAACTACCTGATAAGCAGCTACAGCTACTGCCACAGAAAAGGAGCCTGCTGCATAGCGGCAGGACTGCTGCATTTCGGCGGGACTGTGCAAGGCGGCGCTGACCTGGTGCTTTATCAAGGGGCTAGGGACACCGCTCACGCCCGGAGCCTTTTGAAGGGCTCAATCTCTTCTACCTTTCCCTTACAGGACGAGGGACGCTGGTTGCTGAGCCAACCTTCAGTACTGCGCTCGCTAAACAAACGCGGGCTGTTATGCTCCGGCCCCTGCGAGGGCCTCCACATACTTCTGCCGGAGAGTCATCTACCCTCGACTATGCGTGCAGGCAACACCGTTTAAAGTGTTGTGCTGCTCCTACACTGCCTCCTAGGCGCAGCTGTCTTTCACTGGCTTGAAAAAACAGCCTGCAATCTGCATCTGTCCCCGGTGCGCCCGCCTCACAAACATAGCAAGCATACAGACTTGCAGGGCCTCTCCGCTCCGGCTGTGCAGCCGCCAGCAGGGCCGCATAGCGCTGCGGTGCCACATGAGTCAGAGGGCGGCGTGTGCGCTGGCCCCACCACGTCTGGGCACCGCGCTGCCGCACGTCAGCGGCGCGGTTTATATGGACTATAACGGCACCACGCCGATATTTCCGGAGGTCTGATACAGCGCGCCACGCACATGCATGATGCACGATGGCGTCGGACGGGTTGTGGCTGATTAAGCTGCAGCGCTCTTCCTGTCACAGGTCGCCCAGGCCATGGCGCCCTTCCCTTCTTGAGCGAGTGCTTTGGCAACCCCTCCAGCCCGCACGTCTACGGCCGCAAGGCGCGCACCTGTGCAGCGTCGCCTGCCCCAGCGCCTTGAGCTCTTGCCCCACCAGCGCGACCGCAACATTTTGAGGTAGCCCGGTCCTTCGTGGCTCGCCTGCTCCAAGGGATGGTGCCAGGTAGCGCAGCGCACGCGTCCCGCCCCCCGCCCCACTCGCCCCACCACAGGCCCGCCGCGCGGCGCGGCGCAGAGCAAGCGCGCGCTGGAGGACGCGCGCGCGGCCGTCGCGGCGGTCGTGGGCGCTGCGCACCCCGGCGAAGTGGTGTTCACGGCGTGCGGCACCGAGTCCAACAACTGGGCGCTGGCAGGCGCGGCGCTGGCCTGGCGCGCGCGCCGCCCAGGCGCCACGCCGCACGTCGTCGCGTCCGCGGTCGAGCACCCGGCGGTCACCGAGTGCCTGAAGGCGCTCGCAGGCCTGGTGCGCGCCGGCGCGCGGGCGGCGCAGCAAAGCGCACTGCGCGAGACATGAGGCTGCCACACCGCACATGGTCGCCGCTGCGCGCTGAGCCAGCCACCTTACCTACACTGGGGAGCCTGCTGGGCGCTGGCGGGGCTGGTGCGTGACGGCCCGAGCGGCATGCGCCGCATCCGGCATGCGTGGCGGCCGGGACCTTTGGTCACGCGCCCCGTGCTGGCAGGGCGGGCTCGAGCGTGGGCCCGGTGGTCGCGAACGTGCGTGCGTGCGTGGAGCGCCGGGTGAGCCAAGCGCGCCGAGGCGGGCG
>JAABUV010001391.1_pt1 | contig 35135 bp, 39 predicted proteins | sample 5559971 | NCBI WGS metagenome assembly JAABUV01 (sample SAMN10711881, study PRJNA513362) | rock metagenome | isolation source: Antarctica rocks | place: Antarctica: Victoria Land, Knobhead nord | collected 2015-12-19
AAGGCTCGCCCGCACTTTGCATCGATCGAGCGGTTTGGCACCGATGTTTGTGCCCGGCAGCCGTCGTGTCCATAGAACTAGAAATGAGCGAGTACTTCCTCATGCCGGGCATCCATGAACCAAAGCCGTCTGCGGGGCATCGTCAGCGCTGCGGTTACCTGAGCCGAGTCTGTTTGCCTTGCTATCCGGCCGAGACCTGGACTCTAGGTGGGATCGCGGCAGACTGCTCGCCGCGCTCCGCTGCGGTAAAAGCTGGACTCTAGGTGTATTCCACTGGCCTTTAGGTGGGCGGCACTCCGGGCGCGGTGCCGCGTTCTTGGAGTGATACCAATGAGTTGCAGCGGCCATCCACTGGTATGTGAGTGGCGATACTATAAGACTTACAAATATCTTCTTGCAAAGCCACCTAGAGTCCAGCCTTCCATCCAGTGGCGTTCCCGGCCACGCTGTCGGGAGCATGTAGGAACGCCGCATGGGAGAGATACACAAGCTGCTCGATAGGCACGGCAAACAGGAAGTCCTGAAGTTCGACGTGGACCGGCGGGTGGTGGAAGCCGCCGCCACCTACATGACGGCCGAGGATGGCGAGATTGGCTTCCTCTACAGCGGCTGGGCACAGTCCGGCCTACCACATAAGCGCCTCGCTGACGACGCGAGTTGGCAGGTCCGCACAGATCATGTCTCCCTTCTCGTCCAGCCGGGCCAGCGACACACGTCCACGGGCGATCCAATTCCGATCGGCGTCCCGTATGGCTCCCGTGCTCGCCTGATCTGCCTATACTTGCAATCAGAGGCTCTGCGGACTCATTCCCGCGAGATCGAGTTGGGCAGAAGCCTGCATGCATGGCTGCGGAAGCTTGACATCAGCATCGGCGGCAAGTCGATGGCCGCCGTGCGCGACCAGGCCGAGCGCCTGTCCCGCTGCCGCATGTCCTTCCAGATCAGGCAGGGGAACCGTACCGGACTAGTGAACCAGAACATCCTCGACACGGCCATGTTCGTTGACGACGAGAACAGCCAGGGATCACTGTTCGTCGAACGGGCGAAGCTCTCCGAAATGTTCTTCGAGCAGCTCCAGCGGCACCCGGTTCCCATCGAGGAAGCCGCCATCAAGGCGATCTCGAACAATTCTATGGCCATCGACGTTTACTGCTGGCTTTCCTACCGCCTCCACGCGCTCCAGGCTCCCACACCGGTCTCTTGGAAGGCCCTTTATGCGCAGTTCGGGGCAGGCATCTCTCGGCTGGACAAGTTCCGCGCCTGCTTCCGGTCCACGCTGGACCTCGCCATGTCGGTCTACCCCGAGGCGAGGGTAGAGTCTGACGGTCGCGGGCTGATCCTGTACCCGTCGCGCCCGCCCGTATCGGCCAAGGTGGTTTCTATGGCAACTCGCAGGCTGAAGGGACAGCCCGCCACCTAAAGTCCAGTCTTATGTGCGGCACCGTGATGTGAATCAGCGCCGAAGTGGGGTTCATCCGCGCTTTTGGTGCAGCTTGAGGCCGGCGGGAGGGGCACAAACCTCTGAGCACACTGAGTCTTTCGACTCTGATAGCTGCCAGCGCCACAAGCCGACGGCAGCGCCAGATGCAAGCCGAGAAGCTCAAGTTGTTTCAATCAGCTAGCAGCCAAGTACCTTGCTTGTCCTGCACCAAAAGCGCGGATGAACCCGAAGTGGAACCCTGTTGAAGCTTAAGCTATCGCATTAAAAGAGTTGGGATATCCGTTCAATGGGTAAAGTCTCGACCGGCGCCGATTGGAACCCTATCCCGGACGATCTTTGTCATACGATTTCAGCAACTGGCGCCGCATTCAGTGGGAGTCCCACTTCAATTCTGTTTCTCAGGGCAGCCTGGACACGTCAACTTAGTCGTGTCCTCGGCATACTTGGCCCACCGTGCCACAGGATACCTTGACGCACGGCCAAGCGCATTGGCCACTCAAACCTCGATGCAAGCGAACCCCAGCACCTCAATCACGACCTACGTTCTCGTACACGGAGCCTATGGAGGGGGCTGGATCTGGCGTGACGTTGCCGCCGGGCTACGCGTGCTCGGTCACAGCGTGTGGACCCCGACCCTGACTGGCCTCGGCGAGCGTGCCCACCTCCTGTCGCAGCAGATCACCCTGGACACGCACATCCTGGACGTCGCTGGCCTCGTCACAGCAGAGGAGCTCCGCGACGTCACCCTGGTCGGCCATTCCTATAGCGGCATGGTGGTGACCGGGGTGGCCGACCGCATGCCTGAACGCATTCAGCAGGTCGTCTACCTCGATGCGTTGGTCCCTGAGGACGGCGACACTGCGTTCGCTCTCATACCGCCAGACCTGGCGGACAGCCGCATAACTGCCGCCCGCGAGCAGGGCAGGGGCCTTGCGTTGCCCGTGCCAGGTCCTGACGCGTTCCCAATCCCAGACGGCCCGGCCAAAGACTGGTTCATGTGCCGGCTGCGCCCGCACCCGATCGGCACGTTCGACAGCCCGGTCCCTATGATGGCGAGCCCACCTACGCGGCCGCCGCGGCACGCCAGCGCCATCCACCGTCGGATGTCGTCGTCCCGCCCCGGGCGTCGGCGGTGCCAAGCTCGGACGGAAGCGACTGCGGCACCCAGAGCCCGCGCGACCGCCACATCCTGCTCATGGCCGAGCGCGGCCACATGGGCTGGCAGCAAGCGACCGGGTACGGCAGGCGCAATCAAGCCGAGACGGCCATGTTCAGGTATAAACACTTGATCGGCCCCAAGCTGCGCGCCCGGAGCTTGCCTGTACAACGGGGCGAGGTCGCCATCGCCGTCGCGGTGCTGAACAAGATGATCCGGACCGCAAAGCCCGTCTCCGTCCGGGTTGCCTAGACAGCACCCGGGAAGGGCCAGCTCAGCTTCGGGCCGGTCCCTGCAACAACGCCTGGCCGATGCGGAGAGCGCCGCGCTGTTCCGGCCGCTGTTCGATGACGCGATTGCCAAGCACAACGTGCCGCCCGGTCAGCTCACGCTGCATGCTGACCGGGGCGGCCCGATGAAGGCCCGCGCCACCGCCTTGCTGCTCGCCGATCTCGGGGTGACGCGCTCGCACAACCGCCCGCACACGTCCAACGTAAGCGTTGCGGCGCGGCCATTCTTCCGGGGTGGGTGCTGGGTGTGGTTGGTCTGCTTGAGGCAGGGAGCTTCGAGTTGACGCTATGTTTGATCTTAACGACGACGCGAGGGCTGTGTATCGCCGGGTAGAGGTCCTGACAGGGCCTGGCCGGCGGCGGCGCTGGTCGGTGGAGAGCAAGGCGCAGGTGGTTGCCGAGAGCCTTGCGCCCGGCGCCCGGCCGTCCGAGGAGCCGTGTTGCATGGACCGGGGATGCGGGCGCAGCTACCCCAGCCCCGGCTGTGGTTCAGGCGACGCGGACGGAGATCGGGCGTCCCAGCTCCAGCATGCGGTTGAGCGCATGGATGGCCACGTCCACCTCGGTCGCCCGGCGCCGGTCCGTGCGCGAACGCAGCCCGTCACCGATCACCTGCTTGAACCTGCCGATGGCCGCCTCGGCCCGAGCCCGCGTCGTGTAGCCGGATGCTTTCTGCCAGGCTGCGCGTCCGTGCTCGGCGATGCTTTGCAGATGGCGGTCCCACTGCGTGGGCTCGGTCTCGGCTGTCTCGCTCGGCACCGCCGTGGACCGCGGCGGCATGATGATCGCCGCCTCGGGATGGCGCTGGGCGACCGCGGCAGAAACTCCCTCTTGGTCGTATGCGCCGTCGGCTGTAAACGAGGCCACGGATCCTGAAACTTGATCGAGCAAAGGGCCGACCTTGACACCGTCGTCGACGTCCTTCGTGGTCAGCGACGCCGCGACGATCTGGCCGGTGTCGGCGTCCAGGCCGATGTGCAGCTTGCGCCAGGACCGGCGTGTCTTGGTGCCGTGCTTCTCGACCAGCCACTCGCCGGCCCCGCAGAGCTTCAGGCCGGTGCTGTCCACCAGCAGGTGCATGGGCTCGCCGTTCCTGCGCGGTCGCGGACGTAGCCGTGTTGCATGTGTGGACGGCCCCTTGGGTGCAAGGGGTCTGCTGCATGATCTGACGAGCGGTGCGATGGCGGTCATGTGTCCGGCCTGTGACGCGGCACGGTGACCGCTGGCCCAGATGGGTTCCGCGAACAAGCCCCATATGTGGACGGCCCCCTCCTCGCAAGGTGTTTTGCAGTGCTTTGATCAGATCGCTTGCGTCCATATGTCCGGCCTGTTGATGCGCTCGCACATGAGCGCTGGCCAAGATGGTTTCCGCGACAGGGGTTCCAAACAACATGGCGGCCTCATGGAGGGCCATTGGGGCTTACGGAGTGTCCCGCGTCTTGGATCGATCGATCACACCATCTGCTGTTCATCTTGCAAGTTCTGGCATCAGCTCAGCACGGTTGCAGTTCAGGTGCTCCCCGTGTCTGGCCGATCTCTAGACCGCGCCGGCCGAAGTGGCGGGCGCAGGCGTTGCGGTGTAGGCCTCTCCTGTCAGTATCAGCTTCCAGGCGATGCGCGCCATCTTGTTGGCCAGCGCCACGGCGGCCAGCTTCGGCGACTTGCGCTTGAGCAGCGCCCCCAGCCAGGGCGAGGACTTTCCGCTGCGTCGAGCGTGCTGGATCACAGCGGTTGCCCCGACGACCAGCACGCTGCGCAGCCCCTCGTCGCCGGCTCGCGTGATGGCGCCGAGCCTCACCTTGCCTGCGGTCGAGTGATCCCTGGGCGTCAAGCCGATCCAGGCCGCGAACTGCCGGCCGGATCGGAACAGCTCGGGCGCTGGGGTCTTCATCGTCAGCAGCATCGCGCCGATCGGGCCAACGCCCGGGATCTTGGCAAGGCGCCGGCTGCACTCGTCGGCCCGATGCCGGGCCATGAGTTGGGCATCGATCTCGTCGCTCTGCGTCTGCAGCTGCTCGTATTCCTTGGCCTGAGCAGCAAACAGCTCCCGAGCCAAGGCGGGCAGGCTTTCATCGGCCTGGATGCGCTCGAGCAGCGGAGCCAGGTGGGCCATGCCCTTGGCGGCGGTGAGGCCGAACTCGGCTGCGTGACCGCGGATGGCGTTGGCCAGCTGCGTGCGGTTGCGGATCAGCCGGTCGCGCACGCTGGTCAGCATCAAGGCCGCCTGTTGCTCAGCCGTCTTCACGGGCACGAAGCGCATCGTCGGCCGGCTCATCGCCTCGCACAGCGCTTCGGCATCTGCTGCATCGTTCTTGCCGCGCTTGACGTAGGGCTTGACCAGCTGGGGCGGGATCAACTTTACCGTGTGCCCGAACGAGTGCAGCAGCCTTGCCCAATGATGGCTCGCACCACAGGCTTCGATGGCGATCACCGTCGGCGCAAGCTTCTCGAAGAAGGTCACCATCTCCTTGCGCCGCAGCTTCCTGCGCAAGACCACCTCTTCGGCGGCATTCACTCCGTGCAGCTGAAAAACATGCTTCGACGTATCCATTCCGATTCGGCTAATCTGGTCCACGGACGGTCTCCTTTGTCTGAGATCAACACCGACCTCACTCTGGCACACCCGATGCCGCCGGGGGCCGTCCACACCAACAACATGGACGCGGCATCGGGATGCCTGTGCAACAAACGGGGTTCCTTGTCCGTCGGATCGACCGATCATCATCTCCTGCAGCTTTCTTTGCACCCAGGCACTGGCGAGCGGGTCAGGCGGCCGCGGCAGCCCCGGCCGCCGGCGTGGCGACCTTCTTGCTGCCCCGATACGCTTCCCCGGTCGCCATCATGGCCCACGCGACGCGGGCCATCTTGTTGGCCAGAGCCACTGCCGCGAGCTTGCGCGGTTTGCGCTCCAGCAATGCCAGCAGCCAGGCCGAGGCGCTCTTGCTCCCCGGCTTGGCGAAACGGATCACCGCCATCGCACCGAGAACCAGCAACTGCCGCAACCGCTCGTTGCCGGCCCGGCTGATCCCGCCCAAGCGCTGGCGCCCACCGGTCGAGTGCTCCTTCGGCACAAGGCCCAGCCAGGCCGCGAAGTGCCGCCCGGACTGGAACCGGCCAGGATCGATCGTGAGCGCCAGGCTCAGCGCCCCGATCGGGCCGATGCCGGGCACCTCGGCCAGCAGCTGGCTGACCGGGTTGGCCTTGTGCTGCTGCTTCATCCGGCGCTCCAGGTCCGCGATCTGATCATCGAGCTGGGCCACTTGCTCCCCCAGAAAGGCCAGCATCTCCTTGGCCGTGGCCGGCACCGTTTCCGCAGCAGCCACGGCCTCGAGCAAACCTGGCAGCTGGCTGATGGTCTTGGCCGCCACGACGCCGAACTCGGCGGCATGGCCGCGCACGGCGTTGACCAGCTGCGTCCGCTGCCGGACCAGCAACTCGCGCGCCGAGAGCACGATCGCCTCGGCCTGCTGCTCGGCCGACCGCACCGGCACGCTTGGCATGTCCGGCCGCGCCGCCGCTTCGCTGATCGCCTCGGCGTCGTTGCGGTCGTTCTTGCCGCGCCGGACGAACGGCTTCACGTACTGCGGCGGGATCAGCTGCACCGTGTGGCCCATCGCCGCCAGCCTGCGGCCCCAATGGTGGGAGCCGCCGCACGCCTCCAGCGCCACGTGCGTTGGCGGCAGCTTGGCGAAGAACGCCTCCATCTCGGCCCGCCTCATGTCGCGGCGCAGGACGGCCCTCTCGTCCTGGCCTACGCCATGCAGGGTAAACACGGCCTTGGACGTGTCGAGGCCAATGCGCTTAAGGTTCATGCGGACGGTCCTTCAGGTTCGGATGTTGACAACCAGACCTTGGCACGAGATGCCGCGGGGCCGTCCACCCCAACATGGACCGGGGATGCGGGCGCAGTTACCCCAGCCCCTCTCGGGGGTCAGACGATGCGAACGGAGATCGGGCGTCCGAACTCCAGCATACGGTTGAGGGCGTAGACGGCGACGTCCACCTCGGTCGCGCGACGCTTGTCCGTGCGCGAGCGCAGCCCGTCACCGATCACCTGCTTGAACCTGCCGATGGCCGCCTCGGCCCGAGCCCGCGTCGTGTAGCCGGAGGCTCTCTGCCAGGCTGCCCGTCCGTGCTCGGCGATGCATTGCAGATGGCGGTCCCGCTGTGTGGGGTCGGTCTCGGCCGTCTCGCTCGGCACCGCCGTGCAACGCGGCGGCACGATGATCGCCGCCGCGGGATGGCGCTCGGCGACGGTGGCGGCAACGCCCTCCTGGTCATAGGCGCCGTCGGCGGTGAACGAGGCCAGAGGTCCAGGTACTTGATCGAGCAAGGGGCCGACCTCGGCGCCGTCGTCGACCTCCTTCGCGGTCAGCGCTGCTGCGACGATCTGCCCAGTGTCGGCGTCCAGGCCGATGTGCAGCTTGCGCCAGGACCGGCGCACCTTGGTTCCGTGCTTCTCAAGCAGCCACTCGCCCGCACCGCAAAGTTTTAGGCCGGTGCTGTCCACCAAAAGGTGCATGGGCTCGCCGTCCCTGCGCGGCCTTGGCCGTGGAACTTCCAGCGTTTCTGCCCGGCGGCATAGGGTCGAGTGGTCAGGCACGGCCAGGTCGAGCCCGAGCAGGCCGATGACGGAGCCGATCAGGCCCTCTGTTTGGCGCAAGGCCAGGCGGAACACGGCCCGGAGCGTGAGTGCGGTCAGGATCGCCAGGGACGAATACCATGGTTGGCCGCCCGGGGTCGTGCGCGGCGCCGCCCGCCAGCCCTTGATGGCTGCGTCCGTGAACCAGACCGTCAGGCTGCCGCGCTGGCGCAAGCTGGCGTCATACTCACGCCAATTCATGAACTTGTGCTTCTGCTTGGGAATGTGGCGGCGGCGGTGCTGGTTCAGCTTGAACGGCAAGGCGGGCATCCCGGGTCAGGTCAGGGCGCAGCCTCCTACGCCGCGCCGGTTCCGGACGCCACTGGGCGGGTCCATGCAACAACGCCAGGCCGTCAGCCTGCTCAGTTCCGGATCGCGCCGGAAGGTGGGTGTCGGCTCCCGCTTACGGATATACTGGCGCGCTTGTCCGAGAGTGCCGACGAAGCCGCCTCGGTCGCCGTCAGGCAAGGGAGCGAGGTCGTGGTCGTCGCCCAGGAAGTTCCGACCCGGCCCCTCGTGGCCGTCATGGCGGTCGGCGACCGCGCACATCTGGTCGCGACCGCTACAGGAAAATCGATACTGGCATTCATGGACCCGGAGGCGGTTGCAGAAATCTTGGCGCGCGAAGGCGGTGCCCCAAGTACGGCGAAGCGCCGGGGCACCACGGACCTGATGGCCGAGCTGGCGCGCATCCGCGCCGGGTCGCTGGCAACCAACGACGAGGAATGGATGGAGGATATCAGTGCGATCGCGCTTCCAATCCTGACACCGGAGGGCGCCATCGCGTCGATCGCGGTCGCGGCGCCGACCATCCGCATGACCAAGGCCTGGTTGACCTTCGTCGAGCCCCGGCTTCGGGCCGCCGCGGCAGACCTCGCGCTCCGGATGGGTGGATCGGTCGATCATCTGGCATCATAGAGGATGCCCCGAAGGAAGGCTTCATACGCTTGGTAGTAGCGCTTTCCGGGCGTGGCCGTGCAGGCCCGGCGTGCAACCTCCGCCAGCTCCGGAAGATTGCTGCTGCCGGACGCGGCGGCAGCGCCGAACGCCGCAGATGCGGCATAGCACGCGGCGACCTGGTCCACCGCATCCGCAGGCGCGTAGTCGCCCAGGACCCGGCCGAGCGTGGGCCTGCCATACGCGTCGTTGCTCTCGGTCTGGAGGTGGTATGCAATTTCGGCCTGGTATAGGCCGGGATCGATGTCGCTCAGCTTGCGAGTGAGGTCGATCGTCTCCGTCATGCGGCCGACGCACCGGTCCTTGCCGCTCCTGAACATGAGCAGGTCGTAGTCGTAGGCACGGTCGTCCAGCGAGCCTTCCCACAGGATGCCGCCGCCGAACAGGGCGTCCACCGACTCCGTGCGGCCCGTCGCCGGATCGACGAGGCCTTGCGAACGGATCGCAAACACCATGTTCCCCCTACGCATGAAGGGTACCTCGGTGATCACCTTCAGGTTGCCCAGGCGGTCCGTGAGCTGCTCGCACATCCCGTCCTCGTCACCGCACTCGCAACTGCAGGTGAAGCGTTTGACCTTCAGTGGATAGATGCCTGCGAGGGACGGCGGCGCGTTGCGCATCTCTCCCACCGCATGGCGGGATGCCAGGCGGGCGTCCAACCCGGCCTGGCGCCGCCGCAGGTCGTAGAGCAGAGCGGCGATGCTGCCCGCCGGGGGTACATCGGACGCCGGTTCCTCGACGAGGCTGTTGTCAGCGGACAGGCGATAGGTCTTGTGGTAGCCGATCGTTGCGGCGGTCATGCCAGCATCCTCTGTATGCGTAGCTGTTGCGATGCGCGCCGGGTCAGCCGGCAGCGTTCGAAATGGAGGCCTCGACCTGCCGGGCTGCGGCCAGGGTGCGGGCGATGTCGTCCGCCATCTCGTCGATCGGCCGCAGCAGGTGCGCGGCGACATACGACAGGCCGATGGAGGCGAGGGGGGCGCCGTGCGCGTCCAGGATGGGACAGCCGAGGCAGCAGACTTGGTCATTGCACTCGTTGCGGTCGAACGCGATGCCGGAGACGCGGATCTCGCGGGCCTCGGCCTCAAGGGCGGCCAGATCGGTGATCGTGCGGGACGTGTGCGGGACGAAGGCGATCATCTGGCCGAGCCGCCGGCGCTCGGTGTCCGGCAGGAAGGCGTAGAGTGCCTTGCCGACGGCGCTGGAATTCAAGGGTTCCAGGTCGCCCACCGCCTGCTTGACCGAGACGGGCGCATCGGATGCCACGACTTCGACCAGCGCGGCCTGGCTGCCCGTGAGGACGGCCAAATGCGACATCTGGCCGGCTGAGCGCGCCAGATCGAGGAGCACAGGGCGCGCAGCCTCGACGATGCGCCCGACGCCTGCCGGGACGCGGGGAAAGGAGAGGAGCTTCGGCCCGATCGAATACAGCTTCATGGCCTCGTGGCGGGCGAGGTAGCCGTCGGCCTCCAGCGTGCGCAGGAACCGGAGCGCCGCGCTCCGGTCGAGGCCGAAATGCTCGGCGACGTCGCGCAGGCGCACGAAGCGCTCCGACCGTGCCACGAACTCGAGGATGCTCAACCCGCGCGAGAGCGTGGTGAGCTTGCCTTCCCCGGCGCTGGCGAGGAGGCGGGGCGAGCCGCCGGCTGGCGGCTCGGGCGCGGCCCCGGAACCGGCGTCAGGCGAGGGCGAGCGGCGCGTTCTTGCCATTCTTGAATTCCACAGTGACGAAGGAGAGCGGTCCGGACCCGGCGTTCTCGAGATCGTGCGTCATATGTTCGCCCGCGCCAAAGGCGAAATGCCTCGTGTCGCCCGCCCGGTAGGCGACCTCGCGCACGCTCCCGTCGTCATAGTGGCTCCGGGCGCGGCCGTCGCACAGCACGGTCCAGAAATAGTCGAGGACATGCCGGTGGAAACCGATGCGCTCCCCGGGCTGGAGAACGAAACTCCAGACGCGGACGGCATCCGTTTCCGACACCAGCGTCGTCCCGACCCGGCCGTTGGAGGACGAGGCCGCCAACTCCTCGATCCGGTCCCGGTCCCAGCCGGCAAAATGTTCCATCGTTGGTTCTGCCGCGATCTGCGCGTGCATCTGTCCCTCCCGGCTACGGCTCGACCTCGGCATAGACCACCAGCAGGACGGGCGAGTTCAGCGGCATCTCCGGGTTCGTGTAGATCATCCGGCTGTGGAGGCCGCGCTCGGCAAAGGCGTGGTTGAACAGGTCGGACGCGCCGTTGAGGGCGACCGGCCCGTCCCGGAAGCCCGGTGCCACCTGCATCGTGCCTTCCAGACGCACGACCCGGCGGATGCGCGACAGCGAGCCAACAGCAGCCTTCAACTGCGCGACTGCGTTAAGCGCGGCGAGGCGGTAGGCGTCGTAGCCTTGCTCCGGTGTAAGGTCGCCGCCGATGCGGCCGACATAGGCCAGCGTTCCATTCACAAATGGAAACTGGCCGGAGGTCATTAACAGCGACCCGGTGATGACCCAGGGCGCGTAGGCCCCGAGTGGGCCGGGTGCGTCCGGAAGGGTGATGCCTTGCTGGGCGAGCCGCTCCTCCGGGGTCATCGGATCGGTAGCTCGGCGCGGGGCGGCGGTCGTGCTCATGGGTGTTCCCTCCGGTAGGCGGCCCCTCATACCAAAGATGCTTATATATTGCAACTGATGTTGACATATGTGCTACTTAATGGCTGATCCGAAACACAGCCCGTGGGAGAACCAGTTCATGCAGCAGAGTTCCGCGATGCCGATGGAGAGAGCGGCGAGCAGCACGGAACTGCGCCGGGTGATGATCTCCGGCGCGCTCGGACAGTTCGTCGAGTGGTACGATTTCGTCGTCTATGCCTACAGCGCTACGGTCATCACGCGGCTGTTCTTCCCGACGATCGACCCGGCCGCCGGCCTGCTGTCGACGCTTGCGGTTTACGCACTCGGCTTCGCGACGCGCCCACTCGGCGCTGTCCTCTGGGGCGTTCTCGGCGACCGGTTCGGCCGCCGCGGCATTCTGTCCGCCATCATCCTGCTCATGGGCGGAGCGACGGCCGCCATCGGGTTGCTTCCGGTCTACGCGCAGATCGGCATCTTCGCGCCGGCGCTGCTCGTGGTTTGCCGCTTCCTGCAAGGCCTGTCGGCCGCAGGCGAGTCGGTGGGCGCGAGTTCCTTCGTCGCCGAACATGCGCCGCCGGAGCGGCGCGGGTTGTACGTCGGCATCGTCTACTCGAGCGCCGTTCTACCCCCGATCGCCGCGGCGCTGCTGGTCCTGCTGCTCACAAGCACGCTGTCGGCCGAGGCCTATGGATCGTGGGGATGGCGGCTCCCGTTCCTGCTCGGCGCGCCGCTCGCCTTGGTCGGACTCTACATCCGCAACAGGACGGAGGAGTCGCCGGCCTTCCGGCAGACCCAGGCGGCGCGCCGGGTGGCCCGGACGCCGCTGCGCACGGCCTTGCGCGACTACCGTGGGCCGATGGGCAACGCGTTCGCGCTTGCCGCGCTGTCGAGCCTCGGCTTCTACACGATGGCCGGCTATTTCGTGACCTATCTGACGGCGACGGTCGGGATCCCGCAATCCACCGCCCTCGTCTCCAACAGCATCGCGCTCGCAGTGGTGTTCGTCTCGATGGTGACGGGCGCAGCGATCTCCGACCGGCTGGGCCGTCGTCGCGTTATGCTGGGCGGTGTGATCGCGAGCGCCGTCCTGTGCATACCGGCCTACATGGTCGCCGCGGGCGGCGGGCTCGGCAACGCAGTCCTCGGTCAATGTCTGCTGGCCGTTCCGCTCGGCTTCTTCTTTGGCCCGAGCGGGGTCGCAATCCTCGAGTTCTTCCCGACCCGCATCCGCCTGAGCGGAGCGCTGCTCAGCTACAACGTCGCCTACGCCATCTTCGGTGGCAGCGCCCAGCTGCTCAGCGCGTGGCTGATCCTGGCCACCGGCAACAAGCTCGCCCCGGCCTTCTACATGCTCGGCCTCGCCGCAGTCGTCGTGATCGTGCTGCTGCGTCTGCCTGAGACAAGCAGCCAGACCCTCGTCCACCAGGAAGACACAGTGAGCTGATGCGATGCAGATCGAGAAAATCCACCACGTCGCCTATCGTTGCAAAGACGCCAACGTGACCGCGCAGTTCTACAAGCGCGTCCTGAACATGGACCTGCTCGGAGCCGCGGCGGAGGACATGGTTCCTTCGACGCGGGAGCCCGATCCGTACATGAACATCTTCTTGGACGCCGGGGGCGGGAACATCCTGGCGTTCTTCGAAGTGCCGAACTCGCCGCCGATGCAGCCCGATCCCAACACCCCCGCCTGGCTTCAGCACATCGCCTTCCAGGTGCGCGACCTTCATGTCCTGACCGAAGCCAAGGCGCGCGCCGAGGCGGACGGCCTGGAGGTGACCGGGCCGGTGGATCACACCATCTTCCAGTCAATTTACTTTTTCGATCCCAACGGGCATCGCCTGGAGGTTGCCGCATGGTCCCAGGATCCCGGGCAGATGGCGAGGCTGGGAGAAACCAGCACCGAAATGCTGGAGGAGTGGTCGAGGACAAAGCGGCCGCCCTGCAAGGCGGCGTGGATCCACGAACGCGAGTTCGATGGCGGGCCGCGCATACTGAACACCTGAACATTCCATCAGCGGAGCCGGTCTCGTGAGGGTTCTCGTTCTCGGCAGCGGCGTCGTCGGCGTGACCTACGCGTACACCTGACCCGCGCCGGACATGAAGTGACGGTGTTCGACCGCCAGCCCGGCGCCGGGCTGGTAACGAGCTTCGCCAATGCCGGCCAGGTTTCGCCCGGCTATTCGGCGCCCTGGGCCGGTCCAGGCATCCCGCTCAAAACGCTCAGATGATTGATGATGCGGCACCGCCCCTTCGTCATCTGGCCACGCGCGGACGCTCGCCAACTGCACGGCGGAAGCCTACCGGATGAACAAGGCCCGAATGGTCAGGCTGGCAGAGTACAGCCGTGACGCGCTGCGAGAGCTGCGGGCCGAGACGGGCATCGAGTACGATCACCGTGAGGGCGGCACCCTGCAGCTGTTCCGGACCCAGAAGAAGCTGGACCACATGGGCGACGACGCGGCCGTACTGGACGACCATGGCATCCCCTACCAGTTGCTCGACCCGGTCGGCCGCGTCAGCGTGGGACCGGCGCTGGCGCGGACGCGGGACAGGTTCGTGGGCAGGCTGCACCTGCCCGGCGACGAGACGGGGGATGCCTACCTGCTCACTCAGCGCCTTGCCGCGATCGCCGCAGGGCTGGGCGTCCAGTTCCAGTGTGGCACCGCGATCCCCGGGGCTTACGGACGGAGGCCTGGCAGGAGATGAGAGCGGCCAGCACACGAGCGGAGCCGCACGACATGGTCCAACCGGGCGTGCCATGCCCGGTTTTGGTAAACAGGTCGGCAAGCGGCGTGGGTCCTACCATCGGCGTGCCGTCGGACGTCATGGGCCGAAGCCCGGTCCAGCTCTACGTCTCCGCCATCGGGGAACAGGTCCCGCACCGAGTGCTCCCGCATGCAGCGGCGCAGCCGCAGGCTGAACCCGGCCAACTCCGCCGTGCCGCCCACCCGGATGCGGTCGCCCAGCCGTGTGATCGCGACCTTGAACGTTTCGTCCATCACGGTCGAGACCGGTACGGCCTCCGGCCGTGCAACCGGCACGGTGATGGTGTAACCCTTCACCGGATAAACCGGCAGTTTCATCCCCAGCAGGCGCAACAGTGCGGGCGAGTAGCTGCCCAGCGTGGCCACGTAGCAGTCCGCCGTTAGCACGTCAGCACCCGTTTCCACGCCTGCGACGGTGCAGGCGCCCGAGTTCGAGAGCTGCAATTCGGCCATTTCACGCTATGCCGCTTAACGAAGCGGTTGCACTGCAGGAAAGGCAGATAAGGGCGCCGCTCCCGGAGCTGTCATTCCCTTACAGTTACAAGAATTTTCCCCATGTGGGCCGACGACTCCATCAACGCATGAGCGCCGGCCGTATCGGCCATGGTGAACGTGGCGTGCACGCATGGTTTCACCTCGCCGGCCTCGTAGGCGGGCCAAACCTTTTCCCTGACCTGAACAGCCACGGCCGTTTTCTGCGCCAGCGTTCGAGGGCGTAATGTTGAACCGGTGATCGTCTGCCGCTTGAGCATCAGCGGCAGCAGATCAATTTCGACGATCGACCCTTGCATGAAGTAGATGTTGACGTGCCGTCCTTCAACAGCGAGTACGGATAAGTTCTTTTTGATGTAATTTCCACCGATGCTGTCGAGGATGACGTCCACGCCCTTGTTCGATGTAATGGCTTTGATATCTTCCACAAAGTCCGTCGTGCGATAGTTGATGGCATGGTCGGCGCCGATGCTGCGGCAGAAATCGCACTTCTCGTTCGAGCCGGCTGTGGCGATAACCGTCGCACCAAAATACCTGGCAAGCTGGATGGCGGTTGAACCGATGCCTGAAGAACCGCCATGCACCAGGAACGCCTCGCCGCCGGCAAGGCGCCCACGGGTGAAGACATTATCGTAAACCGTAAACGCAGTTTCGGGGAGCGTCGCAGCCTCAGCGAGTGAGACTGGTCCGGGGCGCGACAAGCAAAGGGCGGCCTCAGCTACGCAATACTCGGCGTAGGCCCCGGATCCGACGAGCGCACAGACTTCGTCGCCCACGGCAAGCCTATCGACACCGTCGCCGAGCGAGGCGACATGCCCTGACATTTCCAGGCCAGGGATTTGGGTTTCACCAAGCGGCGGCGGATAGATCCCCGCCCGCTGCAGGCAGTCGCCCCGATTCAGGGCAAACGCGACCACCTGGATCAGCACCTTCCCGGGCCCGGGCTGCGGGACCAGCCCGCTTGCGAGACGTATGACTTCGGGGCCGCCAGCTCCGGCGAACTCGATGTAGTTCATTTCTGTTGGCAACGGCACTGTTCTCTCCTCATTGTTTTCCACACCGTGAAACCTGGGCCGGCAAGGCTAAAGGCGGCCTAGGACGGCGTTGCCGGGTCGTAGATGATGTCTTCGAGCCAAGCATCGTAGGCTTGATAGTGCCGCTTCCCGGGAATGGCTGCGCAGGCAATGCGGGCCGCTTCTCCCAATGCCGGCAAGTAATGGCCGCCATCACGCACGGGGGGGCCAAACGCTGCCAGTGCCGCATAGCATTCAGCGACCTGCGCGATCTTACGTCAGCCTCCCAACCGCACCGTCAAGCCGGCGAAAGAGCCAGTACTCAATCGGCTGAGGTCCCGGAGTTCAGGCTTGGAGCAGGTATCGCAGTGGCGGACCAGGCGACATGGCCTGTGCTGCCCGGACGATTCCCTGCGCGTCGATCCCGTTCAGCCGGTAAAGGTCGGCAACCGTGCCGGTCTGCCCGAACCGCTCCACGCCGAGCGAGCGGGTGCGGTGCCCGGCGACCGCGCCCAGCCAGCCGAGCGTGGCCGGGTGGCCGTCCAGCACCGTGCAGATCGCGCAATGATGCGGAAGGGTTTCCAATAGACGTTCGACATGACTGCGAGCATGGAGCGCGCCGCGCTCGCGCGCCCGCTGGGCAGCAGTCCAGCCGGCATAAAGCCGGTCGGCAGAGGTCACTGCCAGCAGGCCGATGTCGCGGCGGTCCTCGCCGATCAGCCCCGCCGCTTTGATCGCCTCGGGTGCGACCGCGCCGGTGTAGGCGATCACCAGTTGGGCATTCGGCCCGGGCCGACGCATCCAGTAGCCACCGTGGACCACATCGCCGGTCAGCGCCGCATCCATCGCACGCTGCGGCTGGTCCACCACGCGTGTCGACAGCCGGAGGTAGACCGAGCCGCCCAGTCCGTCCGGCAACCACGTCGCTTCGTCCGGTTCGGCATCGCCTTCGCGCTGCATGTGCGCGAAGCCCCATTGCATGATGGCGGCCAGCTCGTCCACGAAGGCCGGCTCGAAGCTCGCCAGCCCGTCCTGCGCCATGCCGATCAGCGGCGTGGCAATGGACTGGTGCGCGCCGCCCTCCGGCGCCAGCGTGACGCCCGAGGGCGTCGCTACCAGCATGAAGCGTGAGTCCTGGTAGCAAGCATAGTTGAGGGCATCCAGCCCGCGCTCAACGAACGGGTCGTACAAGGTGCCGACTGGCAACAGCCGTTCACCGAAAATGCTGTGCGACAATCCGAGCGCGGACAGCATGGCGAACAAGTTCATCTCGGCGATGCCGAGCTCGAAGTGCTGGCCGGACGGGGCGAAGTTCCAGGTGAAGGTCGAGGGGATGCGCTCGGCCTTGAACGTGTCCGCAAGCTCGTCGCGCGCGAACAGGCCGCGGCGGTTCACCCATGCCCCCAGATTGGTCGAGACCGTCACGTCCGGAAACGTCGTGACGATGCGCCGGGCAAACTCGCCCTGCGTTTTAGCGATCTCGTGCATGATCAGCCCGAAGCCGGCCTGGGTGGAGGCGCTGGACCGGGACGGCAGGGCCAGGGAGTTCGGCACGGCGATGGGCGGGGCCTCGTGGCGCCGCCGCCCGGATTGCGCGAACGGCACCGCATTGAGGAAGCCGCGAAGCTCGGCCTCGGAAATTTTAAGGCCTTCGAACAGGTCCCACTCATGGCCTCCCCGCACACCCATCGCCTGCTGCAGTTCACCCACCTGGGCGGGCGTCATCAGGCCGGCGTGGTTGTCCTTGTGCCCGGCGAGCGGCAGGCCAAAGCCTTTGATAGTGTAGCAGATGAAGCAGACCGGACGGTCATGGCTGCGCGCCTGCGCGAACGCATCCAACAGCGCCTGCAGGTCGTGCCCGCCGAGGTTGCCCATCAGGGCCGCAAGCTCCGCGTCCGACCGCCGCTCGATCAGCGCCGTCACCGGCCCTTGATCCCCCAGTTCGTCAAGCAAGCGCTTGCGCCAGGCCGCACCCCCCTGAAACACCAGGGCCGAGTAGAGCTGGTTCGGGCAGGCCTCGATCCAGGCGCGCAGCCGGTTGCCGCCCGGCTCGCGGAACGCCGCCTCCTGCAGGGACCCGTGGCGGAGCACGACCACGTCCCAGCCGAAGTTGCGGAACATCGCCTCGAACTTGGACCACAGGCCCTCGCGCACCACCGCGTCCAGGCTCTGGCGGTTGTAGTCCACCACCCACCAGGTATTGCGCAGGCCGTGCTTCCAGCCCTCCAGCAGCGCCTCGAAGATGTTGCCCTCGTCCATCTCCGCGTCGCCGATCAGGGCGATCATCTTGCCCTCCGGACGTCCGGTTCCCAAACCCTTGGCGCGCAGGTAATCCTGAACCAGGGACGAGAACAGCGTCTGGGCGACGCCTAGCCCGACCGACCCCGTGGAGAAGTCCACGTCGTCCGTGTCCTTGGTCCGCGACGGATAGGACTGCGCGCCCCCGTAGCCGCGGAAGTTCTCCAGCTTCTGCCGGGTTTGCTGGCCCAGCAAATATTGGACGGCGTGGAACACCGGGCTTGCGTGCGGCTTGACCGCCACCCGGTCCTCCGGCCGCAACGCGTCGAAGTACAGCGCTGTCATCACGGTCGCGAGCGAGGCAGAGGAGGACTGGTGACCGCCAACCTTCATGTCATCCTTGTTGGGCCGGAGGTGGTTGGCGTTGTGGATCGTCCAGGTGGACAACCACAATAGCTTGCGCTCCAGCGCGGAAAGGACTTCGATGTTGCTGTGGTTCATGCCGAAAGCCCCTTTGGTGCATTGTCCGCAACGACGTGGCTCATGGCACATGCGCCCGTCCTCACCGGGAGATATAGCCCGGCGAGGGCGGCTTGAACCTGAAAATGAGATAGGGCGTCGAGTTCTCCGCCTTTCCCCCGTGGAACATGGCCGCTGCGGACACCTGCGACGCCGAGACATACATGTAGCCATCCGGTGAATAGGAGATGCCGTCCGGCCACACCAAGGCAGGATCGCTTACGATCGTGTGATATACTCCGTCCACGTGAGAACCCGAACATCGGCTGGCGAGTCGACCTTGATCTCAGCGGCGTTTCGGAGGTGCGAAGTCTTCGGGTTCTCACGTGGACGGAGTATACATGCGGTCAACTGTGATAAGGCCGACCGACTTGCTTTCCACCGCGGTCAAGTAGATATTGCCCATATAATCAATGGAAAGCCCGCCATTGTTCGGCTTGGCGGAGTAGCGCTCGACTTTTGTGCCCAGGCTTGCCGGGGGCAGGGCCTCGTCGTTCAAATCGGCGACACGAATACGATAGAGCGAGCGGCCGCTGAGCGGGGCGAAATAAAGCCACTCGGCATTCATGTCCATGGTGATGCCGTCTGCGCCGACCTTGAGGATTGATGGTTTCCCATCCTTGCCGGGAACCATCATGTCTCTCCCGTCCACGGTGATCGCAACGTCTTCGGGGACAGTGGACTTGTCACCTTCCAGGACCCGGCGTGCGCGCCCGGTATCCATGTCAATGACGATCAAGGCGGCTCGCGAACCGTCCCCGCCAGGCCCGATGTCTTCGTCGGCAAGGTAGAACTTCCGGTGCTTCCGGTCGATCACAAGATCCTGGGGCTGCGAGCCCGGCCGCGTCAACGGCTCCGGCATGTAGTAGATCCGCTCCAGCCGGTTGGCCCGTGTGTTCCAGCCAACCAGCTTTGGAGTGATGTGGGTGCGGAACCCCATGTCAATCATCCACACCACCCCATCCTCATCAGACCGCAGGCCAAGGACGTTGTCGAGGTAGTCGTCAGCACCCTTGCGCGGGGTATTCCATTCCTTATTGGGGAATGGTTCAGAGGTCGTCGGCGACGTCAGCCTTTCAACACGGATATCAGGGTTGTAGAAGGGATGATTGCTGAAGATAATTTGGTTGTCAGGTGTGAAAGCGATGTTGCCAACGGATTGAGGCAGTCTGGCCACGATTTCCGGTTGGATTGCCGGCATGACGGGCTGAGCATCGGCAGTCATTGCGGCCGCGGGAAAGAAGGCCAGCGCAAGCAATGGGAGAAGTAGGAGCTTATGAGCCATCTGTTCCCTCCTGTAGTCGGCGCTTGATCGCGCCGCACTGATTATTCTGGCACTCAACGCCTCGTAACCTGGACTTTGTAAGTCGTCATTTCTTCGAAGATGGGACTGACAGATGGATGTGCTGGAGCTGCCACTGGCTGCCGGCCTTCGACCAAACCAGGGTGGCAAGCTGCCGCTCTTCGACCGGGGTGCTGCCTGGCGCTGAGATTGACCCCACCCGTGTGCCAGTGACGATGGCGACATCACCGGCCGTTTGGACCTGCATCCCGGTCATGTGAAGGTTGATCACCATGGCGGACTTGAACAGGCCCTCGAAAGCTCCCGCGTCAAGCCGCTGCACCCCGTTCGAGTCCGGGCTGATCTCCGTGAAGCCCTCGGCGGGGATGTAACGCAGGACACCGGGCAGGTTGCGGTTGCTCATGTCTGCGAACAAGGCGCTCGACGCTGCCGCGGCGTCAGCGTCGCCAGCAGCCCTTGCCAGGGGCGTCTGGGTGCCGGCCAGGATGCAAGCTCCTCCCAAAATGGCCGTGAACCCGGCAATGCTGCGCCGCCGCGACGCGCGTGTTCCAGGGAATGGTTTCATCTGCATGGTCTCCATTTGGTGGCGTGCTGTCCGCAGGTCAGGCTGCAAGCTCAAATCCCACCGCCTTCAACGCCGCTTCGGCGATGTCCTGGTCCTGTTGATAGGTGCCGCCGGACACGCCGATGCCGCCGATCAACGTGCCGCCCTCCTTCACGGGATAGCCCCCGCCCACAGCCACCAGCCGCGGCACGTGCGCGAGCTGCGCCACCTTCGGATCGCCGGTGAGGTACGCGTTCCAGACGTGTGTCGGGATGCCGTAGGACGCGGCTGTCCAAGCCTTGCCGATTGCGACGTCGGCGGTCAGGAAGGGCGCGCCATCCGTGCGCTCGAACAGCTTGAGGTGGCCGGCGCTGTCGGTAACGGCAATGGCCACCTCGATCCCGATGTTGCCGGCGGCCTCACGCGCTGCGTCGACAAGTGCGGCTGCGGCGGCGCGGGTGATGGATGCTGCGGGATAGGACTTCGCCTGCGTGGGCTGCGTGTCCATGATGTTGATTCCTGTCGATGTTGATGTGATCTGGGTTGATGTGATCTGGCCCGGCTTCATGCCGGGCCAGGACATGCGGGCGTTGCCGTCAGGCTGCGGCCTGAAAGCCTTCGAGCACGACCTTGCCGCGTGACCTCCCGCTCTCGATCAGGGCGTGGACGCGCTTGAGGTTGGCGGCGTTGATGGGCGAGAACCGCTCCGTCATTGTCGTGCGAAGCGTGCCGGCATCGAGCAGGCGCGCGACCTCGTTCAACAGCTTGCCTTGCTCGCCCATGTCGGCGGTGCCGTAGATGGAGCGGGTATACATCAGCTCCAGGTGGACCGAGACGGACTTGCGCTTGAACAGGTTGACGTTGAGCGTCGCCGGGTCGTCGATAAGCGCGAAGCGGCCCTGGGGGGCGATCAGCTCGGCGATCTGGTCCAGGTGGCGCTCGGTCTGCGTGGTCGAGAACACGAACGAGGGGGCGCCGATCCCGAGCGCCGCGACCTCCGCCGCCAGCGGCTTGCTGTGGTCCACCACATGGTGCGCGCCCATGCTGGCCACCCATTCCCGCGTCTCCGAGCGGGACGCCGTACCGATGACGGTCAGCCCGGTCAGCGCACGTGCAAGCTGGATAGCGATGGACCCGACGCCGCCGGCGCCGCCGATGACCAGGATGGCAGGCGTTGCGCCCGGCACGGGCTTCGCCACGTCCAGCCGGTCGAACATGGCCTCCCACGCCGTGATGGCCGTAAGCGGCATGGCGGCGGCTTCGGCCCAGCCGAGCGTCTTGGGCTTGTGGCCGACGATGCGCTCGTCAACCAGGTGGAACTGGCTGTTGGTGCCGGGCCGTCCGATGGCGCCGGCGTAGAATACCTCGTCACCGGTGCGGAACAGCGTGGCGTCCGGCCCGGTGCCGGTCACGACCCCGGCTGCGTCCCAGCCCAGGACCTTCCACTGCCCCGGCTCCGGCATGTTGCCCTTGCGGACCTTGGTGTCCACCGGGTTGACCGATACCGCCTTCACCTCGACTAGGATGTCCCGGCCCATGGGGGCTGGCGTCGGCAGCTCGATGTCCACTAGGGCATCGTCCTGCTCGATGGCCCCGGGCTGCTGGTATCCGATGGCACGCATGTGCTGCTCCTCTGTCTTGAGTGAGCGTGAGATAGGCCTACATGCTGCGGCGTCGGATACGCACAACGAACGACGGTAGTGTATAAAAGGATACCGCCCCATGACGAAGCCGCGCCACTCCCGCTTTGACTGCAACCCGGGCTGCACGGTCGAGGCCGCGGTCAGCCTGATCGACGGCAAGTGGAAGTGCGTCATACTGTTCCACCTGCTGCGCGGGACGGCCCGGTTCAATGAGCTGCGGCGGCGGTTGCCGGGTGTCACGCAGCGGATGCTGACCAACCAACTGCGGGAGTTGGAAGCCGACGGCCTAGTCGTGCGCACGGTCTATGCCCAGGTGCCCCCCAAGGTGGAATACAGCCTCTCGCCCCTTGGCCGTACCATGGAGCCCGTGCTCATGGCGCTGAAACACTGGGGCGATGCAAACATCGGGTTGTTCGCGGAGCCGCGTGCATCAATGCCGATGGCAGCTTAGGCGTGGTTCAAAGCCAGGTCACACGGGGAAGCTGGGTTGGCGCTGGTAGGACGGATGATGGCAGCCTCACGCTTTCAGCGGTGGTGCAAGTTTGGATCAAGGTGTTGGCGCTGCAGCGAGGCTGCCCGGGAGTGACCATAAGGACCTTGCCCTTCAGGCGTTGGACCGCTTCAGCCCCAGCGGGCTTGATCCGGGGAGGCCGGCCGCCTCCCGAACAGGACACATCGCCCGTCGCAATCCGGCCCTCACAGGCCGGCGGTCTCCGCACGCCCGTGTGACCCAAAAATGGCAGATTCTGAACCACGTCCTGGAGCGCGACATTCTCTCTCGATGTGAATAGGCTTCCAACCCTGACCCCACCCATTTGGGGGCTCAGGGTGTTGATGTTGCTTTGCAACCTGGATGTTTGGCGGGGTCACAACCGGCGCCGGTTGTGACCCCGCCCTATTTGCATTTCTAGATTATCGATCAATGACTTGCATCGCATAGGGAGGGGGTCATTGGCCGGCACCGATCCACAGAACAGCGAGCGCGGCGAAGTGGACATCCACGTTGATTAGCGGTTCGCCTCCATCAAGCGCACTGGCTGGTCGGGTGCGTCGGCATCTGCGCTGAGCGCAATGCCACGTGTCTCCGGCAGCAGAAGGGTCGCGACGATGGTCACAAGGTAGCCGCAAAGCGACAGCAGCCCAATCGCCTGTCCCAAGGGCATGACTTGCGCCAGCATGCCGACGAAGGTGACGAAGAACGCCCCAATGCTGCGCCCGAAGTTGTAGGCGAAGCTCTGTCCTGTGGCGCGGATCGCTGTCGGGAACAGCTCGGTGAAATAGGGTCCGAGCGAGCTGTAGATGCCGATGGTGAAGAACCCCAGCGGCAAGCCCAGTAATAGCATCACCAGGTCAGAGGCAGGGACGTAGGTGTAAACCAGGACGACGACGAGGCTGCACACGCTGAAGATGATGAAGTTGCGGCGCCGTCCGATGGCGTCGCTGAGGTAGGCGCTCACGACGTAGCCGAAGAACGCGCCAATCGTCACGACCAGCACGTAGGACGACCCAACGGCGGGTGAAAGATGCCGCACCGTCGTCATGAAGGTGGGAAGCCAGGTAACGATGGCGTAGCCGCTCCCTTGCAGGCCGAGCGCCAGGAGCGAGGCTAGGATCGTGACGCGCAAGTGGGCGGGCTGGAAGATGGTCAACATGCTGGGCCGGCTGGCGGACGCGGCCAGGCGGCGCTGCGACTCCTCGAACACCTCCGGCTCATGCACGTAACGGCGCAGATAGATTACCAAGACCGCCGGCAGAATGCCGGCCCAGAACGCCGCCCGCCAGGCCCACTCCCGCGGCAGGACCAGGAACAGCACGGCCGACAGGATCGCTGCAGCGCCCCAGCCCACCGCGTATCCGCTTTGGACGCAGCCGACCGCCTTGCCCCGGTGCTGCGGCCGGATGATCTCGCCCATGAGCACGGCGCCACAGGCCCACTCTCCGCCGAACCCCAGTCCTTGCAGGCTGCGGGTGACGAGCAACTGCTCATACGACGTTGTGAAGCCGGACAGAAAGGTGAAGAAGGCGTACCACAGCACGGTGATTTGCATCACTCGTACGCGGCCGTAACGATCAGCTAGCCCTCCGGCCACCCAGCCGCCGATAGCTGACGCCACCAGGGTCGTGGTGCCCAGCACGCCCGCTTGCGTCTGGCTGATGCCGAATACCGCAATCAGCGTGCCGACGAGGAAGCTGAACAACTGGACGTCCAACGCGTCCAGCGCCCAGCCGCCGAAGCAGCCCCAAAAAGTCCGCTTTTCTCCAAGGGAGAGCTCTTTGTACCAGTTCAGCATCTTGCTTCCTCGGCGTTAGGCGGTCACGCCGCCGCGGGCAGGTCGGCCTCAAGACCGATGGCGCGCGCTGCGTTTAGCGACACCATCTTGCGGATGTCCTCGTCCGGGTAGCCGAGGTCCATGCACAGCTTGATGCCTCGGCGGAACCCTTCGAGCGGGCTGAACACGCCCATCTGGCCCAGGTCAGAGCACAGGATCGTCTGGTCCACCCCGGCCGCGTCAATGTGCTTGCGGAGGTCCTCCTCCAGCTGCGTCTTGAACTTGGAGCCTTCGAGGAACATGCACAGCGAGTGCTCGACGTAGGCGCCCATGGCGGCCATGCCGCTCACGTCGTTCATGGAGGCGTCCACGATGTCCTCCGGATGGGTCAGCACGAGCCGCTTGACGCCCCGGCGCTTCGCTTCTTCGAACACAAGCCAGGTTTCGCTGACGTGCAGGTGGCCGCTCGCTAGGACGATATCGGTCTTGGCGATGACGTCCAGCACCTCCTTCACGTCGTCGCGCACCGTCTTGTCACCGTTCAGCACGGGGATGCCCGTGGCCGGCCTGATCTTCTGGGTCGAGGCCGGGTGAACCCAACTTGCCGTCTTCTCCCAGCGCAGGTGGTTCTCGGCCGCGAGCGTCGGCATCCATACGATTTTGCCGCCCATCGCCGCCGTGTGCTCGACCGCATACGGGTTGAAGCCGCCGACCACGTTATTCAGCACGATACTGGAATATATTTTGGTCCTCAGTTCCGGATGATGCTTGGTGATCAAGGCGGCCGTCATGACACCGCTGTAGTCGTGGTCCTTCGTGACCACGGCCGCAAAACCTGCCTTCGACGCTTCCTGGACGAGTTCGAGGTGGTCCACCCCCCGCACGGCGATGGACGGTCCGCTGTGGACGTGCGGGTCAATGGCGCCGACCAGCAGGGCGTCTATGCGCTCCTCGGCAGTCTTGGTGCTGTCCGTTCCTATCATTTGGCCCTCAAACGCTTACGGCGCTACTCGAAGTCAGTGTGTTCCGCACTGCGGGACAATGTTCCGATTTATAGTGCCAATCCGGATTACCGTCAACATGGGAAACCGGTCGTTAAACGCCGGCCGGCATGGGGTAGTCGTCGGCGTTGAGCACCCAGCCGGGCTTCTGCGAGAAGTCCACCCGTGGCGGGCTGAACAGGTCCACAAGCTGGTTCACGCCCTTGCCTATTGCCTGGGTCGTGTGGATGGAGGGCGGCGGGATCACCACGAGCGAGGGCGACCCGCACAACTCGTGATCGTCGTTCCTCCATCTGTTCATGTCCGTGGTCCACGGCCAGCGCAGGTGGTGGACGAACTCGCCTTGCAGCGCCAGCGACCCTTGCTGGAAGTCGTCATGATGGTGCGGCGACAGCTTAGCGGTGTCGCGCGGCCCTTCCCAGGGATCCAGGTAGTTCACCATCAGCGTCGTGCAGCGGAAGATTCGGCCGAACCGCCCCGGCGTTGGCGGCACGTCCAGGCTGTAGCTGCGGATCCGGAAACCGCCAACCGGCTCTGGCCACGGCTCCAGCGGCGCCGTGTTCGGCTGCGGCGCCGCGTAGGCTGCAGCGTTGGTGCAGAGCGCCACGATGTCCTCCGCGCGGTGGCTGAACAGCCGCACCACCGTCCCGCCCTTCACCACCCGAATGCTGCTGTCGCCAGGTGGGACGAACGCGATCCGGTAGCCGCCGACCTTTTCCTCCTGGCCACCGGCCTGTACGAGGACCTCGCTGCCGGGGTCCGGGAGCAGGATGGCGTACTCGTCCGGCTGAGCCGTCCGTGCCAGCACGACGCCGGGTTCGGCTTGAGTATAGGCGACAAGGAAATTCTGGCCCCGCCCGTACCAGGACTTCGCGAGCGGATCACGCCCGGCGGGCGGCACCTGGTAGAACTTGAGGTAGTCCGCGCCGGCATACTCAGTCGCCTGTGGGGCGGAGGCTGCTTTCGTCAGGGCGGCGCGCGGGTCGGTCGTGTCATACATGGCATTGCCTCACGTGTTGTTCGTTGCTGGGTCAGGGCCGGTGTAGCCGAGTGACCGGGAGATGCGCTGAGCCGCCGCGGTTACCTGGCGCACCTGCTCGTCCGATGGCGCGGGCTCGACGTATTGGATGCTGTCCACGATTGCGATGGCACCGACGCAGGCGCCGGAACCGTCAAACAAGGGAGCGGCGAGCGCGTTCACGCCCGCCAGCGTTTCGTTGGGCGACACGGCCCAACCGCGCGCCTTTACCTGCGCGATCTCCGCACGCAGGGCCGAGGCGCTGACGATGGTGTGGGGGGTGTGCATCTCAAGCCGGCTGCCGAGCACCCGCTTCCGGACGCCCTCCTCACCCCAAGCCAGCGCTACCTTGCCCTGGGAGCTGCCGTGAAAGCTCAAAGTGGAGCCTTCGCGCACGCTGATCTCAATGGGCGACTTGCCGAGCACGGTGGCCAGCACACGGGTCCCGCCTGGGTCAACCTGCGACACTACGACGGGGTGGCCGAGCAGGTCACGCAGCTCGCGCATGATGGGCCGGGCGACGCTGGCCAGGTCAAAGTGCTCGGCCACCGTGCGGCCCAGGGTCACAAGCCGGGTGCCGACACGGTACTTGTCGCTACCGGCGGCTTGGACGACGTAGTCCTGTTCCATCAACGTGCGAAGGTGGCGGTGGGCGCGGCTTTTGGAGACGCCAATAGCGGCGGCGATCGCCGTCACCCCCGTGTCGCCGCGCTGGACCGCGAGATGTTCCAGGATCTGCAAGGCGATGGACACAGCCTGTATGCCCTCGCTTGCACCGGTGCCGTCCTGTTTTGGCATATGCAGTCCCTGATTCCCAAGCACGTCCTGGGTTCGATGGCATCGGGCTTGGCAGCCCTGCCCACCCAGTCCTACGCAGCATGACGTTGTGCCGTACAGCAGAATGCCGCGCAACTGTTCGCGCCCTGGTGCGCGTTTCGCCTAGACGCGCCCAGGCTGGCCGCCGTTGCAGTCGTACCGTGGCGCCAGCCGGTCGTTGGGCCGGTCCGCAAGGCCCGTTCGGGGTGAGCGCATTTGACATGCCCGCAGACCGGAGCCGGGAACACGTCCCGGCCCGGTTGCCAGTTTCACATCATCCAGGCGAGCAGCACGAGCGCCGGGACCACGGCGACGGCGACGATGCTTGCGAACACGGTCACATTGGCGTCGGCGTTGATATGCCTCGCTCTGAACTTCAACCGGAGCGGCAAGATACCGTTCTCGCTGTAGAGCGTGCCGCCATACCACCTCCTGGTGCAAACGGCGGTGAAAAACCCGCCGTACATGCAAGCGGCAAAGGCCGAAGCAAGCAGGAGCCTGTGTCCATCTGCGGGACCGAACCAGATCAGGTAGAGAGCGATGGCCGCGACGCCGACGTAGCTGGAGACCTGCCATACGATGTGGAAACGCGCATGGGGATCCCAAGTCGGATTGGTCACATGTGTTGCGTTGAAGTCCGCAAGTACCGGGACCAGGCTATAGCCGATTGTCGCGACGGTGAGGAGCACTTGTGCTAAAAGGTACATGTCCCCTCCCAATTTTGCCTGTGTTATTCCAAGTACACTGACACGATCCCTTCGCCGCTGGTGGCATCAGGTCGAGGCACTTTCGTAGCTCGCGATGGCGCGCTGCTCGATGTTGGGCCTGAAGTGGCCGGCAACGAAGTCTTCGTGAACGGGGCTGCCGAGGTAACTTTCGAGCTGCTTCCGGTCAGCGAACTCCATCGTCATCACGTGCGAGAAGGTCTGATCGCGTTGGCTGACGTTCTCTCCAAGCCCGAAACGCTGCATGGCCCGGAACAGGGAAGGAAGCCTGGAAAGGCCAGCCAGGACCGCCTCGCGGTCCTGGCTCGTCGCGTCGGCCCGAAAGCGAAAAAGCACCATGTGCCGGATCATCTCGGTTCTTCTCATATCGACAGGAAGTGGCAAACGGCTCGCTTCCGGATGCAGGCTACGGTCTCAGAAGCGGTTCAGTCCAATGCCGCGAACGGCATCCCATGGTGGATGAAGTCGTCCGGGCTGCGCGTGCCGCCCCATTGGTTGAGGAGGCGGCTCTTCGGGTCCATTGTCATCTCCCACGTCCTGACCTCGTAGGGCAGGTCGCTCCCGTAATGGTCCATGCCGATCGAGTTCTCAACCACGCAGCCGTCCGGGTCGATGTAATAGGTAAATATGTTGCCACCCGCCCCGTGTCGCCCCGGGCCCCACAACAGATATCGGTCCTTCAGAACCAGGGTGTCGGCGATCCCCACAAGGTCTTCCAAGGAGTTCTGGCTGAATGCGTAGTGATTGAGCTTCGGCTCACCCTGGTAGAGAGCGATGGTGTGGTGATATCCATCCCAGGTTCGGAACCACAGGAACTCGTCTTGCGATGTGCGGTCGGTCAGTTCCATGCCGAGCACGCCAACGAAGAAATCACGGGCGACGAGCATGTCGGAGGCGCTGAGGTTGACGTGCTCGATCCGCCTCGGCCGGGAGCCGGCGCCGATGTGGCGCTGCGTCTGGTCGCGCATGACCGGGGAGTGGACCTCGAATATGGCATCGAAGGGGGTCATGAAGCGCACGGCCCGCTCCATGAACGGGTCGAGCGGACGGTCGTCCAGGATCCTGATCCCGCCGGACTGCAGCCGCCGCTGCACCTCGTCGACGGCGGCGGCATCCATAGCTTCCAGCCCGATGGCCTCCACCACCGCGTTCGGTCCCAGACGGTAGGATATCTCATGGTGCCGCTGGTTGGCGGAGAGATAGACCGTGCCATTCCGACGTTCGGCGATCTTGAGACCGGTGACCTCGACGAGATCCCCCGCCGAGACGTCCGGATTGGGCACGGTGAAGGCCACATGGCCCATTTGCCGGATCAGATGTGTCATGATGCTTCGGTCTCCACACGCTTTGTTTTCGAAACCTTGCTTGCTGTTGCCAATAATAAGCCATTCCCGCGACAAGCCCGCGGCAGGAAGCGGCCCAAGGTTGCCGCGCGTGGGCCTTGGACCGCCCACAGCCTACGCCGCGGCAGCGTGCATGATCTCGGGTTCGACGCTTGCGATGAAGCCGTCCATCGTCTGCTCGCCCATGTCCACGGCCTTGGCTCCCCCGCCGGCGACGACCGTCACGTCCGTAATGCCGATGACCTTGAGGATCAGGCGGAGGTACTGGGTCGCGATGTCGCGGTCGTGGATGGGCGACCCCTCGGTGTAGACGCCGCCCGACGCGAGCAGCACGGTCGCCTTCTTGCCGGTGACAAGGCCGCTGCCATCGGTGCCGAGCGTCAGCCCCTTGCGGACGATATGGTCGATCCACGCCTTCAGCGCAGCAGGCACGTTGTAGTTGTACACCGGGGTCGCGATGACGACGTGGTCGGCAGCGAGCAGCTCGCCCACCAGCTCGTCGGACAGGCGCAGCGCCTCCTTCATCTCCGGCGAGTGCTGCTGGGGCGGCGTGAAGTAGGCCTGGAGCCAGGGCGCGGTCACGAACGGCAGGTTAGTCTCCATGAGGTCGCGCTCGGCCACATGGCCGTCCGGGTGTGTGGCCTTCCAGCCCGCCACGAAGCGGCGGGTCATGTTGCGCGAGATCGAGTAGTCGCCGCGCGGGCTGGTTTCGACGACGAGAAGCCTGGTCATGGGAAGAACTCCTTGGAGAGGTTATCCGAAGCGGAAGCCGGAGATCGGCTTGCCGAGCGCGTGCCCGTGGAAGGCGGTCTGGCCCGGCTCGCCGGACGCGGCGCCGGCAGCCACCATTAGCGGCAGGAGGTGATCCTCGTGTGGCTGCGCCTGGCGGGCGCCGGGCGCCTGCTCCCACCCGGTCAGCGAACGGTCCCGCGTCGCGCCGTCCGCCATCGCCTCGCGCAGCCATGCGTCGAACGCCTCGGCGTCCGGATCAACACGGCCGGTCCCGCCCATGAAGCCGCCCATGTTGTGGTAGGTCTGGCCGCTGCCGACGATCAGCACGCCCTCGTGGCGCAGCGGCGTCAGCGCGCGGCCGATGGCGAGATGCGTCGCGGGATCGAGCCCGCGCTGGAGCGACAGTTGAACGGTCGGGACGTCGGCGCGTGGGAACATCACCTTCATCGGCACGAACACGCCGTGGTCCCAGCCGCGTGACGCGTTGGAGCCGCTTTCGATCCCGGTCGCGCAGAGCAGGCCGCGGACCCGTGCCGCCAGGTCCGGCGCACCGGGTGCGGGCCATGTCAGCCGGTAGGTGTGGGCGGGGAAGCCGTTGTAGTCGAACAGCAGCGGCGGTGCGGCGCCGGCATTAACGGTCGGGCGCGCTTCCTCCCAATGCCCCGAGACGACAAGGATGGCACGCGGCCGTTCGCCGAGCGCCCCGGCGAAGCCTTGAAGATAGGTCTCCAGCTCGCTCCACGTGTCCCGCATCGGGCCGGGCTCCAGGAAGAAGCAGGGTCCGCCCCCGTGGTTGATGAAGTAGGTCGGTTGCATGTGACTGACCTGGGCTTCATCACTGCCCTGCGGGAGCGATAAAATTATGATCGTCTCCATCGGCGGAGATGATGGTCCATGATCGGCAGCCTGAGCCTCGACCAGTTGCGCGTTCTGGTGACGATCGCCGATGCAGGCAGTTTCTCGGCTGCCGGGCGACGGCTTGGGCGCGCGCAATCGGCGATCAGCCAGGCGGTCGCGACGTTGGAAGCGGTGCAGGGCGTCGCGCTGTTCGACCGCGGCGGCCATCGGCCGCAGCTCACCGCGGTCGGGCGCGCGCTCGTTGGTCAGGCAAGGCTGGTGCTGGCCAGCGCCGCCCGCTTCGAGGCCATGGCGGCCGGGACGCGGCAAGGGCTGGAGGCCGAGCTGGCCATCGCGATCGACCCGCTGGTGCCGACCGCACCGCTCATCGACAGCCTGCGCGCATTGAGCGACACCTTTCCCGCTCTGCCCGTCAGCTTCTCGACCGAGGGCCTGGGCGGCTCGCTGCGGCGGCTGCGGAGCGGCTCGGCGGCGCTCGCAATCTGCCTGTTGCTGCCGGACGTCCCCGACGACATTGCCGCCTACCCCTTGCTGCGGGCCGCCATGCAGCCCGTGGTGGCGCCCCGCCATCCCCTGGCCTCACTGGGGCGCCCGGCCACCCGCAGCGACCTGGAGCCCCATGTCCAACTCATCCTGTCCGACCCCGTCGATCCCGGCGGCACGGCCTACGGTCTTCTGAGTGCGCGGCGATGGCGCTTCGTGGACCTCGGCCGGCGCCTCGACTTCCTGATTGCCGGCCTCGGGTGGTGCCGCATGCCGAGGCACCTCGTTGCCTCGCCTCTGGCCGACGGGCAGTTGGTGCCGCTCGGGATCGAGGACGATCCGACACCCGGGAAGGGGCTTGTCATCTACGCCGCCCATCGACGTGACCGCGCACTCGGCCCCGCCGGCCGCTGGCTGCTCGATATGCTACGGCAGCATCTCGCAGTTGCAGGAGGCGGTGGTCCCGCCTGAGGAATGGGCGCCGGACAGCGTGTCTCATGAGCTGAATGATCGCTTCTGGTCGTCACCGGACATGCTGGCGCCGGAGGAACCGAACGAGCGTCCTGCTGTCCGTCATGGTTCGTTTGCCTGACCAAGGACCAGGATGCGCTGCTGACCTTCTACGACTTCCCGGCCGAGCACTGGGACCACCTGCGGACGTCCAACCCGATCGAGAGCGTGTTCGCCACGGTCAGGCACCGGACGGTACGACCAAGGGCGCGCTGTCGCAGGACACGGCCCGGCTGATGGTGTTCAAGCTGGTCATGGCGGCGGCCAAGACTTGGCGCCTGCTGAAGGGCGAGAACCAGTTGCCCAAAGTCGTCCAGGGCGTCACATTCCGCAACGGCGTCGAGGTCACCAACACGCTAGCACAGAGCGCCGCCTGATCACGGCGTCACCCAGGTTCCAGCATAGCTCCCTGCGCGATGCGGCTTTGGCAGACGTTGGCGCCGCCGTAACTGCGGCCTGGACGGGTTAGTGCCCCATAGGGGCGGCTTCGGGACTATGTCCGCTCCGCTCTGCCGAGATTGGGGATGGCCCGCCGCAGCTACTGAACGAGCGCAGCGGCGGGCCAGGCAAATTCACCAGCAGTATCCGATCGTGTTCTTGGCAAGCGGCGGCGCTTACGCGGAGGGTCCGGCAAAGGCATACGATTTCGTAGAGCCTTACCTGCGTGCCGTGCTCGGCTTCATCGGGCTGACGGATGTCACCGTCGTCAGGGTGGAGAACCAGGCAAGTCCCGACGTGGCGCAGGAGGCACGTGCCGGGGCGATGCACGCGACGCACGCCTTGGCCGCTTGAGGCGGGACAGAGCAACCTTGGGCGCCCGCTGACCCGGTGGGCGCCAGGCAGCACGGCCAGGGATCGCAGCGTCAAGGCACCTGGCCGAGAGCCTCTTGCGCGGGTGCCAGCAGCGGCAGCAACGCTTCTGGCATGTCCTCAACAGGTATCCTGCTCGCATGAACCGCCACGTTCAGCGCAGCGACGACGATTCCGCCCGTGTTCCGGATCGGGACGGCGATCGTCCGCAAGCCCAGCTCAACCTCCTCGTCCACCACCGCATAGCCCTGGTCGCGGACGGTCGTTAGCTCCCGTTCGAGCGCTGCCCGCGTGCAAATCGACTTCGGCGTCCGCGCCTCGAAGCGGGCCTTCCGCCAATAGCCCTCCAACCAGTCAGTCGGCGCGTAGGCAAGCATCACCCGGCCCAGGGCGGTGCTGTAGGCAGGCAGGCGGCTGCCCACGCTCAGGCTGGTGAAGACAAGGCGGGATGGCGTTGCCTGCGCGATGCACACGATGTCCGTGTCGTCCAAGATCGCCGCCATGCACGGGTCCCCCGCTTCGCGCGCGACGCTGTCCACATAGGGCTGAAGCAGCTTCGCCAGCGGCGTCATTGCCAGATAAGCATGCCCAAGGCGCATCACCCGCGGCGTGAGTGAGAAGAACTTGCCGTCGAACTCGGCGTAGCCGAGATGGACCAGGCTGAGCAAGTAACGGCGCGCTGCCGCCCGCGTCAGCCCCGTCAGGCTGGCGGCCTCGCTGATCGCCATGCGCCGCCGTGTCTCGTTGAACAGCTCGATGATGGCCAGCCCTTTGCCAAGGCCGGCAACCAGGTCGCGGCTTGGCGGGGCAGCAGGGGCTTCGTCAGGCATGTGGGCGCATATCGCACAAGACGGTTCTGCTTGACAGCCACCCCCTTGGTCTACGATATTGTGCGTAATACAAACAATGGGCGATATGCGAACAAGCGTCCAAGCTCCCGGAGGTTGTCCATGTCCAGCGCAAGAGTGTCCGGCCTGATCCAGCAGGTTGTTGCCGCCATGCGGCCCAGCGCTCCCGGCGCCGACCCGGCCTTGCAGGCCCGCATGGCCATCGTGCTCCGCCACCTGCTCGAAGCTGTCGAGGAGGCCAAGCTGACCGAAGCGGAGCTGACCGGGGTGTGTGCATTCCTGGACCGGATCGCCGAGGCGAAGGAGTGGCGCTTCCTCACGCACGTCTTCGGGCTCGACACCCTGGTCACCGAGACGACGCATGGCGGCGAGGAACGGCGCACCGTGGACAACGTCGAAGGCCCGCTCTACGCGGCAGGTGCGCCCGAGGTAGCTAGCCCTGCCCTGATGATGCGCCCGGACGAGCCGGGCGAGCGGCTGTTCCTGTCCGGCTACGTGATCAACACGGCAACCGGCCAGCCCCTGCCGCACGCGCTCCTCGACATCTGGCAGTCCAACGCCGCAGGCGCCTACGCCGAAGATGATCCCGGCCAGCCCGAGTGGAACTTCCGCCGCCGGGTGACGGCCGATGCATCCGGCCGCTACGAGATCGAGACGGTGGTGCCAGGCTGCTACGAGATCGGCGATGCGTCGGGGTTGGCGTGTGGCGGCCTGTTGCAGAGCTTGGGCCGGCACCGCATGCGGCCGGGACATATTCACCTGAAGCTGTCGGCGCCGGGCGCGCAGCCGATGACGACGCTGCTCTACTTCCGCGGCGACCCTTGGATTGATGACGATTCCATCTTCAGCGTGCGCGAGGATGTCACGCTGACCCTCACGCAACACGATGACCCGGCCGAGATGGCGGCACGCGGCGTCAAGGCGCCGTTCCATACCGGCCACTTCGACTTTGCCATGGAGCCGACGCGCACGCAGGTCATGCAGGATGCCTGACGCCCTTGCGCCCGCGCCTCGCTGGACCCGGCGCCCGCCCGGCTCCAATTGGGGCGACTTCGGGCCTGATGACCAGCGCGGCCGCCTCAACCTGCTGACGCCGGAGAAGGTGCTGCAGGGCATCGCTGAGGTGCGGGAGGGACGGATCTTCTGCCTCAGCCTGCCGCTCAACCTTCCCGGCGGCAACGCGCTCAACCCGCGCCGGCACCCGCCGGTGCTGCGCCCCACTGTCCGTAACGGGCAAGCCAACATCAACTACCAGCTCGGCCAGGACGACGCGCGGCTGACGGATGTCATGAGCGACGACGCCGTGCTGTTGCACACCCAGTACTCGACGCAGTGGGACGGGCTGGCCCATGTCGGCCAGATGTTCGACGCCGACGGCGACGGCGTGCCGGAGCCGCGCTATTATAACGGCTACCACGCCGGCACGGATGTGACCGGCCCGTCCGGCGCAGTGCCGCAGGACGCAATGCCGGCCCCGTCCCATGCCCGTGCGCTGGGGATCGAGCACATGGCGGAAACCTGCGTGCAGGGCCGGGCTGTGATGATCGACCTGCACGCCCACTTTGGCCGCGAGCATCGGCATGTCGGGTTCGACGACCTGCAACGGGTCATGCACACGGACGGCGTAACGGTCGAACCCGGCGATATGGTCTGCCTGCACACCGGCTTCGCCCAGATGCTGGTCGAGATGGCCGGCACGCCCGACCCGCACGCGTTGGAACACTCCTGCGCCGTGCTGGACGGCCGGGATGTCCAGCTGCTGGAGTGGATCAGCAGCTCCGGCCTCAGCGTCTTGATCGCCGACAACTACGCTGTCGAGGCGCACCCGGCCGGCGGGTGCGACACGCCCACGCACTCCGCCGTGCCGCTGCACGAGCTGTGTCTGTTCAAGCTTGGCATCCACCTGGCGGAGTTGTGGCACCTAACCTGAATGGCTCTTATTGGGTTCCGGGGTGGTGAGGCCAGCATCGGGAAACGGGGCTGGGAGGCTCTGGTGCGCGAGCAAAAGCGGGCGTAGGTGACCTGCTCGCGCGAGGAGCTTCTGCCATGGCCGCATCCGACTTGGTCAACCTTTCAGGCCTTCTGGACGATGCCAAGTGCTTTGCGCTG
>JAABUV010001392.1_pt1 | contig 35125 bp, 55 predicted proteins | sample 5559971 | NCBI WGS metagenome assembly JAABUV01 (sample SAMN10711881, study PRJNA513362) | rock metagenome | isolation source: Antarctica rocks | place: Antarctica: Victoria Land, Knobhead nord | collected 2015-12-19
TTGCAGCCCGGTGCCGCCGCTGTTATTGTCCATATCAGCTCAGGCCCGCCAGGCCGGGCCCCGCGGAGCACCCGCAAGGCCGCCTCTGACGCAGTGCATACTTCGGGCCGCCCGCCACAGGCAAACGTCCAGAGCGCGCGCCCAAACACGGCTTCTGTGCAACCACACTCTGCATGCAAGTAAGTGCAGCAAACCGCTGCCGCGCACGGCGGCGCGGCGCAGGACATCCAGTGCGCTTTGGTGCGCGGACGCACCAAACAGCAAGCGTAGTACTATTGCCCTCTAGTGCCAGCAACACACCCAGCCTCGTCAGACAGCTCCACCCTCGGCCCCGCGCCTACCCCATCCCGCTTCGGCGCTGGGCCCGCCCCTCCGCCAGCCAGGGCTCGCGCGCGCGGGCGAGCAGGCCGCCGCGCGCCCCCACCGCGTCCGCGCATCGGCGCGGGCGCGAGGCCGCCGTCCTGGCAGCAGGATCAGGTTAGGGTTAGGACTAGCCCGGCGCGCTCACTCCTCGCGCACGGGCGCCACGACGAGGCGCTGCCGGTCGCTCGGCTCGCCCTCCTCGTCCGCCTCGGCCGGCCGCCGGGCGCCGCCGCTCTCCTCATCGCGCGGCCGCGCCGGCGCGATGCCGACCGAGCTCGACACAGAGCCGCGGCCGCTGCGGCCGCTGCAGTCGTCATCGGCGGCGGCGGCGGCCGCGACCGCGTCCACGCGCGCCTTGTCGCGCGGGTAGGACCAGTAGACGCCGCAGAAGATGACCAGGCACAGCGCCCAGGGCAGCGTGGTCATGATCAGCAGCGCGCTGCTCAGCGACTCCGCCTTCACCAGGTCCTCGTCCACGCTGCCCGCGGTCGTCGCCGTGCCCTGCGCGCCCGCGCGCGGGTCCTACAGCGTCAGACTCTTGAAGTGCTGAGCCTTTCGCCCACACTGCCTCTGGCGCTCCTTTTGGGCGTACCAGTCACAACCCGACACAAGAACTCGACACGTGCGCACTTGGTCGGCATTGGTGGTCAGGGACGCCGCGCGCTGGTAACAGGCTAGCACAGGTTTCCTGATACGGGCCCAGGGCTTGATGATTGGCACGGCAAGCGGGGGGCGCACGTCAAAGCCGAGGCGCTCGGCCAGCAGGCCGACCAGCGGCGCGGACGTCGCCGCCACCGCCATCTCGAACGAGCGGTCAAAGCTGTAGATGAATGTGCGCAGCCGCTCGGGTACGATCTGGCGCGGCACACGCATGCTCAGCTTTCGCTTCACACTTGTGGTGAGAGCAGATGCGCATTGGCGCTCGTGGACTCAGGCGTGTCATGCCAAGTCCAGGCGGGTCGCTTGGGCCTGCAGCGCTAGGCACTGGCGCTGTCACTACAAACAGCCCGGCACACAATGTGGCAATGGTACTCAACAGCATTCCCGTCACCTGTAATGAACGCCTCAGCAACCTAAAGCGACACTTGTAAACGGTGTCCCCACGAGGCCCCGGCCACGCGGCTGCCTCCTGCCAACCCCCACTCCCCTTCTCCTGACGCACTCAGGTGTCCTAACAAGGTATCCGAACCCGGCATGCGCGCGCACCTCCGCGAAGATGGGGTTGTTGCAGGCGGGCGCCGGCCAGGCGTTGAGCGCGCCGTTGGCGACAAACACTACCGCGTACGCCGGCACCAGCGACGCGACGTCGGTGTGCGGCAGGCCCTTCAGGATCACCGCCGTCAGCACCAGGCCTGCCGCGCCGCGCGCCCCCGCCTCGGCGCCAGCCCTGAGCTGACGTGCGGCGCAGCCGCGCAGCGCTTCCCTGCTGGCAGGCTCGAATCAGGTCTGCTGGCTGTCGCCACCGGGCCGCGCGCTGGTCACCCCCCATTCCAGAGAGGCGCTTGTGTGACGCGGCTGCAAGGTGCGCGTCTGGCAGCCGACGGATCAGCGACCCAACCTCGCTACGAGCACGCAAGCCCCGTTCGGCCCTGCGCCGCGCCCTCAGCACACACACCCACAGCAGAGCGCAGCAGAGCGGGCGCTTCCTCGTCCTCGGCCTCCCCTGCACGCTTGGGCGAGCGCTTCACCTACCCGCGCGCGGCCGCGCCGCCGGCCGCCGGCAGGGGAAAGAACGAGGCGCCAACCCCGGGCGCCGCACCTGCCGCGACGCTGACCTGGCAGACCACGATGCGGCCGTAGCGCGGCGAGCGGCGCGCGGCCCAGTCGCCGAGGAAGCCGCCGGCCTGGCCGCCCAGCGCGTGCGCAAGCATGCCCAGCGCGACCAGCGCGCTCGCCCAGAAGTCGGTCATGCCCAGCAGCTGCAGGAAGAGCGTCATGAACGCGACCGCCTGGCCCGGGATGTTGCCCACGATGCCCTGCGCGCCGGCCGCGCGCGCGCCGTCAGGCGCCCGGACCCCGCACAAGCCTCGGCCCCGGCAGGCGTGCGCAGGCGCGCCGCGCGCCGTCGGCGCGCCAGCGCCCGACAGGAGCACGCGCCTGGCGGCTGCGGCAGCCGCGCCGCGCGCGCCGCCGCCCCGCTTGCGCGGCCCGCGCCGCGCTGCCGCGGCCGCGCACTCGAGCAGGGTGCCAGCGTGGGCGCATGGCGCACTGCAGGGGGAGGGCATTGACGGGCAGGGCAAAGGGTTGACCTAGAGGCGCTGCTGCGATCAGAGGGAGTATGAAGGGCAAGGCCGCACCTGGAACACCACGATCAGGAACGTCGGTACGCAGAGCACGGAGCGCATGCCGGCCATCGCGCTCGCGAGCGACACCTCCTCCTTGTGCGCGTCGCTCTCGGGCCGCGCGCCGCCGCGCGGGCAGCGCGGGTCGGCCGAGAAGAAGAAGTTGACGACGCCGATGCACGCGCTGATCGCGCCCAGGATCACAAACGCAAAGCGCCAGCCGTCCAGCCCAAACGGCCGCAGCGTGCCTGCGCGGGTGGCAGGGCTCAGGTTAGGCAGAGCGACCGCGCGCGGGCTGCCTGCGTGGCGCGGCGCTGCGCGGCGGTGCGCAGCCGCGAGAGGGTCGCTGCGCTGCTTTTCCGGGCAGGCGCAGAGCAAACAACTGTGGCTCGGGGAGGACCGCAGAGCCCAAAGCACACCCTGCGCCGCGCTGACAGCGGCGGCGCGCACGGCGGGCGGCGCGCGCGGCGCGGCGCGCACCGACATTGGTGGCGTACAGGCCGCCGAGCGCCGCGCCGGCCGCGGACGTGAGGTGCAGCGTGCCGAACACCTTGCCGCGGTCCTCCGCGCGGTAGTAGTCGGCCGTCAGCGACTGCACGTTGGGAATCACCTGCGCGCGCGCGCGCGCGCTCAGAGCACGGTCTCTGGCCGGCCGGTGCAGCTGTATGCTGGGCCTGCATCGGACCCCTCGTGTCCCAGACCCCCCGAGGGCAGGCGTCCGGCCGCTCTGCCAGAACGCGCATCGTCCGTCCAGGACACGTGCACAAACACACAGGGCAAGTAGAGATGGACCACGGAGGGGCTGCCAGCATCCGGGCCCCTGACGGTGCGGCCTGCCAGAATCAGCAGCCAGTGCATGCACGCAGCCTTTGTTAACTGGAGCAGGCAAGCCTGCCAATATTCCTCCGCACAGCCAAACCCTAGCCTGTGGACAGGAGGCGCGCCGCAGCTCACAGTCCTGGCAGGCCGGCCGTGCCCGCGACATGGGTGGGGCGAGTGCGAAGAGTTTCGGCAGGCCCGCGGGCGCGCACCAGATCCCATCAAAGTCACAGGAGGCCCGCGGGCGAGCACTAAGAGCAGGCGCAGCGCGTCAGACTTACGAGGGGCCCGCGGGCGCGCACCAGCGCCAGGCCCAGCCCGTTGAAGGCCCAGAAGAAGATGCCCTCGCGCAGCGTGCGCGCCAGGCTGAAGCCGACAGTCACCACGCCCCAGATGAGGCACCCGCCGGAGATGACCCACGCGCGGTTGTAGTAGTGCCCTGCACGGGCGCAGGCATCAGCCGCGGCGCGGCTGCGGGCTCTGTGCGGCCAGGGCAAGCACAAGCGCGCGCAGAGCCCCGCAACTCAGTAAGCTTGGGTTGCGCACCCAGGAAGCCGCCCAGCGGCGATGACAGCGCCTGCATCAAGGAGCGCGCCAGCGTGATGTAGCCCAGCTGCGCGGGGCAGCACGCACATGATGTGAGTCACCACAGCCTCGCCAGGCTCAGCCGAGAAGCAAGGATGCGGGTCATGCAGGCAGCCAGAGCGTCCGACACGCGCACGCAGCGGCCGCGCCGCGCCTGGCTCGGCGTCGCGTTGAACGAGCGCGCGACAAAGCGGTACACGGCCGGCAGCACCACCTCGTCCGCACGCTCGAACAGCATCGCCGCGTTCATGCACGCGCTCGTCGTCGCCCGCCGCTGGCAGAACGCCTTCCTGCCCGGCGTCCTGCGCGCGCGCGCCGGCGCTCGCGCCGCGCGCCGCAGCGGCAAATGCGCGCTGCCAAGAAGTTGAGTAATTCAGGCACTGTGCGCCGTGCGCTAGCTCTGCACCCGCGTCATGCGCTCTGACAGCGCTGCCCTTGCGCGGCGGGGCGGCGCGCAGCTGTTGCATAATTTGCACATATGACGGGCACGCTCAGCGTGACTAGCGCGTTAGTACATTGCAGGCCGGAACAGCGCGCCGCGCGCCGCACGCCCGACCCGGGTGCACGGGTGCCACCGGTGTCTTTTTTAGGGCGTCTTCGGGAGTCGCACCCCGGTGGCGCCGGACCGCTCGGACATGCGCTGATGCGCAGCAGGGGTTTGCTCGCCACGGCTGCGCCGCTGTCCGCGTCGTCGCCCTTGCCCCGGGCAAGGGGCCCGCCGTGATGGCTCTGCTGCGGCGCCGCCGCGGGGCTGGACAGCCGGTCATACTGGCAGCCATGCCCGGGCGCCGCAGCCTTGCCCTCGTCCGTGCTCGCCATCTGCACTTCAGCTGCACGCATGCACCGTGGGGGACACCCGTGCTGCCGTCCAGCGCACGCGCCGCACGCGCCGCGCCCAGCTGATGCTGGCGCGCCTGTGCGCCCGCGCGTCCAGACCGGCCACTAACTCGCCTGCTGCCTGCAGTGGGGGCCGCCAGCCTCCGTGCCCGGCACGGCGTGCGGGGGCGCTGCCAGGCGCAATTCAGCACCCGCGGCTGCAGCAGTGCGCCTGGCCACCGGTCAGCAGGCGCAGCACTGCAGGATCGGTCAGCAAGGCGTGAGAAGAGCCCTCCCCTGCATCCGCGGGCCAACTCTGTTCACGTCCAGCTGGCCAAGCCCTGTAGGGTGGACAGATATCTGAGCTGTTACACTGTAACTCCGCATGCACGTTCTGCACGTTCTCTATCACGAGGCGCTGACCTGTCTGCCTCAGCACCTGCCACGGGTCGCCATGCCGCAGCCGCCCGACGCTGGGACGCTGCCCAGGGTGGACAGCGCCTGAGCCATCCCGCGCCCGCGGCGCGGCGCGGCAGATGCGCGGCAGCGCGCCGGCCGGGGCGCCGCCGCACCGGCGGATCCTGCTGAACCAGGCGCAGCAGCCGCAGAAATACAAGGGCAACTATGTCGCCACCACCAAATACAACCTGCTCACGTTCCTGCCGAAGGCGCTCTACGAGCAGTTCAGGCGCGGCGGCCGCCAGCACCACACAAACACAGCTCGTGCGACCAAACAGCAGAGCCGCCCCAAAACGGGACGCGGGCTCCTGCAGGCGCATTGCCAACCTCTACTTTACGCTGGTGGCCGCCATATCATGCACCTCGATCAGCCCCATCAGGTGCGGCGGCCGCCGCGCCGCGCCCGCAGGCCGCCCCCTGCTGGCGGATTGCATTACAGGCTCCGCAGCGCGCTCGCGTTGGGCCGCCAGCGCCGAGCGCTCGTGCACGCAGCACCGGCGCTGTGCTGCTTGGGCCCCGCATGCGCCTGGTGCCATGGGGCGGGTGCAGCGGCGGCGGCTGTCACAGCCTCAGCCGCAGTGCGCGCACGCCGGCCAGCTCGCGCACCAGCGTCTCGCAAAGCGGACCCACCAGTCCGCCGAGCAGGGCGATGCGCAGACGCAGGCGCCGCAGGCCCGAGCGGCGCCCTGCGCTGCGCGCGGCCCCGGCCAGGGAGGCCTGGATGGCCGCTGCAGCGGGTCCGCGGTGCAGGCCCCCGACGGGGGGCGCGCTTGCGCGCGCGCGCGCGCGCGCAGGCCCATCACCACCTTCCTGCCGCTGGGCATCGTGCTGGGCGTGTCCATCGTCAAGGAGGCGCTGGAGGACGTGCGGCGGCACCAGGCCGACCGCGCGGTCAACCGGCGGCCCTGCCAGGTCTTCAGCCCCGCCGCGCGCGCCTGGCAGACGCGCCGCTGGCGCGACGTCAAGGCGCGCCCCGGGCATGCGCCTCCGCCCTGTCTGCCCCGGCGCCGGCCTCTGACCGCGCGGTCCAGCCAACAATGGCGCTCGCTCTGCACGGGCTGGGCAGGCTGGTCACCGCATTAGGGCTGCAGGCATGCTTGCGAATTGCAAAGCCCTCGGTCGTCTCTGGCCAGTGTCAAGGTGGCGGCCAGAAACTGGCGGGTTGTAGAGCGCACGGAGAGCGCCAGTATGCTTCCACCAGGCTAGTACCCGGCGGCTCTGAGCAGAAAGGCTCTGAGCAGCTGGCGAGAATAGTGACAGGTTGGTTGGCCCCATGGGCCCTGCCGCACGCTGCGGGTGTGTCTGCACCAGTGGCCATGGGCCCTGCCGCATGCTGCGGGGCGTGTCTGCACCACCGGTCTGCATCAGCGCTCCTGGAGGCCGCGGGCGGGCGGGGGCGGGCCGGCAGGTAGGCGAGGTCGTACGCGTGGAGGGCGGCGGCTTCTTTCCGGCGGACCTGCTGCTGCTGGCGTCGTCGCACGCGGAGGGCATCGCGTACGTGGAGACGCTCAACCTGGACGGCGAGAGCAATCTCAAGATCAAGAAGGCGCTCGAGGCCACGCGCCGGCTGACCGAGGAGGCGGTCGCGGGGCTGCAGGCGCGGGCCGGGGCCCCGAATCAACCCCATCAAGACCTAGCGCAGGGTCTAGGGCACTGCAGGTGCGCGAGGGTGGCGGAAAGGGCTGGATTGCCTGCCCAGGTTGTAGCACGTCTGCAGAGGTCGGCGGTGGCAGAGTGATTCTGGTTGGGGCGCGCAGCAAGCTTCAGGTAGGTGGGGCAGGCATATGCTCCGCTGGACGCATGCTTGGCAGCAGCTGTGCTTCCAGTCTGGGTAAGGCCAGCAGACTGGGGCAGGCGCTCGATGTTCATGTTGTGCAGCGTGTGCGGCAGCACGAGGCGCTGCCGCGCGGCTGACACGCCCTTGTTTGCCCTGCCTGCGGCACCGACAGCGATGCTTACGGTGCAATCCTCCCTTCTCAAAAGGCCGTGCCCCCCCTCCCCTTCAAGCCCGAATGCTCCTGGTGCCCGAGCAGCAGAGCCCGTGCCTGCGGCCGCCCACGCCGCGCGCGCGCCGCCCAGGGCGAGATCCACTGCGAGCACCCCGACGCCTCGCTGTACACGTTCATGGGCAACCTGTTGCTGCGCCCGCCGCTGGCGCCGGGCGCGGCGGCGGCGCTGCCGCTGTCGCCCGCCTCGGTGCTGCTGCGCGGCTCCGCGCTGCAGAACACACGCTGGGCGCTGGGCGCGGTCGTCTTTGCCGGCCATGAGACCAAGGCGCGCATGCGCAGGCTGGCGCATGTGCTAGTTCGATGTTCTCTGTCGGTTGCACACTATCTTCTAGTGCTATCTCAGCACTTGATCAGGCTGTTGGTCGCAAATATGGCCGCCTCGCTGACGCCTCGCTGATGCAACGCACAGCAGCGTCTGGGGCCCTGAGGCATGCGTTGCATGCATCGGCCGGCCCTCCGCACTAACCCTAGGCCCCGCGCCGGCAGGTGATGAAGAACGCGACGCTGCCGCCGTCCAAGCGCAGCACGATCGAGCGCCAGATGGACATCATGGTGCTCGTCATGTTCGCGCTGCTGTTCGCCATGTGCCTCGCAGGCTCCGCCTGCTTCTCGGTCTGGACGCGGGCGCGCCCCGCGCGGAACCCTGGGCGGCGGGGGCGGGGCGCGGGCGTGGCAAGCAGGCGACCTTGACCTGGTACAGAGCCAAGATGCAAGATGTTGGGCTTGGGCGCGCGCGGGCCACCTTGTCGGCGTGAAAATGGGCACGGAGGATGAGGCCACTGTTGGCTCTCCGCTGCTCCTGCTGGGGCAGGCGGATGACTTTTGAATGCGCGGACATGCTGGCAAAATTTCCACAAATCATCGGATTGGTGAAAAACAGTAGCAGTGTAGGAAATATTGAAAATGATGCTATGGCTTGGCACAGGACGATGCGGGGTGGCCTGGTTCAGATAAGGCCTCCGTGTCTGTGTGTCGCAGTCCGCTTCTTCTTGAGGAGGCGCGTCGCATGCGGGCGGTGAGATGCGCGGCCTGCGCGCAGGACCTGTCGCCCGCAATGTGGTACCTGGCGGCAGAGAGCGCGCCGCCGTACTACGACCCGGCCAACCCCGCGCTCGCGGGCGTGTACTCGTTCATCGCGTCGTTCGTGCTGTACGGCTACCTCATCCCCATCAGCCTGTACGTGTCGCTGGAGATGGTCAAGGTGGCGCAGGCGCGTCCTCCCTAACCCTGCCCTGACCTACTCTATCCTCCCATAACCCTACCTCATCCCCACCAACCTGTACGTCTCGCTCGAAATGATCAGGGTGGCCCATGCGCGCGCGCCCACCCCCTTGGACTCACGGCCGAGCGCGGCTGGCGGGCGCCCGCCTCGCACAGCCTCAGGGTTCTGCCAGGGTAGCAACACATCGGCGCCGGTGCTCGCGCGTGCCTGTGCCTGTAGGCGGCTCGCTGAGGCACAGGCTCCATCCGCATTGCTATCTGCATGCTGTCTTCTAGGTGCGCGCGCCGGGGTCCATTAGCGGGCGCGGACCCCGCGGCGCACGCAGCGGATGTGGGAGCGCGCCCACACCGCGCTGCGCGCAGGCGTTCCTCTTCATCAACAGCGACCGCGGCATGTACCACGCTGCAAGCGACACGCCCGCGGCCGCGCGCACGTCCAACCTCAACGAGGAGCTGGGCATGGTGCACACCATCCTGTCCGACAAGACGGGCGCGCCCCCGCGCCCCTGACCCCATCCCGAGGCCCGTCTGTCTGGATGCGCCTGACAAACCAACATTGAGTGCTTGACCAAAGCGCTTTGAGATGAGGGCATCCGGCAGCGGCTTGGTTGCAACTTGAGCGTCCGTCTGCATGACCGTGCACCAACCGATGCTCCGAGGCTCCGCTGCGCGCCTACATCGGCCGCAGCGTTCGGGTCCTGACCGCTCCCGGCGCTGCAGGCACGCTCACCTGCAACGAGATGGAGTTCTTCAAGGTGACCGCTGCCGCCGCCCCTCCCCAGCGACCACCTTGGCTACTGCCTGGTACTCACCCGCAGTCACAGCTGTGCCACGCAGATGGTAATGCGCCGCACGGAGCGCCCTCTGTCCAGAGCCCATCGCGCGTGCGGCCAAGCTGAGCCCGCTGCGCGGGCTGCAGTGCAGCGTCGGCGGCGTGTCCTACGGCCAGGGCACGACTGAGACGGAGCGCGCGGCCGCCGGCCGCACGGGCGGCGCGCCCGCGCCGGCGCGCGCCCCAGCCGCCGCCGCCGCGGGCGCGCGCCCGGAGGCCAGCGCCCGCGGGTCGCCCGGCGCCGGCGCGCCAGGCCCCGCCGGGGACGCAGGGGCGCCGGCGGCGGCCGAGCCAGGCCCAAACCCTATCAAGGGCTTCAACTTCCGCGACGCGCGGCTGATGGGCGGCGCCTGGCGGCGCGAGGCGCGGCCGGAGCTGCTGCGCGAGTTCTTCCGCGCGCTCGCGGTCTGCCACACGGTCATTCCGGACGGCGCGCCGCGCCGCAGTGTGGCATGCGCGCGGGGCGCGTCGCAGGCAGCGGGGCGCTCCGTCGCGCCGGAGCGTCATGTGTCTTGCATGTGTGGGCAGCTCCGTGCCGCCCAGCATCAGCGCCTTTTGCCACCGTGTCCTGGCGCATTCCCCCAGACTGTGGGCTCTAAGCCCCGACTTCTCCGGGGCCACCAGCTGCACAGCCGCGTTGAACATATATTTTGACACAGACACATGGACACGCGGAAACATGCACCGCAGAGACGGCATGCGCTGGTCGCACCGCGCGCAGGCCCCGAGGACCCGGAGCGCATGACGTACCAGGCAGAGTCGCCGGACGAGGCCGCGCTGGTCGCGGCCGCGCGCGCGTTTGGTTTCGTCTTCCATGCGCGCACCAGCACGGCGGTGCGCGTGCGCGAGGGCGGCGCCGACGCGGCGTACGAGGTGCTCAACATCCTGGAGTTCGACTCCACGCGCAAGCGCATGAGCGTCATCTGCCGCACGCCCGAGGACCGCATCATGCTGTACTGCAAGGCGCGCCGCTGGCGCCCGCGCGCCTGTCCATATAACTATCCAATGCATGTCTTGTGGACTGCCTGTGCTACTCTCTGCTGCAGATCACAGACGCCATGTAGATGAAGAGGCGTGCATACCGTGCAAGAGCTGCTTGCATGGTATGCTCTGGGCTGGTGTCGCCAGAAGGTCCCCTGGCGTGCATCCGTATGCTGTCTGTGTGAGCCTCTGCGTCACCAGGCCGCTCCGCCTTGCAGGGTGCCGACACCATGATCTACGAGCGGCTGGACCCTAAGAACGCAGTAAATGCGGAACTGCGAGGCATTACCCGCGAGCACATGGAGGGCTTTGGCGCCGCCGGCCTGCGCACGCTGTGCCTGGCCTGCGCCGAGCTCGACCCCGACCAGTACGACGCGTGCGTGCTGCTCGCCTCTGCGTCGCGCTAGGCCTCATGTGAAAAGATGTCAGCCAAGCCTTCAGCATCCGTGTTCTGTGTGTGAAGTCTCCTGCGCCACACTTTATCGTTGGCCTTCAGTGCTCAGACTGAAGTGCCGATATTGCGTGTACGCTACGGACAAAACACATTTGCACACACACCGCGCGCGCCGTGCAGGTGGGCGGACAGCTATGCCGCAGCGCGTACGGCGCTGACCGGGCGCGCGGAGGCCGTGGCGGCCGCCGCAGAGGCGATCGAGACGCGCCTGCAGCTGCTGGGCTGCACGGCGATCGAGGACAAGCTGCAGGCAGGCGTGCCGGCGGCCATCGCCAACCTGGCGGCCGCCGGCATCCGCCTCTGGGTCCTAACCGGCGACAAGCAGGCGGGGCGCCCGCTCCCGCATTCGCAAGCACTCACGCTGCATGCAGGAGTTGGACCGTCAGGGATATCACGGCTTGCACGTGCCGCAGACGTCCCACTGTGCACGGCGAGCTGCGCGAGGCGAGCCATGTGTGCGGCAGGAGACCGCGGTGAACATCGGGTTCGCGTGCAGCCTGCTGCGCACGGACATGGCGCTGTATAGGGTCACCGCGGAGCCGCCGGCGGTGCTGAAGCTAGAGGACGCCGGCCACTTCGCGGAGGTCCGCCGCGCCCCGGGCGTGCGCCGTGCTGCCCCGCAGACATGCTCGCTGCGGGGCTGGCTGCTCTGAGTGCGCCGGCCCATGCGGCCCTGTTGGCACTGCATGAGCCAGGTGAGGCGGGCGCAGCGATGCTGACCCCCCGTGCCGCGCGCTGCGCCCGGCAGGCGGCGGTGCTCGCGGCGGCGGCGGTGCGGGAGCAGCTGGCGGAGGCGCGGCTGGCCATCGAGGCCGCGGCCGAGCTGGCCGGCGGCTGCGGCGGCGACAGCGCGCTCGTCATCGACGGCAAGGCGCTCGCGCACGCGCTGGGCCCGGACATGCGCCAGAGCCTGCTGGCGGTGCGCCGGCATTGCAACGGCCTGTCCCTTTGTATGTCTCGCTCTGCAAGTCGCTCCGCCACTACACAGTGCTGCTAGCCAGGTACATGCGGGCACGCCCAAATGCGTTTCGGGACCGGCCGCGCCCCCTCCTGGAGACCCCTGGCGCCCGCAGGAGCCTGCGGACCCTGGCCTGTGCCCACGCATGCCCGCTCTGTGAGCGCCTCTGCTCGCATGGACGTGTAACTGCTGAGCGCCCTCTTGGGCATGTGCGGTCCTTGCTTCCAGCCAGGGGCTGGTCGCCGGAGGCCGCTCGCGCAGTGCATTTGATAGTCAAAGCTGCTCATGTTTCATGGTCAGGCAGCCAGGGTTGAGGCCGGGGCGCGCAGGTGGGCCGCGCGTGCGCGGCGGTGGTGTGCTGCCGCGTGTCACCCAAGCAGAAGGCGCTGGTGACCGCGCTGGTCAAGAGCACCGGCGTGATCACGCTGGGCATCGGCGACGGCGCCAATGACGTCAGCATGATCCAGGAGGCGCACATTGGTGCGCGCACACGCAGCGGCCGTGCGCTTGCGCCGCCTGACAGGTAGACATGCTGCTGCGCGCCAGTCTGTCAGCTGGAACGAAGCTGCTGGGTGCCACAGTCGCAGAGGATGAAGGCGGCGTGGTGCGTAGGGCGCGATGCAGCTGTATGCAGAAACGCGATAGCCAGTCAACACAATCACAGCCGCCCTGCAGTGCACTAGCTGGTCGGACTCGTCATGCGCCCCGACCAGCCCTACACAAGCACAACCAACAGGGCGGGGCCGGCGGGCCGCAGGCGTGGGCATCAGCGGGCAGGAGGGCATGCAGGCCGTCATGAGCAGCGACTTCTCCATCGCCCAGGTCCGCGCCGCAGGGCCGCCTCTCCCCCCTGGCGCCTGCGCGGTGTCACAATTTCGTCTCTCCCCATGTCCCCGTCCACCCGCCCGGCCGTCTGCCAGCGCCCCTGCTGTGCGCCGCCCTGGTCCTGTGTCCAAGCTCATGCGGCCGCCGGTTTGCCTGTCACCACCCTGCACGCTCGCAAGCGTTCGTGTTAAAGAGCAGGCTGATCAGCGCACGCGCGGCGGGGCGCGCGCAGTTCCGCTTCCTGGAGCCGCTGCTGCTGGTGCACGGGCGCTGGTCCTACCTGCGCATCGCGCGCATGGTGGCCTTCTTCTTCTACAAGAACCTGCTGTTCGGCCTCACCATCTTCTTCTACAACATCCTGTGCTTCTTCTCGGGGCAGATCCTGTTTGACGGTGCGCGGCCCCTTGCATGCTCAATGCAGCGGAGCTTTCACAGCACCCACATAATTCTGGCAGCGGTGCCTGGTGTAAGGAGGTTCGCTGCCTGGATTGGTGAGTGCATGCGCATGTCTGGGATATCCTGAAGGACCACATGTATTTGGAGGCGCACGTCACGGACATGTTTGCTGTCTACAGCGGCTAGCTGTCTCGAGGGGCAGACTTTGCGGCTGCAATGCTGCCCGGTGTCCATGCGTCGCAGCGCGTGCGCAGACTTTTACATGTCCCTGTACAACGTGGTGTTTACCATGCTGGCGCCGCTGGTCATCGGGACCATAGACCAGGACGTCAACCGCGCCACCAGCCTCAGCCATCCTGGTGCGCGTGCCAGCAATGACTTCATGGCGGTTGACCACGCTTTGCAGAATAGAGTTATTGCATCTAATTACGCTCAACATGAAGTGATGGTAGCTGATTGCGGGCCAGTGTGCTCTGTGAGTCTGCCTTGCACTGCTCCACGCTTGCAGGCAGCCTGGCCGGATGTGTGGCTGTGGAGGCTGTCGCAGTGCGCGCAGCCCTGCCGGCATGCCGGGAGCCCCCGCCTCATGCTGCCGCGTGCGCCGGCGCAGGGCTGTACGCGGCGGGCGCGCGGAATCGGTACTTCCGCCCGGCGGCGCTCGCGCCGTGGCTGCTGGCCGCGGCGGCGCAGGCGGGCGGCATGGTGTCGCTGGTCATGGCGGCCACCGCGCCCACGGCCGCCAGCCGCGCCGACGGGTCCACCTGGTCCCACTGGGAGGTGCGGCCGCCGGCCGCTCGCCAGCGCCGCGGGGCTCAGGCGCAGAGTTTCAGCGCATGTATTGTGCATTGGAGCCTACGATCTGCGCTCTTGTAGCCCATCCGCATAGCCGTGAAACCTCATTCATAAAGGGCAGAATGTTAGTATTAGCAGATTGGCAGGGCACTCCATCAGCATCATTGGTGGTGCTCAAGTAGCTCCTTTACAGTGAAAACAATGACATGGCATGCTCGCACAAGACATTGTCATATGTGCACGCATAGCAACACACCATACATGCGCTGTGCGACGTGTTTCCCTCAGCACCATGCCCGCTGTCAGTCCTGGTCACATTTGCAGCAGCGCGCCCAACGGAGCTTGCTGTACTGGCATGCCGTCGTGTCGTGCAGGTAGGCACGCTGCTGTTCACGGTGGTCGTGATCACGGTGCACCTGGAGCTCGCGACCGTGCTGGAGCACTGGACATGGCTGCACTGCTTCGCCATCTGGTTCTCCGTGTGTGCGCGCTCCGCCCCGCTGCCACCCCCGCACGGACAAACTACTGCGTGCCTGCTGCGACGGAGCCAAGCAGCTGCGTTGAGCCAAAGCGCCGAGGCAGCATAGGGAAGCACCAGCCAGCCAAGCCGAGGGCATGCACCCAGTCGCATATTACCCATGCTGCCAGCAGGCGCCTGCGCCGCCGCGCGCGCGCCGCGCCCGGCCGCCGGCCGGCCAGCCGCGCGCCGCGCGCGCAGGCATCTGGTTCGTGTACCTGCTCGTGTACGGCGCGCTGCCGCTGTGGATCAGCGGCAACGTCTACGGCCTGCTGGCGCGCGCGCTCGCGCCCATGCCGGCCTTCTGGCTCGTCACCGCGCTCAAGCCCGCCGCCTGCGTCCTGCCCACTTTCCTGCTGCGCTCCGTCGCCAGGCGCGCGGCGCGACCCGCCGCTGGGCTCAGGGACCGTGCGGCAGCCAGTGTGCGCGCGACTGCATGCATGCAAGGCAGATGCGATGCAGGCTTTCATGCGACTGTGTGACGACGCCAGGAGCCAACAGCACATGAGAGGCTCCTCGTGTGCCAAAGCCCTGTGAGAGGCTTGGTTCAGGTCCTGGTTGCCACAGGCGGAACGCTGTGCAGGTGTTTGCGCTCTGCCAAAAGGCATCGGGCAGGGTCTGACATGCAGGCATGCCGTGCAGGCAGCTGTGGCCGGGCGACCGGCGGCTGGCCATAGAGGCGCAGGTGCGCGGCGCGCGGGGCTTTGATGCTCCCGGCCCTGGCAAGGCTGAGGCCACGCCGCTGGTCGCCCGCGCAACAGGATCTCAGGCGCTGCAGCGCAGGCTGAGCGTCAACACTGGTGTGCTCGCGCGCTTGTTGCACCCCTGTTTGCACCCTCGCGCGCTCCGGTTTGGTATCCGAGACGGCGCGCCAAAGCCCTGCCATCTTCAGTCAGCTCCCATGTCTGTAGGCGCCTGTCCTCGCTTAGCTGTGATATGTTCGGAATTGCAAGCGTGTTCTGCTGCTTACGACGAATGCCATGTCAGAAGCCATGGAGAGAAAACACAGCCGGCAGAGGGGTCTCTTAACCATAGCAGTGCCCAACGGTCCCTGACTCGCTCCCTTGCGACTCTTGCGCGCACAGGCTATGTGCCCTCTGAGGCGCCAGGCACAATGGGCTACTACACGCCGCGGGACAGTATTGTGCAGAGCACCGAGGCGCTCGGCCAGAGCAGTCTTCGCAACCCCGTGCGAGCTTACCCTTGCACATCCCATCAACACATGTCTGCACATTCTTGAACTGACTGCAGGGCCCAGAGCCGGCCATACTGCGCTGAGCTTTGCCCGCCTCGTCAGCAAACATGGTCGTGTATGCAGACAGCATGTACGGACCCCATGGCTATATGCCAATACACACAAATGGCACATGCAGATACAAAGCTGCAGGAGTGCGCCTTGCTCAAGTGCCATGCTGCTCCGCCGAAACCCAGCACGCAACCGGTAGTAGTCAGGAGGCGAAGAGTGCCGCTAACCATCAGGTCATCAAGCGCCTGGGTTGCGGCAGGTCATCGCAGCGCTGCATGAGGCCGAGCAAGCCGACCCCGGCCGCACGCGGCGCGCGTCATCCTTCTCGCGGTCGCACAGCGGGGGCGCCATTGCGGACTTTATACGACCTCCCGCCGGCTCGCCTCCGCACAGTGGCAGCTCCTTCGACCTTGCTCGGCCCTCTGGCGCCAGCATGCGCTCGCAGAGCGGCGGCAGCACCGGCGATGCTGCATGGACCATTGCCAGCATACCTCAGGCAAAGTCACAGGTGCGGGCCATGCTGCATTCCTGCTCTCCGAGTCATGCAGTGAAGGTGAGCAGGCTTCGAAGAGGGCGCCTCCTTGCTGCAGACTGTAATGTAGTGGCAATGAGGGTTCCAGTGTGCTAGGTGTGCAGCATGCTTGGAGCTGAAGCAAATATTTGCATGTCTGCATCTGTAGCATGATGCAAATGAACTTGGTGGGGAAGGTTTGCTGCCACGTGACGAGCCCGCTGTGTCTGCTGAGCTCCATATCTGCCATGCAGGACAGGGCGTCGGGAGGAAGGAGGACGCGGCTGAGCATCAGCAATTCGGCGGAGCCGGGCCTGGCTGCAGCAGCTGCTAGCGCTCCTGGCACTCCTTCGCCTGGCGAAGCGGACGCTGGGCAACCAAAGAATGCGGCCAGGGGCGGCAATGGCGGCTGCTCAGCGCCTGACGCTGGCATGGGCGCAGAGGGCCGCGTGGGGGTGGACAGCCGCGCGCCGCACCTGCCGGGGCAGCTGCAGCCATCTGTAGCGGACTTAACACCTCATGGCCGGTGAAGTGCAGCTAAAGCAGCAAAGTACTTGAACACCCCGTGGCCTCTGCCGTATTTGTGCGCAGCATGCCATGCCTGGGTTTCCAGGAAAGCCGTAATGGACACGGCACTCTGTTGCAAAGTGGAAGCTGAGATGTTTGAAGTACAGCGGGGCACCAAGGTTGTGCATGCACTCTGCCAACTTGTGCATGTACGTGCTTGACGAGGAGTCGCGCAAGTTGGGTGGCTGTGTGTTGTGAGGGTGTGGAGAACAATCAATGAACCTGAGATGCTCTGATGGGCAAATGACAAGTGCTTCTCTGTCACGTCGCTGGATCTGGACTGCAGGTCATCCTTGATACAGAGCGGTGGTCTCTGGCTTACGCACGGTGGGCCAACAAGCACAGAGATAACGCGACCCGCAGCTATGCTGCACTCCCGGGCATGTCTACAATCTGTTGTCTTTGTACAATACTGTCAGAAACAGGGGTCAATTTGAGACAGCTTCGGGATGACGGGGCAGCAACACAGCCCATGCGCCAGGTCCCGCAAGTGCAAAACTCCTGCGTGTGAAGTCTGCGCTAGCGCACATGGGAATGCATAGTACTATGCAATAACGGCCTGCAACAGTCTGCATGTGACATGCCTTAGCTGCCTGTACATCTACAACCTCAACCGGAGGGCCTGGGCGGGCCGCCGCTGGACATAGCACGGATGGTGGCAGCAACCAGCCGCTCCAGCGCGTCCACCTGGCCCCGTAGCCGCGGCGCCTGTACCTACACGCACATCAAGAGCCTATAGCATAGATTGAGGCCACTGCCTCCAGCATGTGCTTCGTCAGCACCCACTCCCTCAGGAGTGGGTGCTGTGAGCGTCTGTAGAGTGTTGCCATTCATGAAAGGCAAGAGATGCAGCTTGCATCAGCCAGAAAAGGCTGCATGCTTCTCGCAGTGCCTTCCCATGTGTTTGAGCAGGACGCAGAGCAAAGGGTTGTCGAAACTCATACGCCTGCATACGCCTGCATACGCCTGCACGTCTCAACTCATACTGAACAGAAGGCAAATTCTCCGACAGGCCTCCTCCTGGCTCTCGCAAGCCAGCAAACAGGTCCACTGTGCATTCATGCAGGCGCTGCGCAGATGGCATGGCACGAGCGACGCTCACCTCCTCCGGCAGCTCGCGCAGGCCGGCCGAGATGTCCGCCACAAGCGCGGCCACCTTTGCATCCAGGATGGTGTGCAGCGCCGCGCGCTCCTGCGCGGCAACCGCGCACTGCCGCCGCAGGTCGTCGACCGCTGCCGCAGCCGCGCCGCCGGCCGCGGCCGGCGCCGCCGTGCCCGCCGACTCTGCGCTGCCGCCGCTTGCAGAGCGCTCCTGGCGCCAGATTGCCATGTCATCAGCACGTCTGCATGCAATTGCGCTGAACACTGTGGCTATCTCTTAGTCTGAGGAACACTGTGGCTACATCATAGCAATGGATGCTGCTGAGTGAGCAATGCGCGATAGTCCTGAATGTTCTGAGGTGCAAGTGTTCAGCTGCAGTGCGAGCTGCAGCCATGACTCAAGTTTCCTCGCTACTCCTATGCTGCAGGTGTCGACGCCCTTGGCAAATGAGCGCACCGCAAGCGCGTCCACTGGGGCGAGGTTGGGCTGTGGAGCGTCGACGCCGCTGGGCCCGGCAATGGCTGCGCCAGGCCTGAAACCCATGGCACAGCGGTTTTGTCAGCAAACTCACCTGCCGCCCTAGGACTGATGAAACAGTGGGAGGAGCAATGCTGCCGTGTCGGAGCTGCTACCCATCTTACGAGTGGATGGCGGTGGATCGCCATGCGCTGTGAACTTGCCCACATGACACGGTATCCAAACGCCCTCTGGTGCGACAGCCTGGCAAAGCTGAATTGTGCCTGAAGGATGCAGAGATGCGGGGTGGCAGGCGGGACAGGGGCCGGCACCCCGGCGCGGAGCCCGTGGCCCATGCGCCGAGCGCAAGCGCGAGCTGCGCCGACTTGACCGGCGAGGCCGCGCTGTGCTCCACGGCCGCCTTGCGCAGCGCGATCAGCTCCGACGTGCGCATGTCCAGCGTGTCCTCCAGGCGCCTGCGACGGCGCGCGCGCCAGCGACTGGAGCCTGCATGTTCACTGCACAATGGCACTAAACACGCGTCTCGCCACGGCATGCGCATAGGAGGCCAGCATGTCATCGTGTTTCAGCACAGCTGGCGCCTAGGTGGCCTGTATGGCTATAACACAGCTGCATTGTGACGTGCGATCATGGCAATGGGCCTCTGTCTTGGCACAGGAGCTGTGCACAGTCTGCTTCAGTCACCAAATCACATCTAGCTGGGGCCTTTGCCGTCCACATCAGGCTGTGCGGGCCAGCAAAGAGAACCGCATGCAACACTGGCACCCAGCGCAGGCCCTAGAGCGAGAAGTGCGTGAAAGATTACAGAGCGCGCACTTCTGGTGCGCGTCATACGCCTCCAACTCCTCCTGCAGGCCCAGGATGGAGTCGTCGCGCTCGTTCAGGCGCGCGGTCAGCGCGATCATGATGTCGCGCTGCTTCACCAGCAGCGCCTTGTACCGATCCACCTGCAGGTGCATACGCTCATGTTGAGCGGCAGACAGGCTCGCGATTGGTCACCATGGCTGGTGACAGTGACCCGCAGTGTCCAGCATGTGATGGTGGCTGGCGCGCCTGTGCCTTGTCGTGCTCAGCAGTGAGGCGCTCGCTCTCCAGGTCGCGCAAGCGCTGCTCGTATTCGCTGCGCATGCGCTGCTGCTCCCGCGCCAGCAGCGTCCTGCCAATGCACACAGCTGCATGACACTCGCTTTGACATTGGACTTACTATGCAGCGGCAAACGAGATGCACACATTCACACATGTAATGTTTGCGACACAGCTTGATAAAGTCAGCCGCCAATGCTCATGTGCACAGAAGCGAGAGTGCTGCTGCTGTTGACGCTCCTGATGCACAATGCAGTACAAGGAGCAGACCCAACAGGTGCACTGATCAGGCGGTACCCACCTGAAGACGGGCGTGTCCTCCACCTTGGCGCCGCCGATCAGCAGCTGGCTCTGCATGCTGCTGATGCGCTGCTCCAGGCGGCGCTTGGCCTCCTTCTCCACCATGAACTCGCGGCTGCGCTGCTCCAGCGCCGTGATCGCGGCCAGCTTGTCCGCCTCTGCCCGCCGCTTCTGCTCCTCCACCTGCACATGCGCGGGGGCCGCTCATCGTCCAGGCGCTCGTCCCGGGCTGTGAATATGAACTTACTAATGCGCTACCGCTAAGCCCCTCGCAGCCAGATTAATATAAGTTGCGGCCGCTACTGCTCTCCAACTTGATTCTGAGCTTGGCAATCTACGGAGGTGTGTTTCGTGCACGTCACCATAAGGCTGCTAAGTTAACAGCAGAGAGTGCAGACTGTACAGAGGCACGCCTGCAGCAGCTGGCGCTTGTCCACGACATCGCGCTGGCGCTGCTGCAGCTCCGCGCGCAGGCGGCGCAGCTCGCCCTCGTAGCGCCGCAGCAGCGTGCGCTGGTCCAGGTCCTCGTTCACGCGCGCCACGTTGCGCACGGCCTTGGCGCGCTGCGCAAACTTCAGCGTGCTCAGCGACTCTGCGCGCACGGCACCGGCAGCGCGCGTCAGCCCAAGCAAGCCCTCAGGCCCTCCCTGGCCCCTGGCATGAAATGTTGTTACGGTGCTTAATGGGCACCTAATTGGTTGTGAGCTGGCTTGGACACCCGTCACCTTGACACTCACACTTTTTGAGGTGTCTCAAGGGAACAAAGAGAGACACAATGTGTTCGGCAGGCCGGGGAAGCGCAGTGCCCCCGCATGCACAGCAGCGCATGCCACAGCGGCGCGCCGGGGAAGGCGTCGAGCGCGGGCGAGATCATGGCCAGGATGGTGGTCTTGCAGTTGCCGCCCAGGCTGTCCTCGAGCAAACGCGTGAGCTTGGAGTCGCGGTAGGGCACGTGCGGCCGCGCGCCGCGCGCGTCCGTCAGCGCCGAGATCACGTTGCCCAGCGCGCTCAGCGAGGAGTTGATGCGCTTGCTCTCCTCCAGCCGCCGCCCTGGCCAGCGCGCGGCCTCAGCGGGGTGGACATATGGGCTCAGCGGGGGTGGACATTTGGGTAGCGAGGAGTTGATGCGCTTGCTCTCCTCCAGCCGCCGCCCTGGCCAGCGCGCGGCCTCAGCGAGGGTAGACATTTCCGTACCTGAACCACTGCCTAGTCATCCATATTGAGCACAGACTACCTTGCACATGCAGCACACGCAGTTGTGCAGGGCCGTCTGGCAAACGCTGGGACGAAAGGGCTGCCCCTGTGCTACAGGGGATACAGGACATGCGGCCCAGCCACGCGCTGCTTGCGGCCGGCCGCAAGTGCCTGCCGGGCAGGCGCGGACACGCCCGCCCGCATCGGCCGCAGGGCGTGCCGGTGGCGCCGGTGATGTGCACGCGCTCCGAGCCGGCCAGGTCCACCAGGTTGAGCTTGCCCACGCTCACCGACTGCCGCGCGTGCGCGCCGGGCGCGCCGCCGCCCGCCTGGCGGCCCATGCCTGCGCACGGCCTAGCACAAATATTAGGCGCGCCTGCCGGCCGGCAGCGCATGCCGCTGGGCGCGGGGATGCCTCGCCCTGCGTGACGACGCCACATGGGGCACGGCTGACCTGTGGGCCATAGCGCGTCTACCCTGGACTGTGGGACGCTTGCGGCAACAGTGGCTGGGGCCTGCCGCATGGTGCCAGGCAGACCTTACTGCTGCTGCACCACACACGGCTCTGCTTGCATTTGCGCAGGCCCCGGGCTTACGTGCGCAAGTCAGTAAGAGTCAGAAGCCATATACATACACTGGGCGTTGAGCTTCACAGGTCATGGTCCTGAAATGCATTGCACCGCACCGGACAGTGATGGGCACAGCATGGGGCGTTTGCTAAGTGCAGGCTAGCAAGCAGTTGTGTCTGGGCAGCTGTGAGGGCCGCGGGAGTCTGCCCGCACAGCCATGGGCCAACCAGGCGCGGGGAGGGCACAGGGGCTGCGGGCACGCGCCAGGCGTGACGCCGCGGAACTGGTCCATCTCGTCGCCGGCGGCGCCGCCGCCGGGCCCGCGCGCCTGCTCCACGATCAGGATGAACACCGCGTGGCTGCGGCTGCTGCGCTCGTTGAGCTTGGTCGCGCCGGTCATGCGCGCCGCCGCGCCCACCTCCATCAGCTGGTACACCTGCGCGCGGCGCCCCATGCGGCTGCATGGGACCAGACGCAACCGACCCCGGTGTCCCCTGCGACAAGCAAGTGAGATTTCCTGGAGCTGCATTTTGTGGGTTTGTGTGTGGCTGATGCGGCAGGAGCTGCATTGTGAGACATTATCTGTAAACGAGGCGGCAGAGATAGTATGTGTATGATGGGTCGAGCGCAGTGCATGCTTCAAGGCATGGAAAAGGTTCGGGACGCACCTCGCCAGGCGAGCGGACCACCCACTCGCTCAAGCCGTGCACGTACTTGCCCCTGCGCGGGTCCTCCCGGATGACCAGCTCGCGCTGCGTGGGCTTCAGCAGGTCCGAGATCACCTGCGCGCGCTCTGATGACCCTGGACCCTGATGCGCCTCAGCATCTGTTTATATTGGCAGGGCTGGCCTGGGCAAGTGCTAACGACTTAAGATGACTCATACTGGCGGTGACAATTGACAGCTGGTGTCAAGCACTTCATTTGGGCTTGTGCGGCAGATGCAGGTGATTGCACCATACGGCAGGCGCATGCGCATGGACGGTCACGCACCTCGTTGTATATCTGCAGGAATGCGGCGCGGACGAGGTACTTGCTGCGCGGCGCCGCGTCGTTCTCGATGAAGGCAAAGACCTCGTCAATCGCGCGCGGGATGATGCCGCGCCCCGCCCCAGCCCGGTCGCCCTCCATAGTGAAGGTCTTGCCCGTGCCTGCTCGCAAGGGAGGCTGCTCAGACGCACAGCCAAGGGCGAGCAGGACGGAGGCAGGTCGTCCAATCAGCAGCGAAGGCTGCTGTCACTGACACCGCAGCAGGTGCACCCTTGTTCGGCTGGCACCTGTCTGCCCGTACGCTATGACGGTTGCGTTGAAGCCCTGCCGGCGCGCACGGCGTCAGTGTGCGTGTTGCGTGCCAAGCGCGGGTCTCAGCGAGCAGGGCACATGGTTAAGGCGCAGACCTCGAGGGTTGACAGCACCGCGCCGCGCGCCGCATGGTCATACACCTCTGCCTGCGGGCTGTCCGGTCCAAACACGCGGTCGTACGTGAACAGGTGCGTTGGATATACCTGCGCCGGGTCTGTGACTGTCAGCGCTGCCTGACCGCGCGACCAGGCGCGCCTTACCTGCAAGATAGGAAGACGCTGACGGGTGGTTTTTTCAGCCTGCGCTTTCAGCGCGTCTGCTCGCAACGTTGCAACAGAGTGCGTGGGGGGCTTGCCAGGCCGTCCTCCACCGCGGCCGCGCCGCTCAGCGCGGCAGCCGCGCCGTTCTCTGAAAGCGCGATGGTGCGGCCGCAGGGGTGGACGGCAACCGCGTCCGCGTACGGCAGGTAGCTGCGCCGCTCGCGCTCCAGCGGCGGCCGCACCCGTGTGAACACCTTCGCGGTGCGCACCCAAGAGTCGGGTCCGCGCAAGCAGGCCCAGAGCGTGTGTTGCTCGCTCGCCTCATGCGTACAGGCTCGAGCGGCATGGGGTGCCTTTCCTCCTATACAAGCAGCACAGCAGGAGCTCTGTTTGCCTGGGCAGCGCAGTCAGTGCACTGCAGGGCGCCCGCCTTGATGTTGTCCGTGCATGACGCGTCGCTGCCGTCGTACACTGACTCCTCTGGGATGGCCGGCTCACGCCACTGGTTGACAGGCACCTCCTCCAGGGGCGCACGCGCGCGCTCCGGCCAGGCGCCCGCCATCCTCCTCAGGCAGTGACTGCCTGCCTTGACTGCGGGATGCTGGAACAATAATAGAGACACTGCTGAGGTGTGGATCGTGCAGCAGCAGGCGCACGACAGCGCATCTGTCTTGGCGCAGTTTTGCAGCGCGTGGGTTTACTGGGGCTAGGGTGGTGCAAAGCAGCTTCTGCTCGACCGAGTTTCCTCCCGAGGCCCTGCTTGGACCACTCCTGTGCCTCCCATACAAGCATGGGCGACGCTCAGGCATACCACGAGCTGCGCGCCCAGGTGGGCGCAGCCATAGACGATGTTGGTAGGTTTCTTGGCAGCCTGGTGGAGGGCCCAGGCGCAGGGCACAGCGCGCCGGCGCACCAGCTGTGCATCGACAAGGACATCCAGAAGTTTTTCACCTCGTATTACAACCTGCGCACCAAGCATGCCGACGAGCACCTCAACGTGGCCGTGCTCGCGCTGACCAAGTCTGGCGCGCGCCTTGCCAATGCCTGTTGCACCATGCTGTCTGGCATCCGCTGGGCAAGCATGACAACTTCCCATGCCAAAGTAGCCAGCGAGGCGGGAGGCGAGGGGCCCAGCGGAGGTTGCTGGCCGGCATGATAAATGCTGTGTGACTAGCAGATTGACCAGCACGCAGGAATGCTTCTTGCCTGTCCCTGTGAAGAGCGCTTTGCAAGGCGCTCAACTGAGTCTGTACCTACGGCAACAGTAGCAGCGAGCCAACTTGTCTTTTGTTTGGGCGGCAGGCAAGTCCACGCTGCTGAACGCGCTGCTGGGGAGCATGCTCCTGCCGAGCAGCAACGTGCCGGAGACAGCGCGCATCACGCGCATCACGCACACGCCGCTGGCGGAGGGCCAGCCGCCGCGGCTCATCTACACAACCGCCACCGGCGAGTCGCGCGAGATCCTGGGGGAGTACGCCATCCGTGCGCCCCTCCCTGGAGGCCGCGGCCGGTCGGTCCATGCCGCTGGGACTATGGTGGACCTGAAGCACCAAACACACGCGAGCATGCTGCCGCCTAGCACAGGACAGGCCGGCGTCGCAGCACGACGGGCCTCCTCAGAGATTTTGAGCGCAAGGCGCTCAATGCTCCAGCCCACTGTACCTGCCTGCCACCTTTCTTTCCCTTCGCCAGGACAAGCTGGCTGCCTTAGCATTCCAAGCACAGCGGGCAGGCTGCGATTGCCTGTCCCTGCGCCGCCGCCCGACCACGCGCGGCGCGGGCGCAGGCGAGCACCTGCGCTTCCTCAACCGCGAGGTGCGCGCGCGGTCGGCGCTGCAGTCGGACGAGGCGTTCCTGGACGTGCAGGCGCCGCTGGCCGCGCTGGCGGCGGCGCCGGCGGCCGCGGCCGGCGCGGAGCCCGGCGGCGGCGCCGGCGCGCGCGCGGCGCTGCCGCTCTGCCTCCTGGACACGCCGGGGCCCAACGAGGCCGGCGAGGAGGGGCTGCGCTTCCAGGCGCGCCGCCCGCGCACCTGCCGGCTGGGGGTGTGACGTGCTTTCAGGGGAGCGCGAGTCTGACCTGCGTGCGCGGCGCAAACGTTCCCCGCGCGCACGCCGCGCCTGCCGCACGTGCCAGGAGGGCGCAGGCCCGGACGGTCGAGCGCGCCCCGCACTGCGCCTCCCGCGCGCCTGCGCGCCACCTCAGCACGCCACCAAGCTGCGTGCCTGCTGCCGGACGTGGAGGAGTGAGCCAGACCCTATGAAGGTGCTGCTGATCGGGAGGAGTGAGCCGGACCCTATGGAAGGGTCTGGTGAGCACAGCTGAGGGATGTGCGCGGCAGGTGGAGCGCCTGCTCGGCTCGGTGGACGCGGCGGTGTACCTGCTGGACTACACCAAGCTCAAGACGGTGGAGGAGGCCAGCCTGTTCACCAAGCTCAAGGCGCGCCCTGACCCTCACCTGAAACCTAAACCAACCCCTACCATGGGACTGTTAGCGGCATCAGCCCCCGCTCGCGCGCGCTGCTGCCAGCGTCGGCGCGCTCGGTGGCAAACAGTTGGAAGGCTTGCGCTGCACCCCGAGCTCGGCAAGCACTGCACATGCGCTGGCAGCTCATGGTCCGCCGGCAGCTTTCCACTATAGCTTCGCTAAGCGCAGCATGCCGTGCGGACACAACAAGCATGGAATGGACGAGACTAGGCGGTCACATGCTGGTTTTGGACCTGATGGCGACGCGCGCGGGTGCGCAGGCGGTCAACCCGGCGCTGGTGCAGCGGCTGTCGACGCGCCTGTTCTTCGTGGTCAACAAGGCGCGCCCCGGCTGCGCATACCGCCATAGGACGCAAGGCACTCCCGATGGCGATGGAGATGGGGAGCATGGAAGGCGCCACCAACCACCAAGCCGTTGCTGCCAAGGGGAGCAAGCGTTGTGTTCAGTCGCCTGTCCAGAGGGAGTGCGGACTGCTGGCGCCTGCAGTGCGCGCCCAGCTCGCTCAAACGCTGACTGTGCGGGCCTGATGGTCGCGGCGCGCTTGTTTCCGATGCTGTGCAACTGTTGCAACGTACGCGTGCAAGGCAGCGCAGAGGCGGCGCGGGGGCGGCTGTCAGCGCGCGCGGCGCCGCAGGTGGACCTTATAGACCGCACGGAGGGCCTGGCGCACGGCGCGATCCGCAAGTACGTGGCCGAGCTGGTGACGTCGCAGCTGGGCGACGCGGGCTTCCAGCTGCGGCCGGAGCAGGTGCGCGGTCGACGGAGCCACCCACGTCGTCTGCCGTGGGAGGCCTCTGGGCTGGCCTGCTGTGTGCCGCTGTCGGTGTGGTGCTGCCGTCAGAGGCGATGAAGGGGGTGAAGGCACTCCTGACGGCAGAGCCGAGCGTGAGTCAGATGCCAAACGAGCCTTACAATTCCATCGCGGTCACAGCCTTTAGTTTGATGGGGCCCGCTGTGAGGCCGCTGCGCGGCACTGCATCGCCGGCCGCGCGCAGCCGCCCCCGCGCCAGCGACCAACCGCGTGAGCGAGCGGCCGCGGCGCGCGCAGGTCCTGCTGGTGTCGGCGCAGGACGCGATGCTGGCGCGCGCGGTGCTGTCCGGGCGCGCGGGCCGCGAGGAGCGCCTGCGCTTCGGCAAGCTGGCGTTCGGCGCGCGCCGCGCGCAGAGCACGCCCGAGGCCGAGTACCAGGCGCGGCCGCGGCGCACGCGCCCGCGCTGCCTGTCTGCTGAGCCGAAACTTTGCTCTGTGGGTGCATGGTATGTCATATGCTGTACAGACTCAATGTTGCCGCCGCGGAATGCGACAGCAGATGTGTGTGGAGCTCTGCGCCATGCTCGCCTGGTCCGTGCGCGAGGTGCTGAGCAGCCCAGGCACTGTCTGCGAGGCACGGCACTTGGACGATTCAACCAGCAGCAGAGGCGCCCGTGGCCATGGCGCCGCGCGCGCGCAGGAGGCCGCGGCGGAGGTGCTGGCCGAGAGCGGCGTGGCGGAGCTGGAGCGCGTCGTGCTCGGCTTCCTGTACCGGCACAGCGGCGCGCTGCGGCTGCTGGCCACCGTCGACGATGCGGCGCAGCTGCTGCTGCAGGCGCGGGGCGCCCCCCGCGCCCGCCCCCTCTCCCGTGGAGACCTGGCCGGTTGTGCTGCACGGCGAACTAGTGCTGCACGGCGAAGTAGTAAATGTCTGCTGCGCGAGCAAGGCATGGCTGCCCGTGCGCAGACATGCGCCGCCTGAGCGCAGGTTTACTGCACCTGTGACCACTACAGCTCCATATCGTTTTGGGTGCCTCTGCATCACTGAACCCCACCTTACCCCACCTTTTTAAACACCATGCGCACAGCCGCTCGGCCTCCTGCCAAGGCAAGCGGCGGACCCGAGCGCGCGGCGCGCGCGCAGGTGCGCAACGTGGCGGCCGCCAGCTACGGCGCGCTGCGGCAGGACGCGGACGCGCTGGCGGCCGAGGCCGAGCGCCTGGGCGACGAGCTGGCCGCCGTGCTCGGCGGCTTTGACGACCTGCAGCGCGACGTCGCCGCGCTGGAGGGCGAGGTCACCGACGAGGCGCGCCCCGCCGCCGCCCGGCTCGCCATGGCGGGCGTGCTGCACGAGCTGGCCCCTGGCGCCGCCGCACCCGGCGGCTGACGCAGCCGCGCGCGCGCACGCCGCATTATTGCTTGAGAAGAACGCCAAAAAAACCTGAGATGGCGATCCCACGCCGCCACCCAGGCAAGGGCGCGCTCCGGGAGCGCGCGGCCGCACGCGCTGAGCGCGGCGCGTGCGCGCGCAGGTGCGCGGCCGCATGCAGCAGCTGAAGGAGGCGCTGTTCGCCAAGGTGGCCGCCGTGCTGGACCCGGCCGCGCGGCCGGCGGACGCGGCGGTGCCCGGCGCGGTTGCGGCCGGCCGCTGGCGCGCCGTGTTCGACAAGGGCGCGCGCCTCTGGTCGCGCAGCCGCGGCGGCGGCGGCGGCGGCGCCGGCGCGGACGCGCGCGCCGAGCTGCAGCGCCAGCTGGAAGACCTGCACGCCGACATCCAGGGCCAGATCAGCGCCGAGGCGCGCCCGCCGCCTGCTGTTGGGCCAAATGAGTCACGTTTCAGGACATGGCTGGTGCTGGGACGGATGGAGTCAGGTGCTTCATGCGCATCAGGACAGCGCACTGGAGCAGCAACACAATGCGTATAGGTAAGTGTGTAGGCGCTTGAGAGTGGGCGTGGCGGGTAGCCTGTCGGGCCAGAACGCAGGTTCTGCGCGTGCCCGACTCTGGCATGACTCACCAGGTATGCTTCATGGGATGCGTTCAAGCGCTTCACATGACTTGCCGGAAAGGCGCCCGCTGCTGTCTCTGCCGCGCGTGCGAGGGTTTAGGGTTGCGGCCGGCGCGCAGGTGCGCGAGTTCTGGCACGAGCTGGAGGCGGCGACCAATGCGCGGCAGGCCGCGCTGTTCGCCGCGCTCAACGCCCAGCTGGAGGTCCTGGCGCGCCGCATCGAGGCCGTCGTCGGCGACGCGCTGGACGTCGCGCTCGAGCCGGCCGCGCTCGCCATCGCGCCGCCGACGCCGGAGCAGTTCCACGCCGACCTGCGCGAGCTGTTCTCCACGGGTGCGCGGCGCAGCGGGCCTGCGCTCACCAGCATCAGGTGAGCTGTGGACGCTGACGGCATTTATATATATATATATATATATATTTAAATTCTACTTTTGAGGGGGAGAGATGAGCGCGCTGCCGCACGCGCCCGCCCGGACTGCCTGCGAGCCTGCCGTGCTTGGCCACGCGCCTGACGCCCAGCGCGCTCTCACGCCGGCCTGCCCGGGCTCCTGTGCGCGCGTGGAAGTGCCGGCGCCCACTTGCGAGCTCGAAGCCTGGTAGCCAGGGTGCGCATGCTTGCAGCTGGGGCAGCGCCGCTCGCCCGCACGCCTGCACAGTAACAGCACTCCTAGCATGCAACACATGCGTGGGCAGCGGGCATTTGCGGTGGGGTGCGCGTGGCGTGGACGCGCCGCTCATGCGCGCCTGCGCCGCTGCGCAGCCTTCGCGCCGCGCGAGGAGGCGCGCACGCGCAGCCGCGAGGAGCGCCATGTGCAGTGGGAGCCGCGCCGGCGCCGCGGCCTGTGCGGCTTCACCACGCACTACGTCGGCCGCCCCACCACGCGCGTCGTGGACGAGGCGTACTCCGAGACCGTGTACGAGCTGCAGCCGGACCAGATCAAAGCGCGCTGCCCTGACCCTAACCATACCCCTAACCAGAAAGTCATGTTCGAGCTGCAGCCGGGCCTGGTCAGGGCGCGCGCCCGGCCGCCTCGCGCTCGCGGCCGGCGCCCCGCCCCAGGATGGGCCCAGAACGGCAGCCTTTACCTCGCCATGCACCGCACCCCCGGCCGTTCCGCGGCGCTGTTGAGCCACTCCGCGAGGCCGTGCCCGGGCCGTGGCTTGGGCGGCCTCAGCGAGAGCACACAAGGAGGAAGCAGCGCGATCGTGCTGCTGCCTGTATGCACCTCAGGCTCGCCGCCGTCACGTGCTGGCTCCCTGACTGTCGCCGGCGCGCAGGAGTATTTCATGCGGCTGGTGGAGACGACCGTGGCGACGTCGGTCGCGCACGTGCGCGACTTCGTGCGGCGCTACCTGGAGCAGCGGCTGGCGGACGCGCGCGGCCGCATCGGCGCGTACGGCTCGCGCTACGCCAACGCGATGCTGGCCGCGCTCGACACGTCGCGCAGCGGTGCGCCCGCCGTGCTCGCGCGCCGCGTCTGGGGGCTTGGAACTTGCAAGCTGCAGAGCCTGCTGGCGCTGGTTTCCAGCTGAGCAGGCCCTGTCCTCAGCAGGCGGCTGCCTGTTGCCGGACGCGCGAGCTGAGGGCGCGCGCCTGCCGCGTCCGCGCGCTGCGCCGCCGCCTGCGCAAACATGTGCTTTTGTTGGTTGAGTGCTGGCCTGTTGGGAGGGCTTGCGAAACGGCGCGAGCGCACCGTCGTGTCCCATGCGCACGCGCCTTGCCTGGCGGACTGCTGGGGGCGTGCGCTGCGACCATGAAAGTGGCGCAGGCTGCGCCGGGGCGCGAGGGCGGCGCGGCGCGCCGCAGGCGAGGCGGCGCGGCAGGCCGCTCTGGGCGCGGTCGCCGCGCACCTGGGCGCGCTGGACGCGCTGCTGGCGGCGCTGTCGGCCGTCGAGGAGCGCGTGAGCGGCCTGCTGCCCGAGGCCGCCGGCCAGGGCCCTGGCACAAACCCTAGCACGGACCCTGCCCCCGCGGCCCTGGACGGCGAGGAGGAGGCGGGGTACGCGGCGGCGCGCGGCTGCGCGGGGGAGCTTGCGGGCCCCAATGCCTCCGAGGACGGCGCATCTCCAAACGCGGATGCGGAGGCGAGCGTGGGCGCCGCCTGGGCGCCCGCGCCCGAGCCGGCCCTCGGCGGCGGCCTGGACTCGCTTGACGCGGCGCTGCTGGACGCGCTGCGCGAGGCGCCGGCCGTCATCCGCGCGCGCGCCGCGCCCGCGCCCGCCGGCGCCGCGGCCGCCGGCGCCGCGCGGCACCCCGGCGGCGAGCGCGTGGGCAAGGGCAAGGGCAAGGGCCCGGCGGTCGCCGCGCGCGCGCCGGTCGCGATCAGCGCCGCGGCGGTTGCCTCGCCCGTCGTGATGCCGGCCGTGCATGGAGGCGGCGCCAGCGCCGGCGCCGGCGCCGGCGGCCGGGACGGCGACGGCGACGGCGGCAACGCGCCGCAGCGGGCCGCCGCTGACGCTGCTGGGGCGGACGGCGCATCTGCAGCGAGCGGCTCCCGCGCGCGCCCGCTGGACGAGGGCGCCGACCCTGCGGGAGCGGCGGCCATGCAGGGCGTGCTAGCGTCAATCTGGGGCGGCGGCGCCGCGGCGGCGCCCGGCCGCGACAGCGGCGCGGCCGCGGCGGCCGCGTCGGCGTTCGACCGCGCGATGCGCGGCCGGCCGGCGCTGGCGGGCCCAGCCGCCGCCGCCATCCCGCCCGCCTCGGCCGCCGAGCTGGCGCGCTGGGGCCTCGCGCGCGTGGACTTTGACGACGACGACGACGACGACGATGACTTCTTCTGCGCGTGCGGGAAGGTGCATCCGCCCACGTGGCGCCACTCGCTCGCGGACCCGGCCGGCCCCGCGCTGCCGCCGCTGGGGCCCGACGGCGCGGGCGGCTCCGGGGCCGGCGCGCCCGCGGTCGCCGCCGGCGGGCCACCTGCGGCGCCCGCGCCCGCGCCGGCCGCTGCGGGCCCGCCGCCGCCGCCGCTGCCCGCCGCGCCCGACCTGCTGGACGGCCTGATCGCGGAGGCGGACGCGCGCGCCAAGGTGCAAGCGACCGGCAGCTACGAGGGCTCGCTGCGCGGCAGCACGGCGACCGGCGAGCCCGAGACGGAGGGCGCGCCGCCGGCGCCGGGCGCGGCGGTGGCGGCGGCGGAGCAGGGTGAGGCCGCGGTGCTCCCCTCCGGTGCGCGTCAGCCTGCCCGCTCGCGCACGCCCACCCGCGCTCCGCATGATGTCAGGCACCTCCTGCAGGCCGGAGCAGGCAACGCGGGCGCTGCTGCGGCGTGCAAGGTTCAAGCTGGCGCTCCTGCATGCCCGCACAGTGCGGCGGCGCTGGCTGCCTTGTGGCGGCTGCGCGCAAGCTTGAGGCAGTGAGCGTGTCCCCGGGGACCTCCACTGACGTATGCGGTCATTGACAGGTGTTGGTCAGAGCGCAGATGTGCAAGCTGCGAGCTGCCCAAGGCGCATTGCGCTCCTGTCCCTGACTCAGTGCACGCACAGCATGTCTCTATCACGAGCTGGCTGAAAGCAGGGGTGTAGCCTAGTCCGTTCGCTGATGCCACGTGTTGCTCCGCGCGCAGAGTTTGTGCGCAGCGAGGGCGCGCCGCCCGCGCCCGCCCGCGAGGACTCCGGCGAGTGGATGCTGGTGGACGAGGACGACAAGCCCTAGGGCTTCGGAGCGCAGGCGCGCTGTGTAGGTGAGCGGGAGCCGCTGGGCGCTTTGCCGCGGACGCGGTCGCTCGGCAGGGCGCGCTAGCTCTGCGTCAGTGTGGGCGTCTCTGGCCCGGGCGCAGATTGGTAGCCATCGAATGCTGCTGCTGCTGCGTGCCTGCGCGTGCGGACCTGCGGCCCCACAGACTGCGGCGGGACCGCTGCGCAGCCTTGGCGCTGGTCATGCCTGGTTGCCCACTGTCACTCGCGTGTATATGCCTGGTGTGTGTATCTGTGCAGCAAGAGACTACCTGCAGCGTGTGCGGAGAAGCAGGTGGTGCAGACTTGAGCGCCACTCAGAGTTGTTGTGAGCGAGCAAGGGGTGCTCGGTGCTGGTGAGGGGCAACCGAGCTGTTCGGGCCTGCGCACGCTTTGCATATTCTGCAGCTTCAAGTGCAGGCGGCGCAGCTTTGGCTTCATAACTGCAGCCGCTGTTTGTCGGCAAGCACTGTGTATAATCAGTGAAGTCGTTGCGAAGTCGGGCGCGCTTGAGCGCTGTGGCCCTGCCGAGCGTGCTGGCAGTTGCAGGGGTGATTGCCGTGCTGCAGGCTCAAAATCAGAGTCGAGTTGTGGGCGGTGGGGTAGCCAGGCCAGACAAGGGCCCTGAGCGGCCAGCAGTGTGCGTGCATGTGCATGGCAGGCGGGCGGGCCAGCATCAAGACCTACTCAGTGTAAAGGAGGTTGTCAGGTGTGCACCGCAGTGAGGGGCTGCTGTGGAGCAGAGCTAGAACAGGCAGAAAAAGGCAGGTCCTCTTCTTCTTCTTCTACCTAGGGGCTTTGACAGGGTTTTCCTCCCCACAGGCTGACTCCCCACAGACTGACAGGCTTATGCGCCTCTCCATAACATTTCCACTTCTCTCTACAGGCGCAACCTACAAGCTCAAACTTCATGACAGAGTATTGCGCGCAGCCTGTCAGTGCTTTGGCGCATGATACAAACTGCGCAGGCTGTCAGCACTCAGGCTGCATGATGCATGGCTGTGTAGTGAGGCACTCGGGCTGAGATCGGCACGGCCGCATGCACTCGAGGTTCTTGCGGCAAGCTGGGTGTCGGCGTGCAAGACCGCAGCAAGGCCTGCCCTGGATGATGGCTGCGCGGATGGCCGCTCCAGCTGTTGCACGCCGCCGCGGCTGCTGCCTCGCCGTGAGGGAGCATGGGCGAGCTGTGCACCGTACCTATCTTCCCAGTTGGGCTTGTGGCGGGGCGCGGCTGCACTATGCTTTCATGAGCTAGGACGTCGTGCCTCAGGCTGGCATGTAGCGCGTGGGCATAGTGGCGCTGGGCGCTTGGCTGGGACACGCTGAGGGCGGAGAGGCAAGCGTGTGGGGCCGGCCGACGGGCGGCCAGCTGCGGCAGCGCCCCGTTGAGCTGGCGGCCTGGGTGCTTGCCAAGCACTGCTTGGAGGCCGGCATGTTTGGAGGGTGCACAGCTCATCGCGGCAACCCAGGAGAGCGTGGCAAAGGCATGAGCGGACGCGCGGCTTGTCGCGAGTCCCTCCGATGCGCGTGCCGCCAAGCCAGTGCCCGGCTGGCAGCTTCGGTCAGCGCGGCACGCATGTTCACCGCGCCACTTGATCCACCGCCGGATACACCGCATGTATCAGAGGGGCAAGCTCTGGTGCGGCGCGCGGGGAGTTGTTCATGTGCACGCTTGTTGGGCCGCTGGAGCTGGCGCTGACGCGGCAGGCCGCTGCTTCGACAGAGGCTGCGCAGGTGGGCCTCAGTGCACCGCTGCGGCGCGGGACTCCTGGGACTCATCAGGCTCTCGTCATCATGAAGGTCAATTTGATGTAGTACGATCCATCTGAACTAAGTTCCGACACCAGGGTCGCAACCCCTACCAGGGCCTGCCTAGCCCCTGAGATAGTAGCCTTTCTCAGCGGCAGCCCACCGTTCAGCAGGCGATCCCTGCGGCCATGGACCTGCGCAGTGCGTTGCAGCTCGCGGACAGTGTGTGCGTTGCCGGGCGCCTCTTGATCGAGGCCTTGGCATGGCGCCTGGGCTACTTGGACAGGAAGAACGCCTGCCAGCCAGCAACATTCAACGTCAGGCGGTCGTGTCTTGAGCTTGACACCCTCCTGCTCAGCTTTGCACTGGCAGACGCCGGAGCAAGCGCTGAGCTTGCGCAGCGACTGGGGCCGCTGGAGGAGATCGTGCGCGAGTCCCAGGTGAGTTCCACGCTGTGCGGCCTGGCTCAGCTGGGCGCCTGTGTGGGTGCGTCAGGTCCGCTGGGCTCTGCAGGGCTGCTGACAGTCTCTGGAGCGCGCCGCAGGAGCTGACACAGCCGGGCGGCCGCCTGGATGTGGAGCGCGAGAGGGAGAAGGGCCTTTGGTTCAACTGGGTGGGCTGGTGGTGGTGTGGCAGAGTCTCTGAGAAGCTGCTGAAGGACAAGAAGGAGGACGTCAAGGCCGCTCACAAGACCTTGGAGGTGCTGGTGAAGGAGGTGGGGATGGCTTGGCAGGTCATCAGTGCTGGCCAGGAGGACTAGGTGGCGCTTGACAGTGAAGAGATGTAGCTTGACGTGGTCTGCGTTAGCTGGGACCCACAACTCTCAGCCGGACACCGGGCCGCAGGCCGGCGGGGGTGGTACGTGACAGTGGTTCACTTTGTACTATCTCTTGTGAAGCACTGTGAGCGTTAGCCTCTTTCAGAGAGGCCAGCGCAAGGCAAAATTTGACTTTCATGCTTTGCAGGCACACTTCAGACAGGCCACCTCATACGCGTCAGCCTGCCACAGGAGCGCTTACATAAACAGCAGCGGTACCAAGTGCGCAAACCTCACGAGCACACCAAGCCTGGCAGCACTCCCGGGCAGTACATCCCAGAGCTCCCAGGGCTCCAGCGACGCAACACTTGCAGCAAGACCTGCGCCGTGAAATGATATATGGCACGAGATACAGGCAATGCTTTCAGCCTCAGTGCGGTGCACATGCTTGTTGTATCTCCTCCTGGCCTCCCAGCCCATTTTCAAGCAGTGCACACAGTGCACCCTTGGCCCCTGTCAAGTTCATGGACGCTATAACGCGCTTCAATGAAGTGCCCGAAAGCCAAGCCTTGAAGGTGAAAGGGGACATGGTCTTCTTGGGCACAGCAACCTCCAGCTGCGGCAGAACTTGCGCATGATGTTGCGCAAGTACTGTAAGAGGGGGGTTATTGAGAACCACAGTTGAACGCGACAGGCCTGTGGAAAAGAGCACATTTTGCCACCTCCTGGTCTTTTGAGGCATCGGAAGAGTGCGCCACCACCACAGAGGTGTTTCTTGACTTC
>JAABUV010001393.1_pt1 | contig 35073 bp, 33 predicted proteins | sample 5559971 | NCBI WGS metagenome assembly JAABUV01 (sample SAMN10711881, study PRJNA513362) | rock metagenome | isolation source: Antarctica rocks | place: Antarctica: Victoria Land, Knobhead nord | collected 2015-12-19
GGCCGCCGGTCAGCCTCAGCTTTTCACTGTAATGGGCAGTTCAGCCAAAATGGCGCCGGGACAACGCCTCCCACCACCCCTCACCAGCCGAAATGGCGGCTGGTGTCACGACTGTTGGGAACGGGCCCAATAGCGCACCCCGGAAACCCCCATCGGGAGCAGGTAGAGAACCGCGAACAGCACCAGGAGCGCCTTGAGGACCGTCATCGACGGATGATTGTGTCAGGCAAGGGCGGACGCAGGATTTCGGCCTTGCACGGCAGCGGCTGTTGCCGCCGACGAGAGTGCGCCGTGGCAGCGGCTCGGGCATAGTCCGCCCAGTGCTCCGCCCCGCCATGCCCGAACCAGCGACAGCCGATCGCGGCCCACCCGTCGAGGCGCTGGCGGGGCTGGTGGAGCGGGTCACGTTCCACAACGCCGACAGCTGTCGACGCGAAGGCTGCGCCGGGTTCTTCCCTTCCTTCGGGGGTAGAGACAGGTCCCGTCAGCCACCGCGCCTTCGGGTGACGACGACGCGGCCGGGGTCCAGGGCCGCGAGGCGCGCGGGATCGAATGGCGAAAGATCGACCTTGCTCGCCGCCCCATCCAGGATCAGCTCGGCCACCGCCTCGCCCGTGGCCGGGGCGTTGAGGATGCCCCAGACGCTGTGGCCCGTCGCCACGATGGCGCCACTGGCGCCGGGGACAGCGCCGATCAGCGGCAGGCCGTCCCCGGTCACCGGGCGGTAGCAGGCTTGACGAGCGAGCACGGGGGCCCTCGCCAGGACCGGCGATATGCGGGCGCACAGCGCGCGCAGGCGGTCGATGGCGCCGTCGTCGGGGGTGACGTGGGCGGGATCGACCGGGACGGGTGTCTCGCTCGAGATTCCGCACACGTAGGTCGTGCCATCGGCGCGCGGGAACACCTCTGGCGAGAGCATCGAGCCTGCGGGCTCCGCGTACTCCAGGAACAGGGCGTCCGGCGGCAGCGCCGCCCCGGTCTCGAACACCAAGCTATGCCCCTTCAGGCCGTATACCGGCGGCAAAGGCAGCCACCCCGCCGCCAGTATTGACCACGGCCCCATCGCGATCACCACCGCGTCGCCTTCCAGCGCCTCGCCCGCGAGTTGCACGCCGATCACGTCCCCGCCTCGGCGTAGCAGCCCCGTGGCCTCGCCTAGCCGCAACTCGGCCCCCCGCTCCTGCGCCGCGCGCATCATCGCGGCGGTGAAGGCGGCTGGATGTACCTGGGCCGTCGTGCCGGTGGATCCGAGCTGTCCGTGAATCGCGGTCTCCGGCGACACCCACTCGGGCGCCGGGCCACGCGGCGCCCGGCTCGATCCCCGGCCGACGGCGCCTGAATAGGTGGTCATTCGGCGGTAGCCCCAGTCGCCGCCCAGCTCGGCCGCGAGTTCCGCATGCCGGGCGAAGCTGCGTCGGGCGAGCGGCATGAGCGGCGTACCGTCGCACCAGTCCAAAGCCAGGAACCCGCCCGACTTGCCGGAGGCGGCGCAGGCGACTGCGCTACGCTCGACGACGACGCTCTCGGCGCCCCGGGCGGCAAGGTGGTAGGCGATGGAGGCGCCGATGACGCCCCCGCCAAGGATCAGGATACGCATGCCCGCTCCGTCTCGGTTCGGTGGCTCGCTCCTTGTCGCGCCCGAGCCAGCCGAAGGGAGACTGGCAGGTCGGGACGAAGAGCACGAGGCGCACGCGGCCGAGGATCGCCGCGACCCTATGAGGCCGGGATGACCTCTGGACCAGGGCCCGAGGCCCACGCCATCGACGAACAAGGCGCCACGCCGGTGGTATAGCCCTCGTCATGGCAACGTTGGAAGTAGACAGGAGCGGCAGGTTCGGCGAGTTCGCCCGCGGCTTACGGGCATCGGCGCCAGTGCTGATCGGCCTTGTTCCCGCAGCGCTTGTGCTGGGCGCGCAGGCCACGGCGAAGGGCATGGCTCCGCTGGTGGTGCCGCTGATGACCGGCCTGAACTTCGGGGCGGGTCAGAGTTCGCGGCTGTCGGGCTATGGACGTCACCGCCGCACCTGCTGCTGATCGCCGGCGTGACGCTGCTGGTGAACAGCCGCCACCTGGTGATGGGCGCGACGCTGGCGCCGTGGTTGCGACACCTGCCGCGCCGGCACGTGCTGCCGGCTCTGTTCCCGATGGTGGACGAGAGCTGGGCGATGGCGCTCGCCGACGCGAAGGCGCGGCGAGGAAGCAAGTCAGCATCCGGGTTCAGCCTGCGCTACTTCCTTGGCGTTTCGGCGGGCGTCTACGTCAGCTGGCTCGCCTTCACGGCGCTTGGCGCACTGCTCGGGCCGGTGCTCGGCGACATCGAGCGCTGGGGCTTCGACATGGCGTTCCCGGCCGTGTTCCTGGTGCTGCTGCGGGCATGTGGAAGGGTGCGGGCGCGGCCATCCCGTGGCTGGTCAGCCTGGTCGTCGCAGCTGGCGTCCACCTTATGGCGCCAGGCGCCTGGCATGTCCCGGCCGGTGCGGTCGCGGGTATCCTCGTCGCATGGATCAGGGCGCGGCCATGATCGACGCCTGGTCCCTTGCCACGATCGTCCTGATGGCGAGCGTGACCTATCTGACGCGGATCGGCGGGTATCTCGTCCTGGGTGGTCGCGAGCTGTCGCCGCGGACCATGACAGTCCTCGATGCGGCGCCCGGTTGCGTGCTGATCGCCGTCATCGCGCCGGCGTTTGTGTCCGGACGGACGGCGGACCTGATCGCACTCGCCGTCACCGGGGCGGCGGCTACCCGCCTGCCACTGCTGGCGACGGTGCTCATCGGGATCGGCAGCGCCGGGCTTCTGCGACACATGCTGGGCTGAACTGGCCGAGAGCGGAATGGCTGCTTCGGAGTGCAAAACCGAACAAAGCGGACGGGCGAAGTCTCCTGATCGGGCGCAAGGAAGACGAGTAACATTGCTGCCGGGCTGCGAGCCGGACAGGAAGGACTCATTCCCGTCGAAACTGGACAAGCTTCCGTGGTCTTGGAAGCAGGTGTGCGCCCTTGGCCAGGATGACGGCCCGCACGCCTGTGACCTTGTGGGCTGGAAGATTGTCCGTGACTAACCGTGTTGCTTCGCTTGACGAACCAGGTGGTGGTGCACCGTGCTGATCGCCAGGGAGATCTTCGACGGGGTTCTCGCCATCGCCGCTGGCTGCTAACCCCAAGTAGAGGCTTGGATCAGGTCACTCCCGAGCCGGGCAGGCTCCCTGAGGCGGTTCGGTCAGAACCCGTTCCAACCGCCGCCCTGCTCATCAAGGTCTTGCACGGCCGCGCCTGTTCCGGGACGGTGTCGCGGCTTTCCACGCGATCGGCCGTCAGAGCACGAAGGGAAACAAGGGATGGGACGTCGGAGCCGGATCTACGTGCTGATGTTCCTGTTGGCAGCGATCAACTACATCGACCGGTCCGCCTTGTCGGTGGCAGCCGGGCCGCTGTCGCAGGAGTTCCACCTGGATCCCGTGCAGATGGGCTACTTATTCTCTTCATTCCTGTGGTTATACGTGATCTGCCTCGTGCCGATGGGGTGGATCGTGGACCGGTTCGGCGCAGGCGCGGTCAACGCCGTCGGCATCACCGTCTGGTCTGGCGCCACCGTCCTAACCGGGTTTGCCGGCAACTTTGGCACCCTGCTCGCCACCCGCGTGCTGATGGGCGCGGGCGAGGCGACCACCTATCCCGCCGCGGGCCAGGTGGTCCGGCAGTGGGTGCCGGTACGCGAGCGCGCCCTGTTCACCACCGTCTTCAACAGCGGCGCCTATTTCGGGCCGGCGGTCGGCAGCCTCACCCTGGCCACGCTGGTCGGCTATACCGGCTGGCGCGCCGCCTTCTACGTGTGCGGCGCCATCGGCTTCATTTGGCTGGCCGCCTGGCTCGTCTGGTTTCGCAAGCCGGCCGAGGCTGCCTGGCTGGGAACGGAGGAACGCGCCATGCTGGTGCGCGATTGCGCGCCCGCCAGCCCGGGAACCGCGGGGCGCGGCTCCCTCGGCATCGCGCAGCTGGTGCGCTCGCCGTCCATGATCGGGCTGATGATCACCCAGGGCTGCGGGGTGTACACGCAGTACCTGTTCCTGACCTGGCTGCCGACCTACCTGCAGGCGGAACGCGGCATCTCCATGGCGAAGAGCGGATGGCTGACCTCCTTGCCGTATTTCGGCGCGGTGGCCGTGACCGTGCTGCTCGGCCGGTTTAGCGACGCGCGGCTATCGCCGGAAGCCGTGCAGTCCGGTGGCCGGCGGCGGATGGTGGCCGGCATGATGCTGGTGGCCTCCGTCATCCTGCTCGCCCCCTTCGTCACCAACGTGTACCTGATCCTGCTTCTGATCATGGTGGCACTCAGCGGCGTCGCGACCACGATCGGGCTCAACATCGCCCTGCTGAGCGACCTGTTGCGTAGCGACGCGGATGCCGGGCGCGCGACGGGTCTGCTGATCCTGGGCGGCAACATCTTCGGGATCCTGGCGCCGATCGTCACGGGCTACGTGGTGCAATCGACCGGCAACTACGACTACGCCTTCGCCCTGGCGGGCGCGCTGCTGCTGTGCGGCGCGTTGTCCGCCCTGCTGCTCACGCGCCGGCCCATCGCAGGCTGAGGAGGCCGCATGTTTTTTCACCTACCTCGGGACGTGTCCACGACCGTGTTCGCCCGGCTGCCGGACGAGCTGCGCGGGGACAATGCGGAGAACGAATGGGTCCGCGCCCAGCCTGCGGGCAGCCCGGCGGACTCGCTGCTGGAAGGCCCGTCCTTCGATGCCGAAGGCAACCTCTGGTGCGTGGACCTGCCCAACGGCCGCATCTACCGGATCAGTCCGGAAGGCGAGTTCCACGTGGTGGCGCAGTACGACGGCTGGCCGAACGGCCTCAAGTTCCACCGCGACGGCCGGGTGTTCATCGCCGACTACAAGCACGGCATCATGTTGCTGGACCCGGTGTCCGGCGCGGTCACGCCCTTCCTGGTCCGCGCCAACCTGGAGCGGTTCAAGGCGGTGAACGACCTGCACTTCGCCCTGAACGGCGACCTGTACTTCACCGACCAGGGCCAGACGGGCCTGCACGACCCGACCGGCCGGCTGTTCCGCGTGAAGCCGGACGGCCGGGTCGAATGCCTGCTCGACAACGTGCCGAGCCCGAACGGCCTGGTGATGAACCTGGCCGAGACGATGGTGTACCTCGCCGTGACACGGGGCAACTGCGTGTGGCGGGTGCCCCTGCGCGCCGACGGGGGCGTGGCGAAGGTGGGGGTGTTCGTGCAGATGTCGGGGGGCTGGGGCGGGCCGGACGGCTTGGCGCTCGACAGCGAGGGCAGGCTCGCCATCGCCCATGTCGGCATGGGATGCGTCTGGGTGGTCGACCAGTTCGGCGAGCCGGTCTACCGGGTCAGGAGCTGCGCAGGCCTGCACACGACCAACGCGGCCTTCGGCGGGCCGGACGGACGCTCGCTGTTCATCACGGAGTCCGGGACCGGCAGCATCCTGCGCGCCGAGTTGGATGTCGCCGGCAAGCTGATGTATGGACCCGCGCCTTCCAACAGGATGGTTGTTCCGGGTTCATGACCCGTGTGGCACGACTCGACCAGCAACCATTCGCAATGGTGATGGCCGGGAGCGGACCGGCAGCTATGGAGTGATTGACAGAGAACAGCGGACATTCGCTGTCCCGGGCCGGCCGGCAGCTATCGACCCAATCTGGACATAGGCGCATCACGGAGGCCGCCGATAAGCTGCCGTCCGGGGCGCTCGTCCCGCTATGCCATGGTCGCCGGCCGGGAATAGTCCATCGCCTGCAAATCGGCCATCAAGTTCGGCCCGGTGGGTTCCCAGCCGAGCTGCGCGCGGGTCCACGTGCCGGACGCCCGCAGGTCCAGCCCGGCGAACATCGCGAACCATCCGAAATGCGCCTGCGCTTCCTCCCCTGACAGCGACACTGCCGGCATGCCGAGGCCAGCGGCTACAACCGTCGCGATGTCACGTGCCGCGATCCCCTCCTCGGCGACGGCGTGATAACGGGCCCCCCTGGCGCCGTTGTCGAGAACGAGCCCGTAGAGCCTCGCCACATCAGACACATGGGCCGCGGGCCAGCGATTGACGCCATCGCCGACATAGGCCACCACCCCTTTCTGCCGCGCGATGTCGATGTAGGGCGAGATGAGCCCCTGCTTGACCGTATCGTGAACCTGCGGCAGCCGCACGACGCGCACATCGACACCCGTATCCAGCACCGCGATGCCCTCCAGCTCGGACGCAACGCGCGGATTGGGATTGTTCGTGTCGACCACATCCTCCGTCGCAGGCTGGCCGAGCCCGGCGTCGCCCATCCCGGTTCCAGACGTGATGATCAGAGGCCGGTCGGAGCCCTTGAGCGTCGTGCCCAGGGCCTGGATAGCAGACCTGTCTTTTTGGCAGTTTGCGACGAAATGCGCGAAGTCGTGGTCGAAGGCAGTATGGATCACAGCATCCGCCCGCGCCGCTCCGGCGCGAAGGCTATCGAGGTCTTCCAAGGCACCGCGATGCGCTTCGGCGCCAGCCGCCGCAAGGGATCGCGCTCCGGCATCGGACCGCGTCAGGCCGAGGACGCTATGCCCGGCCGCCAGAAGCTCGGATACGATGCGGGATCCGATGAAGCCGGTCGCGCCCGTCAAAAATACCCGCATGAGAACCTCGATGTTTTTCTGGAGGATCGTATCCCTTAATCGGCAATCCTGTTAAAGTAGTGATCTTATCATGGTATAAAATCTACCAGGAGCGTCATGCACACCGAAGCGACCAATAGGCTCGGCAGCTTTCTTCGCGATCGCCGGTCGCGGCTGGATGCAGCGGCATTCGGCTTCAGCGGCGAGCGCCGGCGCACGCCGGGCTTGCGCCGGGAGGAGGTTGCCCAACGCGCCAACATCAGCCCGACCTGGTACACCTGGCTCGAACAGGGCAGAGGAGGCGCGCCTTCGGCCGACGTGTTAAATCGCATCGCCGCCGGCTTGATGCTGACCGAGCCCGAACGGGAGCATCTGTTCATCCTCGGCCTCGGGCGGCCACCCGAGGCGCGCTACAACGCCTCCGACGTGGTGACCCCCCGGTTGCAGCGCGTGCTGGATGCATTGTCGAGCAGTCCGGCGATCATCAAGACCGCGATCTGGGACGTGGTCGCCTGGAACGCGGCGGCGGCCACGCTCTTGACCGACTACGGCACGCTCCCCCGCGAGCAGCGCAACATCCTGCGTCTGATGTTCTCGGATTCCCGCATCAAGGCTGCGCAGGAGGATTGGCAAAGTGTTGCCCGTTATGTCGTGGGCGCGTTCCGGGCGGATGCCGCCCGGGCTGGTGCGGATGCGCAGATCGCCGAGCTGGTTGAAGAGCTGTCCAGGATCAGCCCTGAGTTCGAGGCGCTCTGGCGGGCCAACGACGTCGCCGGGCATGCGGACGGCGTGAAGCGCCTCCATCATCCCGAGATCGGGCTTATCGAGCTCGAGTTCTCCGCCTTCGCCGTCGACGGTCGTCCCGATCTCGGGATGATCGTCTACAACCCTGTCACCCCTGAAACAGCCGGGCGCATTCTGTCCCTCATGGCCGCTCGCTCCGGCTAACCCGAACCTTCGCCCAAGCCGTCGCGAGCCATCGTGCGTTCGCAACCGTCGTAAACGTCGCTCTTTAATCCTCAAGCTCAGAGCGGACCTTCCGCCTCCCATCATAGTACGCTCAACCTTGGCCAGGCTGGCCGTAAGCGGAACGTCGGGTTTCGAGCGCCAAATGTCTCTGAGCAGCCGCCTGCGCCAGACACAACCCGGGCGAGGATCATTCCCTCAGCCGCTCCATTGCCCGCCCCCACCGCCCGTGTCAGGCTGCTGGAAAAACCGGAGATGCCAATGCCCCGCCCCCTGCTCGCTGTTGCGGCCGCACTCCTGCTCGCCCCTGCCGCGATGGCCGAGACGCCGCTCGCTCCGCGCGAGGCGCCCGCTAAGTCGATCCCCGTACCATCCGACGTCAGCCCGGCGATGCAGGCCATCATCGCCCAACCGCTCCGCACCGACTGGGACAAGCCGCCCACCACCCCTGAAGCCTGGAAGCAGTACTCCGACAGCATCGCCACCGCGGTCGCCCCCACTATTCCCGTCATGGCCGAGCGCCTGCATGTGAAGGTCGAGCCCGGCACCATCGACGGCGTCCGCGTCTACACCATCGTTCCGGACGACATCCCCGCCCGCAACCGCGACCGCCTCGCCGTCCACGTGCACGGCGGCTGCTACGTGCTGAACCCGCGCGAGGCCGCGCTCCCCGAGGCCATGATGCTCGCCGGCTTCGCCCGCATGAAGGTGATCGCCGTCGACTACCGCATGCCGCCCGATGCCTACTTCCCCGCTGCCCTCGACGACGGCATGACCGTCTACAAGGCCGCCATTAAGCAGACCGACGCGAAGAACGTCGCCGTCTTCGGCAGCTCTGCCGGCGGCGCCCTCACCCTTGAGATGATACTGCGCGCCAAGGCCGAACACCTGCCGATGCCCGGCGCCATCGCCCCCGGCACGCCGATGTCCGACGTGACGAAAGTCGGCGACACCTTCGCCACCAACGCCATGGTAGACAACGTTCTCGTTTCCCCCGACGGGTTTTGCGACGCCGCCACCCGCTTCTACGCCCATGGCCACGATTTGGCCGACCCGCTGCTCTCCCCGGCCTACGGCGACCTCGCCGGCTTCCCGCCGACGATCCTTACCTCGGGCACCCGCGACCTGCTGCTCAGCAACACCGTCCGCGTGAACCAGAAGCTGCGCGAGGCCGGCATCGAGACCCGTCTGCAAGTCTTCGAAGGTCAATCCCACGCCCAGTTCTACCGCGACGACCGCATTCCCGAGGTCAAGGAGGCGTTCGCCGAGATCGCCGCCTTCTTCGACAAGCACCTTGGCGCATCGGTCGGGCAATAAGGCCGAACGGGAGGGTCAACCATGCTCCGCGCCATCGTCTTCCTCACCGCCCTCGGCCTTCCTTGTCTCGCGCATACCCAAGAACCCGACCTGCAACGCTACGCCATCGGCGACCTCCCGCTCGAAAGCGGCGATGTCATCCATGACTTCAGCATCGCCTACATGACCGAGGGCAACCTCAACGCCAGCAGGTCCAACGCCGTCCTGATGGTGACCGCCATCGGCGGCAACCATCACCGCATTGATTTCTTGATCGGCCCCGGACGGGGGATCGACACCGACCATCTATTCGTCATCAAGACCAATGCCATCGGCAACGGCCTGACCACCTCCCCCAGCACCAGCGCCACCCAGCACGGCCCCGACTTCCCCCACTTCATGATCCGCGACATGGTCGAGAGTCAGAAGCGCCTGATCGACCATCTCGGCATCACCCATTTGGTCGCCGTCGCCGGCGCCTCGATGGGCGGCATGCAGACGTTGCAGTGGGGCGTCAGCCATCCCGCCATGATGGACGGCCTCATTGCGCTCACCCCCATGGCCCGCACCACCGCGTGGTCGATCGCCGTCAATCACGCCACCCGCTGCGCCCTCATGCTCGACCCGGCGTTCCAGGGCGGCCGCTATACCACCCAGCCCGAGGCCGGCTGGCGCCTGCGCGCCGACGTGCTGCAGGTGCTCGCCACCCGCACCCCGGAGGCCATGCGCCAGCAGTTCACGGAGCCGATGGACGTCGAGGCATGGATCGCCGGCCAGGAGGACGCGGTGGTGAAGTCCGGCTTCGACGCCAACGACTGGATCGCTCAGACCTGGGCCTACGACCGCCACAACGTCGGCGACACCAAGATCGACGGCACGCCCGTCTTCGCCGGCGACCCGATCCGCGCGCTGCATTCCATCAAGGCCAAGGCGCTGCTGATGTCAGGCGAGCTCGACCTTTACAACCCGCAGGAGAACGGCATCGAGGCCGCCGCCGCCATCCCCGACGGCCGCCACGTCACCATCCCCTCCGTTCAGGGCCACGTCGCGGCCTCGCCGAGCTTCAAGCCGGCCGACCTCGAGTTCATCAACACGACCGTCCGCAGCTTCCTGGCCGACGTCACCAGCAACTGGCGCAAGACGCAGTAGCGATCCCGTGCCGGCCCCGATCGATCCACTGACGGCCGCCAACGTGTCGCTGGCCGCAGCCGGGACCGACGTCGACGTGATGTTCACCTTTGATTAGCCCGTGTTCTCGGGCTTCTCACACGCTGATCCATCTCTCCGAAGGCCAACTGACAACCAACGGCCGCCTTCGGGCTCGGCTGCGGAAGGCTGGAACGACGTCCATGGGCGCGCAGCCGTCGTGGCCAGGTTTGGCCGGGAGCGGACCGGAAGCTACGGAGTGGTCGGTAGCAAAAAGCGGTCGCTGGCTATCCTGCGCCGGCCGGCGGCTCTCGACCTAGAGCAGACTTTGCCGTTTTTGGGCCATATAACCAGCAGGTATCGAGCGATGTGGTGACGAGCTCGAGCGACGTTGGGACAAGGTCAGAAATTATGAGCGGAATTGAAGCCGGTGTTCCAGAAAGGTGGGAGCCTTTGATTCTACCTGCTGAGTTGCGCGAGCAGTTGGCAGCTGAGTATCCGGACCTCATGCGCCTGAAGGATTGGGTCCTTACAGCATATGCCTTACAAACTGGTATCCAATTGCATCCAAAAACTGCCACGCCTATCCAATACACCCAACTGGCAGCTTGGCTTGGGTTTCACTCCAGTCATGGTAATCTAAGTTTTAACGACGTTTTGCTAAGAAAATGGAGACGGCTGCAGTTCCTGCTATTTACAACTTACAATGGAAAAGCCGACACCATCTCATGGCGGCGTTGCCAGATTTGTCGTAGTCTGTATTCAGACGAAAATTCTGGCGAGTTGTCGCGATTTGTAATTCGCATAACGCCCATCTCTCGTCAGGCGGTAAAGAAGAAAGTTTTTAAGGCGTTCCAATCGGCCCTTAAGAGCAGGTTTGCAGAAGCCATACTCCCGGCGGTCAAAGACGGAGGTATTTGCATCGCGCTGACATTTATATTATCAAACAAGAGAAAAGACAAAGATGTTGATAACATGTGCAAAGCATTAATAGATGGTTTTTCACGCGCCATCGGATTTAATGACAGTTTAGTCCATCACCTAGATGGTATGAAGCTAAGATTTCCTTGTGATGAGGAATATTTGTACATAAGGGTCGCTCGGTCATACTTAAATAATCATGCCGACGTGTTAGCTCCGGTACTCCATCACAGCTGGGCTGGGATGGAGCTCATAAATTTGGCTGATTATATGCCAACTGACTGAAGCGTGCATTTGGTGGCAAAGAGACCGCTCACCACCATACCCGGCCATTAAGGGCGTGGGAACTCATGTCCGCTGTGGGGTGCCGACTCCAAATGCCTGAATAACCGCAATGGGCGCACAGCCGCCCCACAAGCATGAACGCGGCGCCCGGAAGCATCGATGATCATCCGACACGGTCTGAGTTGCCAAGCCTTCTCCCATTGGCATAGAAGCCGCGTGGAACATTGAGCGAACACTCGCATCCGCCATGACCGAGCAGCTCGTCATCACGGAGAAGACCAGCCAAGCCAAGGACGTGCGCGCGGCGGTGGGAAGCCGCTACGGCGCCGTGCTGGCGGCCGAGGGCCACCTGTTCGACCTGGAGGAGCCCGAGGACGTCGTGCCCGCCTGGAAGCGCTGGACGGCCGTGCTGCTGCGGCCGGACACGCTTTACGGCACCCGCCCGGCCGCGGGCGGCAACAAGGCGGCCAAGCTGAAAGCCATCCGCGACGCGCTGCGGGGCGCGCGGCGGGTGTGGCTTGCGACCGACTGCGACCGGGAGGGTCAGCTCATCGGGCAGGAGATCCTGGAGCACCTGCGCTTCCGCGGCGAGGTCATGCGGGTAATGTTCACCGCCCAGGACCCGCAGACCATCCGCGACGCGTTCGCCCGGGCCAGGCCGAACCGGGACTACGCGCCTCTTTACGCCGCGGCGGTTGCGCGCCGGCAAGCCGACCAGATCTACAACCTGTCGCTCACCCGCACCGCGACCGTGGTTCTGGCAAGCGGGCAGCGCTCGGTTATCGGCATCGGCCGGGTGAAGACGCCCACGCTGGCCATCGCCTGCCGGCGGGAACTCGAGATCCGCTCCTTCGTGCCCGAGCCCTATTTCAAGGTGATGGCCACGGCGTCGGTCGCGGCCGGCCAGTTCCGGATGCGGCATGCGCCCAAGGACCGCATCAAGACGCGCCAAGCGGCCAAAGCGGTCGCGGCGGCGGCCGAGGGGCATGAAGGGCCGCTCGGCGTGGTGGTGGAGGACAAGCGCCAGGCGCCGCCGCGGCTGCACGACCTGCCATCCCTGCAGAAGCTGTGCGGCTCGCGGTTCGGCTGGTCGGCTGCCAAGACGCTGGAGGTCGCGCAGGAGCTGTACGACGGCGCCGGCAAGAAGGTCATCACCTACCCGCGGGCCGAGACCCGCTGCCTGCCCGAGAGCCTGATCGGGGACGCCCCGCGCCTCGTCGCTGCCTTGCAGGCCGGGCAGAGCTTTGCCGCGATCCCGGTGCCGGAGCCCCCGCTGATCCGCCGCGGCGCCGGCGCCCCGTTCAGTGACCGGGGTTTGGCGGGGGCCAGCCATCACGCCGTCATTCCCAACGTCAACACGGCCGACAGCCTGCGCAAGATCTGGCCGCGCCTGTCCGCCGACGAGCGGCGCTTGTTCGACGTGGTCGCACGCTCCTACTTGGCTGCCGTCATGCCGGATTTCCGCTACCGCCAGACCACCGCGACGCTGGACGTCGGAGGCCACGCGTTCCGGGCGACCGGCCGCCAGCCGATCGAGCTTGGTTGGCGCGCCGCGTTCCCGGACTGGCAGCCGGCGGAGGAGCGCGGGGAGGACGCGCAGCTGCTCCCCGCCCTGCGGGACGGCGAGGCCGCGCGGCTGAGCGACGCCAAGGTCGACGCCAAGGAAACCCGGCCGCCGCCGCGCTACAACGAGGGCACGCTGATCGACGCGATGCAGAATGCGTGGCGGTTCGTGGCGGACGAGGCCCTGCGCGAGCGGCTGAAGGAGGCCAAGGGCATCGGCACGCCCGCGACCCGGGGCGAGATCATCCGCGGCCTGAAAGCCCAGGAGTTCCTGGTTGCGGACGGCAAGAACATCGTGCCGACGGAGTGCGGCCTGGCGCTGCATGGCGTGCTGCAGCGCGCCGACCCGGCGCTGGTCGACCCTGGCGTCACGGCGCAGATGGAGCGCCTGCTCGACGATGTGCTGGTCGGGCGGCAGGACATGATGGCTGCCATCGATGCCGTCTGCGAGCAGGCCAGCCGGATCATCGGGCGGCTGACGCAGCACGGGGCTTCAGAGGCGATCCCAAACACCCTGGCCACCGGCGTGGCACCTAAGAGGTATCGGCAAGCATCGTCCGCCCGACAGTCCGGCTCGGCCCGGTCGAAAGCGCCGGGGCGGCGACGCCCTGCTGCGTCGGCTTCCAATCCCGATGCTGCCTCTTCTGCGACAGCTCGCACCGCCGCGAAGCAGCGGCCCCCAACGCCATCCTTCGCTGCCGATGCCATGCAGTCCGACGTAGACCGCACGCAAGCAGGGTCGAAAGGGAGGACGTCGAGGGCACGCGTAAGCCAAACACATCCGAGCGGCGGGCCTTCTCACCGGTCGGGAACAAACGGCGATGGCGATCAATCGAGCGGCGACACGCCGCTGCGGATCCCCTACGGCAACAAGGAGGCGGCACAGGCCCTGGGCGCGCGCTACCGGGCCGGCGGGTGGTATGCCCCGGCCGACGTTCCGCTTACCACGTTCCGGGAGCGGGGCTGGCTGTAGCAACGGCCTGCCCACGCGCAGGCCTGGTCGCCGGGTCTGGCGATCCGCCAGAGGCCGCGGTCCCCGGCGCGAGCCACTCCCGCAGCTTGGACCAGCGCCGGCGTCCGCTGCCGTTCCTGACCGCGATGGCCAGCGCCCGGCGTTGCCCGACCAGCACCACGAGCCGCTTGCCCCGCGTCACCCCGGTGTAGAGCAGGTTGCGCGCCAGCATGGCATAGTGCTGGGTCGTCAGCGGGATTACCACGGCCGGGTATTCCGATCCCTGGCTCTTGTGGATGGTCGTGGCGTAGGCCAAGACCAGTTCGTCCAGCTCGCCGAAGCCGTAGGCCACGGCGCGCCCGTCGAAGCTGACCGTGAGCTCGGCTTCCTCCATGTCCAGGCCGGTGATCACGCCCAGGTCGCCGTTGAACACGTCGCGCTCGTAGTTGTTGGCCACCTGCATGACCTTGTCACCCGGGCAGAATGTCCAGCCGAAGCGCTCCACCCGCAGCTCGCCCGGCGGGTTCAGCGCCCCCTGCAGCTCGATGTTCAGGGAGCGGGCGCCCAGGCCGCCGCGGTTCATCGGGCAAAGCACCTGCACGTCGCGCACCGGGTCGAGACCGAACCGGCCGGGGATCCGCTTGCCCACCACGGTCAGGAGCTTGCGCACGCCCTCCTCGGGGTCGGCCGCGTCCACGAAGAAGAAGTCCGAGCCTTCCTTGGCCTCGAGCTCCGGCATCCTGCCCCCGTTGATCCGGTGCGCGTTGACGATGACCTGGCTCTCGGCGGCTTGGCGGAACACCTCTGTCAGCCGCACCACCGGCACGGCGCCCGAGGCGATGATGTCGGCCAGCACCTGCCCGGGCCCGACGGAGGGCAGCTGGTCGGCGTCGCCCACCAGCAGCAGCGCCGCCTCGTCCGGCAGGGCCTTGAGCAGGGCGCGCATCAACGGCACGTCCACCATGGAGGTCTCGTCCACCACCAGCAGGTCGCAGTCCAGCGGGTGCTCCTCGCCCCGCTTGAAGCCGCCCGTCTTGGGATCGGTTTCCAGCAGCCGGTGGATGGTCCTGGCCTCCAGGCCCGTGCTCTCCGACAGGCGTTTGGCTGCCCGCCCCGTGGGCGCGCACAGCGCCAGCCCGACCCGCTTGGCCCCGATCACCTTGAGGACCGAGTTGACCAGGGTGGTCTTGCCCACGCCCGGGCCGCCGGTGATCACCAGCACCTTTGATTGCAGCGCCAGGCGCAGCGCCTCCCGTTGGCTCTCGGCCAAGGCCAGCCCTGTCCGGCCCTCCACCCAGGGGATCGCCTTGCCGGCGTCGATCCGCGGCCAGGGCGGCATTCCTTGAGCCAGGGAGCGCAGCCGTTCGGCGATGGCCTGCTCGGCCCGGTAAAGGCCCGCCAGGAACACGCAACGCTGACCCTCCAGCGTGTCGGCCACGACGTCGCCTGCCGCCAGTTCCAGCGCCAAGGCGGCCTCGATCAGCTCGGATGGCACCTCGAGCAGCTTGCCTGCCAGGCTGGTCAGCTCCTCCGCCGGCAGGCCGCAATGGCCTTCTCCCGTCGCCTCGGCCAACGCGAAGGAGATGCCGGCGCGCACCCGGATGGTCGCCGTGGGCTCGATGCCGAGCTTCTGCGCCACCAGATCGGCGGTGCGGAAGCCGATGCCGCGGATGTCGCGGGCCAGGCGGTAGGGGTTCTCGGTGATGACCTGGACGGCGTCGGCGCCGTAGGTCTTGTAGATCCGCACCGCCCGCGAGGTGCCCACGCCGTGGGCGTGCAGGAACAGCATGATCTCGCGGATCACCTTCTGCTCGGCCCAGCCGGCGACGATGCGGGCCGCGCGCTTGGGCCCGATGCCGGTCACCTCGCGCAGCCGGGCCGGCTCCTGCTCGATCAGCTCGAACACCGCCGCGCCGAACGCCCGCACCAGCTTGGTGGCGTAGGCCGGGCCGATGCCGCGGATCATGCCGGAGCCGAGATACTTCTCGATGCCCTCCAGCGTGGTCGGCGGGCTCGCCTTGAGGAAGGCGGCCTTGAACTGCAGGCCGTGGGTGCGATCGTTGACCCAAGCGCCGCTCATCTGCACCCACTCGCCGGCTGCGATGGTGGCGGCATGCCCGACAACGGTGACCAAGTCGCGCTGCCCGCGCGCCTTCACGCGCAGCACGCAGAAGCCGCTGTCGGCGTTGTGGAACGTCACGCGCTCGACCAGCCCGGCCAGCGCCTCCACCGGCGGGCCACGGTCAGCTGTTGCGGGCGGGAAGGGAGCGGGGCGGGACAGGATAGCGGCCTACTGAGCCGGTGTCGGCTGATCCACATCCAGCCAGCCCTGCGCTGACCGGGGCTCAAGCATCTGGTGAACTGTCTCGTGGATGGCTTCCATGACCCATTCTCGACAGGCGGGCTTCACGACACAACACGGCAGGTCCAGTCCAGTCAAGCTGGCCTGGTTTTCCGCAGCCTTCACCTCGTCAGATGCAAATGCCCGCTTTCGGGGCTGACGTAGATGCGCCGTGAGGCCGACACGTCTGTTTGCACTGGCGCGGTACCACATCGAAAAACGCGCATGAATTGAGCGGACACAAGCCTGCGCCGACGCTCAGAATTCCCCGGTGGAGGAGATCGGGGCCTGGCGCGAGGTCGGCGCGGCCACGGACTTCCCCGCCCAGTAAGCGGCACGCGCGTTCCTGGGACCGACCACCGTCGCCTGCCTGGACCAACGCAGACCGCGATTCCACGGCCCAAGATGCGGCTGCCACGGCCGGCGGAGCTGCATCCGCCAGACATTCACCCTTCTTGGAGCCGGGCACTCGGTGGATTGAGGCGCCCACACACGAACTGGCAACTGCGCCGCTTGCGAGTGGCAGGAGTGGTGGGCAGACTGGGGCATGACGGATGTGCCACTGCCCCTCGACCAAGGCCTGTTCGGCCGTCTGCGACGCGACGCCGGGGCGGTGTGGGAAGGCTACGTCGCGCACGACTTCGTCCGTGCACTCGGACGCGGCACGCTGCCGGAAGCCGCGTTCCGGCACTTCCTCGTCCAGGACTACCTGTTCCTGATCCATTTCGCCCGCGCGCACGCGCTCGCGGGCTTCAAGGCGACGCAGCTTACCGACATCCGCGCCGCGGCGGCCGCGGTCTCCGCCATCGTCGATGTGGAGATGCCGCTGCACGTCTCGTATTGCGCCGGCTGGGGCTTGAGCGAGGAGCAGATGGCCGCCGCGTCCGAGGCGATGGAAACGATGGCCTACACGCGTTTCGTGTTGGAGCGCGGCCTCGCTGGCGACCTGCTCGACTTGCAGGTGGCGCTCGCCCCCTGACGGCGAACCCCATCGTGATGTTCGGGTGTGTCAGCATGACCTCGGCCGTCCATTGCGGATAGACGAACTTCTCGACCGCGGTCCACATGAGGCTGAAGGCGAGGCTGCCAGCCAGCGCCGGGACGCGAGCCGCAAGGCGCGTGGTGTCCCTGCCGTGGTCAACGCGAGATAGGCCGCAATGCCCGGGAAGAACACGTAGTCCGCCATGTGGAAGATGCCGTATTGCACGATGCCGGCGATGTAGAGGATGCAGATCCCCACGGCCGCCAGGATGCAGGTCCGCCGCGAGATGACGGGGATGGCCACGGCAAGCTGGACCCAGCCCATCCACGCAATGGTGGCGAGGAGCTCCGGCGTGAGGATCGCGTCGCCCCTCAACCAGAGGACCACGGCGCTGCCGTTCCAGAGGAGAAGGAAATAGGTGCTGGTTGCCAGTCGTAAGAGGCGTTGGTGCACTTGGCCGGTCCAGGCGGTAGTAGGATGCACTTCCCTCTTTGGTTCGAGCACCCCGATGCCGCACAAACACAACGACGACCGTCGTCACCACATCCCGAAGATGTCGTTCAAGGTGCAGAACTGGCCGGCGTATGAAGCGGGGCTGCGTCGGCGTGGCAGCCTGACTTTGTGGATCGAGGACGCAGCATTGGAAGACTGGCAGAGCACGGGGCTGGGCGGGCAGGCTCGCTATACGGACGCGGCTATTCAGACCAGCCTGATGCTGCGCACGGCGTTCAAGCTGCCATTGCGCCAGACCGAGGGCTTGATGACATCGGTGCTGACGTTGATGGGCCTGACGCTCTCGGCACCTGATCACAGCACGGTCAGCCGTCGGGCGGTGGCGTTGCCGGTGATCCAGCCAGCACACGTGCCGGCTGGTCCGTTGCACGTGTTGATCGACAGCACCGGCCTACAAGTCTACGGGGCGGGACAATGGCTGGAGGCGAAGCATGGTGCGAAGTTGCGCCGGACATGGCGCAAGCTGCATCTGGCGGTCGACGCCGCCAGCGGCATGATCGTGGCGCAGACGCTGACGGATCAGGATGCGGATGATCCGTCCCAGGTAGGCCCGCTACTCGATCAGATCGACGATCCCATTGGCCAGGTGACGGCCGATGGCGCGCCCACTTACCAGACGATCGCCGCGCACGGCGATGAGATCGACGTGGTGATCCCGCCGCGCTCAACGGCTGTCCCAAACGGCGATCCGGGTGTGCCGACACAGCGTGATCGTCATCTGGCGATGATCGCGGAACAAGGCCGGCTGGCTTGGCAAGTCGCAACCGGCTACGGCCAGCGTTCGTTGGTGGAAACGACCATGGGTCGATACAAGGCGCTGATCGGACCCCGGCTGCGAGCCCGCGGCTTCGCCGCCCAGCAGACTGAGGCTGCCGTCGGCACGGCAGTGCTGAACCGGATGCTGGCGGCTGGACGCCCGAACTCTGTCCGCGTTCAGCGGGTCATTGCATAGCAGTTCGGGGCTGGGGCCATCTCGACCTCCATCCGCCAAGTGCACCAACGCCGCAGCCAACCTGTCAGCGCCTCCGCGTCGGCGACGCTCGCTTCCCGGAAGCCGAGCAGGGCGCGTATCTCGGCGCGCTGCCGCTTGAGCGTGCGGTCGTCGGAGTCGGGCAACAGCGCTGCCCGGCTGCTAGACGCCGGGACGCCCAGCGTGAGTGACAGCCCTGCCAGCGCGTCCTCGTCCACCTCGGCCATTGTGCGGGGAAACCGGCCCCGGGCGCGGAAGAACAGCAGCATGACGGCGAAGCGCAGCCTGCTGCCCCAACGCTTGGCCTCGACCAGCAGGCGGTCGGCTGGCGTCAGATCCCAGGCCGTGCCGTGAACGGACGCGCTCATCCGGGCGAAGGTGGGCCGGCCGTCACGGTCGTTGCCAACGCCACAGCGTCACCGCCATCCAAAACCAGCGTTCGAGGACCAGCGAATGTGGCGTCGGGTCTTGGCAGGTTTTTCTCCGGAAAGCAGAGATCATCACGGCGCATCCTTGGGCGGCAGCGACGGCTTTGGCAGCGGCGCGAACTCGACCGATCTGGCACCGCCGCCCAGGAACGCCGGATCAAGGCTGCCGCCACTTGCCGGATCTCCGCCCGCCTCCGCACCTTGGCCCGGGGCTGCTGCAGGCCCGTCCGGTGGCGCTCCCTGATCCCCGGCAGCGCCGAGATCGACGGCGCGGCCGCCCTGCGGATGGCCGGCCTGGATTTCGGTACGGGCAGCCTCGACCTTCTGAGCGAGCCGTCTCGTATAAGGCAGCCGGTAGGCCCTCGGCTCGCCACTCGGCCTGTTGACCTCGTCGAGCGCCTCAAGCCAAAGATGCACCGCACCAGGGTCGTTGCTTGCTGGGTCAGGCTCGACGGTCCGCACCCAAAGAACCTCGAAGCGTGCCGGCAGCGCCGCCGTCGCCGACCAGCCCAGCAGGCCTTGGGTCCGGAAGAACACGAGCACGTAGAATGCGCTGGTGAGCACGATCGCTCCCGCTTTGAAGGTCCAGGGCCACCGAGATCGCGCCACGCCGAGCAGGACCAGGGTGCCGAGCAGCGCGTAGGCGGCGGAAAGGCCGAGGATCTCGGCTTGCAGGGTCATCGTCGGCCTACTTGGCGGTGGGTTGCACGTCGCGCGGGTCGCGCAGCTTGCGCGCCAGGGACTTCTGGTCCTGGTTGACGTCCGTCACCTTGCCGTCCGCATCGACGACGAAGCGGACGGCCGTCTTCTCCGCCCCGCCGTGATCGAGATAGATCGTGTCGTAATGGACGACCTGCACCGTGGGGTTGAGCTTCTCGACCCGCACCGACACCGGGACCGGCTTTCCGGTCAGCGCCGCGAACTGGTAGACGTTCACCGTGTATTCGCCGGCAACGATGCCGCGGATGCTGACGGTCTCCTGCCGGATCGGCGACAGGACCTTCTTGGCCCCCACCATGATGAAGTCGTTGGCGCCGCCGCGGTCGTCGCGGTCGAGCACCATGAAGCCTGCCTCGCGGCGCCGATACCAGACCATGTTGCCGAGCGGGTCCTGCACGAACAGGTCGAGATCGTCGGGGTGGTTGTCCGGCCAGCTCATGGTGATCAGGAACTCGGCCTTCGGGTCCACCTTCCCGTCCTTGGCGTCCGGGGCGATGCTGAGCAGGGCGATGAAGAACAAGAACGCCAGCACCTGCATCGCCTTGAACAGCATGACGCCGAACGGATCGAACGCGTCCTCGCGCGGGGAAAAGTCGAGGTCGTCGTTCATCCTGGCTTGTTCGACCACTGCTCCAGAGCGGGGACGACATGGACCTCCAAGAGGCGCACCGCAAAGGCGAACAGCCTGCCGGTCGCGTTGTCGAGCATGTAGTATTGGATCTTCACCAGAACCGACCCGACGAGCCCGGCGAGCGTCGTGTACATGGCCACCGCCATGCCGTCGCTCATGAGCGCCATCGACGACTTGATCGCCCCGCGGTCGCCCGGGTCGAGGCCGGCGATCGGCGACAGCATCATGATGAAGCCGACGATCGTGCCGACCAGGCCAAGCTTCATCAGCGTGTCGCTGGCGAAGCCGCCGAACTGGTTCGAGCCGCGCAGGCGAGCGGCCAGCCCGCGCAGAAGCAGCGTTTGGTCCAGCTGCCGCGCGCCCTGGAACTCGGCCTTGAGCGCGAGGTCGCGGATGTGCCCGGCAACCAGCCCCTCCGGCAGTTGGTCCGAACCGCCGACCCTCACCGCATTGCCGACCACCGTGATGCCGCGCTCGCCGTTGGCGATGATCCGTGCCGCCTGATGTGCGGCGTCGTCCTCGCGCGACACGGCGATGGTCCGCCACAGGCAATGCAGCGTCGTCCCGACATAAAGGAGCACGATGAATGTCGAGATGAAGGTGCGGTCGGCAGCCACCATCCGCCGGACAAGGCCGAAGTGCCACAGGAGCACGAAGCCGAACGCGCTGAGCTCGACTTTCCGCAATTTCCGGTTTGTGCCGTCTATGTGGCGGTCCAGAAGATATCCTCGGCGGCGATGAATTCGAGGGCGCGATCGAGCGATAGAACCGCGCGTCCGAGGGGGCCACCGCTGATCCATCGCTGCTTCCAAAGCGACCAGTAAAGAACTTCGAGACGATCGTCCTGTCCAGCCGGCCGAAACCTGGCGACCGGCTGACCGGAGACGGCATGGTATAACGTATAGCCACGGTTGCGCCGCTCGGCGAATAGCGGTCCGCGCGAGCAGCGGAACGCCTCGATACGCTGAATGATCGGATCGGTCATGCCGGCAGGATAGCCCGACCGGATCGCGGGTGTCGCTGGCGGGGAGACTCTTGCGGCGCGGGCGGTGGTCGATTCCAAGACTGCGATGCAATCGAATCGCCCTGACGCCATCGCGGTGCCCGCCCCGCCCCTGGTCCCATCGGTTCTGGTCGCGTGGCTGTCGGTATTCCGGCCTTGCTTCACCGCTCCGGTGTGGCGGCACGTTCTGGTCCTGGTGGCCGGCGCAGTGCTGGCGCCTGGCAAACGGACCGTCACCCAAGCGTTGCGGGTCATGGGGCTGAGCGATGATCCCGGCTTCGGCCGCTATCATGAAGTCCTGAACCGGGCGCGCTGGGATGCACGCGCGCTGGCCCGGCGGTTGCTGCTCCATGTGTTGGACCGCCTGCTGCCCGCCGGGCCGGTGGTGATCGGCATCGATGACACGATCGAGCGCCGCTGGGGCGCCAGGATCAGCGCGCGCGGCATCTATCGCGATCCTGTCCGCTCCTCGAAGGGACACTTCGTCAAGACCAGCGGCCTGCGCTGGCTGTCGCTGATGGTCATCGTACCGATCCCCTGGGCGGCACGCCGATGGGCGCTGCCGTTCCTGACCATCCTGGCGCCCTCGGCGCGATGGAGCCAAGCCCACGGCAAGCGGCACAAGACCCTGACCGCCTGGGCGCGGCAAGCGATCCTGCAAACCAAGCGCTGGTTGCCGGATCGCACGCTGATCTTCGTCGGCGACAACGGTTTCGCCGCTCTGGATTTGCTCGCCGCCGTGCGCCGGCGCGTCTGCGTGATCACCCGACTGCGGCTGGATGCCAGCCTGTTCAAACCGGCCCGCGCGCGCCGAGCAGGCCAACGCGGCCGAACCCCTCTGAAGGGACGGCCCTTGCCGAAACTCGGCGCCGTCCTGAACAATCCGAAGACGACCTGGACCACGGTGATCGTGTCCCAGTGGTATGGCGATCAACAGCGCACGCTGCCAACCGCGACCGGCACCGCGGTCTGGTATCACAGCGGCATGCCGCCGGTGCCCATCCGTTGGGTGCTGGTCCGCGATCCGCTCGGCGAACACGAGCCGCAGGCGTTCCTCAGCACCGATCTCGATGCCGCGCCCGAGACGATCCTGCAGTGGTTCGTCTCCCGCTGGCGGGTGGAGACCACATTCCAAGAAGTCCGTGCCCATCTTGGTGTCGAGACCCAGCGCCAATGGTCCGACCTGGCCATCCTGCGAACGACGCCGGCATTGCTTGGGCTGTTCTCGCTAATCACGATCTGGGCCACCGAATTGGCCCAGGCCGAGGGTGGCATCCTCCGCTCCCACGCCGCCGCGTGGTATCGAAAGAAGGATCCGACCTTCAGCGACGCAATCGCCGCCGTCCGACGTGTGCTATGGTCACCGCCGGATTTCTCGATGTCCCGGACGATGACCGACACCGTCGTAATGCCGTTACGCTTGCTCAAACGATTCGTGGAGACTCTCTCGCTTGCAGCTTGAGATGCGGAAAGTCGAGCTGAGGCCCGTGAAGATCAGCCAATGCTGCAGCGGCGTGCGGCCTGCAGGCGCAGGCGGTCGCTGCGCCACCGTCCTCATTCCAACGTCACGCGCCAACAGCCGGTGCTCCCTGTTCGTCGGGGCGGCGAATGCTATCATGCCCGTTGACCCACGCTGCCCGCACGGCGCATCGGCTGAAAGGGCATCATGCCCGAGGACAGCCGGGCATTTTGCCCGACCGAGTGGCTGGCCACTGTTCAACGTTTGGGACCCCGGCCATGGTTCGAGCCAGCTCATCGGACAGGCTGGAGCCTTGGCATGTCTTTGTTCCTTCACCTTGTCTTGCGCCTTGGCGGGGTCGTGGTCGTCTGCCTGGCCTGCACGGTCGGATGGGTGCTGGTCGACACCCATCGTGCGATCGAAGCCGAGACGGCTGCGACCGCCGACCGGGTTGCCCGCGATCTGGAAGGCCTGTACTGGCAAGAGCTGCTGTGGCACGATGGCCTGAGCCGGAGTGCGTTGCTGCCTGTGCCGGATTGGCAGACACTCAGGACGGGGCGGCTCATGGCCCCAGGCGTCTGCGTCACCTTCGCCCCGGACGAACAAGAGCCGCGCCGCCTATGCGGCCGGGTCGAGGGCGTCGGTGCCCCGGCACCGGCCTGGTTCGAGGCGGCATACTTCTGGATCTTCGGCCCTGACGCGCCCGCCAAACGGTCGCTGAGCGTTCGGCAGCCCGGTGCGGGCCACGTCATGGCGGCCGTTGATGCCGGGGCTGCGGTGCGCCAGGCATGGCAGCAGGTCAGCGTCGTGGTCAGCGTCGCCGCCCTGATGGCAGCCGGGATCGGCCTTCTGGCCGCGGCGGTGATCGGCCAGGCGCTGAGGCCGGCGCGGATGATCATCGCCGGTTTGCGACGGCTTGAGGACGGCGACTTCCGTCATCGCCTGCAGGATCACCGGATGGCGGAGTTCAGCCATGTTGCCCGGGCCGTCAACGACCTGACGGACCGCCTTCAGCAGACGACCGCCGAACGCGTTGCGCTCACCAAGAGGCTGTTCCAGGTGCAGGAAGAGGAGCGGCTGGCGCTTGCGCGCGACCTCCACGACGAGTTCGGCCAATGCCTGACCGCGGCCGGGGCGCTTGCGACCGCGATCGAGTTCGGAGCGGAGGCGGACCGGCCGGACCTCGCCGGCGACGCACGCTCGATCGCGCGGCTCGTCAAACGGATGATGACGACCGTGCGGGAGGCCTTGGCCCGCCTGCGCTCGCAAGATGTCGAGGAACTGGGCTTGGAGGCAAGCCTCGCCCAACTTGTCGGCGGCTGGAACGCGCAGGCTGCTCCTCGGGCCGTCTTCCACCTGGCGGTCAGCGGCGACCTGGCCGCCGTGCCCGGCCAGACGGCCCTGAGCGTCTACCGCATCGCGCAGGAATGCCTGACCAACGCGGCCCGGCATGGCAAGCCGAGCGATATCTATCTGCGCGTCGAGCGCACGGTGGCAGCGGATGGCGAGGCGGTGACGTTGAAGGTAGAGGACAACGGCGGCGGCGACCCCTCGAAGATCAACGCCGCGTCGGGGCATGGCATCCTCGGCATCCGAGAGCGGATCGCGGCTTTGGGCGGCAGCCTTTCGATCAGCCGGGCTGTCAAAGGCATCAGCGTCGCGGCGGTTATCCCATTGGCCTCGACCAGACCCGACTCCTCGATGGCGACCGGGCTGGCGTGACCGACATCGCCATCCTGCTGGTCGACGACCACCCCGTGGTCCGGGAAGGATATCGCCGCCTGCTCGAAACCCGCGGTGGACACCGGGTCGTGGCCGAGGCCGATACGGCTGCCTCCGCCTACCGGGCGTATCGGGACGCAAAACCCGACGTCGTCGTCATGGACCTGTCCCTGCCCGGCGTGAGCGGGCTGGATGCCGTGCGCCACATCCGGCAGTGGGACCGGCAGGCGCGCATCCTCGTCTTCACCATGCACAGCGGCGCCGCCTTCGCGCTCAAGGCATTCGAGGCCGGTGCCTCGGGCTATGTCACGAAGAGCAGCGACGCCGGCGAACTTGTGCGCGCGATCGGGACCGTTGCAAAGGGTGGCCGAGCGCTCAGCAGCGACATCGCCCATGAAGTCGCCACCCAGCACCTCGTCGGCCAGCGGTCGCCTGTCGCTGATCTCAGCCCGCGTGAAACTGAAATCCTCCGGCTCATCGCGTCTGGCCTGACAACCAACGAGGTCGCAGCACTGCTGAACTTGAGCCCCAAGACGGTCCAGAACACCCATTACCAGATCAAGTCGAAGATCGGCGCGCGGACCGACGCGCACCTGGTCTGGCTGGCAATGGGGGCCGGGCTCGTCAGCGCTGAACCCGCGGCATCCTGATTGACAGGTGGAGCTTTCGATCGGTGCCATCGTCCACCTCTTGGCTTTCGCGTGATGCCCCGCCGTAGCTGTCCGTCTAACGATCCGTGACCGGCCATCCCCAATTTGTCCGCCAACCCTGGCGTCGGCACGGGAAAACGGACAAGATGATTGCCGGACGGGAAGAAGGACAGGAGTGGCTCTGGCTTGGGTCCGAGCCTACGTCAACCTGCTCGCCCCATTATGTTTGGGTCCGTAAGGTGGGATGCTTGTTGATCACCCGCAGATGCGTTTCCGGCACCTGGTCATGGCAGGCGTTAGGGAACTTCGGGTCACGGTCAACAAGGCCGACTTGGCTGGGGCGGCAAGACGTGCTGGACCCTGATCCCAGTGCGGCGGCGCAAGGTCAGGCAGCTTTGGGCCGGCGAGCGCCGGCCCCACTCTCGCTCAACCCTGAACGGCTGCCTTTTGCGCACTTTCCGCCAGGCTGCTGGAGTACTCGTCGGCTTTGTAGATGTCCGAAACGATCGACTTCAGCTTGTTTGCTTCCTCCTTCATCCCCAGCGCCTCGGCGTAGGCCGCAGCCGTTCCGAAACCAGCAAGGCCATAGTGCGACATGCGCTGGTATTGGGCGATCATCTCCAAATCGCGCAGCTGCGGCGGCAAGTCGGACTGCAAGGCGTGCTGCGTGGCTTCTTGAACCAGCCCTTGCATGCCCGGGCAGGGACTGTCGCTGTCCGCATCCATCATCGCACGCAACGCCTGCGTGTGCTGGGCGATCCCGGTGACGGATTGCCCGAACAGCTGCTTCAGCTTCGGGTCCGTCGCCTTCTCGCTGAACGCCTGCACGATCTCCTGCATCTGATCGTTAGCTGAGCAGAGGTCCCGCATGTCCGCGGTGTAGAGTTCTTTGAGGTTGCTCGGTGCTGCTGCCATTCCATCCTCCCCAGGCCGTGGTCGCTCGCCTTGAATTGCGCGCGGGCGATAAACGTTCAGGCATGGACTCGGTTTTGGGCGCTGTCTGTTTGGTGATCGATCGGCCTCATGTGCCGCTTCGAGCAAACCGCGTGGCCATCCCTAGAAGCCGGGAGAGCTGCGCCGGCGTCCCTTGCCGAGACGCAGCGGCACCACCGAGCATGGCGCTGCGGGCAGCGGCCGCCAGCCGGCGATGGTGCGGGCGCAGGCCCGCGCCTGCGCGTGGTCGGTGATGCCCGGGAACCGCTGACGCAGTTCGATGATGGCCGAGAGCTCGCCCTCCTCGTGGAAGGCGGCACGGATCGTGGCGGCATCGGCTTCGGTCACCATGAACATGGCCAGAACATGGACCACGCGTCCCGTGGCCGGCAAGCAGGGCATGGATGAAGCCTGCGCCATCGTGCCCCCTGGTCCGCTCGTCGAATGCAAAACTCAAAAAATATCTGCATCAAAATCGGCGTGTAAACGGTCACGCTAAATGGCGGCATTTTGGTCACGATAATTGTCAGTTGCCGGGTCCTATGACGAGGCAGTCGCGCGCGGCTTGGACGATGTTGGCCGACACCGCATCGACGCAGTTGAGGGTCATGATGCGCCTCATCTGCGCGAACAGGCGCTCCATGAGCCGGAAATTGCCGCGCGTGATCCGGATCACCGCCGCCTGCGCCTCGATCGCGTCGAGCTGGGTCGGATCGAAGACAATGCCGAAGTCGCCGGCATGGGTTGCGAGCAGGAGGCGCATCTCGGCTTCGGCGAGCGGCTTGAACTCGTGCACGAAGCCGATGCGCGAATAGAACTGGGCGTAGCGGGCAAGCCGCTTCTCCAGGCCCGGCATGCCCATGAGGATGAGCCCGAAGCCGTGCCGGTCGGACAGGTCGCGTAGATGTTCGAGCGATTTGATGGACAGACGATCGGCTTCGTCGACGATGACGAGGGGACAGGCGAGGCGGGCGGCATCGAAGGTTACGCCGTCCAGCGAGCCGGCAGCGACCGTCAGCCGGGCATAGCCCATCTTCGTCAGGCTGCCGCCCAGGCCGTAGTCGAGTGTCTTGGGCGTGTTGCTGACCGCGACCGTATAGAAGATCGCTCTGCATCGTGCGATCTTTTCGCCGAAGGAAGCGGATATCGCGCTGCACGCGGCATATTCCCGCAGGTCGGGGAAGTTGGCGAACTCACGCGCTGATCGTGTTTTTCCGACACCGGGCCGGCCATGACACACGCCGATGTAGCGATACTGGGAACAGGCTTCGGCGAACTCGATGAACCGGGCATGTTCGCGCGTCTCCAGGAACGGCTGCTCGACCGGAAGCTCAATCGTCAGCTGCGTAGAGCCGGAGACCCCGGTAGGCGGTGGGCCGGGAAGCCGTATCCTCTTGGTCGCCATCGGAAGCCTCCGTGGTGGCAAGCGCCTTCTTGTCGCGTTCCTTGACGCTTCGCCGCGCCCGCTGGATCGCACGCAGCGACGGGTTGCCCGCATGTTCGTGGCTGAGCGCACGGCAGATGAACCTGCCTTCGTGGTAGACGTGGATCTCGGTCAGATCGCGAGGGTCGTAGAGCGCCTCGACCTGTTCGCCGACGAAGGCCGCCAGCGTGGGCTCGACGTAGCGCCGGCCCATCAGGCGAATGCCGTCGCGGAGGACTTTGCGGGGTTTGGGCACATGAACGAGCAGCATGTCGAGCTGTTCGAGGCTGTCAGGCATGGCAGGCAGGAACCCGCCCTTCTGCCATCGCGTGATCGGCGGCTCCCCGGTGCTGCCATGCAGGCGGCGGTGGTAGACGCCGCACACGAACACCTCGAACCGCGCTTGCAGCTCGTCGAGAGTGAGTGCCGGCGCCGACAGCGGCTTGCCCGCAATCAGGTGGCCGGGCAGGTCCGGCAGGAACATATCATTGATGGTGCGGAACAGCCGCTCGATCTTGCCGCGCCCGCGGGGGCGGCCCGGCAGGGAATGGATGAGGCGAATTTTAAGGGCGATGCACGCCTGCTCGATATGCTCGGAGATGAAATCCGAGCCGTTATCGACGTAGAGCTGCTCGGGGATGCCGCTGATGATCCACTCGGGATTGGGCTTTCGCCAAATCGCCTGCCGCAGGGCGAGTGCGGTATTCAGGGCGCTGGGCGCGTCGAGGCCGATGAAGCAACCGGCGATGGCCCGGCTGTGATCGTCGAGAACGACACTCAGCCAGGGGCGCGCCGGGTTCCCGGCGCCATCGAGAACGAGGATGTCGAGAACGGTATGGTCCGCCTGCCACATCTCGTTCGAGGCCGCAGCCTCCCGCCGATAGACCAGCTCGTGTTCGTCGCGGTACGCGGCCGGATCGGAAGCTGCCGCGATCTGGCTGACAGGTATAGCCCTTACGACACGCGCGACGGCCGAGTAGCTTGGTGCTGGGTATCCTTTCGCGACGGCGAGTTCCTGCACCTTCCGGTGGATGGCGGCGACCGGGGGCCGTGGGCGCTTGATGGCGAGATCGCGGGTAAGCCCGACCAGATGGTCCGGGAGGTGTAGCCTGCCCCGGTCGTTGCGTGGAAGGCGGGCGAGACCGGCAAGACCTTTGGCCCGGAAACGTCCGAGCCAACGCTGCAATGTTCGTTCGCTCGCCGGGCCGGCGCGGGCGAGGTCCGCGAGGGAGATGCCGTCGACCAGATGCGGCTCAAGAATGCGATAGCGCTCGATCGGCAAGGGCGCGACGAGCGCCGGATGCGTCACCGCCGGACGCCCACAACAATGGTAAAGGAAACGGAGGCTTGTCTGCCCATCGACGTGTCCAATCCGTCCACGTTGCCAAACCGGCCAGTTCGACGTAAATCTACTCGGTAAAGAAAACTAGGGCAACAAAATCCCGTTCATGACGACTTTCCTCCCATACGGGACCGCCAAGCTCGAGTTAGGCGGCCAGCCATGAGACTTGGCTATGCGCGGGTTTCGACCGTCGAGCAAAACCTCGACCTGCAAAAGGATGCGCTTCTCGCTGCCGGCTGCGAGAGGGTCATCACGGACAAAGCATCCGGATCGGTCGCCGCCCGCCCCGGGCTGGAAAAGGTGAAGGAGCAGTTGCGCGCCGGTGACACGCTGGTGGTGTGGCGGCTCGATCGTCTCGGCCGATCGCTGCGCGACCTGATCGGCTGGATGACGTATCTTGAAGACCAAAAGGTCGGTCTCCTCAGCCTTCACGAGGCGATCGACACGGCGACCACCTCGGGCAAGCTCACCTTCCACCTGTTCGGGGCGCTGGCGGAGTTCGAACGCAACCTGATCCGTGAACGCACCCAGGCAGGATTGGCCGCAGCACGATCGCGCGGGAAGAAGGGCGGCAGGCCGACCGCGCTCAACAAAGACAAGCGCGACCTGGCGGTCAGGCTCTACCACGAGAACACGATGCCGATCGCCAAGATCTGCTCGATGCTCGGCATCTCAAAGCCGACGCTGTATGCCTATGTCCGATCGGCCGAGACCAAATCCGCGGCGTAACGGCAGGAAGCGACGCGTTGCGGTCTTGCAAGGTCCATGCGGGATATCCGAAAGCGGACGATCCTACCATTGCCGCTCCCCGACGATTGCCGCCTCGGGTCGAGGAACGGTCCTGCCTGCAATGTCAATCCTGGGCTGTGGGGCGCACAACGAGGCTGCTGATCTCGACGTTGTCTGGCTGCTCGATCGCGAAAGCCACCGCGCGCGCGATCGCATCGGGCGCGATGGCGAACTCCCGCTTGCTCTTCTCGATCCTTGCCCTCACGCCTGGGTCGGTGATGGAGTCTGCGAAATTGGTGTCCACGAAGCCGGGAGACACTTCCGTCACCCGCAGGTGCGGTCCCGCTTCTTGGCGAAGTGCCTCGGTGGCGGTCCGCATGGCATTCTTGGTGGCGGCATAGACGCCCATGGTCGGCACGATCTTGAGGCCGGCCGTCGAGAGGACGTTGATGACGTGCCCGCCCTGCTGCCGACCGAATACGGGCAGCGCGGCGGCGATGCCGTAGAGCACGCCCTTGATGTTGACGTCGATCATCGCGTCCCAGTCGTCAACGCGCAGCGCGTCGAAGCGCGAGATCGGACCGATGCCGGCGTTGCTGACGAGGACGTCGAGTCGCCCGAACCGATTGCAGGCGAGGTCCACCAACGCCTGAAGGTCCGCCCGCTTGGTGACGTCCGTGGGTTTGTAGGCGGCTTGTCCGCCAGAGGCTTCGATCTCGCTCGCGACCGCTGCGATCTCCGCCTCGCGCCTGGCGCCCAGCACGACTTTCGCCCCGCGCGAGGCCAGAAGAAGGGCCGTGGCCCGGCCGATGCCCCGTCCGGCTCCGGTGATCGCAACGACTTTGTTCTCGATGCTCATGACGAGGGTCCTTCTTGTCGAACGAGAAGGAAGGTATGCATCGCTCGTTGGACGATCTATGCTTGATCGGCCATGAGTTCATCGCGATCCGCCAAACCAACCCGCGACCCGCTCTCCAATGTTCTCTCGGCCCTCGGCGCACGCAGCGTCCGGGGCACGCGCTTGGAAGCGTCGGGCGATTGGGCGCTGTCCTTCCAAGGCCGAGGGCGGCTGAAGTTCGTCGCCATCGTCCGCGGACGATGCTGGCTGCTGTTGCCGGACACCGCGCCGGAGGCGTTGGAGGGAGGTGACGTCTTCCTGCTCAGCAACACGCCGTACACGGTGGCGAGCGATCCCGCGATGGAGCCGGTCGATGGCATGCCGCTCTATGAGCCGCCGGGCCAGGACATCGTGCGGTTGGGCGACGGCGGAGAAACCGTCATGGTGGGCGGGGGCAGCGCTTTCGCCGATGGCGAGGCCGCGTTCGTTCTCGAAGCCCTGCCCGCATTCCTTCGGATCGACCGGGCCTCGCCCGGCGCCGGAGCCGTCGCGCGGACGTTGGCGCTCCTGGAGGCAGAGGTTGGCGATGAGCGTCTGGGGGCTTCGCTCGTCACCGAGCGACTGGCGGAGATCCTACTCGTCGAGGCAATCCGTGCGTATGTCGGCACAGGCGCCGCGGATCGCGTCGGCTGGATCGCTGCCCTATCCGACCGGCGTATTGGCGCCGCGCTCCGGCTCATGCATGGCGAGGTCGCTCGGCCTTGGACGGCGTCTACGCTCGCAGCCGAGGTTGGCATGTCGCGCTCGGCTTTCACGCAACGCTTCTCAACGCGCGTCGGCCGGCCGCCGCTCGACTATCTCATTCATTGGCGCATGGTGCTGGCGCGAGGAAAGCTGAGCGAAAGCTGCGCTTCTGTCGCGAGCGTCGCCACTGAGGTCGGCTACAATTCGCAAAGCGCTTTCGCCCATGCCTTCAAACGCACGTTCGGTTACACGCCGCGAGCGGCCGGCTGAGCGCGACCTGGACGCCTGTGACGGATTGCAAGGTCACCGACTTCGCTTGCGAACATCTCCGCTATGGCGATAGCAGGCACCGTAAACGGACCTTCCCCTTTCCACAACATTTGCCGCTGGCGGACGATCATCGGCCACGACGCGCGCGCCATCTATCGCGACTACAATCCCGCCATTTAGCGTGACCGTTTACACCCAGCCCTGCTGGAGGGTCACGACTGTCGTGGAAATCCTAAGTTTCACGACACCCGCGCAGCCACAGGTGCTACTCAGGCTGCGAGCTTACTTTGCGGTTCGCAGCACGAATGTTGGGTCGGCCCCATCACCCACCGCCATCGCAATCTTCCTGCGCTGTATTCTGTTGAGACCTGCTGCACCACGATAGCCCGAGCAGGTCCGCCATGGTCCGTCCCGATCTCCATCTGCCGCCCAGCTTCCTGGCTTGGCTCGCACCCTTGCTGGCCGCCTTCTCCCGCCGGACCCGGCCCACAGCGGCAGCCCTGGCCATAGGCGCACTGCTGGCGGTCGGGCCGCGCACGGTCACCAACTGCCTGCGCGTGTTGGGCTTGGCCGAGCACCCGAGCTTCACCGCTTTCCACCGCGTGCTCAACCGCAATGCCTGGTCTGGGTCGGCCCTCGCCCGCACCCTGCTGCATATGATCGTTGCGGCCTTTGTCCCGTCGGGTCCGATCGTTGTCGGCCTTGACCACACGCTCGAACGCCGGCGCGGTCCGCGCATTGGACCAGCAGGCCGCTTCTACGATGCGCTGCGCACCAGAGAGGAGAAGGACCCGACCAGCCGCGGCCTGCGCTGGCTCAGTGCCATGGTGCTGGTCGACGTGCCGTTCGCCGGCCGCATCTGGGCGCTGCCGGTGCTGACCGCACTCACACCTGGCAAGGCCTGGTCCGAGCGCAACAACCGGCGCCATCGCACCGTCACCGAGTGGGCGCGACTTTTGCTGCTGACCCTGCGGCGCTGGCTGCCGAAGCGCGCGATCGTCGCCGTCATGGACGGCGAGTTCGCCGCCCTCGAACTGCTGCACGCGCTGCGCCCGTCCATGGTGGTCATCACGCGGCTGCGCAAGGACGCGCGCCTGTTCGACCCACCTTCGAACGAGGACAAGCCTGGCCGTCCCGCTCGCAAGGGCGCGCGCCAGCCCCTGCTCTCCACGCGCATCGCCGACCCGGCCACACGCTGGCTGCGGGTCGTGCAATCCAGCCGGACCTCCTGGCGCAGCGCGGGCTGGATCGAATACACGCACGGCACGGCGCTGTGGCATCACGGGGGCAAGCCGATCGTGCCGATCCTGTGGGTGCTGGTCCGCTATCCCGACAGGCGGCGCGGGCCGGAAGCCTTCCTGTGCACGGACACGGGCGCCGACCCGCGCGACGTGCTGGACTGCTTCAACCGCCGCTGGGCCGTCGAGACCACCTACGAAGAAGCTCGCGCGCATCTCGGGATGGAAACGCAGCGCCAGTGGTCCGATCCCGCAATCTTCCGGACGACGCCGGTGCTGCTCGGGCTTTACAGCGTCGTCACCCTCTACGTGCACCAGAATGCCGAGCGCCTGGCGCTCTCGCCACGCCGGGCCGCATGGTATCCGAAGCCAGCTCCGACCTTTGCCGACGCGATCGCGCGATTGCGCCAGCACCTCTGGTTCGAGCGTATCGTCACATCGGCCGGAAGTGCCGACATGATGGAACCGATCAGCCCCGCCCTCCAGCGCATCATCGAGGCCGCCTGCTACGCGCCGTGACGGACGGCCGCGACCAGCTCAGACCGGTGGGAATGGGCAAAGTCGAGGACGTTCCGTTACAGCGATTCTAACTGGCTGTTTGGCTGCATCAGCCTCACCGTGCGAGTTGGGCCTCGACGTGGGGCGGCGGTTTTGAGTCGATCAGGGTCTGCATGAGCGTCTTCCAGTCTGGGAAGACGAGATAGGCCGTGATGGTTCTGATGTGCTCGAAGAAGCGCGTCCGGGCTCGCTTGGCGGTTCTGGCGTTGATCCAGAGCTGTTCAAGGCAATCGCAGACCGTATGGAGCGCGAAGGCCAGCAGGTTCATGGCGGCGAACATCATGGCGAGGTTCTGCTTGCCGTGGCCGAAGTTGTGCTCGAGGTGGTAGCCGTTGGACTTGAGGACGTTGAAGCTTTCGTTCTCGATCTTCCATCTGGCCCTTGCGCAGGCGACGATCTCGGCGACGGTGTCGCGCGTGACGGGCAGCGAGGTCACGAAGGCATTGTCGTAGGTGACGTGGCCTTTGGCGTCGGTGATGGTGACGCCGACCCAATTGACGAGCATCGCGTCTTGGCCGTCGCGCAACGGCGCGTCCTCGAACCAGCGATAGCGATGGGTCAGGCGCTTGCCGGTGGTCTTCTGCGTGACCGTGTGCTCATCGAGCTGGGCGCCCTGCATGAAGTCATACAGGGCCTTGTGCGACGCGGGCTTGGCCGTGAGGAGGAAGTCCCCGCCCGCCCCGGCGATCGCCTCGGCCATCGGCTGGCAGGCGAACAGGTCATCGCCGAGGTAGACCGGCCGCAGAGCCTTCACGCGATCCCCGTGGGCGGCCAGCCAACGCTTGGCGGCGTTGCGCTCGCAGTCCTGCTTTTCCGTGCCGTCCTGGGGGGCAATGAACTCCGGCAGCAGCGGCAGCGCCATCGCGTGGCCAGGAGCGACGAGCGTTGCGGCCAACATGGCATGGTAGCTCTCGACCTTGCCGTTGGCACGCCGGCGCGTCAGGCACTGCGGACAGCCGAGCTTTTGCGAGCAGAAATACTCTGTGCCGTCGAGCGCGATCAGAACGCGGCCACCGAGCCGCTGGAAGGGCGCGAGGCCTCCATGCTGACGCAGAACGCCCAGGGCCTGATCAAAGGCGGGCTGCAGGTGCGAGGGAGGCACCGGGTCGAGCATGGACCGGATATGGTTGTCGGTCGGGATGGCCGTCATGCCGAACAGGCTCTGACAGTTCGACGTTTTGCGGCCGGCCTCAAGCTCGCGCTGGTAGGCAAGGAACGACTCACTTTGCATGAAGAACAGCGAAAAGGCCGACAACCCGATGTCCGCCATGCTGTATTTCACGTCGCCACGCCGCTTGTCGGGAAAAGCCTCACATGCCGATCGCACGCCGTCCAAAAGAGCTTCCAGCACTTCCATGCCGGCTTGGATCACACATCAGACCAGAGCGAAACCCATCCCCCTCAATGGCCATTTAGAATTGCTGGTTCCGTTACCTCTGGCCAAGGAGCACGTCCACCAGGCTTGTTTCCGCACCCGCGAGGAGGCGAAGGCGGCAGTGTTCGATTACGTCGAAGTTTTCTACAATCGACAGCGCCTTCACTCGGGCGTGGGATACCGCACCCCGGCCGAAGCACACGTGAACATGATGAGCGAGGTTGCCATGGCGATCGCCGCATGATGCTCTGATCCTACCCCTCCACGCTCAGGGGGGAGGTCCAAGCGGCACATGAGCCTTGATGCAACATCTGGGTAGTTGAGTTAGCTCGACTTTCCGCATCTCAAGCTGCAAGCGAGAGAGTCTCCACGAATCGTTTGAGCAAGCGTAACGGCATTACGACGGTGTCGGTCATCGTCCGGGACATCGAGAAATCCGGCGGTGACCATA
>JAABUV010001394.1_pt1 | contig 35068 bp, 50 predicted proteins | sample 5559971 | NCBI WGS metagenome assembly JAABUV01 (sample SAMN10711881, study PRJNA513362) | rock metagenome | isolation source: Antarctica rocks | place: Antarctica: Victoria Land, Knobhead nord | collected 2015-12-19
CGCCGGCCCGGCAGCGCCGCCCTGTGGCGCACCCAGCTCCGCGCTGGCGTGCGTGCAAGCGCGGCGCGCCTGGTGCCCAGGGCGGCAGCCCTGCAGCCTGTGCAGGGCTGAGGGCCAGCCCGGTGACTGCGGTCGAGCGCTGCAGCCGGCAGTGGCTGCTGGGGCAGGCCAGTGCAGCCGCATAGCAATCAGTCCTGTCCCTTTGCTTGACGCGCACGTCGCACGCAGCGACCAGCACCGGCTGCTTGCCAGGGTCAACAACCTGTCGCCAAGCAAAGTCAGCTAGCCAGGCAGCAAGCACCTACAGGATGACGTGCAGCAGTTCTCAAAGCGGCTGCTCACCTCGCCATGTCCTCGGAAACATCGCCAATGCTGGCTTATGCCTTGTTGACCGATGGAAGGCAAGACACCTATTTGATGCGGAGCGCTCGAGCTGCACTGCGCAAGTTTTCCAACGTTGATAAAGTTCATAATCACACAGTTCCGGAAGTTGAAGAGCAGTGATTGGCTTCACAGGCAGGCTGCCTGGCCAGGCCATCCTGTCCAGCATGCGTGCACGCATATGCGGGCCGTAGACAAGCGCATGCACTGGCCTCCATAACGCTCACACTCACTCGTGCATAATATGCAATGAGTGCGCTGCAAACTCACTGCATATGCAACGAGCGTGCTGCACAGAGCTGTGTGCAGTGGTTGGAACTTGCAGCACACTCGCGGCGCCGCGCTGCGCCCAACAAACTTTCTGAGCAGGAGCCCCCTCATGTTGCCTGCTTTGCTTTCACCTGCGCAGGTGGACTTACATGTTGCCCACAGTGGATTGGTAGAAGCATCATGCCCGTTTCAGGTAGCTTTCACAACATAGCCTATACACTGAAGAAGACACACTCATTCTGCTGCTCCAAGTGGGCAGCCTGATACTGTGCACATGCTGAGCAGGGTAGCCACAACACACCTGTGCGAAGATGCAAAGAGACGCATCACACTACCCAGGGCGCTGCCGTTTGCGCGCACTTGAGAGCTCTCAAGTGCGCACTAGGGTAACAGACGCCTAGAAAGAAACAGGGCGGACCTTGCCGGGCCCTGAAAGCACGCCACGCGCCTGCTCCCAGAGTGGTGGGCCACCGCGCAAGTGCGACACATACACAGAGACAGCGCAACCATACCTTGTCACGAAATAAACCAAAGAGCACACCGAGGAAACGCCTCTTTGCCGCTGAGTGAGTGGTGCCGCTCCAAAGCACAGCCAGCGGCGGGCATGCTGCTGGCGCTGCGCGCAGCGGCGGCCTGCTGGACGCGCCGGCCAGGCCGCGCCCCGCCGAAAGTCACCTCCCCTGCTCGCCGGCCTCGCTTGCCACGTCGCCCAAGTGGCGCCCCTCCCGGCGCAACTCCCGGCCGTCCTCCCTGCGCGCGGTGCTGTTGGCCGCCAGGCGCGTCGCTGCGCCGCCGCTGGCCTCCAGCTCCAACGCTGACACCCTGCCCTCGCCGACCCCGCCGATCGCTGCCCCCGCTCCTCGAATGAGCGCCCCCGCATCCGGCAGCGCCGCCTCGCCTGCCGCGAGCGCCGCCGGCTCGCGCGCAAACAGCAGCTCTGCGCAGGGCCGCGCGTCGCTGCAGCGCAGGCCGACGGCCGCCCACAGCTTGTCGCAGCCGCCGCCGTCGTCGGCGGCGCCCGGGCAGGGCCCGTACTGCGCGGCGACCACCTGCCGCGGGCGCACGCGCGTGCAGCCGTCAGCCCGACGGCCTCGCGTCGGGGGGCAGGGCGCACGGCTCCCCTGGCCCGCGGCCGCGGCGCCCAGGCGCTCCCGCCGTCGCCCGACGTCACGCGGTGCGAAAACAAGGCCAGGTCATCAGGGTCAGAGCGTGCGCGCGCGCGCCCGCGCTGCCCTGCCCAGCCTGGCGCCGCCTGAGGGAAGAGGGCGCGGCCGGGGCCGGGCGCGCGCCTGCAGGCCCTCGCGGCGCAGCAGGTGGGCGAGGCGGCCCCATGCCAGCACCTGCGGCCGCCCGCGCGCCCAGCGGCGGCCCAGGTGCAGCCGCACGGCCAGCTGGTCCGCGCGGCGCAGCCAGGCGCCGCCGGCCGCGTGGCCCTCCACGGCCGCGCCCAGGCCCAGCTCGCAGCCGCGGCAGTCCAGCCGCAGCGCCGCCAGCCGCGCCGCGCCCAGCGCGTCCGCCAGCGCCGGCACGCGCACCTGCGGCCACCGGCGCGCGCTCCGATGTCAGGCCGAGCCGGGGGCTGCCGGGCGCGCCGCCGACTGCAGCGTCTGCCAGCGCGGGCGCGCGCCCCCGCGACCGCCAACCTGCAGCACACGCCCTCGCCTAGCGCAGCCCATCACCACCGTAATCGGCCTGTACGCGGTTCGACAGGCTGGGCGCGCCGGCGCAGGGCGCTGCCCAATGCGCAGGGCTCCGCTGGCGCAGAAGCAGGGCTGCCCAAGCAGCCACAGGGCAACCCCCCGCGGGGAGGTGCCGTCTGACCGGGCTGTGCCCGCACCAGGCCCCGCCCGTCGTGGAAGCCCGCCGCGGCCTGCACGAAGGGCAGCTGCAGGAAGTCCAGGCGCGCCGGCGGCGCGACCGCCGGCCGCCGCCGCACCAGCGGGTCCACAACCCAAGCGCGGCAGCCATGCCGGCGCGCCAGGTCGGCCTCCGCGCCAAAGCTGCGCCCGACGCCCAGCGACAGCGCCGCGCAGGGCGACCCGTCCGCGACGCCCGCCGCTGCCGGGTACGCCGCCAGGTTGCACCTGCGCGCGCGCGCGCGTCACCGCCGGCGACGACACGCGCTCGGCCCGCCGCGCCGCCTCTGGCCCGCCGCGAGCGCAGCCCTGGCGTGGGTCGTGGCTGCGGCGGCTTTGCGGCAGACGCCCCCGGGCCATCATAGCCGGCAGGCACGGCCGGAGGTGTGCGAGCGTGCGGGTGCATAGGGCTGGTGGCCGGCACAGGAAAGTCGAAACACACACACTGTGTCTCCTGTATGATGCTCCCCAGAGGCGATGCAACGCGCGCGCGCCGTGCAGGACACTGGCACGAGACAAGAAGGGCGTGTGCTCGCCACTGCCTACTCTCAACAAACCGCGTGGCGGGGACACGGCCGTGCTGAGCTGAGGGCCGCTGCGCGCGCTGTCGGTGGTTGCAGGAGGCGCAGGCACTAGGCGGCGCGGGCCGGCACTGCTGGGCAGGCGGGGTGGGCGCGCACAGCTGCAGGCGCGACTTGCCGTGCCCGTAGGAGGTCAGGTTGCACCAGGGCTGGCCCGCGCGCGGCGCCCCGCTGGCCCCGGCCGCCTCGACGGCCGCCACGAATGGCGCCATGTCCCGCCCCAACAGCCGCAGGGCCTTCATCGCCTTCATATCGCTCAGCCCGACGACCTGCGCCCGCCCCTCCATGTCCCACTGCGCGCAGGCTGGCAGCGCGCACAGCAGCGCGCACAGCAGCGCGCGCAGCAGCGCCCCGGCCGCCGCACGCGCGCCCCGGTTGCGCAGCGCAACCATGCGCAGCGGGCCCCGCCGATGCCGCGCGACCGCCTCACACAGCCGGCGTGCCTCGCTGCGACTGCCGCGCGCCGCGTCTGGGCGGATATGCCTGGCCCCTCAGGCTTCCTCTGATGTCGCGCTACCATGCACGACAGGCCAGGGCCAGGGCCGGCTCTACTGTCCGGCCTTGCCGCCGCAGCGGCTCGGCCCCCCACAGATGCCCCCCGGGGATGAGGCGCGACAGCGCGTGTGCTCAGCCTCCTGCGCCGCGCTGCCCGCTAGCCTCCTATCCGCACGCGCAGCGCGTGCTGCCCTCCTGTTCGCGTGGGGCAGGGAAGCGCTCATCACTCACGGACGTCGCTCAGGCCGAAAGACTCGATTACGTGCGAGGAGTGTGTAGTACAGGGGCTTGGGAACCCTCTCGTGCTTCCGGCGCCACAGCCTCTGACTTTATGAGATAAGTCTGGCTTTCCTGCTGATCAACTCTGTGCCCGCGACAGTGCCTGGGCGGCCGCACAGGGAGCCGCGTGCCCCCGCAGCTGAGTCTGGCTGGCAGAGGCTGCAGCAGAGCCTTCTGGCTCGGGACGCTGTGAGGGAGGCGCAAGGGTGTCTCACACTTGACAGCCTCCTGCGCGGAAAGCCATGGCAAAGGCGTGGGGCGGCACCTTCAGCGAGAGCAACGCGCTCTCCTTCTCAGAGCACGTCCCGGGGGACGCTGTGCCCACTGCGCACCACGTGGACAAGCGCAGACTGAAGCGGAAGGGCCTGGAGGTCGTGTTCGACCCGGCTGCGCACAAGTGCGCCGCGGGCCTGCGCCGTCGAGCCTCCAGGAGTGCATGATATTGCCTGTCTGAGCGCTGCCGCCTTCGGCCTGCAGGGAGTTTGTGACAGGCTTCCACAAGCGCAAGCTGCAGCGGCGCAAGGAGGCGCAAGAGTGCGCGGCCGCCCCCGCGCCGCTGTGTGTTGTCCCGCCGGCCTGGGTGCCTTCACAGGACTCAACAGGACGGGCCGCATGCAGGAAGCTGGAGGAGAAGGCGCGGAAGCTCCGGCTGGAGGAGCGCGCCAAGGCGCGCGCACGCCGGGCGCCTGCACGCGCCGCTCATGGCTTGCTTGCCACTGAACACACACCCACTTAAGTGCTTGAATTTGGCAACAAAAAGGGAGAGTGTAATTTCAGCAGAGTGCAGTGCTTGGGGGCTTCTGCCTGCAAGTGGGTGCCCCCCCCGAGCACCCTGTTCTGCCTCTGCTGCGTGGAGCAAAAGCGGCAGCAGGTCCGGGCGCAACCGCTTCGCCAGCACACCGCAATGTCTGGCGGCAGTCCTGAGTCACAAGTGCACGCCAAGCAGCGGGGCGCTGCTGCCGGGCGGCGCAGAAGCGGGAGGAGCAGCGCACGCGGCTGCAGCTGGACCGCTACGAGACGCCGCCGCCGTCGGGCGACGAGGCGCCGCCCGGCACGGCGGCCGCGCCGCCGCGCGTGCTCGAGTATGCGGCCAGCGGCCTGCAGACCACGGTCACCGTTGCGCCCATCTCCATGTACAGGCGCGCCCGCAGGGGGCGCAGCCGTGGGGATCGTCCCGTGCATGCCGCATGCCGGCCCGCCCGTGTTCGTGCAGAGGCCGCTTGGGGACCTGTGGGGACCGGGTGCCTGCTACGCATGGCAGGATGCTGCTGCTGCAGCCGCTGGGCGCCGTCTGGCGTCATGCCTGCCGCCGCGGACGCACCCAGGCTTGCATCGTCCAGCTCGGCGCTGGCCGGCGTGACCGCACTTGCTGCCGCCGCCTCATACGCCCTCCCCGCGCCGCAGCGATGAGGAGCCCTGCAGCAGCGGCGGCGAGGTCGAGGGCGAGGACGCAAGCGGCGCCGTAGGCCGGCGCGCGCGCGGTGTCGCCCCAGGCGTGCGGGGACGCGCGGGCGGCCGCACCGGCACCGCCGCGTCGGGCCGGCCTGCTGGCAGCGGCCAAGTTGGGCTGAGCGCGGGGCGGGGCGCCCTGGCGGGGCGCGGCCGCGGGCGCGGCGGGCGCTGCGCGCGAGGGGGCCGTCTCGCGGGCCGGGGCGCAGGCAGCCGGCCTGCGGACGCTGCGTCCGGTGCCGCGCACGCGCGCAAGCAGCCGGCGGGCACTTTCTCGCGGCTGGCGCAGCCGCGCGGCGCGGGCGCGGCGGGGGAGGCGCCGCGCGGCGCAGGCGCTGCCAAGCGGAAGGGTGCGCACAGGCGCCGTGCCTGCCGCTGTGGCGTGGGTGCCTTCCGTGAAGGCATGCAAGCGGGTTGCCTTCAGCTCACTGAGCGGCTGCGAAGCCCGGGCGGAGGCGGGCGTGGCAGGGCGTGCACTTGCTGATTGTGATCTGTGTTGCATGCATTGCCTATTGTGCAGGGGGGCCGTGCACGGCACATACTGCCGCGCGGCTGCTGCATGGTGACATCAAGCCCTTGAGCTTGCAGTGTGTGGGTCACCCCAACAGATGTTCTCGTCAAGAATCTCATGGGGTCCAACGCTTCGCAGGTGCGAAGGCAAAGAAGAAGCGGAGGTAGGGCGGCAGGGCGCTTGCAGCGCCCACATCGCCCATGCAATCATCTGTTTGTGGCAACATCAGGCTGGTGTTTCACATGGCTGCTTTAGCAGCAATGCGCAGGTGCACCCGCGTACACACGCGAGCTGTGGCGTTGCAGCTCCTGTTACATCGCCATGCCGCGCCGCAAATATCAAACCTATAGTAAACCCACAGTAAGACATGTGCAGACTTGCAGTATACATGCTCACCGTGCGACGGCGTGGGCTGGTGCGGCGTGCTGTTCCAAAGCGTCCCGTGCCAGGCGCACGATGTCTGAGGCACAGCCCCAGTGCAGCGTGACGCCCGCGCCCCCATGGCCTGCGGCCCCACAACACTCCAGCCAGGCGTCAGCCGATGTCACAATATCAGGATCAGTCGTTCCTCCTTCTGGCACGTCTGGTCACATCTGAGCTCGCATCAGAGCCCGACAGGCAAGGGCCAGGGCGCGCACCGTAGCAGTGGACCACGCTGAGGGCGCCCTCGGGGCGGCCATCGCCCGGGGGCAGCGCCACCCGCTCGGCCTCCAGGCGCACGGAGGGGCGCCCGGGCCGCAGGCCCACCCACTCCCGCTCCACCTGGCGCCCGCCAGTACAAGTGTCTGTGCAGCATTCCGCCGCGTGTTGCCTGGCCCCGAGGCGAGCGCGTGCCGAGCGCAGAAAGCATGGTGATCTGCTGCGCGCAAGGCCTGACAATTTCGTATTCATTTGGCCGCGGCGGGCGCTCGCTCTGCTCCCCCTGGCCGCACGTGACGGATGATCACGCCGATCCAGGGCAGAGCGCACCTGGGAAGCCGGGGGCATGCACTGCCAGACCGGCCTTGTACCAGGCGCTGACCAATGAAACCAAGGCGCGCTCCAGGCTGGGCACACTGCGCAGGCAGCCCTCCCAGAAGCTCCCTAGTAAAGATGGAGCCCCGCACCGGCGCGCCCTTCAGGCTGGGCACCATGCGCAGGCAGCCCTCCCAGATGTGCCGCCGGTCCTCCTCGCGCGGGCGCAGGTCCGTGTCGCCCACCTGCGCGGTGCCGCCCAGCACCTGCGCGCAAACCCTGACCCTCAACCCTGACCCTCAGCAACTCCGGCCTGCTGCAGCCTGCCCCCTGCCATTCCGCTCCAGCTCCACACTGCACCAGGAAGCGCCCTGTTCAGGCTTGTGGCGGGGAGGCACCTGCCGGGGCGGGCCGGCGGGCATAGGGTAGGGTTGGGTAGGATAGGCGCACCACGGAGTCGACGTTGGGCAGGACGTAGTTGTCCTCGTTAACAAAGTAGTTGGCCTTGACCCAGGGCGCGCGCACGCGGATGACGTGGCCGCGGATCTGCGCGCGCGAGCGGCCCCGCGCTCTGCGGCTCTGCATGGCAGCTCGCCTGCCACATGCGCTGCCAGGGTGATCAGCGTGCGACGGCTGCTCGTGCGGCGATTGTGCCAGACTTGGGCGAAGAGGGCGCATGTGGGCATCTTACAGGACGCCGAACAGACAGGCAAGGCACTCAGGTGGCCGGACAGGGCGGGGGAGCTCTGGGCCTGCGCACTGCGTGCACAGCGTCATCGCCAAAGAGCAGCTTGGCGCCCAGGCCGGTGCAGGTGACCACCAGGTCGTAGCCCTCCAGCTCCTGCACAATGCGGCACGCGTCAATCGAGTGCTTTGCCTGGTACACACCCAATAGAGGTGGCAGACTGCGCTCGACCCGGCGGTGTGGTCGAAGCCGTCAAGACCCGGGAGCGTCGCGAGCCTCAGCTGACCCACCCATGCCCAGCTGCATGCTCCCTTGCCACCAGCTTGCATGGTGCATGTTATTGTAAACGATACAAAATGCTCCCTGCCCACTGGTGAAGATTATGCATGCGCGTGACACCGACACAAGGAACCGCACGGCGCACATGCTCGTCCTGGCCGGCCTGCCAGAGTCACTGACGTCATCAGCTCAGAGTCACTGCCGTCATCAGCTCAGAGCAAGGCTGCAGCTAAGTCATGCGCTGCAGGGAGAGCTGCCGGTCCTCCCGCGGGCGCGCGCGCGCCCGCAGGTCGGTCACGGTGCGGTGCGACAGCATGGCGCCCGCGCGCAGCACGCGCTCCGTCAGCCAGGGCAGGTAGCGCCGCTGCTCGCAGATGAGCGTGGTGAAGCTGTAGCCGCCCGCGTACTCGCCGCGGCCTGCGCGCCGCGCCGCCGCGCTGAGCACAGACGAGCGGCGCCTGCAGCCGGGGGTTCCGTCTACACGTAACGCGCTCGCAAGGCGTCCCCCGCAAGCGAGGGAGCCAGGCGGCTGCCGGAACCTCCGCGCCGCTGTGGGGTGTGCACAGGCCCCGGGCTGCTGCGCGTGCTGGGCAGGCGCATGTGCATGCGCACGCGTAGACTGTATGTGCAGGCTGACAGCCGGCGCATGGCTCGGCTTGCGGCAGCTAGCCTTTGAACACCCGGTCTTGATCGGAGCGCCCGTGGGCGGTGGGCGCGGGGCTGGGCGGCGGCCAGGGGCGGGCGGCGTGCCGGGGACCAGGGGCATGGGCGTGCGGGGCTGGCGCGCGCGCGCGCGCACCCGCGGCGTTGAAGCGCGCGAGCTCGCGCGGCGCCATGACGTGGAAGTGGGGCACCACGTCGCGCCAGACCGGCTCGGCCCAGCCGGGCGCCGTGTAGAGCTGGTGCGCGGCGACCTCGGTCACGCCCGCCTCGCCGCCCTCCTCCGAGTGGTACAGGCCCTGGCCGCGCACGTGCGGCGCCTGTAGGGTATGTAGTTAAGGGAGCGCTGCGACGAGCGCCGCCTGCCTCCTCGCTCATGTCGACCAAACAGGCCGCGCAGTGGCTTGCAGTGGCATGCGCCCAAAGAGGGGGGACGACCACATTAGCCACAGCTGGGATGACCAAGCAGCACATGTGTCCCCGGGCGCCAACGCAGGACCCGCGGGCGCCTGGGGCGGGGCGGCGGAGCGCCGCCCGCAGCAGCGCGCCGGGGCGGAATGGTCAGCCCGTGGTGAGCTGGCGCCCCTCTGCCAATGCGCAGTCACCCCTGACGGTCGCCTGGGTCAGATGGAGCGCGCCTGGTAACAAGCGGGCGGCCGCGCTCGCGCGGCGCGCAGCCCGCACGGCGGCACGGCGCGGCGAGCGCGGGCCAGGGGCGGGGGCGGGCGCGCGCCTGCAGGTGCTCGTACGTCTCGGCGCCCCACCGGTTGACGAGCTCGGGCGGCGTGTCGCCCAGCTTGTACGGCTCCCACAGGCCGCCCGAGCCGTCGCTCGTGGTGGCGCGGCCGAACTGGTCGGCCACCACCGTCACCGCCGCGCCGCGCAGCTCCTGTCGCCGCGCCGGCCCGCTGTCGGCGGGCGGCCTGGGCGCTGCAGGCGTAGTCCCTGAGGCGCCCGGGCGGCGCTCGTGCTGAGCTGTGCGCTTGCCGCGCGGCGGCGTGAAGGGGCGGCGGGCGCACCGAGGCTATGCGGAGGGCCGCGGACAGGCCGACGACTCCCGCGCCCAGCACGCACACTTTCTTCCTGGGCGGCGACGAGTGCGCCTGCAGCACGAAGCAGGTGAGGCCCGTATAGGCGCGGCCTGCTTGCACCAGGGCCTGGGGCGGCCTGACCTGGCTGGGCGCCGTGGCAGACAGAGTGTCACGGCGATTGATGAGTCACAAGCAGGTGTCTTTTGAGCGGATGCCAGCCCACCAACGAGGCGGGTAGTGCTTACCATAGTGACTGGCGCCCTGAAGCAGCCTGGGCGCTTCTGCCCGGGCCTCGAGGCATGGTGCCGGGGTGAGAACTGTCGCAGGGCGTCTTGTAGCATGACCAGGTGATCGCGTGCTGGATGGCAGTTTGCAGGACCGCCTCTGCGCCAACCGACCTCCCTCCACCGTTTCAAATACTACATAATCACATGCCTAGGGCAGAAACACCCTCGTCCAAAGTAGTTGCGCCACTTGCACGGCGCGCTCGCTCGCTGAGTCGGGAAGGCGGGCGTCCAGGTTGGTGAGCCGAGGTCTGGAGCCGGTGGCCTCATGTAGGGGCTAGGCGCCTGAGCAGTCCGTAATAAGTTTTTTTTCCCATCTGCCCCCATGGCCGCCCTGTTGTACATGTATGAGAAACTGTGGGGGCGGCCGCAGTCGCCCAAGTGGGCGGCTCAGGATGTTGATGACCGGGCCGCGCAGCCACCGGCAGGGTTCCACGCCAGCGCCGCGCAGAGCTTGGCGCACATCCTGAAGACGAGCCCGCCGTGGGAGGCCGCCCCGCCTGAGCCTGCCGAGGTGCGCGCCGCAGGCTGCACCAGGCGGAGGAGCCTTCAGCGCTTTCGCCTGTCGCCGCCGGTCCTGCCTCCTGCCACCCACTCGTGTACACTCCCGCAGCCTCCAAGTCTGTGCGCCTTCTGCAAGCAGGCATGCACGAGCAGCGGACTGGCGCGGCTGGATGATGACGCGCTGGCGGTCATCCTGTCCTTCACTCCGGAGGCCGCGGCGCGGCTGCGCCTCGCGCTCGTGTGCAAGCAGGTGCACGCACATGCTGCCGGACAGGCCAGCCAGTGCAGCGCCATGTGGCCCCATCATTTTTGAAAAGATGTGTGTTTTCAAACAGGCCGACCCTGAGCCCGTGTCCGCATCCCTGCAAGCTGGCACCGCATCTGACAGCCCGCTGACACACCAAACGCCTGGTGTGGCCTCTGCGCAACCTGACCTGGTACCGTCTGCTGAGGCCCGCCCCCGCCCGCCGACCGACCGGCAGTGGGCCGCCTGCGTCCTGCGCACCTGGACCGCGATGGAGCTGCAAGAGACCAAGAGCCGGCAGCTCCTGGCCCAGATAGCCTGGCTGGAGCGCCGCGGGAGCTCCGCTGGCGGCTGCTTGCGGGTGTGGTCCCCCCCTCCCACCCCCCTCCCGCGGGGCCTCCCTGTGCCCGCGGTGGCCGTGCGTAATGCACAGGACAGGGATGGGCAGCCGTTCATCACGGCATCCTGCCGGTGCTTAGGCAGACGCGCTGTCTGTGTCGGGGCAGCACATGTCGCGAGAGGCATGGCTGCCGCCTGTCAGCAGGAGCTGACCATGGCGAGCTGGCGGGCAGCCTCGCTGCCGACGCATCACGCTGACCCGGACCCGCGTCTCGAGCATCACACCGAGCAAAGAGCAAGCGGCCGCGGCGGGCTGCGCAGGAGCTGACCGTGGTGGGCCGGCGCGCGCCCTCGCTGCCGACGCTGCGCCTGGACGTCGCGCCCGCGCTGGCCGCCTACGCGCGCCTCTTCCGCCTGGAGCTGGAGCCGCAGGCGCGCGGCCCCCTGGTCGCCGCACCGCGCCGCACGCCTTCAGCATGCCTGAAGGGGTGTGGCCGCACTGCGCCCGCCCGCGGCTGCCTGAAGGGGTGTACACTCGGCAGCCGCGCTGCGCCAGGAGCTGGAGCCCCAGGCGCGGCCCCGGGCGCCGCGCCGCGCCCGCCTGCGGCACGCCTGTTGGGGTGTCGACCTCGCGGCCGCGCTGCGCCCGCCCGCGGCCGCCTCACCGCCCGGGAGCTGGGCTGTGAGCCGCCCTGGCGTGCCCAGGGCCGCCAGTATGTGCGCGGAGGGATGGGTATGCATGCGTGTGGAGACGCGGGGTGGGAGCAGGCACCCACTGGCAGCACATCACTTGTCACTCTTGCTGCCTGTGTGTGCCGTCAGCGCAGGGATGCCAGGCCGATTCGACGCCCTGGCTTTGGCTGGCGCCTCGCACATGCACAGGGCGAGCAGTGCGTGTCAGCTCAACAACACCGCGGTGCACCACCCCGTCCCAACGGCGGACCGCGCGCCGCAGGGCCGCTTTGCGGTGACCGCAGGCACCATCGCGGGGCTGGCGCGGCTGCCCGCGCTGCGCTCACTGGAAACCGCATACACGGTCGCGCCCTCGGAGGCGCCCGCCGCGCTCGACGAGTTTGCCGCGCTCACAGGCGCGCGCCCTGCGGCGGGGCTGTGCCGGCTTTGGCTGCCTGCGCGCGAGGGTTGCTCGTAAGAGGACAAGAGAGGCGTCCGCTGCCTGACCCGGCCAGCTGCATGCCTGCAATGGCAGCTCGCTGAAACAGGGCTTTTCTACCTGACGATTTTTACGGAACGCTTTGTTGGGCAACTGGATGGATACCCTACACTGATGGTGGAGTTACGGCCCCACACCTCCCTTGGCTGACGTGACGGACTGGGGCTGGATGGCGTCGCAGGCCTGGAGCGGCTGTGCGTGCGGTTCGCGCAGACGGACGCGCGCGTGCGCCTGGGCGCCAGCTGGGCGGCGCTTGGCCGACTGGCCGACCTGGAGCTCGCGCACGCCGTGGAGCTGCACCAGCAGGGCGGCGCCGCGCGCGGGCCGCTGGCCGCGCTCGCCGCGCACCTGACCCGCCTGTCGCTGCAGGCGCGCATGCTGGATTCATTCTCCTTCAATCCCTGTGCTAGGGCGCGCACTGCGTGCTGCACGGTGCTTGGAGAGGAGGCTGGGTCGGCAATGCAGCGGACCGCGCGCGCCGCCCAGCGCGTGGGCGGCTGCGTTTCTGTCGCACGGCTGGCGCGGCGGCCTCTGGCGTGTGCGCAGGGCGGTGACGCGCGCGGTGCGCGGCCAGTGGCAGAGCTGAGGCGGCACAGCCGGACATACGGTCCGGTGGAAGGCCTTACCTAACCCTAACCCTACATCGCGCCAGGTGGCCGAGGTCGCGGAGCTGGACCTGGTGTCCGACAGCCTGCGCTGCGCGAGCCTGGCGTGCGGCGCGGTGGCCGCCAGCCGCCCGGCGCGCTGCCCCGCGCTGGCCGCGCTCGCGCTGGAGCGGCCGCGCCTGGCGCTGCCGCACGTGCCCGGCCTGGCGGCGCTGCGGCGGTTGCACCTTGGCCGGCGCTGCGAGGCGCGCGCGCCTCCCCTGGCCCGGGGCCAGCCAGCGAGGCCGGCCCTGCAGGGTTGCGCCCCGCCTGAGACGCGGCGCGGGTGTCGGCTCTGGTCGCCCGAATTGGGTGCCGGGGGACCCAGGGCTGCGAGGTGAGCCAGTGTGTTAAGGTGGGGGTGGGTGCTGAGGTAGGGTTGGGGTAGGGTAGTGCCAGCCCGAGCCGGGGCACGCTTCCGAACGTGGCAAGGAGGATGCTCTGACGCCCTCTCAGGCCGACGCGGGCATGAAGGAGACGCCCCGCGAGCGTCGCAGGCAGACGCTGCCGCTGGCTGGCGAGCGAAGCGGGCTGCCGCGCAGGCTCACGAGGCCAACGCCCGACGCTGCGGACCGCGCGCAGGTGGGCCCGGACGTGATAGCGGCGCTGGGCCGGCACTGCGGCCAGCTCGCAGCGCTGCGCGTGGAGACCTACGCCCCCGCGCGGGCGCCGGGCGCGCACGCGCCGGACTTTGGCGAGCTGGCCGTGCTGACGTCGCTGGAGGACATGGACCTGAGCTTTGTCACGCCTGGCCCGTGCGCATCCCCCCACCTCCGAGCCTGCACGCCAGTTCGGCAGCGCTTGCGAGCACTGCAGCCAGTCAGCTGCTTGACTTGTGGACGGGGCAGGAATGGTGAAGGCAGAGTAGCATTGCTTATCATAGGCACAGAGCCTGCTGAAGCGCATGAAGGAGGCCGCCAGTTGCCGCGCCCGAGGCGCCTGAGGCTCCCACGGCGCGCGCAGCTGGGCGCTGGCGCCCGCGCTCTCGGCGCTGGCGCGGCTGAGCGCGCTGGCGCTGCGGCCGCGCGAGCCGTCGGCCGTGCTGGGCGGCGCCTTTCACCTGCCCGCGCTGGTCGCGCTGGAGCTCGTTGGCGTGCAGTGCTTTGCCGTCGGTGCGGCGCCGGGGCTCGCATGCCGACGTGCCGTGGCCCTCATCCGTCACCCTGGCGGCACAGAGCGTCGGGCAGGCGGCCTGCCGCGCATCCGCGCTCGCGCCTGTCGGGGCTGCACTGTGCAGACGGCGCTTGGGGTTTGATTGGCAGCGAACTTTCGGTCAGCCTGCCAGGTATCCTCGCGTGGCCAGGCGCAGTAGCGCCGACCTGTCACCGTGCGGCCACGCTTTTTTTCGCTAGGGCCGGTGTGCTGAGTCGCGGCCCTGACCGCAGGGGCGATGCACGGGCTGTGGGCGGCCGCGGCGGCGCCGCCGGCGCTGACCTCGCTGACGTTCCGCGGGCACGAGACGGGCGGCCTGCCGCCGGGCGCCTGGCCGCGCCTGGCGGGCGCCGCGGCGCTCGTGCGCCTGCACCTGCACGCCCTGCTGGAGGTGCCGGACGCGCTGGCGGCAGCCGTCGCAGGCGCCGCCTGCCTGGAGGCGCGCGTCCCGCGCTGGGGGGCGCCCGGGGGGGCGAGCTGGAGACCTGCGGGTGCTCTGGCGGGGGCCTGACGAGGGGGCGGCCGCAGGTTGTTCAGAGGGAGCGCAGCGGCGGCCCGGCCGGCAGCGTTGCGCGTTGCACGGCGCGCCGCGCGGCGCGCACCGCAGACCAGCTGGCCCGGCCCCGCTGTCCGCCGGTGAGCCTGCGGGCCCGCACTGTGCGCGTGTGTGCCTGGGAGAGGAGTGATGCCTGAGCCGCGCGATGCAGGAGCTGGTGGTGGACCTCGCGTACAAGGCAGCCGCACGGCCCGCAGAGCCCTACGACGTGCAGGACGCCGGGGACGTCACGCGGCTGCTGCGCGCGCTGGCCGGGCACCCGTGCCTGCGCGCCGCGCAGGCGCGTGCCCCCCGGCGCGCCCGGCCGCTGCCCCCCCGCCCGCGCCCGGCAGCGCCTTGCGCGCTGACAAGGAATTCTGGCGCCTCCCGTGAGTAACCTGCAGCCGACCCCATCTGCCTGCCCCAAACCACCCCTGCTGCCCGTATGCTCGTGCACCCGGCAGCAGTGCACCCGGCAGTGCCCATGGCGGACACAAGAGACGAGCGTCCGCGCAGCGTATGTATGTGAATTTTGTGGCAAGCCGCTCCGCTGCAGGTGGTGGCCGTGCGGCGCGATGTGGAGCTGCCCGACCTGGCGGGCGGGCGGCTGGCGCACCTGGCGCTCGCGTGCCGCGAGCTGCGCATCGTGCCGCACGCCGCGCCGCCGCCGCCCGCGCTCGCCTCGCTGCACGTCCTGCTCGAGGCGCGCTCCGGCCGCGCGCGTGCCGCAGACGGCCTCCGCGGTTGGGGGCCGCTCGGGCTTGAACCCTGCCGTGCCGCCGGCGCGGGGTTTTGGCGCGCCGCGCTCAGAGCCGCGTGCGGCGCAGAGCCGGCGCGCTGCTGCCATCGCCACTGCCCCAGCCGGCTCAGCGTGCCGAAACTGGTCGGCGCCGCGGCGCCGCCGCGGCGGCGCCGCGCGCTGCGCGCGCCGCCGCGCGCGAGGCCCCGCGCGCTGACGCCGCCCGCGCGGCGCGGCAGGCCGCGCCGGAGGCGACCGCGGCGTGGCTGGCGGCGGCCGGCGCGGCGGTCCGCGGCGTGCACCCCGGCGACGCGTACGTCTGCCGCCTGCTGGCCGAGTGGAAACGCGGGCGGCCGCACGCGCTGGACCTGCGCACGCGCGGGCCGCAGGTCCTGCGCCAGCTGGAGACCGTCTACGACGGCGGTGCGCGGCCGCGCCGCAGCCCTGCCCCACCCCAAACCTATGTGCTGGCCCTGCGCACGCACGGGCCGCAGGTCCTGCGCCAGCTGGAGACCGTCTACAACGGCGGTGCGCGGCCGCGCCGCAACCCTGCCCCACCCCAAACCTATGTGCTGGCCCTGCGCACGCACGGGCCGCAGACCCTGCGCCAGCTGGAGACTGTTCGAGCAGCCCTGGGCGCCAGGCGCCGGCGGGTGCCTGCGTGCTGCAGTGCCTGATGCTTGACTCGTTGGCGGCTCGGGCATGCCTTCCCGGCTCCAGAGCTGCAAGCACAGGGTCGGCCAGAGGTCTGTCCTGCTCAGGGCGTGCTTACAGCATGCCCGCACCGACTGTCTCCCAGGGCGGGGCATGCTTGGCCCAGTGACCTGCTGCAAGGCAGTAGCCTGCAGACACTCTTAGGCCAAAACAGCATGCCCTGTCATACAGGTGCGGCAGCCGTTGCTTGCTTGGCACGCCTGAAGCTCTGATGTCCTGCTGGACACTTGTAAGGGTAAGGAACTACCAAGGAGGTACCGTATAGGTGCCATGTGAAAGGGTGTGCTGCACACAGTGTGCAGCCGCTCGGCTGCACCATGAGGGCGCCTGCATGGTGGGGCGCGCAGGGTATTTTCTTTGAGGGAGAGGCCGTGGATGGCGGCTCTCGCTTCATACAAGTCTTTGCACCGCTGCGCACGCAGTCGCCGAGCTGCTTCGCTGATGCTCTACAGGCGTCCAGGCCTTGGCTTACACGCGCGCATGAATAACTTTGCGTAACTTTTTTTTGGGATACTTTTATACTTTGTAGCATGAGTACCTGCCCACTGGCAGCATGCGACACCCCAGCTGCCGCCCCGTCGTGCTCGAGAGCCGTGCCGGGCACCTGTGAAATAAAGCAGCAGCGGGCACTGAACATGTGATGTCCAGTCTGCCAAGTTGTGCAACCATCGGCCCAGGCTACGCGTGTGCCTCGTTGGGCTTTTGCTGTAGACAGGCTGTCGACCACCCAAGGTGGCACGGCAGGTTGGGGCATAAGTGGCCGAGCGTTGAGCCGCGCCTGATGTGCGCGCGGCCCCTGTTCTGGCGTCCCTGTGTGGCGGGGAGTAACCCAGTCCACGCATGCGCTGTGGCCTGCATGCGGCCTTTTCAGTGCCGCCTTTGTTCAGCTTGCAAGCATTGTTTGGACACAGTTCTGCGTGGGAGTGCAGCTCTTGCTGCGCCTGCCCGCGGCTTTGTTTGGCCAGTCAGGCGGGCACTGGGCGTGTGGGCCAAGAGCCACCCAGCTCAAGTTGTGTAGTATAGCGCTTGTGTTTGGAACTTTTGACTCCCGGAACATGCAGATCTGTTGAAGTGGAAGCTTTGACAGTGAACACCTTTTTGCGATGAAGCGCGGGGTGCAGGTTGTCAATGGACTTGTGACCCCGTTAAGCCTGATGAACTATGCTGACTGCGCTGGGGTTGTGGGCTGCTGTGAACTGTTCACACGCATGGTGGATCTGCCGGGTGTACAACTAAGGATGCACAGGTCAAGTACTGTGTAGCTAGCCTGGCCATGCTTATTCAACATCTATAACTCGAGAAGTTGAACAGTCAAGGCTTTGCATTCTCTGGGCAGTCTTCCTATTCACAAGGACAGCTCGCGATGAGGCTGCGCGTGCCAGACGCCCGCACCTGCCCGCAGCGGCCCTGCAGCGCGCCCTGGCTGGCAGTGGCCCCGCCGTCGCGGCCCAGGCGGCGGGGCCGCGCCGCCCGCTGCGTGGTGGAGGAGGTGGCGGGGAAGGACTGGCGCAGCCGCGCGCGGCCGATAAAGGACGGCGCCGTGTACCCCGCAAAGGAGCACTGCTCGCGCTGCGGCCTGTGCGACACGTACTATGTGGCGCACGTGAAGGACGCCTGCGCCTTCCTGGGCGATGGTGCGCTGTCAGTGAGCTTCACCCGTGTTGCAACCCTCCAGAGAGCATACTGAACGTGGAGCGCGCTGTGCATCAGGTATGTCAAGGATTGAAAGGCTAGAAGAACAGGTGCATGGACGGAGTCGGTGCGTCCCTGGTCACCATACGCTTCAACTTGCCGTCTTGCGTAGCAGTCCTGGCTGTTCCTGTACTGTCCGCCGCCGACGCAGGGACCTGGACAGCCTGGACGACCTGCACTTTGGTGTGCATGAGGAGATGATGTATGCGCTCAACACGCCACCGCTCGCTGGCGCACAGTGGACGGGCATTGTGACGCAAATCGCGATAAGCATGCTGGAGTCTGGCAAGGTGGAGGCAGTCGTGTGCGTGCAGAGCGACGAGCATGACCGCTTTTCGCCAAAGCCGGCGCGCCCCGTGCGACCGGCCTCACCTCATGCTCTGCCGTTGGTAGGTGCTGGCAGGCAAGTATCTCTGGTGTGTCTTCCCTGTTCGCTGCATTTCTCGTCAAGCAAGGTGCGCCTGCTACAGAGTGCTGTGCAGTAGACCAAGCTGTCCGCCTCAGCCACACGACAGACTCTGCCCGCGTGCGGCTGTCTGTAGCGTCAGACTGCTTGCTGCCCTGCCCTGTTGCGCTCCGCGGCTGGGTGCGAGGAGCGTGAGGGCAACCCAGTTGTCTGCGTGACCTTCATATGTGCGTGCGGGCACCCAGAGCAGATTCTGCATGCGACAGCATCAGGCACTTGCATGCACACCCAGCGGGGTGGTCTGGCAGCCTGTGAGACCCTCCACCTAACCCTGGCCAACCCGGTGCACCGCTGTGCATGCGGCAGATGGTCGCGCGGAGTAAAGAGGACATCCTGGCCGCGCGCGGCGTGAAGCCGACGCTGTCGCCCAACCTGAACGTGCTGGCGACTGTTGAGGCGCTCGGTGTCAAGCGCCTGCTCTTCATCGGCGTCGGCTGCCAGGTCGGCGGCCGGCCCGCCCCAGCAAGCGTGCATCACACACCCTGGGTCTCGAAACGTGAAGCAAAGGACCTCGGCATCCGCTGTCAGTTCCGCTCGACCGCCCGCCCAGCCAGCCAGCAGCTCCCACCACCTCTCATGTTTCAGTCCACGGCCTGCAGCATGTCTACGCATGCACCAGCCGGGGTGGCATGGTAGCTCGTGCTCTTACTCCTTTTGCGGGTTAATAAAAAGGAAGGCCAGCAGTGTCCGCAGATGCGCATTGTATACGGAAAGAGCCGCCCACCACTGCGCCGCGCAAGCGCCGGCGCTGCCCGGCGCGCGCAGGTGCAGGCGCTGCGCGCAATCGAGCGCTACCTGGGCCTGGACGCGCTGTATGTGCTCGGCACCAACTGCGTGGACAACGGCCCGCGCGCGGGTCTGGAGAAGTTTCTGAATGCGGCGAGCGCCGACCCCGGCAGCGTGCTGCACTACGAGTTCATGCAGGCGCGCCGCCGCGCGCGTGCGCGCGCGCAGCGCGCTCACCTGTGCGCGCGTCGCGGGCCCGCGGGACGCTGCCGTGCACGTGCGCAGAGGCTTGCAGTGCTGGCCGGATGCGGCCGAGGGGAGCTGTCGTGCATGGCTCACAACAACAAGGACTGCATCAGCACATGACGTCAGTGCGAGTCTGCTTGCGCATCAGCTGTTTAGGCGCCCCATGTCAGGCACGGCTGCGCATGTGCCAGCACAGCACAGCAGCGCCCCTGTGTTCCACAGACAGACACGGACAGCGCGCCGGCCGCCAACGGCGCTGCCGTGCCGGCCGCGCAGGACTACCGCGTGCACCTGAAGCACCTGGACGGCAGCACCGAGAAGGTGCCCTACTTCTGCCTGCCGGCCAACGAGCTGAACGACGTCATCGCGCCCTCCTGCTACTCCTGCTTCGACTACCCCAACGCGCTCGCCGACCTGGCGCGCGCCCCGGTCCTGGGTACCTGTTTCGTGGCAGATGCGCGTGCAAGCACTGCCTGTCTTTTATATAGCAGACGCGCGTGTAAGCACTGCCTGTAGACGCTCTGTCCGTCGCGCGGAGCAGCCGCCTTGCTGTTTGAAGCCTGCCGCGCGCTCGCGGGTCGCCGTGCATGACCCAGACGCGTGCAGCGCACATAGCTCAGGGCGCCAGGTCGCGGAGTCCCACGCGCACAGCTCGCTGGCTGCATACGCGTGCAGTACAAGTGACGCTATGCATGTTACTGACAAGAGAGCGATGAGGCCCGAGCCGCCGCGCGCTGGGCGCCGGGCGCGCAGGTCGTGGGCTACATGGGCGTGCCGTACAACGGCGGCGAGATGACGACGCACCCGCAGTACCTGACCGTGCGCAACGGTCGCGGGCGCGAGATGCTGGACGCCGTGGCCGGGCGCCTGACGCTGCTGCCGACGCAGTCGTCCGGCTCGCGCGGCGCATTTGTTACGCAGACCGTCGTGGCTGACGACGAGTGCGCCCCGTGGTCGATGCATGCTGGGTGTTGTCCAGGCATCATCCGTCTGTTGGGGACGTGTTTCTGTCGCACATAGAATCGCCTATTGTGCTCAGCGCTTCGCTGTGCAAGCATGTGTGCTGCTGCGTGGTGCCGCAAATTTGGATCCCCTCCCCAAGGGCCGGCTTGCTGGAGTGACGGTGAGGGAACGTCAGTGACAATGGCGGGCACCGCGCGCCGCGCCAGGGCCAAGCTGGGGCGCGGGCCCGAACCGGCACCGCGGTGGGTGGGTGAGCTGCTCGCGCGCGTGCTGCTGGCGGTTGGGCCCAAGGGCCTGGAGTTTGGGCGGTACAGCATTGACTACCACTATGCGCGCAATTGGCTGCACGTGCAGGCGCGCGCATCCCGAGAGCCCCACCGCGACCTGAGCTGCGGCCCGAATTGTTGTTCGTCAGGTTACACGCTGTTTTGTGCAGAGTCTCCAGCGTGCAGGAAGTGTCAGACATGACTGCGCAGCTCACCATGCTCAGCAGCTGCACCGCTTAGCAGCAGCAGTTGGCACTCTGGTGCAGCACCTGCTTTGACAGGACAAAGGCGGGTTGGTTGAGCCGCACGTGCTCTCTTGACTGCGTGCCCTGGGGGCGCAGCGCGCCTGGGGCGCCGAGCGCGCCGCGCAGCATGTACCGGAATTTGCCAAGCGCCTCATCGCCCAGTATAACGCAGACGGCGCGCTGACAAAGCGGTGCGTCCTGCCAATCTGCCTCATGCATGCAAGGCAACCTGGCGTGCTCCAAGCTGCTGAAGGAGGCCCTTGATGAGGCTGGCTGCCTGCAGGCTGGCGATGTCCCCAGGGCTCTCCGGGGTGGCGCCGGAGGCGGCGGCTGCTGCGCGGCCAGCCCTGCCGCTGCTTGCCGCCGCCGCTGGGCTTGCGGCCGCGCTGGCACTGGGCTGGCAAGCGCTTGTACATTAGTGTGTGTGCAAGGTCAGTTGATACTTTGGCGTGTAATTGTTTTCAGCCTGTCTGACTTGACAATGTAAAAGGCGTGTGTGACATGACTGAAAGATGGACATCTAAGAGCATGTCAGCGTGAGGATTTGCGCATGTACACCTGCTCTGCAGTATCACATAGACCAGGCCATGCATGTCTCACCCTGCTCATTAGCTGGGAGCACAAGCTTGACAGGTAGCACTCTCTGGTGCTACGGGATGCCATCGCCGAGTGCGGTTGCTTCAGTTATACTCACAGCTGAGTGAGGTTTGCTTTTAACAGTCTGTGCAGTCTGAGACCCATGGGTGAGCATGCGTATGCCTGCTGCCAGTCAGACACCGCTTCAGAGTGCCCTGCCAGCCTGCTGCCTGTGTGCAAACCTGCAGACCTCTAGCAAGTGCTTTCGCATGTGCAGTCGCTTCCACAGCTCAGCCCACGCTGCCTCATTCCCATGGTGTTTCGAGTCTTTGCAAGACAGAGCCATAAAGTGCCTATATTTTGGATGGTGCTGGATGGTGCAGCACTTCACTTTAGTGGGTTCAGCGCAAGTAGAGAAAAGTTTTCCGGCGAGCTGGTGAAATGGAGGGTGCTACTGGGTGCGGCTCTTACAGATCTACGCGATGTCCGCGTACGGCAGGCAGCGCACGACCTTGCGCTTGTCGCCGTGGTCAATCTCCTTCTCCTTGCCGAGCGCGCGCAGGCGCTTGGGGCTCTTCTTTTCGTTGATGTGCTGCTTGCCCGGCCGCCGCGTGAGCACCTTGCCGGAACCTGTTATCTTGTAGCGTTTTGCCGCAGCCTGCCAACAAAAACAAGTCAAGCTCCACACAGCGTCGACCCGACACAGCAGTTGATGTTGCACGCATTCAAGCTTCAACCCACAAGCAAGTAGGAAACTGCTTTGCAAGGAGCAGCCGCACCTTGCGCGTCTTCAGTTTGCACTCCACAGCGGTGACCTGTGCCCTCCCAACCTGCCGGGGGTGCCGCGCTTGTCAAACGCAGTCCCTTGGCCAGTGGGCTCATACATTAGACGCAGTGTAGCAGAGCCGCTTGCTGGGCGTACCTGCGGTGTGGTGCTTCTCAGCTGCAGCACCTTCCCGGTCAATGCTCCGCTTTGTCGCGCAGCTAGGCTTGCGCACCGCGGTCCGCACGCCACCACACCGCCCTGGTCGGCAACAAACAGTGCGTCTTGGTGTGGGAAACAGAGCTCTGAGGGCAGGCAAGCAGCGTACGCGGCCCGTACGCAGGCGCCGAGCTCGCGCAGCTGTGCAAGGAACCCGCAAGTGCCAACCCCTTCAGCACACCTGCGCACTCCTAGTCGGCCGCAGGCTCAGCGACGCGAAGGCGCCAGCCAGGCACTGCGCAGCCATTGCTGCTCGGCTGCACCAGCAGGGTGCGCGCGGCTTGGGCCCTCGCGAACAGTTTCACCTCTTAAGTAACTGTCCTGCACTCGCTGTGGCGATTTCAGACCTCTGTGGCGCTGCCCCAGCCCCCAGATGGTGTGCGGGCTTGAAGGGGGATTACTAGGGTTGGCGGCGGCCACCCTTTCTGCATCTTTTGGCACTCTGAAAGTTCGCGCTTGCACGTCTTTCAACATAGTGGCATGCGACGCAAGCAGGACTAGGGGCATGCCCGTACAAGCACCGTGGATAGCATTGGTGTACGCACAAGCACGGTGTTCAACTCTGAGCAGTTCAGTAGCAGGTTCAGCCTGAGCTAGGTTCAGCCTGAGCTATGACATATGCCTATATGCCACACACATCTGTTCCCTGGGTACATGTTCAGCTCCTCTCTCACAACAGACAATGGCCCCCAGCGCGCTCCTGCCCCGCTTGTACAACACGGGCACAAGCTCATCAAAACGCCAACGCGCCGAGGCGGGTGCCTGCTTGCCCGTGTGAAATATGCTGCTCGGCTGCCATACGGGCATTGGGCGCGGTTGCACGGCTGCAACCTTCCACAGCGCAATTTGGCACCCAACAGGCCCCCACTTTCCGGGGGCCCTCAGCAGCGAGCCAGGTCCTGGCACGCCCGCCGTCGGCTGCCCCGCGGGGAAGTCGCTGCAACCCCACGCCCCCGCAACAGCCCGCTGGGGCCTGACCTGGCCTGCCTGCACACAAAGGGGGCGGCGCTACGGGACCAGGGCCGCATGCGGACCACTCAGCAGCGCGCCAGGTTTACCAGGTCCTCCAGCCACTGCCCCTCGGGCGGGCCGCGGCCGCCCGCCCCGCAGCTGCCCGCCGCCCAGGGCCCCTCCGCGCCGCCGTCGCCGCCCTCGTAGCGCACGAGCGCGCGCGCGCCGCCGACGATGCGCCGCAGCTGCGTCGGCGGCCGCCGGCCCGCCAGCAGCGCGTCCACGCTGCGCGCAACGTCCGCGTGCAGCCGCAGCTCGCCATAGCCCAGCACCTGCGGCGCGGCGGGCGCCGCGGTGAGCGACACGCGGCGCCCGCCCGCCAGCCCGTGCGGCGCCCGCATGCCCCAGCATGCCGGCTGCCCCCACCGCAGACCACCAGGCCTGCATGCCTCCTGTCCCTACCCTGGCTCCCATAGGAGCAAAGCCGCTCAAACAACATTCCTAGAAACTCATGTTCCGCCCAGACACTGCTGACGGTCACCTCCGCTGCCGCCGCATGCACACAATATATATGTAAGTATCTGCCAGGCGCTGGGGTGTCAGGCGCTGGGCCCAAGAGCCGCTGGGCGGGCCGCGGCAGGCAGGCCCGCGCCTCGACCAGCGTCTGGAAAGGCGGCGCGCCCCGGCGCTCCGTGCGCGTCTTGACGCCCGCGTTGCTGGCCCTGCTCCGCGCGCACATGCTCAGCTCGGCTGCTGCCCTACACGTGCAGCTTAAAATGGCAAGGAGCCAATGGAACGACATGCTTACTTCAGGCAAATTTCCAGGACGCGTGTGCCTGGGCGTGGAACACGTCAGCAATGCGCCTAGTCTAACACGCTCAACATCCATGTGAAACAGAGAGTCGTACAAGCAGGCCAGCCTGCGTCTACGCAAGCAATGGCAGCACGCGCTGCCCGTCGCACAGCAGCCCCGCATGCGAGCACCATAACAGCACCAGCGTACCATGCGCGAGCCCGCAGCAGCCGGCCAGTGCAGGAGCTTGGGGGGAGGGGGCGCGCGCTGGGCCTCCACGTCGCTCAGGATGACGGCCTGCGTGCCGCCGACCAGCGAGTTGAGCTCGGGGTTGGCCACCAGGTTGCCCAGCGCCACGCCGTGCGCCGTGCCGATGAACACGACGCCGCGCTGCGCGCTGCCCTTGACCGCCGCCGCCTCCTTCGCGTTGCCGATCTCGTCCACCACCACGACCTGCCGCGCGCCATGGATCTCATCGCGGGCGTGCAGCCGCCAAGCGGCAGGCGGCAGCTCCGCATCCAGGCTACCGCGCAGCCCCGCATGCAACCCCGGGAGGCCCCGGGCCGGCCGGTGGCGCAGAAATGCAAGGGGAGCGTGCCTCCGGGGTGTGGTTCTGGACCGCCTCGGTGAGCTGCCGCCACTGCTCGGAGCGATCGGGCACGGGGATCCTGCGGGCGTGGCCCACGCAGGGGTGCGGCAGCCGCCCCTCGCCTGCACGCCGGCACGGCATTGACACCGCGCAAGGCGAGGCATGCCCAGAGCTCTGTTGCCATGTGCAGGCCTGGGAAAGAAAGCAGGAGCTTGGAGTGGCCCGACGCCCGCAAGCGCACCCGCGATCTCATTGGACGTGTCCACAATGACGACCCGCTTGTGGAACCTGCGGCGGCATGCGCGCAGGAGGTGAGCAGCTCCAAAGCCCTGCCCGAGCCCTGAGGCCTTGGGATTCATACAGGAGCACGGGTCTGCATGGGCGCGGCGGGCGCACAGGTCTGCCAGCACGCGCGCGATGTCCCGCAGCAGGGTCGTCTTCCCTGCGCCGCGGCGGGCTGGGGATAAAAAAGGAGACCATGCACTTTCAGCCATGGCGGGACCATGCAAACACCGCACGCACGGCACGCTCTTCATCGCCTCCACGGAGTGCGCCAGCAGGGTGGTGGGAGCCAGCAGCATGGTATGGGGTCAGAGAGTACGCGCACCAACGCCGGGCGGCCCGAGCAGGAGCAGCGACGAGCTGGCGCGCTCGCCGTCCGCGGCGCTCGCCGCGCGCGCCGCCGAAAGCCCCGCCAGCACGTCCAGCAGCAGCTCCGCGACGCCTGCGACGCCGCACAGCGCATTAACGAGTACGCTTACGCTGGCAGCCATGCCCCCGTCCAGCCAGTCTGCAGGGGACCGCACTGAGGCTGGCAGAGCAGGGGCAGCCGAGGTCACCCACGGGTGAGCAGGCGCAGCGGTGCGAGTGCCACATCATCCCGGGATGCGAGACAGGGTGCCTACGTTCCGGAGAGTGCCAGATGCAGGTCTGCTTGGTATGCGACGCGCGTAGGCGGGCGCCCGCGGGGGTAGCGTAACACGTGGAGCTGCGGCGGGGAGGGCCGCGCACGGCCGGCGCAGCGCACCAGGCATGGCGCGGCCCACGCGGTAGGTCAGCCCAATTACTGCATGCGTCCTGTCGCGGATCGCACTGATGCGGTGCAGCGTGCCGGCCACGCCCATGCGGTTGTCCGCGCGGAACAGTCGCGCCGCCAGCGCCTCTGTGCTCTCTGCCCCAGGGACGCGCCCGCGTGAGCGCAGCTGCCGGGGGAGCGGCCGCCCCCGACCAGCCGCGGCGCGCCCGCGCTCTTCACTGCGCGCCATGCGCTGCTGCAGCAGGAGCATGGGCACTGGCCACTCCGAAAGACAAGTGGGCTCACACGCACATGGAGCCCAGCGCTCATGGGACTGGGCATGTGGACGGGCAGCCTGCGGATCGTGGGTGCCGCGGGAGGGGGAGCGAGGCTTGCTGGTACCTACACGGCCTTTCAGAGGCACACACAGTTCCCGCAACGCGTGCTCCAGCACAGCGCCCACGCCCGCCAGTGGACCCACCCGCATCCCGCCCATAGTCGCCACTGCTGCCGTTCGTGGGCGGCCGCAGGATGGCCTCCGTCCACGACGCCCAGAGCTTCTCCAGGCGCACGCTGCCGGCGGCGCCGTGCGCCGCCGCGGCCGTCACGCCGCGCTCGCCGGCGGCCGCGAGCGCGCGCAGCGCCTCGCCGACGTCCAGGCGCTGCAGCGGCAGCTCCGGCCACGTGCCGTCCGAGAAGCGCGCCACGGCCGGGCGGCCCTCGTCTGCGGCCACCTCGACCAGCTGCCTGCCGAGGCGCATGTCCGTTGGTCTCTGGCGAGGACCAGAGCGTGCACAGCACCAGATGTGCGAAGCACCCGCGTCAGTGGTCCAGATACAGCGGCAGCTCTTGTCATATGCTGTCTGGTCAGTGCACAAGCAACATGTGTGTGTTACCAACACGCTAACATGGGAGCCGGATGCATTGAGCTTTGCTGCCTTGCAGGTGCGACACCCAGAAGCGCATAAGCTGACCGCGCCTGACGCCTCTGGCGCCGTCGGACGGCCTGCCGCAGTCGTCTCCCGCACTGACGGGTCCGCCCGCGGCCCGCTCATCCGCCGAGCGGCCGGCGGCGGGCGTGCAGCGCAGCCAGCGCAGGCCGCTGCGCACGCGCGCCTCCAGCGCCGCGCCGCCGCCGCCGCCGGCCGGCGCCACGCCCGCGGCCACGCCGCGCAGCTGCGTCAGCAGCTCCACGGCCACCGCGCACGGCAGCAGCTCCAGCAGCTCGCATGCCTCGCGGTCTGCGCGCTCGTCGGCGCTGTTGACACGAGGGTTGAGGGTGTAAAAACCTGTGCATGAGTTGCTGGTCCTGATTACATCTCCTTGCTATATATACATTCTGTACGCCAGGCATGGAACGTCTGACACCCATCCTGACAGCGGAATACCGAGTTCGGGTGGCAGCTTGACACAGGGCGAAGTGCCATCACCCACGCCGCCAGGCTGCTCGGCGCCGCCCGGCGCCGGCTGCGGCGCCGCGTCCTCGCTCGCGTGCAGGAACGGCGCGAAGCGCGGCCGCAGCGTCCGTGCGTCCAGCGTCATCTCCAGGTCCACGTCGCGCGGCGGCCGCTCCTCGCTCTCGCGCCTGGCGCAGCATGACGCCGACGACCACTTTATGAGTTGCATGCCGAGAGCCAGGCATGTCCAGCTATGTTTTTGACAGCCTGGCCGCAAACTTCCAAGGAAGGTCGGAGCCATGCTGGAGACGGTGTTGTGCGTGCATGGGATGGGCGAGAAAACGAGTCGCGCAGAGCAACCTTGGGGCTACAGGTCTGCAGCTGGCGTGGTCACAGGGCGCACGCGTGCGTGCCGGCCGCGCCAGCGCGGTCGCCCGGGTCAAAGTGCCACTCCGCACGCGCGCCGCTCAGCCGCCTGACCGCGGCCTCGCCAGCGCCGCCCAGCTCGGAGCGCAGCTCGTCGAACAGCGGCAGCAGCGGCGCGGCGCTGCTTCTGGCGTATGCCAGCAGGTCGCCTCTAAAGGCCGCCGCTCCCACAGCGAAGGGTCGGCCGCGATACGCAGGCGCACGGCTGCACGCGCGCACGGCTCTCATTGACGACCTGCAAAGTGCGTGACAAATCCTCTCCTCCGTAATCTCTTGTGCTGGACAGGTGCATGGCACAGAGCATGACATGGTGTTCACGGGCGCCGACAAGGCAGTCGTGGCTGCACTGCATGCTCTCCTGCCTCACCGCTGCATGGAGAGTGTCCCAGCGGAGCTGCACAGCAAGTCACATGTGCAGGCCATGCAAGGACAGGCAGCGGCACAGCAAGATGCCCACGGCATACAGGAATGGGGCTGATTAGGACAGGAAGCGCAGGACGAGGGAGTCAGGAAGGGTCATGCCTGCCTCATTCGCAGGCAGCGGCGCAGGCGCGCTGACCATGGCCTGCAGCTCGGTCAGCCCCATGCGGCAACGGGCCAGTGCAGCGCCGCCCAGGCCCGCGTGCGCATGCTGGCGCGCCAGCCAGCCATATGCCACCTGAGCCCACAGCCGGTGCCAAGTAGAGAGGAGGGTAGGAGACTGAAAGCGCCAAGGCTCGCAAGCGCATGCTGGCGCGCCAGCCAATCCCCCGCGACCAGTGCTACGGGCAGTGCCGTGTGGTGGACTGCACGCCCACAAGCGTATGCGCCGCCTTGCTCGTGATGCCGCATGTGCTGCATGTCCATGCTGTCACTGACACAGCTGAGCAGCTCAGCGGGATGCAGCACATTGTAACGATTGACAACGAAGCAGTGCATGCGTGCTGCCCAGAAAAGCACATGCCAGATCATGGTGGCCACTGGTACGTGCACTGCCTGTGTACTGCCTGTGGAGCTTTGCATGTCTGGCACACCGAGGGTTGCAGCCTCTTGCAGGGAAAGTTGAGCAGGTCAGATGGGACATCAAGACCAGCACTCTGGTGTGAGGGAGATTGGACGCACAGCGCGCACTTTGCTGCCAAGGCAATGAGAGGTGCAACAGAGCGCTTCACCAAATGCAGCCAGCATGCATGCTGTCCCTGTTAACGTACTGGTATGCCAGAATTCTGCGCACATAGGCATAATGGAGTGCCCCAACCGCTTGATTTCTACTTGGTGCGCGCCTGCGTGTCGAACACGCCGGCCATGCGGATGCCGTGCTGGTAGAACAGCGCAGCAGCGTCCTGCAGCCGACACAGCGGAGCACCGGTCATGGCGCTCGCATGCTGCCACCCATGGACATGCAGCAGGCAAGCACAGCGCGGGTGCGGTCGGATGCAGTGGGAGCCGAGCTGGGCTGTGGGTACCTGGCGGCCGTCATGGAGGACCTTCAGCACGCGCGCGTCTTCCAGCAGCTCCTTGAGCAGCGCCATCACACCGCGCAACTCCCTCGGCCCCGCCAGCAGGTCAAAGACGTATGCCACAGGCGGCGCGTGCACCTGATGCAGTCATGCGCACGGGTGGCAGCCGTCCGCAGGCCTCAGGGCGGTAGGTGCAGGTGCACGTCATCTGCCAAAGGCGAGTACAGCGGTTCCAGCAGGCAGGCGCAAGGCAGGCGCAAGTCACGGGAGTTGCACGACTGCGTGGAGCGAGGAGCGCACCTGTACCAGGCACAGACGGCCGGAACGCGACAGGGGCGTCCCCTCGCACTTGATACCGACCTGCCTCGGGAGCTCGCGCAGCAGAACGCGCGCTTGGGTGACGTCCAGTGCGCTGCTGATGACTATGCGCTCCGACACTCTGGGCCTGGTGGGCACGGGCGTGGGCTCTGGCGTGCGCGGCAGCTTTACGCCCTGCACAACAGTGAACATGAAACTATGGAAGGTGCCATACTCTTGTTCACATGCCTCCTGTTGAAGCAAGGGGGCTGACCGCACCTGTGCTGCCTTTTCCAAGGCAGCCATGCGGAGTCCAATGGCCATGCTCAGGCTACTGAACGGACGCACATGGAAGAAGTCAGCAGGCAGGAGCTCCCTAGCAGTTGCCGACGGCTTGCGAAGCAGCAAAAAGGCATCGTCTGCAGCTGCCTGCATAAGCGGCCGCTCCTGCTGACAGCGAGTGAAGTCCACATAACGGACGCCTTCTTGTGGGTAAAAAAGGTGCCCACGGCCATCGCCCAGGCACTTCAGCGCTACAGCTCTGCAGTACTTGCTGAGACTACTGTTGTCTGGCCACAGCAAACCAATGCAGGTTTCCAACTCCGAGCGCTCTTCATAAGTTAAAATGGTATCAAGTACATCATACGATGCCTCCAACGCTCATTTGCCACCCTCCCCTGCCACACTTCTGTAGAAATTTGTCTTTAAAGTACTTCAAACATTTGAGGGTCTAGTGGCATTTAGGGTTAAGCATGTTACAAAGCATGTTACAAACTTGGGGAGCAGCCATGCGCACGCCAGCAGAACTTGCCGGAACGCACTTGCCAAAGAGCCGCTGCAGTCGCACACGCCATGCCGCGTCACTCGCAGGCACGAAAATACAGTTTTGGACGCATCAGTGTCAGAGGCTTTGACTAAAAGCAATCAGAGGACCCCTCATGCCACAGGCAGGAACACAGGTAGCAAACAGGCACGGTAGTGGAGCGCACGACGCAGCTCCCACCACAGTCTAGCCTAATAAGGTTCCTCGACAAGCAAAGCCGCTGTGGAATCCACAGTGTGCATCACGCAAATGAAATCACTGCTCCAGCAAAATGGTCAAGCCGAATGTTCTTCTCTGTTCCAGACAGCTACAAATGCAATGCTTCGCCTCCACGCCACGAGCCCCGCCCTAGTGCAAAATGGGCTGCAGGTGCACCATTCCTCCCAGCAGGCTGGCCGGCGATGGCGGCCCCCATGACACCTCCAGCTCACTGCACTCAGTGCATCCACGCACAACACCCAGCAGCACGGCCTTGCCAGGTCCTCCACGAGACACACAAAGGCCTGGCGCTGGCACCTGTGCTGTGACAGCGGCGCCATACGCGACAGCGCAGGGAGCAGCGCCTGCCCCAACCGCCCGAACTGCGCTGCTCGGCTGACAAGGCTGCTGCACGGATGGCCGCGGGCTGCGTCAGTGCAGCCCCAGCGTGCTCTGCCACTGACCGCGCAGCGCACGCTACGGCTCGCACGCCGCGATGGCCGCACCGGGCAGGCGCGGCAGCAGGGCGTTGACGGCGGCGTGCAGCGCGCCCGCGCCCGCCGCCAGTTGCGCCAGGTGGAAGTGCGCCGCCGCGCGGCGCATGGCCGCCGCATAGGCACCCGCGCCAGCCCTGCACAGCCGCAAATGCTCACGGGACTGCAACAATGTATCAGATAGACACATGTGTGGTGTACGGCAGTGACTACACAGCCATGGGTGATGTGCGCCTGGAGCCAAAACATCTCTACCCATTGCGCACCCCTCGGGCAGGCCCACGACTATCTTTAACGACCCCGCTCACCGCTGACAAGGACAGGGTTGACCCTGGGAGGCCACGCAACTGTTCCAGACTGCGCGCCTGATGCCACGATAGGTATGCAGCAGCACATGCGCCTGTCTGCATGCTGCGTGTCTGTCCACAGCATCACAGCTTATTATGGGTTGATGTGGGCGCACGTGTCCAGCAGCAGCGCGTCCATTCCCGCAGCCATCGAGCGGCGCGCCGACGCGCTCGCCTCGCTGGCAGGGGGCCGCTGCTCGGCGGCGCGCGCTTCAAGCGCCCGCGCTGGCGTGAGCGAAAGCTGACAGCATGGGTCGGCGCCTGCGGGCGCCTCCGCCGCGCCGAGCGCAGAGGCAGGTGCCCCCTCCGACTGCGCCGCACGCGCCTGCACCCCCACCGCCATGCGCTCAGCGGTGTGCTGCATGGCGCATCATGACAGCCCAGGTGCGCGTGTCGCACTCTTGCTCACAACAGATGAGCCTGCAGCCGGGACACCAGCCGAGCGCACTCGTGGGCCTCAAGCACGCATTGCGCCAGCCGCCGGCAGCAGCCCAATCGACACTACCTCTGGCGATGACCACTCCGCCATGCTGAGGACACCGGCCACCGTGACCTGACACTGCAGCCACATTCGCATTGGTGAATGCAGACTTGGCGCGCCTGGTCATGCACCAGGATCGCGCGGGCGGCCGACTGCAGCGCGGCCAGGCGGGCCGCGGGCACGAGCGCACGCGCCGACGCGCCCTCCCGCGGGCAGTGCTCGGCCAGCTCCTGCCGTGCACCGACGCGTCAGTCAGCTGCATTAGGCGCGCACATGGACGTGCACTGGAGAACCCTGGTGACAATGTAGTCAGCAGTCCAAGCCACCATGCGCAGACGGCTGCTGAGCCATGTTCTGCCGCTGAAAACAGCAAAGAGAATCGACATGTTCGTATAATTGTGATGATGTTGCTGGCAGCAAGGTGGGGCAGATAGAAGCCCCGCCACCACAGAAGCGCGTCAGCGGCTCGATGCAGCAACAAGCGCCCCAGCTCGCACCTCGAAGAAAGCCATGCAGGCTCCCCGCAGCCGCTGCCACAGCTCCGTGGACGCTCCAGGGAGCGGGCCGCCCTCGTCCTGCGGGGCACAAGCAGGCTCGCGTGTTGGCGCTGGGGGTGGCACGTTGCCGGCGCGCCAGCCCTGTCGAATGATCCAGCCTCGCAGCTGGCCGTCGCTGCTTTCGGCGAGCGCCTCACGCCGCAACGGTGTGCCTGGGAAAGCCCTGGCTTGACGCCAAGCAGGCCGGCCCAGGCAGGTCAGATGCAGCTGCGCCTCACATGCAGCCCAGTCTCTAGCGCGTCCATAGAAGCAGGGTCTGCTTGCACGCGGTGACGACTAAATCTGAGGGTGACCCATGCAGGGGCGGCCGCCAGGGCCGGCAGGGGGGGAGGCACCTCTGCGCCACCCAGCGCCGCGCGCAGGCCCTCCAGGCTGCCGACCGCGCGCCGCGCGGCCGCCGCAAAGGCGCGCAGCTCGCGCTCCGGCAGGTGGAAGGTGCCCCGCCGCTGCTTGCGCTCGTTCATCCACGTGACCGTCGGCAGGTACCTGCGCGCGCAACAGGAACACACATGAGAGTAGTATTTTCGTCGTGCACGGCCGAACACCAATGCGAGCCGTCACAGGTGGGCGCGCGCCCCCCCGCACAAAGCCCGCCTATTGACGGGAGAGCCAGCTGTGTATTCACATTGACGCCAAAAACGTCGTAAGCGCCTCCAAGCCAAGCGGCTCGAGCGAGGCAGGGGCCACGCGCGCACCAGTGCCGGCCGTGCCACGCGCCGAGGTACCACTCGGACACTGCGGTCGCGCTGTTGCTTGCTATCCGCTCCAGTGCGGCGCGAAACGCGGCCACCGCCGCCGCCTCCGCCGCAAGCATATTCGGCCGGCGCTCCTGCCTGGCCACCCCGCCGCCCGCGCCCCGGCCGCCCCCGCCGCCCAGCGGCCCCGGGTCGGCCGCGCTGCCAGCGCGCGCGGCCTGCTCCGCCGCGGGCGCGCGCCGGCACAGCCGGCGCAGCGCGCCGGCCCAGCCGCGCGCAGGCACGGGGCCGACCAGCGGCTTCAGCCCCTCCTTGGAGAACGAGGGCACCCGCTCGGGCGCGCCTGGCCGCGCCAGCTCCACGTCCCCGCTGCCCCCTGCGCATGCGCCGGCCCTGGGTGAGCGGGTCGCGCGCCATGCGGACGCCGAGCAGCCCGCCGCCATACAAACGCGCCGCGGGCATGTCTGCCGGTGCAGACAAGCCGCAGCAAGTCAGACTGCTGTGGCAGCGCTGCGTGCGCACTGAAGCGTCTGGTCTTCAGGGATTACAGCGGGCAGAGAGGAGGAACAGGAGGCCCAAGAGGCGGGAGGCCGGACGGGCGAGCATGCAAGCAGCAGCGCTCCAGGTGCGGGGGGGGGGGAGCGCGCACCTGGCCCGCTCGCACTCTCCGCCTCCCCAGCGGTCGGGCAGGGCGCGCCGGGCGCGGCCTTGACAGCAGCACCCGCGCAGAGCGCCTCGGCGGCAAACGCCTGCGCGGCCTCCAGGGCGGTGCGCACCGAGCCCACGGCCTGCGCAGCAGCGACTCGGGATTATGCGTCATTCATGCGCCGGCCCCCTCTCTGCATCCCATCAGTCAATATCTGCTTCATGCTATGCACACCACGCACGCAAACTGCTTCTGGGGCGATGTGCAGCACGCGAGAGGTGCTGAGCACGCGCCAAACCTGTACGTAGCGTGAGACACACGCAGAATCGCCATGCAGCCCATGAACGCCTGCCGGGCATGGCCACTGTGCATGGGAGCGGAGCGCAGCGCGTACCCGCTTGCTGGCGACCTCGGGGCAGATGAGCACCGACAGCAGCGCCAGCTGCACGATGGCGAGCTCGATGCAGGCGATACGCGACGCCGCAATGAACAGGCAGTTGCGCGTGTCCAGCACGCCCCAGTGCACTGCGGCGGCCACAGCACGAGCTCGGCGGTCTGCGACTTAGCTTCGTAATCATCACAGCAAGCACTGCAGGCTTCGCTGCCGGTCAGGGGCGCTGCCTCCCCGGCGCGCACCGGCGCTGTCTGTAGACGCCCTGTGCAGCCTGGATCCCAGCGGTTCCATGCAGGCACGGAGATGCAGGCGCCGCGCAACGAGCGCACACAGGCGGCCGCCAACAGGGCCCCACCCACAACGGATGCGATCACGCCCAGGGGCCCGCGACGTCGAGGCGGGCGACCTAGGTAAAACGACAGGGTCAGCACGCAGGGCCGCACCTACAAAGAACGCGATCATGCCCAGCAAGCCCGCGCTCTAACGCAAGAAACCTTGCCCAGGGTATAGGGCAGGGCTAGCACACAGGAGACGGCGGAGCCGCACCCACGAAGAAGGCGATCATGCCCAGCCGGCCCGCGCCGCCGAGGCGCGTAATCTCGCCCAGGTAGTAGGCGAGGTAGGTCACCACGGCCGCCCACGCCACGAACCAGAACTCCATCTCGAAGAAGACCGACCCGGCGTAGCCCAGCCACGCGCCGACGAGCGCGAGCACGAAGCGGCTCGACGTGCGCGTGCCCAGCGCGCACAGCGCAACCGACGCAAACAGCCCGCTTGCGAGGCTGCCCCACTGCCGCGCACGCGCACCGGTACGCTTCAGCAAGAAGCGGCAAAGGCAGGAAGGAGGGTGGGCGGTGTTTCGACGCTGCACACCCCCCGCACTGTACAAGTGGCTGTGCAACAGCACTGGAAGAGCATAGCCAGCTGCAACGCAAAGCACCAGCCAGTCTGGCTCCTGAGCTGGTGTGTATGGCTCTGCCTCAGGTCCCGACCACAGCCGTGCAGTCGTGTCCACGTCGTCCAGGCGGGCAGGTTTGGAGGACATGCACTGGGCGACGCACCGGGCCGCGAAGCTTGTGTATGCGCGCGAGCGCGACGAGGAAGCCCAGCCAGCCGCCCACGAACGTACCCAAGCCGCGCTCGAACGACTTTTTCCCAATGCTGCCCAGGCACGAGGCATTCAGGCTGACGGCTGCTATCGCCCCCCTGCGCACGCAAAGCAAGCGGGCGTCGGCTGCAGCGCAGACCTGGTCGCCGGAACCCAGGTCCCCCACACGCCCATTGTTACATGTGTGACTCACCGTCAGCGGCACAGCGCCACACTTTTCCACACAGCAGCATGAATAATAGACAGATGGAGGGAGAGCACACGGCGCCTGCCTTCCAGCAAACCCTCTGGCAGGCATGGGTCTGGATGGGCGCTGCGTAAGCTTGTGACATATATGTAGGTACCTCCATGCCCCGGCCCACTCCCGCAGCTGGGGCCCAGCAGCGCACCACAGGCATCCCTCGATCCACTGCCTCCTCTGGAAGTTGTGCGCGTCCGGCCAAAACTTCGACTCTGGGTAGATGCGCCAGAGGATGGCTGTGTACGTTCCGAACAGGAG
>JAABUV010001395.1_pt1 | contig 35066 bp, 34 predicted proteins | sample 5559971 | NCBI WGS metagenome assembly JAABUV01 (sample SAMN10711881, study PRJNA513362) | rock metagenome | isolation source: Antarctica rocks | place: Antarctica: Victoria Land, Knobhead nord | collected 2015-12-19
GGGAGACGCGGCGTCGGAAGTTGGACCGGCGGCGGGCCTGAGGCGGGCGAATCGATCGATCGGGCGCGGCCCCCGCGGGGGATGGAATCCGGCTCCGGCCCGCGACCGGGTCGGGGTTTGCCCCGGCGCGCACTCGGGTCGGATTCGTGGTCCTGGCTTCGGGGGATGGTCAAGATGGGCAACCTTTGGCGAGGCCGCGATTCGTCCAGGAAGACCACTGGAAGTCTTGATGGCTTCTTCCCATGACATCTGGAGGCGCTGATCGGGCGCCGGTTCGGAACGAAGCCAACAATCGAGGCCGAACGAAGCCATTCCGGCTCGGGCACCGAGGGTCGACCTCGGGCGAACGAACCCACCGGGTGGCCCCGGTTCGCTGAGGTGGTGGCCGGACCCGAGTGGTCCCCTTGTCGCGTCCAAGCATCCGAACGGGCATCTTTTCGCGGATCGATGAGGTCGGCCGGACAACCCCTCGATAAAAACCTAGGGTTGCCTAGGGACGAGGATATCGCCAGGTCGAGGGATGGCCTCGACAACCCCCGCAATCATCCGATGAGGCTTCCACCCATGAGGATAACCGAGCAGCGGATCGGACCGACCCGACGGCCGGGCGGACGCATCCGGCCGAGTTTCGATCGGCTGGAGTTTCGCCTGGCACTTTCCGGCTCGGGGGCGGCCCTCCCGCAGGGACCCCCCTCGGCGACGCCGGGAGCCGGCGCCGAGGTCGCGTCCCCGACGAGTTCGACCTCGCCGATCACCCGGGTCAATTTGGCCCCGGCCGCGGTCGAGGCAACGTCCCCTTCGAGCCTCACTGTCACCTTCAACCGGGCGGTCCAAAGGATCCCGGCCGGCGTCACCGACTTCTCGCTGGTCCATGTCGCCGCCGACGGGACCACGACCCCGCTAATGCCCTCGGAGGCCAGGCTGACCGAGGCAACGGATCCGAATGACATCACGAAAACCCGGGTCGTCGTCTCGCTCGCCCAGCCGCTGGCGGATGGCCGCTATCGGCTGATCCTCCTGGGCAAGAATCAGCTCCTTTCGCCCGACGGCACGCCCCTGACGGCCGGCGGCAAGGATCTCGAAGTCACGACCTTCACCGTCGGGGTCAACGGGGTCAGGCGGGCCGACGCGGTGGACCTGGGGACGGTGACCTCGACCGAATCCTTCAAACAGGACACGCTGGCCCTGAGCACCGACCCCGGGGTTATCCGGCTCTACAAGCTGACCGTGCCGGCCGGCCATTACTGGCGGCTCGGCCTGGCGGTCGACTCGGAGATGCTCGGCACGAACCTTTCGCTCTTCGACGCCGGGGGGCGATTGATCGCCACCTCCAACGCGGGGCGGCCCAATTCGCCGAGCGATCCCTACCTCTTCGCTGGCGTCGCGCCCGGGACTTATTACGTGGGGGTCTCGGGTGGGGGGAATGTCCCCGGCTCGCCGGGCGGATACGACCTCGCCCGGGGGATCAAGGGGACTTCGGGACAGGCCTTGTCGGGCGGGGCGTTCCGGCTCGATCTCGTGGCCGACCCCGCCGATAGCCCGACCCAGGTCCTGGGCCTCGGGCTGGATCACGGCGACCCGTCCTCGAAGGTCCCGACCGGCCTGTCGGTTCAGTTCGCCGGGCCGATCGACGAGGCAAGTCTGGTCGGCCTGCGCCCGACGCCGCTGACCGTGGTCGACGCCTCCGGCCAGACCTGGCCGGTCACGATCGTCGGCTACGACGAGTCGGCAGCCCGACTCTCCCTCGTCTACAACCAGGCCCTCCCGGTGGGTCAGTACACGCTCCAGGACGGCGGGGGCCTGCTCGACCTGGCCGGGATGGTCCCCCAATCCCCGGGCCTGCCGGCCGGCGTCCTCGGCTCGTTCGCGGTCGGGCCGAGCGGGCTTGCCCCGGGCGACCTTGGGCCTCTCTTCCCGGTCGGGGCCTCGCAGGGCCTGGGAGCGACCGCGACCGTCGCCGCCGGCGGCTCGGCGGTCGAGCAGGTCGAGCTGATCGTGAAGGGCTTTTACACGATCCAATCCTCGGGCGCCTCGACCGGCCTGACGCTGTCGGTGCTGGACGATCAGGGCGACTTGATCGTCTCCGGTCCGGGCGGAGACGGCTCGGCCCCGTTCAACGTCTTCCTCAGCCCCGGCACTTATGCCCTGAGCCTGGCGAACTCCGGGGCGACGGACGCCCCGGGGTCGATCCTGATTTCGGCGAAGCATTCGGGGTCGGCGTCACTGGTCGTGGGAGGGGTCGCGCAAGGCCCCGCGCTTGAACTCCGGCTGATCGCCCCGACGCTGTCGATCGACCAGGGAGTGGCAACCTCGGGCGCTCCCACGTCGCCCTTGACGGCGTGGATCTCCGCCTCGACCCAGTCAGATAGCTCGGCGAGCGGGGCGCTTCCGCAAATCCCGATGAGCTTCGGGTCCCCGGACGGCCATGGGGGTCTGACCGGATCCGCCGCCCCCCTCGGGGCCGCTCCGGGGATGAGCCCCTCGGCCTTGACGGCCCATGGCACCTCGTCGGGTTCGGTCTTCCTGGTCGGGGCCGTCCCGATCGGAGGCTCCTCCGCGGCGGCCAATCCGATCAGCGTAGTCGGGCCCTCTGGCCAATCGAGCTCGGTGGCCCTGACGTCGAACCAGAATGGGCTCCCGGCCGGGCTCGTCGCGATCACGGCCCGGTCCCGGAAGTCGATCCGATCGGAGCTAGAACTCGTCCCCGGCGAAGACGCGGCGATCGACCCTTCCGCCGGCGCGGTCCGTGCCGGTCCGGAGGTCGTTCTCGGGTCGATTGCCTTGGATCAAGGCCCCGGGGCGGATGACCGGATCCTCGCGGAGTCTGATTGGATCGAGCGGATCGCGGCCATGACGCTGGACCGGTTCTCGTTCCTGGCCCCGGCCGTGGCCCCGTCGGCTCCGGAGGAGAATCCCGCAGAGGGGTCGGCCTCAGCCCCGGACATCGCCGCGAAGGGCGAGGAGACCCGGCCCGGAGAGGCTTCCCGGGTCGAGACGGCCTCGATCGCCCCGTCGTTCGGCCTCGGGATAATTGCCGTGATCGCATATCGATATCGGCATAAGTATATCGCTGGTGCCCGCCGGACCGGGGAATCGGCCGTCGGCCCGAACCGCCGGCCGCTCCTGAAGGGTCCCCACCAGAGGGCCCGGGTCCTCCGGTGATCGGCCGGGGATGACGACGAAACCCGAGGGGGCCGTGCCGGCCTGCCTCGCCCGCCCCGTCGAGGTCGGCCCCGCCGAGTTGGGGCCGGCCCGACGGGGCGATCCCGTTGGTCCGGGCGCGACCCGTCGGTCGTCAACGGATCCGGTATTTCTCGCCCTCGCCGGTGAGGAGCCAGTGAGGATTCGCGTCGGTCACCTCCATGAATCGGAGGATCGCCTGGGCGGGGATGGTGCAGCCATCCTCGTAGTTCATCCAGGTCCGGAAGGGGACGCCGATCTCCTGGGCCAGCAGGGGGCCGCCCAACTCCCCGAATAATTCCTCGCGGATCAGGCGGACTCGCTGGGCCAGATCCAGCTTGATCGTCTGCCAGTCGGACTTCCTGGAGAACGTTTCCATTCATTAATCCAATGGTCTTGAGGCGAGCGAGAACTGGCCACCCCGCGATGGGGAGTTGGAGCGTCGGGGCGGGAGGCCACCTCGGTTCCCCGTCTCTACCGATTCGCTCGCTATGGACGCAAGGACTTCGGGCCCCGGTCTCGGAGTCTTATCGTATCGATTCGACGCCCGCGGGTCCATGGCCGGTCAACCGCGATCCCCGAGTGATGGCCCGTGAACTGGGGGACCCGTCGGCCCACGCTCCGGAGCGGTCCGGTCTGGAATGACCGGCGAGCTCCGGATTCTCCTGGCGTTCGCCGGGTCACCTTCCGGGACGATCCGGCAAGAATTTGGATTCCCGGGAAATAGTCTGTCGCCCCCGCGCGGCGATTCCGGTCCCACCGTTGGAGAGGAACGGTGGCGCGGCGAACCTGGTGCCTTCCGATCCTTGATCCTTCCGAATCGGCCATCGATCGAGGTCGTCGTGATAACCAGCCAGGACGCCATCGGCCAGCTTGCAGATCGAATCGAGCGGGCCTACCATCGCCGCTTCCCGGGATGGAGTTCGGCCGGATTGACGCCCGGCGTCTGGGAGTCGGCCGCGTCTCGCCTCTCCGAGTCTGGGGACGTGGAACCGGCGATCCCGATCGACCCGGAACTCTTCGTCGCGGTCCAGGTCGCCCGCGACGGGCTCCGGGACCCCTGGGCGGAGTTGACCCAGCAACAGGCCCTGAGGTGCTACCTGCGGGCGGTCCGTCGGATCGTCGGGCAGCTTCGCGAGGAACTCCGGCGGGAGGTCCGACGCGCCGAAGGCCGGCTCCTGCGGGGCGTCACGCTGGACCAACTCCTGGCCACCAAGGCCGCCCGGATCTCGCCGCTCACCTTCTATATCCTGGCCCATCGGGCCGGCCGCCTCGACCTCTCTCTGATGATCCGGCGCGAGGCCGCGGGGCAGGACCGTTCCTGCCCGCTGTACCGCCTGGCCTCGCGATCGTTTCTACCGAGCCACGCCTACCCGCAAGAGCCGGCGATGGCGACCGCCCACGACGACAACCAGATTATCGCCTTCAGTGTCAACTGAAGCGTAAACTCAGGCTTGCGTCTCGGTGTCGCCGATAGCCTTGTCTGACATGCCGGATCGCCCGGATCGCGGTGCTAGCGATTCGATGGCCGCGTCATCCGCGGGCCCCGATTGGTGACGATCCGTCTCTGACCCTTCGCCGAATTTACACGCTTTCAGGTCCCTTTAGGGAGGATCGATCGATGCGCCGAACGAAATTCCGACCCACCTTCGACAACATGGACCACCGGATCACCCCGTCAGACCTCTCTGGACCTGTTGGGATGGCGGCGACCCCCGCCCCAGCCGCGACCTCGTCATCAGACCTTGTGATGCCCGGCGAAGAATATACCGGGATCGGGTGCGTGAATCCGTGGTATCTCTCGGGCGCCCCCCAAGTCGTCGTTCTCGCCCCTGGGGACGAGGTCAGCAGCTTGCCGACCTGGGTTGTTGCCAACTGATCACGACCTGAAGGAGTTTCGGTTAACTGTCACTGGTCATGGCTGGCTTGCACATAGTGTCAATATGGGGGGCATCTTCGGGCGGATTTCTCGTTCTGGTGATGATTTTTCACCGCTCGTTGCGCTTACGCTCGGACGATTCGGCCCGTCCGGCGACGCTGCCGGGACGTTTCGCGGGAAGTCGCCGCTGTTTCCGATCGATCCACCACGTTACAATGGCGTGCAATGGTGGAGGATTTCGGCGCGGCCCGATCGACCCCCTCTCTCCCAGGCGGGGAGGGCCCGCGCGATTCCACCTCCCATAGGCCATCTGGGAGGCGCCCCGATGATATCGTCCCCGCCGATCGACCACGCCTCGGAGAACCTGATCGAGCGAGCCCGGCTCGGCGATCAGGCCGCCTGGCAGCTCCTGTTCGACGATTGCTATCCCAAGATCGTCCGCGTCGTCAGGCGTCGGCTCAGTCGTCCGATGCGCAAACTTTACGACTCGACCGACATTGCCAACGAGGTGATGCAGAGCCTGGTGGCCAAGTTCGACCATTTCGATTTCTCCTCGATCGCCGGCCTTCGCGCCTTCCTGATTCAAGCGGCCGAGCAGAAGGTGGTCGACGGCTATCGGCGGGGCCACGCCCAGAAGCGCGACCTGACCCGCGACCGGCCGATCCAAGCTGGACCCGACTCGGACGCCTGGGAACTTGCCGACGGATCGCCCACGGCCAGCCAGGTTGCCGTCGCCTCCGAGCAAGAGGAGAAGCTCCTGGGCGGCCAGAGCGGCGATCGGCAGACCGTCCTCGCTCTGAAGCTGCAGGGCCTGAGCAACTCGGACGTTGCTCGCGAGACCGGCTGGCACCTCCGCAAAGTCGAACGATTCCTGGAGAAGCTGCGCGGGACCTGGCGCTTTTAACCCCGGGGGATGGGTCCATGCGTCCTATCTCCTCCAGGGACTGGCCGGGCAGGCAGCCCCAGTCCGGCCGGGTCGTCGAGGCGTTCGAGGATCTCTGGCGGTCGGGCGAGCCGTCGCTCGATCGCTACTGGGCCGGGCTCGGCCCGACGCGATCCCTCGCGGATCTTAGCGCGCTGGTCAAGGTCGACCTCCAATACCGCTTCGATCGTGGCGAACGTCCCACGGCCGCCGACTACCTCGGACGCTTCCCCGAACTCGCTGGGTCGGGCGATCGCGTGGTCAGCGTCATCTACGAAGAGTTCTGCCTGCTCCAGGAATCCGGCGAGAACCCGGACTCCGCCCAGTTCTGCGAGCGTTACGGGCCCTGGCGTGACTCGCTCCAGTCGCAACTGGTCTATCACCGCGAGCTGAGCCGGGTTGCCGGCGAAGAGCCCGCCCCGACGAAATTTCCGAGGCCGGGCGAGCGGTTCGCCACTTATCAGCTCCGCTCGATCCTGGGGATCGGCGGCGCGGCGCGGGTCTATCTCGCGACCGACGACGACCTGGGCGGCCGGAAGGTCGCGCTGAAGGTCTCCGCTTCGGTCGGCCGCGAGCCCTCCATCCTGGCCAACCTGGACCATCGGAACATCGTGCCGATCCTCTCGGTCGCCGAGTCGGAGTCCGGGCTCCGGGGTTTCTGCATGCCTTACCGCCCGGGCGCGACCCTCGAAGAGCTCTCCCGGCGGCTGGGCCGCGATTCGATCCCCCGGGGGGCCCGCGCCGTCTGGGAGGCCATGAAACCTTCCATCGACGCCGAAAACGACGGGCTCGAAGAGGACCGGCCCGGCTGGTCCGACTTCCCGGTCCGGGGGACCTACCCCGAGGCGATCGCCTGGGTCGGCCTGGCCCTGGCCAATGCGCTGACTTACCTCCACGGCCGGGGCGTCCTCCATCGGGACATCAAGCCGGCCAACGTCCTGCTCGCCTACCGGGAAGGGCCCCAGCTTCTGGACTTCAACCTGGCCCATGCCCCCCACGCGGCCGAGCACGCCCAGGCCGCCCTGAAGGGGGGGACCCTCCCCTACATGGCCCCCGAGCAACTCCGGGCGTTCCTCGACCCCGCTGGGTGGGAACACGTCGGCTCGCCCGCCGACCTGTACGCCCTGGGGCTGGTCCTCCGGGGCCTCCTGACCGGGCAATCGCCGGAGGTCCCGAACCCGAACCTGCCGCTCCCCCGGGCGATCCGGGCCCTCCACGACCGGCGATCCGAGGCCGCCGAGCCGGTCCGCCAGTTCAACCCCGGGGTGCCGCCCGCCCTCGAATCGATCATCGCCGGATGTCTGGAATTCGAGCCCTTGGCACGCTACGCCGGCGCATCGGACCTCGCCGAGGACCTCCGCCGGTTCCTCGCCCGCCGGCCCCTGAAGTTCGCGGACAACCCCTCCCTGATCGAGCGTGGGGTTAACTTCCTCTATCGAAATCGGATGATCGCGGCGGGGATCGTCTGCCTGGTCGTCTCCTTCGCGATCGCCGGGACCTTCTCCCGGAAGGCCCTGAACCAGGCTGTACCCGCCGCGATGGCCCGACCCCCGACCGCGATCCGGGATCTCCCCGAATTCCGCCGGGCCGTGCTCGACCTCGACTCGAAGGTGCCGGAAAACTGGGCCCGGGCACGGAATGCGTTCGATGTCCTCCGAAAAGCTCACCCGGAGTCGGCCTGGCCCTGGCTCTATCAGGGCCTGACCCTGGAGAAGATCGCCGACCATCAGCCCAAGGCCGAACGGAATCGAAGTGCGGGCAACGAGATGTTTCAAGTGGCCACGCAGTGCCACGACTTCCTGAGAGCCCTCCAGGGGAGGCTCACAGAGGAACCTGCGTCGCCGACCCTCAACACCATGCATGCCCGCTCGATCCTCGACGACCGGCACGACGCTGGCCGATTCGATCGGGCCCTCCCGATCCTCCTCTCCGTTTTGGCCACCGATCCCGAACGTTTCTCGGCCCTGGTGATGATCGCCGACCTGGAGCGTCATCGCGGGTTCCCGGAGGAAGCGATCCGCCGATACCGACGGGCCATTGAACTCGGCGAGGCCAACTCCGGACATTCCGCTCAAGACGTCAATCGGTGCCGCTGGTCGTTGCTCCCGCTCCTGATGAGGCAGGCAGATGGCCAGATCGAGGGGGCAAGGACGGCCGGGGACCGTCGGATCTCCGCCGGCACCCTGGATCGGCTCGGCGCGACCCTGGAGGCCCTCGACCGGGGATGGGATGCGGCACCGCCTCCGAATGGGACGCCGGACGAGCGGGTGTTCCTCCGCGCCTTCTACGGCGGCGTCGTCGCCTCCGGCCGGTTGGCCATCGCCAAAGCCGACGGGAACCCCGTCCAAGCCGCGCGGGACTTCGCCGAGGCCCGGAAGCAGTTCGAGGCGGCGTTGCGGGTCGGCCAGAACTCCGGGGGGATCGGCGCCAGGAAGCGGCTCCAGATCGAGTCCAAGCTCAAAGAGCTGGAGCGGCGAGCCGCCCCATCGACCTCGTCCTCGGCCCCGGCAAGGCCGGAATGATCCCGGACGCGCTTGGACCGCGACGGCCGGTCTGCTAGGCTGAGGCCAGTTCCGGCGGGCGATGGGCGGGCGAGGGCGTGATCGCGATGACGACGGGTTACGATCGGGGACGACTGGTCGCTCTGCTGAAGCGCGATGCCTTGAGGACGGGCACGTTCACCCTGGCGAGCGGGCGGACCTCGCATTACTACGTCGACGGGCGGACGGTGACGCTCTCGGCCGAGGGGGCCGCGGAGGTCGGGGCCGGGGTGCTCCACCTCCTGGCCGACCTCCCCGGCGTGGCGGCCATCGGCGGCCTGACGATGGGGGCCGACCCGATCGTCGGCGCCGCGCTGGCCGTGGCCGGCTCCGGGGTCCGGGCCGGCCTCAAGGGCTTCCTGGTCCGGAAGGAGGCCAAGGGGCACGGGACCGGCAAGCTCGTCGAGGGGCCCGTCGGCCCGGGGATGGACGTGGTGGTCGTCGAGGACGTGGCCACCACCGGCGGCTCGGCGCTCCAGGCCGTCGACGCGGCCGAGGCTTTGGGATGCCGCGTCGTCCGGGTGATCGCCCTGCTCGACCGCCTCGAAGGCGCGGCCGAAGCCTTCGGGGCCCGCGGGCTCGACTTCCGGGCCCTGGTCACGATCCGCGACCTCGGGGTCGAGCCGCTCCCGAGGCCCTGACCCGTGGAACGGAGCCTGCATCGCCAGCTCAAGGAGCGATACGGCCCGGACCTCGGGGGCCGGGCCGAGGTCGTCCTCGGCCCGTTCCGGGTCGACGCCGTCGCTCCCGACGGCCGGCTGATCGAGATCCAGTCCGGCCCCCTGGGGCTGCTCCGGGGTAAGCTGCAAAAGCTCCTGCCGGACCGCCAGGTCTGCGTGGTCAAGCCGATCGTCGTGGCCCGTCGCCTGATCCGCCGCGACCGGCCGGGCGGGCCCTGCTCGACGCCTTCGACGAGCTGGTCGGCCTGGCCCGGATCTTCCCGCACGCCAACCTCGGGATCGACCTGCTGGCCGTCGAGGTCGACGAGATCCGGGTCGCCCACCGCCGGAGGCCGGGCTATCTCGTCGTCGACCGGGTCCTCCGCGAGGTCCGCGAGACGATCCGGCTCCGCGAGCCGGGCGACCTCTGGTCGCTTCTCCCCGGCGACCTCCCCGGCCGATTCACGACCCTCGACCTCGCCGAGAGCCTGGGCCGGCCGCTCGCCTTCGCCCAGCGCGTGGCGTATTGCCTCCGCCATGGTGGGGCCGCCTCAATCGTCGACCAGCGGGGCCATCACCGCGTCTTCGAGGCCATCCGGTGACTCATCCGGGGCCCGGCCCGGGGTGAAGGCGAATCGGCGATGGCTGATGGGTGAAGGAGATCCCGGAGAGGCCGCGGGGGCGGATCCGGATGGGTTGCCCCTGATCCGTCATCAACCATTCACCATCATCGATCCTGGATCGCCTCTCAGAGGCTATCAGGGGTCGAAAATGGTTGATGGCTAATGAGTTATGGTCGATCAACGGGGTGGCATGCGATGCCGATGCCGGGGAAATCTTCGGGGATTTCTCTCCCATCAACCATCGCCCATTCACCATAACCCATCGCCAGGTCTGGGAAATAGTTCTGGATCGCCCCTCACCGGAGCGGGCGGGCGGAGGGGCCGTTGCCTTCGCGGACCGAGGGGTCGAGGCCGAGGATCCGCCCCTTGGGCCGGCTCCGGTCGACCAGGACGGCGCCCATCTCGGTCGTCTCGGCGCTCCGGCGGTTGCCGAGGGCGTCGGCGATATCGACCCGGAAGTGGATCTTGGGCGGGCAGTTGGCAGGGAGGGCCCAGGTGAACTGGCCGGTGTTCTCGATCGGGGCCGGGGTGATGTTCTGCCACTTGGCGTCGGGGGCGTCGGACCGGACCGCGATCATGATCGACCGGGGGGCCGGGTGGGGGTCGTTGGCGTGCCAGTAGATCGTCACCCGGCCGGCGGAGATCCGGGGCGGGTCGAGCTTGATGACCGGCCCGGAGGAGTCGACCTCGACGATGGTCCGGGGGGGCTCGCCGGGGACCGGCGGCTGGTCGCCCTGATTGGCCGAGGACCGGGCCACGAGCTTGAGGCCGAAGGTCCCCTCGCCGCCGAGGTCGACCGGGAAGGGGGAGCGGCGGTCGGGGTCCTCGCCTCGGTTGTACCAGGTCCGGCCGCCGTCGGTGGTGACCCAGAGCTCGACCGCCGCCGGCCCGTTGGGGCCGGGGTCGTCAACCTCGTACTGAAGTCCGAATTTGGGGTCGGTGACCAGGATCGGCGGCGCGGGTCCGTCCGGGGACGCGGGCCCGGGGCTCTCGCTCCCTGGTCGGGCCTCGCCGGGGGTGAACGGATTGGCCTCGCCGACGGGCGAGTTGGAGCCCGGAGGGGACCCAATCGGCGGCATCACTGGCGGCCCGGAATGGATCGGCGGGGGCGCGGCACGCTCGGGCTCGGACGAGGCGAACGTGCTCAGGGGCGGCGGGACGTTCGAGTCGGCGTCGCCTGGCCCGGCCAAGGAGCCGGCGGTCGCGGAGCCGTCGGGGAGGTCGAGCGTCAGGACCCGGTCGTTCTTGGCCCGGTCGGCGACCGAGAGGCGGACCTTGATCGGCTCGGCCGTCCCGGCGTCCCACTTCTGCTCGCCGATCCGGGCCGGCTTCCGGATCGCCACCGGGACCCAGTCGCGGCCCGGTTCGGTCTGGTATTCGAGCCGGAGCGAGTCGAGGTCGAGGTGGTCGTCGACGACCTCCCAGCGGACCGAGGCCAGGCTCCCCCGGCGGGGGAGGGCGTCGAGGTTCATCGCCGGGGCGGTCGTGTCGATGATGACCCTCATGTTCGGCTCGACATCGGCGACCTCGGAGGGGATCAGCCGGTTCTTGGTGTCGAGCATCCGGACGGCGAACCAGTAGTCGCCGTCCTTGGGGGCCCGGAAGAAGAAGGCGCCGGCCTCGGGATCCTTGGTGTCGGCCTTCTGCCAGTCGCCGCCGTCGCTGGACGCCCAAAGCTGGATCTGCTTGTAGCGGGGGCGGTCGGCGTCGCTGATGTTGAAGGGGATCTTGAAGGCCCGCTGCTTGTGGAAGATCGCCCGGACCTTGGGGGCCGGCGGCGGCGATCCGGGCGCGAGCGAGCCCCAGGCCAGGGCCAGGCCCAGCCCGATCGTCGCCAGTCGCGTCCCGCCCGCCCGCTGCTTCACGGCTCGACCCCTCTCGATGAAACCCGACCAGATTCCCGACCCGCCCGGCTCACTTCAGGCGGATCGACAGCCCCGCGACGCACAGATGAACGGAGTCGGCCCGCGCCGCCAGAGCCTGGTTTGCCCGGCCCTGGAGGTCGGCGAACCGCCGGGCCAGGGGATTCTCGGGGACCCCGCCCGATCCCACCTCGTTGGACACCCAGATCGCCCGGGATTCCCCCCGGGCCATCCCGGCGGCCCGGTCGACCGCCTCCAGGATCGCCCGGTCTTCCAGCTCCGGCCCCCCGCCCAGCCCCAGCATCAGGTTCGTCAGCCAGAGGGTCACGCAGTCGATCAGGAGGGTCCCGCCCCGGACCGCCCGCTCCCCCAGGGTCGCTTCGAGGTCCCGGGGGACTTCCCGGGTCTCCCACCCCTCGGGCCGATCGGCCCGGTGACGATCAATCCGGGCGGCCATCTCGGGATCGGCGGCGTCGTAAGTCGCGGTGGCGACGTACGAGACCGGACCGAAGCCCTCGGCCAGGCGTTCGGCCAATCGGGTCTTCCCCGATCGAGCCCCCCCCAGGATCAAGATCATCTCGCCCATCCTGGCAACGCCTCCATGCCAGACCCCTCGCGCATCCTGCGCCGTCTGTCGAGCGTTATCGACCCCCGTTCCGGGGTCTCTTGAACCCGATCCGCCGATGATCCGGTTTGTGCCGGATGTGGCATGAACAACCGTTTTTCGGGCCAAGCCGGGATCGGTGTCTCACGGACCGCTGGAGGTTCCCAGGACCAGGAAGAAGGTCAACTCTCCCAGCTCGACCAGGGCCCCGAGGGTGTCGCCGGTCACCCCGCCCAGCTTCCGGCGGGCCGTCCGGGTCAGGAGCCAGGCGACCCCCAGGGCAACGGCGGCGGCGATCAGTCCGAGCCTCCCGCCCGTCGCCCACCCGATCGCCAGGGCGAGCGTCGAGGCCAGGGCGGCGTCGCGCGGGGTGGTCGCGTCGATCAGGAACCGGCCGGTCCCCTCGGCTCGGGCGTAGGGGGCCAGGCCCGCCGAGACCAGGACCAGCGACCGGGCGACCGCCGCCCCGCCGAGCAAAGCCATCGACCGGCCCGGACCGGCCAGGGCCCCCAACGCGGCGAACTTGCCGACCAGGACCAGGACCATCGCCGCCACGCCGAAGCTCCCGACCTGAGGGTCCCGCATCACCGCCAGCCGCCGCCTGGCGTCCCCCCAGAGGAAGAGGCCATCCGCCGAGTCGGCCAGGCCGTCGAGGTGCAGGCCGCCGGTCGCCACCGCCGAGGCCGCCACCAGGAGGAAGGCCGACGGCCCGGGCTCGACCCCCAGGGCGCGGAGCGCCTCGCTCAGGGCGGCCAGGGCCAGCCCGATCAGGCCACCGACGAGCGGGTAAGCGAACCGGGCGTCGGCCAGCCGTCCGGGGGTTGCCTCGCCGTCCCGGATCGGGACCGGCAGGATGGTCAGGAAGGCCATCGCCAGGCGGATTGCCCGGAGGGCCCGGGTCATTCGCCCGAGGATTCCCGGAACCGGCGGACGATCGCCGAGAACCGCCCGGCCAGGTCGCGGATCCGGCCGAAGTCGCCCGAGGCCACCGCCTTCGGCTCGACCAGCGAGCCGCCGACGCCCAGGCAGCAGGCGCCGGCCTTCAGGAATGCCTCGGCCGTGGTCAGGTCGACCCCGCCCGTCGGCATCATCCGGACCTGCGGGAGCGGCCCCCGAAGCGCCTTGATGTAGGGAGGCCCGCCGAGGTCGGACGGGAAAATCTTGACCAGGTCGGCCCCGGCCTCCCAGGCGGCGACGACCTCGGTCGGCGTGAGGGCCCCGGGCATCACCACCTTGTCGTAGCGGCGGCAGAGCCGGATCACGTCCAGGTGGGTCGACGGCCCGACGATGTACTCGGCCCCGGCCAGGAGCGCGGCCCGGGCGGTCTCGGGGTCGAGCACGCTCCCGGCGCCCAGGACGATGGCGTCGCCCATCTCCTTGCGGACCTGGCGGATTACCTCCAGGGCTCCGGGGATGGTGAAGGTGATTTCGGCCGCCGTGACGCCCCCCTCGGCCAGGGCCCGGACGACCCCGACGAGCTGGTCGGGCGACTCGGACCGGACCACCGCCACGATCCCGCCGTCGAGGATCCGCCGAAGGGTCGTGTCTCGGCTCATCGGATTGGGCTCCAGGAAAAGGCAGGAGATATCACGGCGGCATTCGCCTGACTGGATCGTAGGTTGGTGTCGAGCGAAGCGAGGCCCAACATCCCCTGGGCGTCGATTCGGTGGGCCTCGCTTCGCTCGACGCCACCCTACAAAATTGCTCCGATCCGAAGAAACCCGCTCTAGCCGGTCGAAGTCGTCTTGGACCAAGGGTTTTCGGCCCCGTCGCCCCCGCCCTGTTCGTCGAGCAGGGCCAGCACATTCCGCTCGATGTTGGCCGTGAAATCGTCGAGCGGGAGGTGGTTGATGGTGGAGACCGAGAATGGGTGCTGGAGGTCGTCGCCGATCCGGTCGAGCGCCAGGATCGGGTAGGCGATCAGGAGCATGAACAGAGGCGTGAACCAGCCGGCCCGGGTCATCAGGGCCCAGGGGAGGATCAGAAGGAACAGCACGATGAACCGCCGGATCAGGACGACGTAGGCGGAGGCCAGCGGGGTCTTCCGGATCCGCTCGCAGCCGCCGAGATGGTCCATCAGCAGGGAACGCTGGGCCTCGGCCTGACTGTAGGCGAGCTGCTCGAGCCCCTCGCGGTCGCGGGCCTCGCGAAGGATCGTGGCGAGCTTCAACGAGATGGCCCCTGGCATGTGCTCGGCCCGGGCGATCCGGGCGGCCTCCGCCTCGCCGATCAGCGGGATCAATTCGGGCACCGTCGCCTCGCCCCGGAGGCTCCGGCGGACCGAGTGGGCGAACGCCGCGATCCACCCGACGGCCTCGCGACGCCATCGGGGGTTCTCGGGGCCATTGGCGAGGACCAGGATCGCCAGGTTCCGCGACCCGTTGGTGATCCCGCCCCAGAGCTTCCGGACCTCCCACCAGCGGTCATGCCCGGCGTTGGTCCGGAGCACCAGTAACGCCCCCAGCGCGGCCCCCGCCACCTCGTACGGGGTGACGGCAAGCACCCAGTTGCCCCACTGTGGGTAGTACCAGTTCGTGTACTCGTTGGCGGCCTGGGCCAGCGCCGCGTAGGCGGTCACGATCAGGAGCGGCCGGGTGACGGGCCGGGCCCCCGGGTCGTCCCAGGAGAAGACGTGGTCCCCAAAGCTCGGGCAGCGAGGCTCGGAGTTCATCGCCGGATCCCCGGGGACGTTTCAGGGAGGGTCGTCGGGGAGGGCCCGACAGCTCCTGGCCTTGACGATCATCCGGACTTCGGCCCCCTCGATCAAGCCCAGCGATTCGACCGCCGCGGCGACCACGCCGACGACCCAGACCACCCCGCCGGTCCGGACCAGGACCTCGGCGTCATCCCCGTGTCGGACCACCCGATCGACCCGGCCGTCGATCAGGTTCCGGGCGCTGACCGCCCCGACCGGCCCTCGGGCCAGGACCACGTCGTCCGACCGGACGCCCACCCAGAGCCGCGACCCCGCCGGCCGAGCCAGCCGGGGGACGACCAGGATGGGCCCGTCGACCAGCCGGACGGTGGTCGACCGTTCCCCGAGGTCGTGCCCCTCGACCACCGCCGGGAAGACGTTCCGGAGCGAGGGCCACCGGGCCGGGTCGCCCGCCCCGGCCGCCAGGACGTCCAGCGGCGTCCCTTCGGCCGCGATCCTCCCACCCGAGAGCAGGAAGAGCCGGTCCCCCAGCGCAACCGCCTCGTCGATCGCGTGGGTGACGTAGAGCATCGGGATCCCTTCGGTCCGGCGGACGGCCTTGATCCGGTCGATCAGGCCGTGCCGGGCGTCCAGGTCCAGGGCCGAGACCGGCTCGTCGCAGAGCAGAAGCCGGGGGCGTGGGGCCAAGGCCCGGGCCAGGCCCACCCGCTGCCGCTCGCCGCCCGAGAGCGTCCCCGGCCTCCGACCGAGCAGGGGCTCGATCCCGCAGAGCCCGGCGACCTCGGTGACCCGGGCTTCGGCCTCCCGGCGGGGGATCCCCTGGAGCCCGAACCGGACGTTCCCCGCGACGCTCAGGTGCGGGAACAGCAGGTCGTCCTGGAAGATCAGGCCGATCCGCCGCGACCGGAGCGGAACCCGGACCCCCTCCGCCGAGTCGAACAGGACCGAGTCGCCCAGCCGGATCCGGCCGGAGTCGGGCCGCTCCAACCCCGCGATCAGGCGGAGGATCGTCGACTTTCCCGCCCCGGACGGCCCGAACAGGATCCCGGACTCCTCGCCTAAACGAAAGGCCGCATCGATGGCCAGGCCCGGATGGATCCGGTGGGCGAGCCGGACGTCCAGGCCGGTCATCGCCCCGGCCCCCGGCTCGGCATCGTCCGCTGGGCGACCAGGACCGCGGCGATCGACGCCCCCGCGATCAGGGCCGAGAGCCCGGCGGCCCGCATGGGGGCCTCGGCGTTCACCGCGTCGTAGATCGCCATCGAGGCCGTCTGGGTCCGTCCGGGGATGTCGCCGGCGACCATCAGCGAGGCCCCGAAATCCCCCAGGGCCCGGACGAAGGCCAGGACCGACCCCGCCGCCAACCCCCGCCAGGCCAGCGGGATCGTGATCCGGAGGAAGACCGAGCCCTCGCCCCGCCCCAGGAGCCGCGCCGCGTCCTCCAGGGCCGGGTCGACCCCCTCGAACGCCCCCCGGGCCGGGAGCAGGAACATCGGGAACGCCGCCACCGCCGAGGCCAGGACCGCCCCCGACCAGTGGAAGACCACCGTGACTCCCCAGGTCGCTTCCAGCCACTCCCCCAGCCACCCCCGCCGCCCGAGGAGCAGGAGGAGCCCGAACCCCAGGACCGTCGGCGGGATCACCAGCGGGAGGACCAGCACGCCCGCCAAAAGTCCCTTGCCGGGGAATCGCCCCCGGGCCAGGATCCAGGCCGTCGGGAGTCCGATGACGACGATCAAGGCCGTCGCCACCGAGGCCACCCGGATCGAGAGCCAGAACGGGCCGAGGTCGCCGATCATGGCCCTTGCGGGACCTTCGCGAACCCGAGATCCGCCAGGATTCCCTGGCCGTCCTCGGAGGTGAGGAACGCCACGAACGCCGCCGCCTCGTCCGGGTGGGTCGATCGGGTCACGACCCCGAGGCACTGAACGATCGGGTCGGACGCTCCGGGCGGGAGCGGGACCACCCGGATCCCAGGCGCCTCCGCGATCGACCGGCCGACGAGGCCGGCGTCGGCGTTCCCGGACTGGACCATCTGCAACGCCTGGCGGACCGTCCCGGCGATCACCAGCTTGGGCTTGAGGGCCTCATGGAGCCCCGCCCGCTCCAGGGCCTGCCGCGCCGCCATCCCGTAGGGGGCTGTCTCCGGGTTGGCGATGGCGATGAACTTGAGCCCTGGATCGGCCAGGTCGGCGAGGCCCCGGACCTTCGGGCCAACATGGGAGCCCAGGGCGATGACCAGCGAACCCACGGCATAAGGCCGGACCGAGTCGGCCCGGACGACGCCCTCACCGGCCAGCCGCTCGACGAACCGGCGGTCGGCCGACAGGAAGACGTCGAAGGGGGCTCCCTGGCGGATCTGCTCGGCGAGCTGCCCGGAGGCCCCGAAGCTCGCGTCGACCTCGGATCCGCCCCGGGCTCGGAAGGCCGAGGCCAGGATCGGCAGAGCCGACTGGAGGTCGGAGGCGGCGGCCACCCGGAGCCGGGCCGGCTCGGGGCTCGCGCCGGGGCCACCGCAGCCCGGTGCCGGGATCAGGGTGGCGGCCAGGAGCCCGAGGATCACGCGAGGATGGCCGGTCAGGGTCGGTCCCCTTCCTGATGATGGGGCATGGGCGGCTCAGGGTCGGCCCGCCCGAGTTTGTCCGGGGGCGGCGGATCGGGTAGGATGAGAGTCCCGACTTCTGGACCAGGGCACGCAAGGGCGCGACGGGATGAAGATCGACCAGTTTCTCAGGCACCACGGGATTGCCGGCAATCCGTTCAGCGAGGAGGACGCGCAGACCGACACGGTCTTCAAGCGGGGTTGCCTCGATTCGATCCACCACCCCGCCTGGGACAAGTTCTTCGGGAGTCCCGCCGACCCCTCCACGGCCCTGGTCTTCGGCGAGAAGGGGAGCGGCAAGACCGCCCTCCGCCTTCAGGTGACCTCGGAGCTGGAATCGTACAACAACGGCCACCCCGACGCACGGGTCTTCGTCATCTCCTACGACGACTTCAACCCGTTCCTCGACCACTTCCGCGACGCCGTCCGGGCCCGAGACGCCGGCGAGGCCCTGGAGCGCTGGCGGCTCCAGGACCACATGGACGCCATCCTCGCGCTGGGCGTGACCCAGCTCGTCGACGCCCTCTCGGCCGAAAAGGTGGACCTGACCGCCCTGACCCTCGACCAGCGCCGGGACCTCCTTTTGCTGGCGGCCCTCTACGACCAGTCGACCCGCGAGCCGATCAACAAGCGATGGGACCGCCTCCGCCGCCGGTCGGGGTTCCGGCCGCTCTGGAGCCGGCGCGACCTCCAGATCGGCTTCGGGACCACGCTGGCGGTCCTCCTTTTGATCGCCGCGTCGCCATCGGTCCGGTCGATGAGCATCCTGCCCTGGCTCCTGGTCCCGATCGCGCTGGGCTGGCTCTACTGGGGCTGGCGGCTCTCGCGGGCCGAGTGGCATGCCCGGGCGATCCGGAAGGCCGTCCGGGTCCTCAGCCGCGACCCCGCCGCGCTCCGGTGGGAACTCCTCTGGTTCCAGCCCGGCGAGCTGGCCGGCCAGCCGCTCCCCTCGACCGTCCGGGGCGGTGGCGAGGAGCGCTACGAACTCCTCCGGAAGTTCCAGGCCGTCCTCGGGACCCTGGGCTATGCCGGGATCGTCGTGCTGGTCGACCGGGTCGATGAACCGCAGCTCATCGAGGGCGACCCCCGCAAGATGCGGGCCCTGATGTGGCCGCTGCTGGATCACAAGTTCCTCCGCCACCCCGGGATCGGCTTCAAGCTCCTGCTCCCGATCGAGCTGGCCTATTATCTGGAGAAGGAAGACAAGGACTTCTACGACCGGGCCCGCCCCGACAAGCTGAACCTCATCAAACCTCTCCGATGGACCGGCCCCTCGCTCTACGACCTGGCCGGCGACCGCCTCAAGGCTTGCGCCATCGAGCCCCCGGCCAACGGCGAGGGCGGGACCCGGCTCCGCCAGCTCGTCGACGAGGCCGTCTCCGACGACTCGCTCAAGGACGCCCTGGGGAACCTCCGGACCCCCCGCCAGCTCTTCAAGTTTCTCCACCGGCTCCTGGAGGAGCACTGCCACCGCCACACCGAGGACGCCCCCCGCTGGACGGTCGACGCCGACACTTTCCGAACCACCTACACCGCGCACATCCGCGACCTCGACGCCTTCGATCGCGGCTACGGCCACGGCTAATCCCCCATGCCCGCCCGACGCTACCTCAAGCTGTTCAAGCCGTTCGACGTCCTGACCCAGTTCACCGACGGCCAGGGGCGGGCGACCCTCAAGGACCTCGTCGCCGTCCCCGCCGTCTACCCCGTGGGCCGGCTCGATCGCGACAGCGAGGGGCTCCTCATTCTGACCGACGACGGCCCGCTCGCCCACCGGCTGACCGACCCCCGGTTCGAGCATCCCCGGACCTACCTGGCCCAGGTCGAGCGGATCCCCGATCCCGAGGCCCTGCAAACCCTCCGCCGGGGCGTCATGCTGGCCGATGGCCCGACCCGACCCGTCGAGGCCGACCTGGTCGAGGCCGAGCCCGGACTCCCCGAGCGCCCCGTCCCGATCCGGTTCCGCAAAAACGTCCCGACCGCCTGGATCCGCCTGGTCCTCCGCGAAGGGCGGAACCGCCAGGTCCGCCGGATGACCGCCGCCGTCGGCCACCCGACCCTCCGCCTGGTCCGGGTCGCGGTCGGGCCGGTCCTCCTGGACGGGCTCCGACCCGGCGAGTGGCGGGACCTTTCTCCCGACGAGCGAGGGGCCCTCGGGATCCGCGAGGCCGGGATCTTCCGCCCCGGGAGCCCCAGGGGTGATCGCGAGTGGTGATCGGGCCCCGGCGCGGATAGACTGAAGTACAGGTTCCCCGATCCGGAGCAGGGCCCCGCCGTGCCGATCCCCGATGCCCCTTATCTGGTCACTCTCGGCTTCGACCCGCCCACCTTCGAGCGGCTCGATCGGCTCCGGGTCCGCTACTTCCCGCCCGAGCGTAACATCGTCCCGGCCCACCTCTCGCTCTTCCACCAGTTACCGGGCGACGAGGGGGACGAGATCGCCCGGGTCCTCGCCGACCTGGCCCGGACCATTCCGCCGGTCCCCCTGACGTTCCCGGGGGTGAAGCGGACCGGCCGGGGCGTGATGGCCGTCGTCGAGGCCCCGGGCCTGTCGACCATCCGATCGAGCCTGGCGCGGTCGTTCTCGGGCTGGCTCACGCCGCAGGATCGCCAACCGTTCCGCCCTCACGTCACGATCATGAACAAGGCCGAGCCGGCCGAGGCGGCTCAAGCCTTCGAAGAACTCCGGGCCACCTGGTCCCCCTTCCCGGGCCTCGGCGATCGGCTGATCCTCTGGCGCTACCTGGGAGGGCCCTGGGACGAAGTCGATGCGCTCGACCTCCACGCCCAGCCCGAAGTCGTCGGGTCGCATCCTCATACGTCGGACCCCGAGGGCTGAGATCATGGCGAGTCACTCGAAAACCCGGTCGGGGATGACCCTGGAGGAGTTCCTCCGCTGGCCCGAGGCTGATGAGCATCCCTATAAGGAGTTCATCAATGGGCGAATCGAGATGAAAGTGTCCCCCCAGAAGAAGCACTCGGTCCTCACTCTCGATTTTTGCCTCGCCCTCAACCAGTTCGCCGGGCCGGGCCGCCTGGGCAGGGCCTTCCCCGAACTGAGGTGCACCTTCGCGGGGCGATCGATCATCCCCGACGTCGTCTTCCTCCTGGAAGCGAACATCCCTTGCGATGCTCGGGGGATGCTTGTGAACATCTCGATTCTTCCACCCGACATCCAGATCGAGATTCGATCGCCCGGGCAATCGTTGAAAAAGACGCGCGAGAAACTGGAGCACGCGGTGGCCAACGGATGCCCGCTCGGCTGGTTGATCGATCCCGAGCGCGAGACCGCCGACGTCTATCGGCCCGGTTCTGGGCCCGAACGGCTCCTGGCCGACGGCTTTCTCAATGCGACCCCGGTCCTCCCGGACTTCCGGCTAGCCGTCTCGGAAGTCTTCGGCTGGCTGATCTATCGCGCCCCGAATCCGCCCCAGGGCGACCCCGAATGAGCGACACATCGACCGCCATCGGAGTCCCGCCGCTCCGTCTGACCTTCGAGGGGGGGACCCTCCTGATCGAGGGGCTCCCCGAGGACGACTCGCGCGGCCTCCCCGCGCTCCGGTTCGACCCCAGGGCGGGGATGCACCGGGCCGAGGCGATGCACTATCGGGAGATCATCGAGGCCCTCCGCGACAAGAAGATCGAGTACCGTGATGAGGCCCGCGCCTACGGGGCCAAGACCCCCTGGCCGTTCCGGGTCGTCAAGCAGGCGTTCCCCCACCAGACCGAGGGGCTGGAGGCCTGGTGGAAGGCGGGCGGCCGGGGCGTGGTCGTCCTCCCGACCGGGACCGGCAAGACCCACCTGGCCAACCTGGCGATCAACCGGGCGGGCCGGCCCAGCCTGGTCGTCACCCCGACGATCGACCTGCTCAACCAGTGGTACGACGAGCTGACCATGGCCTTCGGCGTCGAGGTCGGCCTGCTCGGCGGCGGGTCTTACGACATCAAGCCGCTGACGGTCACGACGTATGACTCTGCGTACATGAATGTCGAGCGGCTGGGGAATCGGTTCGGCCTGTTGATCTTCGACGAGTGCCACCACCTGCCCAGCCCGACCGTCAGCGCCGCGGCGGTCGGGGCCATCGCCCCCTGGCGGCTCGGCCTGACCGCCACGCCCGAACGCGCCGACAACGCCCACGAGCGGCTCGACCACCTGATCGGCCCGATCGTCTACCGCCGCGAGATCACCGAACTCCGCGGCCAGTTCCTCGCCGATTACCGGGTCGAGTCGCTCTTCGTGAACCTCACCGACGAGGAACGGCTCCGCTACGAGTCGATGCGGGAGATCTACCGGACGTTCCTCTCCAGTACCGGGATCGACATGAGGCGGCCCGGCGCCTGGGGCCAGTTCCTGTTCCAGGCCCATCGGTCGGCCGAGGGGCGGCAGGCGTATCTGGCCTATCGCGAGCAGCGGGCCCTGGCCCTGGCCGCGCCCGCCAAGCTGAGCCTCCTGGCCCGGCTCCTGGAGCGGCACAATGGCGACCGGGTCCTGATCTTCACCCACGACAACGCGACGGTCTACACGATCGCCCGCCAGTTTCTGGTTCCCGTCATCACCCACCAGACCAAGACCAAGGAGCGCCGCGAGGTTCTCCTCAAGTTCAACTCGGGCGAGTTCCCGATCGTGGCGACATCCCGCGTCCTCAACGAGGGGGTGAATGTGCCCGAGGCCAACGTCGCCGTCATCCTCTCCGGCTCCGGGTCGGTCCGCGAGCACGTCCAGCGGCTCGGGCGGATCCTCCGGAAGTCGGGCGACAAGGAGGCGACCCTCTACGAGGTCGTCACCAAGGGGACCGTCGAGGAATTCACCTCCAACCGTCGCCGCCAGCACAGCGCCTACGGCGGCGAATGAGGTCTTCATGAAGCCGAAATTTCGCGTCTCCATCGCCGGGATGATGGTCGCCGTGGCGGTCGTCGCCGTCGACTGCGTCCTCCTGATGCTGCCGGCCACCTTCGCGGGAGTCTACCTCACCGGGATCGCCTTGCAGGTCGGCCTCGCCGCTTGGGCGTTCGCCGACCCGAGGGGTCGCCGATTCGTGATCGGCTTCGAGGCGACCGGGTGGGCGTTGCTGCTCTCCTTCCTCCTCGGTCGAGCCTTCTTTAACCGGGCGGTCGTGCAATGGCCCGACTTCCTCTATGCCAGCTATCGAAGCTCCCTCTCGGACCTGACGCCCGAAGCCGTGGACTGGCTCCTCGGCCACTTCTACATCCCGGACCCGAACGGCAACCTGAGCGTGCTCCAGTTCTTCGGCGTGCTCGAACTGACCTTCGGCGTGCCGATGTTGCTGCTCGCTTCGGCTGGCGGACTCGTCGCCCGGGCCGTTCCGGGGCCGGTCCGGGAGAGGACGCCAGGCGAAGTCCCGGAGTCGGTGGTTCGATGAATCCCAAGTTCCCCCTGCTCGCCTGCCTGACCGCCACCCTGTTCATGACCGGGGTCATCTGGTTCGTCCACGTGGTGCATTACCCGCTGTTCGACCGGGTCGAGGTCGGGGCCTTCCGCCGGTATCACGCCGACCATACGCGAACGACGACGTATGTGGTCGTGCTCCCGATGTTGGTGGAGCTTCTGGCGAGCGTCTGGCTCGTTGCTCGGCGTCCCGCGGGCGTCGGGCCGTGGTTGGCCTGGGCGGGGCTGGCCGCGGCGCTGGCGTCGTGGGCGGCCACGTTCCTCCTTTCGGTCCCAGCCCATGAACGGCTGGCGGCCGGGTTCGACGCCGAGGTCCACCGGGCCTTGATCCGGACCAACGCGGTCCGGCTGGTGAGCTGGACGGCCCATTCCCTGATCCTGCTGGCCATGACCGCCCGATCGCTCCCCTAACGTCCCCGACGCGACCGACCTTTCCCGGACCGAGTCCCCCGCCCATGCTCAACGGCACCCTCGTCCGCGTCCGATTCTCGAAGCAGCGGGTGATCCCGCTCTACCTGAAACGCGAGGACCCGCAGTGGCTGGAGGTCGCCGAGAGCCTGCTCCTGATCTTCCGCGAAGGGGTGGGGCGGACCCGGGGCGAGATCGAGACCGAGATCGACGAACTCGTCGGCGAGGGGCTGGCGACGCTGGCCCACCGGGGGCTGGCCAAGATCCTCGAAGACCGGGCCGAGTTCGAGGTCGTGGCCGACGTCCCGCCCGAGTCGCTCCGCGATCAGGTCTTCACAGCGGCGGCCGAGCACCGGAAGGCCCTCCGGATCGCTGGCCAGGCCCGGGCCCCGTTCCGTCGCGAGGCCGTGCTGGAGGGGGTGGCGAAGGCACTGGACCTCCGCCCCGACCAGGTGGCCGCCGCCCTCTTCGCCGACCTCCGCGACGAGAACCGCCTGCTCTCCTTCGACCGGGCGATCGACGCCCAGCGACTGATCGACCGCTATAACGTGGGCCTGGCTCAGTCGGTCCTGCTCCGGTCGGTCCTGGTCCAGGCCGAGGTTCGCGGCGAGAAGCCGGCGCGCTACCGCCAGTTGTTCCGGCACCTCAAGTTCCACCGGCTCCTCTACCGGGTCGAGGGGTCGATGCGCGACGGCTACACCTTCCACGTCGACGGCCCGCTCAGCCTCTTCAGCGCGACCAACAAATACGGCCTCCAGATGGCCATGTTCCTCCCCGCGCTCCTGCTCTGCGGCGACTTCCGCCTCGACGCCGAACTCCGATGGGGCCCGAAGCGCGACCCCCGGACCTTCCACCTGGACACCAACGACGGCCTGGTCTCGCACTACGCCGACGCCGGGACCTATGTCCCCGCCGAGATCCACACCTTCGTCGAGCGGTTCCGCCAGGTCGCCCCGGCCTGGGAGGTCTCCGAGGCGACCGACGTCCTCGAACTCGGCCGCGAAGGGGTCTGGGTCCCCGATTACAAGTTCGTCCACAAGCCGAGCGGCGTCGACGTCCACGTCGAGGTCCTCGGCTTCTGGAAGCGCTCCAGCCTCGACCGCCTGCTCCGGCTCCTCCCCCAGCACGGCCCCGCCCGCTACGTCCTGGCCATCTCCGAGAAGTTCAAGGTCGACGAAGGGGCCCTCGGCGAACTCGCCGGGCCGGTCCTCCGGTTCAAGGAGATCCCCAACGCGACCGAGCTGGCCGCGCTCCTGGACCGCTTCGTCCGCGACCACCGCCGGAGCCTCCCGATCGGTTGAGAGCGTCCTACCGCGATCGAGGACTGCCAGGTCTCGCCTTTTCTCTCGATTTAATTCTGATTGAAATCACTGAACAACTCCTCCTCGCGATCGTATCAAGAACAGGGACGCTGATGGAATCGTTCGGAAGCAATCGTCCAAATCGTTCGCATGGGTTCGTTGAATCACCAGGAACTCGTGTCTTCGAGAATTTTTGTTGCTTTTGCGGACGGCCATTCCTATGATCGAATCGTTCAAACCGTCCAGTCTTCTCGGGTATTCGTTCATGGTCGATTCGGAAACCTACCTCCGGACGCAGCAGGTGGCCGATGCCCTGAGCGTGGGTGTGAGCACCGTGAAGCGGTGGGTAGACGCCGGGTCAATCGAGGCGACCGTCACGAAGGGCAAGCATCGCCTCATCCTGCTGTCGAGCGCCTTGCAGTTCGCGCGACGCCGGCGGTTCCCGGTCGAGCGGCTCCTGTCCCTGACCGGATGTCCGCCTTCGGCGCCGATCTCCGCCTCGACGTGCGACCTCCTGGTCGAGGCGTTAAAGGGGGGGCGGGGCGGTGAGGCTTCGACCCTGATCGCCTCGGCCTGGCGGTCGGATCGGGGGGCTGTCGGGTTGGCCGACGACCTGATCCGTCCGGTGATGGAGCGGGTCGGCCACGGCTGGATGGTCGGCTCGTGGGACGTCTACGAGGAGCATCAAGCTTCCCAGATCGTCAGTTCCGTCCTGACGAATCTGATCGGTCGAGCGACCGGGTCGGCCCCGGGCCCCGGCCGCCCCCTGGCCCTGGGGGCGGCGGCGGAGGGGGACTTCTACAGCCTGCCGGGGCTCCTCGGCGAACTGGTCCTCCGCGAGGTGGGCTGGGACGTCCGGAACCTCGGGACCAACCTGCCGCTCCGGTCGCTGGCCGCGGCCACCCGCGACTACCGGCCGAGCCTGATCTTCCTGTCAGCGAGCCACCTGGCCGACCGGGAGCGATTTGTCCAAGAGTATGCTTATTTTTATGAGTCCGCGGCGCGGGTCGGGTCGGCGATCATCCTGGGGGGCCGGGCGTTGGATCCGGACCTCCGGTCGAGGCTGGTCTTCGCCAGCTTCGGCGACCGGATGGCGCACCTGGCCGAGTTCGGCCGGAGGCTGCTCCCGGCGGCCTCGGCCCCGGCCGCCGCGAGGCCGAACCCAGCGGGCCCGATGGACACCTCGAACTGAATGGCAAGGGGATTTACGATGCGCACGACTCGGCGGAACGACGACGCGGACGGGTTCTCGGCCCTGGAGAGCTCCGACACGCAGTTGCTCACCTCGAAGGAGGAACGCCAGCTCCTCCAGGAGCTGGGCGACTGCAAGCGGAAGCTGGCCGACGCCCTGGCCAGGATTCCCGGCTACGAGATGCCTCGGGGCGTAAACGACCCCCAGGCCCTGGCCCAGCACATCGCCGCATTTTACGAGAGCCACGGGCCGACCGAGGCCAGGCTCGGGGCGATCTTCCGCCGTTATTCCGAACTCAGGGGCAAGCTGGCCCTGGCGAACATGCGGCTGGTCGCCCACGTCGCCAAGCGGTTTCGCGACCGGGGCCTGTCCTATTCGGACCTCTTGCAGGAGGGATTTTGCGGACTCCTGGAGGCGATAGATCGCTTCAACCTGAACCATCAGACCAAGCTGGCCACCTACGCCACCTGGTGGATTCGCCAGGCGATGCAGCGGGCCGTGGCCTCGGGGGCCTACCCCGTCCGGCTCAGCCCGAGGCACCTCCGCCAGCTCGCCCAGAACCAGGACGAGGTCGACCACGGGAAGGGGGGCCGGGGCGGCCCGGACGGCCCGGTCGTCAGTAGCGAGATGATCCAGCGGATCCACACCGCGACCCGCCCGACGATCTCGCTGGACGCCACGCTCGACTCCGACAGCAACTTCAACCTGATGCAGACCATGAGCGACCCCGAGGGGGACCGGACCGCCGACGTCGACATGGACGAGACCGTCGGGATGATGATGGACGTCCTCCGTCCCCGCGAGCAGCAGGTTCTGGCCCTCCGCTTTGGTCTCAACGGCAAGGAACGACTCTCCCTCAGCCAGGTCGGTAAGGTTCTCGAAGTTTCCAAGGAGCGTGTCCGCCAGATCCAGGACCGGGCGCTCGAGAAGCTCCGGGCCGTCGCCGTCGAGCACGACTGGGACGACTCGCTCCTGGCCACCGCCTGATCGCGCGGCGGGTAGTCGCTGGGCGAGTGGCCGCGTGGTCGGTGAATCGCGGTCCGTGCTCCGTCTCTCAAGACCCCCGAAGCCGGGGGTCTTTTCGTTTCGAAGAACAGACCGATTGCGGGGTCGACGCCCGTATTGGCCGATAAGAGATCAAACGCGACCACTGACCACGCGGCCACTCACCACGGACCAATGAGCATTCTCATGCACGCCGCCCGCCCCGACCCGGACCGCGACCCGATCGGACCGTTCCTGCACTACCTGATGGCCGAGTGCGGGTTATCGCCGAACACGCTGGCGGCGTATCGATCGGACATCGTCCGGTTCAGCCGGTGGCGGAAGCGGGATGCCCCCGGCCCGCTGGTCGACCTGGACATCAAGACGCTCACGGGCTATGTCGATTTCCTGGCGCGATCCGGGTTGGCCCCGAACAGCATCGGCCGGAACCTGGCCGCGCTCTCCACGTTCTATCGCTTCCTGATCTACGACGGCCGGCTCTCGGAGAACGTGGCCAAGCTCTTGGTCGTCCCGGCGATCTGGGACCGGTTGCCGACGGTCCTGGGGCCGCTGGCCGTCGATCGGCTCCTGGGGACCCCCGACCGCGAGACGACCGTGGGCCGTCGGGACCGCGCGGCGTTGGAGACCCTCTACGCGACCGGTTGCCGGGCCTCCGAGGTCGTCGGACTCCGGCCGGGCGACCTCGACCTCGGCGGCGGTTCGGCCCGGTGCATCGGCAAGGGGGACAAGGAGCGGATCGTCCCCCTCGGCGCCAGGGCCCGCGAGGCCCTCGTCGAATACCTGAAGCGCGACCGGGCGGTGCTCCTCGCCGGCCGGGTCGGGGTGGAGGCGATCTTCGTCACTCGCCGGGGCCGCCCGATGTCCCGGGTCGGGCTCTGGGCGATCGTCAAGCAGCACTCCCGGGCCGCCGGGCTCCCCGAGGCCGTCAGCCCCCACACCCTCCGGCACAGCTTCGCCACCCACCTGCTCGCCGGCGGGGCCGACCTCCGGGTCGTCCAGGAGATGCTCGGTCACGCCTCGATCGCCACGACCCAGATCTACACCCGGGTCGAACTCAGCCGGCTCCGCGAAGTCCATGCCAAGTTCCACCCCCGATCCCAAGGGGCCTGATCCCGGTTGCGGACCGACGCCCGGACGCGAATACTGGAGGGCGTGAACCAGGGAGCCGGAGGGCCGGAGCGATGAGCACGACCGATCGCCAGAGCCGGGTGGGCCTGCCGTGGCTGGTCGAGGGCGAGCGGCTCGACCGGGCCACCTTCCACGAGCGCTACGAGGCGATGCCGGAAGAGACGAGGGCCGAGCTGATCGGCGGGGTGGTTTACATGACCTCGGCTTTGGGTCGCAAACATGGCTTGAACCATGTCCACGTCATCTCGTGGCTTTCAAATTACCTGATCCACACCCCGGGGGTCCAAGCCTACGACAACGCTTCGATCTTCTTTGAAGACTACGGCGAGCCCCAGCCCGACGTCGTGTTGCGGATCCTGCCGGAATATGGCGGGAGGACACGCGACGAGGGGAAATACTATGCGAACGGGCCCGAGCTGATCGTCGAGGTCGCCGACTCGACCCTGGCGAAGGATCTCGGACCCAAGCTGGCCGACTACGATCGGGCGGGTGTCCCCGAGTACATCGTCCTCGGGGTCAACCCACCGTCGGTCCGCCGCCACCTTCGCCTCAATGGGCGGCTGGTCGAAGCCGGGCCAGGGACCGAGGGGATCGATCGGTCGCAAGTGTTCCCCGGCCTCTGGCTCGATCCGGTCGCGCTCCTGGCGGGCGACCACCGGGCGCTCCGGGACGTGGTCGAGCGGGGCGTGGCCACGCCCGAGCATGCCGCGTTCGTCGCGAGGCTGGCCGAGGCGGCGGGCGGGGGACGGGCGTGACCGAGCCTCCGACGATCCCCCCCTTCGCGGATCCGCTCGACGCGACCATCTACCTGGCCTTCGCCTTCGACATCGGCTACGAGATCGACATCGATCGGGCCCGGGCGATGGTCCCGGGCGAGTCGGGCCTGCTGGCCCGGAGGCGTCGGACCCCGGATTCGATCCAGTACCGCCCGGCGCCGCTCCGGTTGACGCTGGACGCCTCGGGGATGGCGCTCCCCGGGGGCCTCGCGACGACCCATCCTCCCCGGGCCGAGCTGACGGTCTTCGACTTCGCCGCGATCTCGCTGATGGTCCAGTTCCCGGTCCGGGCCACGCCCGCCGAGCTGCTCGAACTGGCCGGGCACCTGGCCGACCCGGGCCCCCTGAACTCGGCCGCCCGGCTGGTGGTCAGCCCCTGGATCGAGCGACTCCGGCCAGTGGTCGACGGGTTCGAGGTGAGCGACCTGAGCGAGGAATATATCGTCTTCCAACTCGGCAACGTCGATCCCGAGTGGATCGCGGGGCATTTCGACTGGATCGCCGGGCTGATCCGGCTCGAATCGGGCCCGCTCAGCCCGGCCGAGGTCCGCGAGGCGACCCGGCTCGGCTTCTCGTACACGCCGGACGACCTGGTGATGCTCGACTGGGCGGCCGGGTTCGTCGCCGACCGCGACTGCGCCGATACCTTGCAGGTGATCGAGTTTGCCAACGTCCAGCTCCTGGAGTTTCGCCACATCGACGACCGGCTCGACGACCGTCTGGAGTCGGCCTACCGGCTGATCCATGCCGAGAAGGGCGGTCGTCGCCGCTGGCCGACCGCCTGGCGGACTCACGCGGCGACAGTCCGGAGCGTCCGCGAGCTGGAGATCGAGGCCACCAGCCTCTTCGAGCGGGCCGACAACAACCTCAAGCTGATCGGCGACCAGTACCTCTCGCGCGTCTTCGACCTGGCCCGGACCCGGTTCCACCTCGGCGAGTGGCAGCGGAGCATCCGCCGGAAGCTGGAGGTCGTCGGCGACGTCTACGACCTCCTGGTCCAGCAGGCCGGCGGAACCCGGATGGAGTTCCTGGAGATCGTGGTCATCATCCTGATCGCCCTGGAAATCGTCCTGGCGCTGATCCGACATTGATATCAAGATATTGTCCGCCAAGAGCGCCAAGGAAAGAGAGGGGGAGGAATTCTCTCTTTCCTCTCTCTTACCTTGGCGTTCTCGGCGTCTTGGCGGTTCAATCGTTTTCTTTTTGATGGATGGCGATCGCGCGGGCCCGCTCGATGTCCGCCCGGATCTGGGCGAGGAGGTCGTCGAGGCCGTCGAAGCGACGGGTCGGGCGGAGCCGGGCGAGGATGTCGAGTTCCAGGGGGCGGCCGTAGAGGTCGCCCCGGAAATCGATCAGGTGGGCCTCGACCTTGCGGACCTGCTCGCCGAAGGTGGGGTTGGGGCCGATGTTGCAGGCGGCGGGGATCGGGGTCGGGTCGCCCTCGATGAAGGCGTGGGCGGCATAGACGCCGTCGTCGGGGATCACGGTGTCGATCGCGTCGAGGTTGGCCGTCGGGACGCCGATGCCCGATCCCCGGCCGGCCCCGTGGGTGACCTCGCCCCGGATCCGGTGCGGCCGGCCGAGGAGCCGGGCGGCCTCCTCGGCGTCTCCCCGGGCCAGGGCCCGGCGGATCCTTGAGGACGAGACGATCTGGCCGCCGTCCTCGGAGGGGGTGACGACCTCGAATCCGAGCCCGGCCGCCTCGCACCACGACCCGAGGAGCCGGGCGTCGCCCCCGCGGTCGCGGCCGAAGCCGAAGGTCGGCCCCTCGACCATCCCCCGGGCCCCGAGCTGGCCGAGGACCACCCGGTCGAAGAACTCGCGGGCGGTCAGGCCGAGGAGCCAGGGCCCGGTCCGGAAGACGCCGACCTCGGTGGCCCCGGCGACCTTCATCAACTCCGACCGCCGCGAAAGCCAGGTCAGCGGGGCGGGCGCGGCATCGGGACGGAGGACGGCCACGGGGGACGGGTCGAACGTCAGGGCGAAAGCGGGAACCCCGGCGGCGTCGGCCCGGGCCCGGAGCCGGCCAAGCAGGTGCGCGTGCCCCCGGTGGACGCCGTCGAAATTGCCGACCGCGACGTAGGAGCCCCGGACCTTCGCGGGCACCTCGGAGAAGTCATCGAGCGTGATCACCGACCCCCGTCCCTCGGCCCTCGGCCCTCCGGGCGCGATCCTGAGTCGTCCATCCCCCCGGGCGGCGAGCACCGGATTATGGCCCCGGCCGCTCGGCCCGGTCAATCCCGGGTCGCCCCGGGGGGGAGTCCGGTTTTGACGATCCGGCGGGGATATGGTACCAAATCAGGGAGACCGGCATCCGGCCCGACGTCCGAGGGCGCGGTCGGAGGCCCGTCCTCGATGGGCCTCGACGGGGAGCCGGGCTTGGCGGACGACCTGATCCTACACTTCGGCTACTTCGGGATCTTCTTCATCCTGGTCCTCGGCGGCCTGGGCCTGCCCGTCCCCGAGGAGGCCCCGATCATCATCGCGGCGATCCTCGCCCGGAAGGGGACCATGCACTGGATCCCCGCGCTGGGGTCGTGCCTGGCCGGGGTCCTGGTCGGCGACTTCGTCGTCTACTTCCTCGGCTACTTCTACGGCGAGAAGGTCCTGAGCCTCCGGCTGACCCGGAAATTCATCACCCGGGCCCGCGAGGCGCAGATCAAGGGCTACTTCCACCGCCACGGGGTCAAGATCCTGATCCTCGGCCGGTTCGCCGTCGGCTTCCGGACCGCGGCCTATTTGACCGCCGGGATCCTCCGGCTCCCGACGCTCAAGCTGTTCCTCACCGACCTCTGCGCCGCGTCGTTCAGCACCTTCCTGATGTTCGGCCTGGGTTACGCCTTCGCGACCAAGGTGGAGGAGGGGTTCAACGAGGCCAAGCACTACATCACCCCGGCCCTGGCCCTCTGCCTGGGCGGTTGGCTGCTCCACCGCTACGTCAAGGCCCGGATCCGCGCCGGGAGGGCGGTGGGCCCCCCGGTCCTGGTGGGCGAGGGCGACGTCCCGCTCCCGCCCGACGACCTCCACGCCAAGCCGACCCGGTCGGCTGACGACCTCCCGTCCGTCCCGATCGAGGCCGGCCCTTGCCCGGTCTCGGAAATCACGATCGTCTCGGAGGCGATGCCGCTGCCCGAGCCCTCGCTGTCGCACCACCCGTCGCTCGGGCCCGAGCGGCTCCCCTGACCCTTTCGCGAGTTGCCCGCCATGAAGTTCCCGCTGATCGCCCGGGTCCGCCAGGTCCACGACCAGCCCGAGGTCCGCGACGTCCCCGGTGCGGTGGCCGAGGCCATCCGGTCGAGCCGGATCGGCGCGCGGATCCCGCCCGGGGGCTCGGTCGCCCTGACGGTCGGGAGCCGGGGAATCGCCGGGATCGGCCCGATCGCCCGATCGGCGGTCGAGGCGCTCGCGGGCCTGGGCTTCCGGCCCTTCGTGGTGGCGGCGATGGGGAGCCACGGGGGCGGGTCGGCCGAGGGCCAGCGGGCCTTGCTCGCCGAGCTGGGCGTCACCGAAGGCTCGGTCGGCTGCCCGATCCGGTCCGAGATGGGAACAGCCATCATCGGGACCAACAGCTTCGGCCTCCCGATCCACTTCGACCGGAACGCCCTGGCCGCCGACGGGATCGTCTTACTGAACCGGATCAAGCCGCACACCTCGTTCACTGGCCGCTATGAAAGCGGCCTGCTCAAGATGCTGACGATCGGCCTGGGCAAGCACCAGGGGGCCGAGCAGGTCCACAAGCTCGGCCTCCCCGGGCTCCGGGTCCTCCTGCCCGAGGTGGGCGCCTCCCTGCTGGAGAGGACCCCGGTCGCGCTCGGGATTGCCCTCCTGGAAAACGCCGAGGAGCGGACCGCCCGGGTCGTCGGCGTCGAGCCCGAGGAGCTGCTGGAGGTGGAACCCCGCCTGCTCGACGAGGCCCGGACCCTGATGGCCCGGCTCCCCTTCGACCAGATCGACGTCCTGCTCGTCGGCGAGCTGGGCAAGAATTACAGCGGGACCGGGCTGGACCCCAACGTGATCGGCCGCCAGCGGGTCGAGACGATGCCGGATCTCCCCCGGCCCGTGGTCACCCGCCTGGCCGTGCTCGACCTCTCGACCGAGACCAAGGGGAACGCCACCGGGATCGGCCTGGCCGATTTGACCTCCGACCGCCTGGTCGCCGCGATCGACCCGGTGCCGATGCGGGTCAACTGCATGACCTCGAACTTCCTGACCCGGGCCCGGATCCCGCTGAGCCTCCCGACCGACCGCGACGTGATCGCCGCCTCGCTCGAAACCTGCTGGCGGTCCGACCCGGCCGAGGCCCGGATGGTCCTGATCCCCAACACCCTGGAGCTAGCCCACCTCTGGATCACCGAGCCCTTGGCGGCCGAGGTCCAGGCGAACCCCAACCTGATCTTCGAGTCCGACTTCGAGGAGATTCCATTCATGGTCGACGGGACGCTCGACCAGGAGTCGCTGTTCCCCGCGAGCGTCCGGGGCCGGCGGGCCTCGGGGGGCGTCCATGCTTCGACCTGACGAGGCGAGCGAGGGGAACTCCGTTGCCCATCGGCGATGCTTCACGATCGCCGACGCGGCCATCCTGATCGCCGCGACGGCGTTGGGCTTGGGCTTCGTCCGCCGATACTGGGTCTATCCTGTGGACCGATGGCTAGCCCTGGCATGGGAAGGAAGGGGATGGCATGGATCGCCGGCTTCGCCCTGAGCCAATTCCCCTGATGGTGATCGTCGGGCGGGATCGACCGAGTAGAGACAATCCATGAAGTCTGCATGTTTGATCCGGGCCGTCGCCTTCGACCTCGACGGCCTGATGTTCGACACCGAGGCCCTGTTCTTCCGGGTCGCCTCAGAGATGCTCAGCGACCGGGGGAAGGTGTTCACCCCCGAGATCATGCGGGCGATGATCGGCCGCCAGCCGGGCGAGTCGGGCCGGGCTTTGCAGACGATGTCGGGCCTGGACGACGAGCCCGAGGCGCTGATGGCCGAGGCCAAGCGGCGGTTCGATGCCCTGATTGACTCGGCCGTCCAACCGATGCCCGGCCTGATCGCGCTGCTGGGGCACCTCGGGCGGCTGGGCCTGCCGCTAGCGGTGGGGACCTCGTCGGGGCGGGAGTATGCCGAGCGGCTCCTCCGGGGGCACGGCCTCCGGGACCGGTTCGCCGCCGTCCTCTGCCGCGAGGACGTCGCCCGGCACAAGCCCGACCCCGAGGTCTACCGGACGGCCGCCGCCCGGCTCGGGGTCGAGCCTTCGGCCTTGATGGTCCTCGAAGACACCCCGACCGGGCTTGCCGCCGCGAAGGCGGCCGGGGCCTTCGCCGTCGGGATCCCGCACAATTACAGCCCGGCCTCCGACCTCGCCGGGGCTGACCTGATCGTCCCGAAGCTCGACGACCCCGCGCTCCTGGCCCGGATTGAACTCGGCCGGGACGCACCCAGGATGACAACCGGATGAACCCTCCCCCCGCGACCGCCCGCCCCTGGCTCCCCTACGTCGCGCCGATGGCGACGTTCCTCGTCCTCACCTCGGCGGAGGACTGGCTGCCCAAGCAAAGCGGGGGGCCGCATCCGACCTTCTACCCGCTGTTCTACGCCTTCAAGATCGCCGCCGTGGCCTTCGCCTGCTGGCTGGGCCGGTCGACCTGGCGCGACCTCGCGCCCCGGCCGGGGCCCGGCTCGATCGGGCTCTCGGTGGCGCTGGGGCTGCTGGTGACGGCCCTCTGGGTCGGGCTCGACGGTCTGTTCCCGACCTTCGGCTCGGTCGGCTCGCGGGCCGCCTTCAACCCCAACGTCCTGACGCCCGCCTCGAAGGTCGCCTTCCTGGCGGTCCGGCTGCTGGGGCTGGTCGTGGTCGTCCCGTTCTTCGAGGAACTCTTCTGGCGCTCGTTCGTGGTCCGCTGGATCATCGACCCTGATCATTTCCGGGACGTCCCGATCGGCCGGGTCACGCCCCTGGCGGCGGTCGCCACCGCCGGGTTGTTCGCCGTCGAGCACCCCGCCGAGTGGCTCCCCGCGCTCCAGACCGGCTTCCTCTGGGCCTGGCTGCTCCACCGGACCCGGAGCGTCTCGGCCTGCTTCGTCAGCCACGCCGTCGCCAACCTCGGCCTCGGAGCCTACGTCCTGGCCACGGGTCAATGGAAGTTCTGGTGATTGGCGCGGTCATCGTTTGGCTGCGGCGTAGGGAGGCGTCGAGCGGAGCGAACCCACCATGCCTCGTCGTCGATCGGTGGGCCTCGCTCCGTTGGACGCCTCCCTACAAAATCGCCCCTGTCGAAGCAGATTGCTTTAGCGGGCTTCGAGGTCGATCCGGGCGAGGAGTCCCGAGCGG
>JAABUV010001396.1_pt1 | contig 35060 bp, 40 predicted proteins | sample 5559971 | NCBI WGS metagenome assembly JAABUV01 (sample SAMN10711881, study PRJNA513362) | rock metagenome | isolation source: Antarctica rocks | place: Antarctica: Victoria Land, Knobhead nord | collected 2015-12-19
CCCCAGCCTGAGCGCACTTGAACTGTAGCCGCGATGCCGAGGGTCGTTGCCGAGCGGGCCGACACGCTGCCCGCACTCGCGGAGGTCTTCCGCGAGCACGGCTACGGGGCCGCGAGCCTGACGCTGATCACCGAGGCGACCGGATTGGGGAAAGGCAGCCTTTACCACTTCTTCCCGGGCGGGAAACAGGAGATGGCCTCGGCTGTACTCGCCGAGATCGACAGCTGGTTCGCTGCGAACGTGTTCGCGCCCCTGGAGGCACCAGACGAGCCGAGGCGTGCGATCACCTCCATGTTCGACGCTGTCGACCAGTACTTCCACTCCGGAGCACGCATCTGCCTCGTCGGAGCCCTCGCGCTCGGTGATGGGCGCGATCTATTCCAGACCCAGGTGCAGGACTACTTCGCGCGCTGGGTCGCGGCCCTCGCCAACGCACTGATCAGATCCGGCCGCGACCGCCGACAAGCCACAGGCCTCGCCGAGGAAACCGTCGCCGGTATCCAAGGCGCGATCGTGCTCGCACGCGCCCTCGACGACCCCAGCGCCTTCGGCCGCACAGTTGCCAAGGTGCAGGCCAGGCTCGCCGCGCCCTAACTGATGTCCGGCACTGAGGCCGCACGAGACATACGTGGGACGCGCGCGACGGGACAGACGCGACGGTGCCGCCGCTGGATGAGGTGCGCCGTCGCGCATGCTCGGGCGGATGCTCTGCAAGGTCTGTCCAACCGCGGCGAAGCAGCTCACCAACAAGACCGGGCATCGCATCTGCCCAGACGAACCAGTCGATGTCGAAGTGGTCCCGGGTGATGTCACCGAGGTAGAAGTCCATTGCCCATCCGCCGCGCAGCCACACCTCGGCTCCGAGGTCGGCCGCAGCGTCGACTACCTCAGCGACCGCGGCGACCTTCCGCTGCGACAGCTCTTCGTTCACCACATTCGCACCGTAACCGCCCCGCCATAGCGATGGGCTGATCGTCCTGATAAGCCAGTGCAGCCCGATCCCGCATGGGGGTCGGCATCCGCTTACGACGCTGCGGGCGGGGACCTGTCAGGTGCGACGCACACCCAGAACGGACAGCCGACGTCCCTCGCGCATTGTCGGGTCCTCGGCCCTGTGGTCGACCACCCGGCAGCCGAGCCGGTCGTCGTGGGCGATAGCGGGCCCGCCAGCGTCGACGACGTCGAGCATCAGCCGCAGCCCTCGGGTCGCAGCGTAGCTGTGCACCGGCGCGCACCGGACCCGGTGTCGGGCCGGAGACGCGGCGGAACCCGGCGCGGGATAACATCTGCAAGCCGGAGTTCGGTGTGTGCGAGCAACGCAGGAGGATCAGTGACGGCCCTAGCGCCCCAGCCCGTTGTCACCCGGCCGTATCCGGTCCGGGAGGCGAAGAAGGGCTCCTTCGTCCTGCAGCTGATTCACACGACGGACTGCAAGACGGTCGGCCTGATGTACTTGGTGACGTCGTTCGCGTTCTTCATCGCCGGCGGTTTGATGGCGTTGCTGATGCGGGCCGAATTGGCCCGTCCGGGTATGCAGTTTTTGTCCAACGAGCAGTACAACCAGCTTTTCACCATGCACGGCACGATCATGTTGCTGCTGTACGCAACCCCGATCTTGTTCGGGTTCGCCAACTACATTCTGCCGCTGCAGATCGGCTCCCCGGACGTGGCGTTTCCCCGGCTGAACGCGTTCTCTTACTGGCTGTACCTGTTTGGTGGGCTAGTGGTGATCTCCGGGTTCATCACCCCGGGTGGGGCGGCGGACTTCGGGTGGTTCGCCTACACCCCCCTGTCGAGTGCGGTGTACTCCCCGGGGGCGGGGGCGGATTTGTGGATCACCGGGCTCGCCATCGCTGGTCTGGGCACGATCCTGGGTGCGGTCAACATGATCACCACGGTGGTGTGTTTGCGGGCGCCGGGCATGACGATGTTCCGGATGCCGATCTTCACCTGGAACATCTTGGTGACGTGCATCCTGATCCTGCTGGCGTTCCCGATCCTGACCGCCGCCCTGTTCGGGCTGCTGGCCGACCGCCACCTGGGCGCGCACGTGTTCGACCCGGCCAACGGTGGTGTCATCCTCTGGCAGCACCTGTTCTGGTTCTTCGGCCACCCCGAGGTGTACATCGTGGCGTTGCCGTTCTTCGGCATCGTCAGCGAGATCTTCCCGGTGTTCAGCCGCAAACCGCTGTTCGGCTACAAGGGTCTGGTGTACGCGACCCTGGCGATCGCAGCCCTGTCGGTGGCGGTGTGGGCGCATCACATGTACGCCACCGGAGCGGTGCTGCTGCCGTTCTTCTCGTTCATGACGTTCCTGATCGCGGTGCCCACCGGGGTGAAGTTCTTCAACTGGATCGGCACCATGTGGAAGGGGCAGTTGACGTTCGAGACACCGATGCTGTTCTCCATCGGGTTCCTCATCACGTTCCTGTTCGGCGGCCTCACCGGGGTACTGCTGGCCAGCCCACCCATCGACTTCAACGTCTCCGACACCTACTTCGTGGTAGCGCATTTCCACTACGTGCTGTTCGGCACCATCGTCTTCGCCACGTACGCCGGTATCTACTTCTGGTTCCCGAAGATGACCGGCCGGATGATGAACGAGACGCTGGGAAAGTTCCACTTCTGGGCCACGTTCATCGGATTCCATATGACATTCTTGGTCCAGCACTGGTTGGGCAACATGGGCATGCCACGGCGCTACGCCGACTATCTGCCCACCGACGGGTTCACCACGCTGAACACCATCTCCACGATCGGGGCCTTCATCCTGGGCGCCTCCACCCTGCCGTTCGTGTGGAACGTCTTCAGTTCCTACCGCTACGGCGAGGTCGTCACCGTTGACGACCCGTGGGGTTACGGCAACTCCCTGGAATGGGCCACCAGTTGCCCGCCGCCCCGGCACAATTTCCTGGAACTGCCCCGCATCCGCTCCGAGCGGCCGGCGTTCGAGCTGCACTACCCGCACATGGTCGAACGAATGCGGGTCGAGGCGCACACCGGGGCCACGCACAACGGTGCCCCCTCGGAGAAGATCGCCAACGTGATGGAACCCGACGCCACCAGCGGCACCCACCCCACATCTCGGTGATACCCGGCTACTGCCCGTCCCTGTGATCCCCACCGGCACAACCGTGCTGGTCACCGTGACCGGCGTAGACCGACCCGGGGTGACGTCGGTCTTGTTCGCCGCTCTCACCAGCCACGACGTCGACGTTCTTGACGTCGAACAGGTCGTCATCCGCGGTCGGCTGACCCTGGGCGCCCTGGTGAGCTGCCCGCGTGACCCGCCGGCCCTGCGCGATGCCGTACGCCAGGCGATGGCCACCGTCGGGGTGCAGGTCGACGTGGACATCGCCCCCAGCTCGGTGGCGCCACGATTGTCCTCCAGCCACGCCGTGGTGGTGTTGGGTCGGCCGGTCAGCGCCCGGGCCCTCACTGCGCTGGCCCACGAGCTCGCTGCCCGCGGGGCGAACATCGACTCCATCCGTGGGGTGGCCGACTATCCGGTGACCGGGCTGGAGTTACTCATCACAGCCGCCCACGACCGGGCGGGCGGCGACGACGCTGACCTGCGCGCCGCGCTGGCCGCAGTGGCCGCGCGGGAAGGTGTGGACGTCGCGGTCGAGCGAGCCGGGTTAGCCCGACGAGCCAAGCGGCTCATCGTCTTCGACGTGGACTCCACGCTGGTGCAGGGCGAGGTCATCGAGATGCTGGCCGCCCGTGCGGGGCAGCAGGCGGTGGTGGCGGAGATCACGGCGGCAACCATGCGCGGGGAGCTGGACTTCGCCGAGTCGCTGACCCGGCGGGTGGCCCTGCTGGCGGGCCTGCCGGCGACGGTGCTCGAGGACGTGGCGCTGTCACTGGAACTCACCGCGGGTGCGCGGACGACGATCCGCACGCTGCGGCGGTTAGGGTTTCAATGCGGGGTGGTCTCCGGCGGCTTCACCCAGGTGATCGATTCCCTGGCCCACGAGCTGGAGTTGGATTTCGTCGCCGCCAACACCTTGGAGATCGTCGACGGCATGATCACCGGCCGGGTGGTTGGCGACGTGGTGGACCGGGCGGGCAAGGCCGTGGCATTGCGACGTTTCGCCGCTCGCGCCGGGGTGCCCATGGAGCAGACGGTGGCCGTGGGCGATGGTGCCAATGACATCGACATGCTGGCCGCCGCCGGTCTGGGAATCGCCTTCAACGCCAAGCCTGCGTTGCGTGAGGTGGCCGACGCCGCCCTGTCGCATCCCTACCTGGATGCGGTGCTGTTCGTCCTGGGTGTGACCCGCGACGAGATCGAAGCCGCCGACGCCCGCGACGGCCTGGTTCGCCGGGTGCCGATCAGCTGAACCTGCCCAGTCGGAGGCTGGTCAGCGCGGGCGCTGTGACCTAGAGCCGTGCTGGGTGTTGCCCCAGTGCTGGTGGCGCAAACCTCGGGAGATCGGGATCAGCAGGAACAACAGCCACGGGTTGGCCGCCGCCAGGCCGCCGCCGGCCAGCACCACCAGCCCGAAGATCGCGATCAGGCGCAGGGTGTCCGCCTCGGGGACCCGCCGCAGCGGGCTCAGCTCGCGCCCAGGTGTTGGTGTCGGTCCGGGCATCCCCCCTGGCAGGTCGAGGAACAGCTCGGCGAGGTCACCGCTGGTCCGGGAGGCGGCGACCAACCCGGAGCGTTCCTCGAACTCGGCGACATCCAAGCGGCCCTCGCTGAAGTGCTCGGCGAGCGCGGTGTGGGCACGCTCCCGCTCAGCGGTGCCGATGCGCAACCCGGATTCCTCGCCCACCACCTCATGCTAACCCCGCTGCGCGCCGACCCGCCTGGGTGAACGTCTCGCACGGCCGGGTGGGGCGGTGGGTGCCGGCAGGAACCTCGTCATACCTGCCTGACGGTGAGACGCTCCAGCGCGGCGCGGACCACCTGCGGGTCGGTGCTCTGCCAGAACGGCGGCAGCGACGCCCGCAGGTACCTGCCGTAACGGGCCGTCACCAACCGAGGATCGAGGACCGCCACCACACCGCGGTCGTCCATGCCGCGCAGTAGCCGTCCCACGCCCTGCGCGAGCAGCAGTGCGGCGTGGCTGGCAGCCACGGTGAGGAACCCGTTGCCCCCGGCGCTGTCCACCGCGCGCTGCCGAGCCACCAGCAGCGGGTCGTCCGGGCGGGGAAACGGGATGCGGTCCAGGATCACCAGCGTCAGCGAGCGTCCAGGCACGTCCACCCCCTGCCACAGCGACAGGGTCCCGAACAGCGACGTCTGCTCGTCGGCGGCGAACGCGCTGATCAGCGCCCCGGTGGCGTCGTCGCCTTGGCAGAGCACCGGTGTGTCCAACCGCTCCCGCATCGCCTCGGCGGCCGTCTTGGCCGCCCGCATCGAGGAGAACAGGCCCAGCGTTCGTCCCCCGGCGGCGGCGACCAGGCCCTCGATCTCGTCCAGGTAGGACGCGGCCAGGCCGTCGCGCCCGGGTGGCGGCAGGTGCGCAGCGACGTAGAGGATGCCGGCGCCGGCGTGGTTGAACGGCGAACCCACGTCCAGGCTGGTCCAGTTCGCGGTGGCGTCGTCGTGGGGGACCGGTTTGCCGCTGGCCGTGGCGATGCTCGGCGTACCGGTTCTCGATGTGCTGGCGCGCTGGGGGGGCAGACCCCATTGGCGGGCCAGGGCGTCGAAGCTGCCGCCGAGGGCCAGCGTCGCCGAGGTGAGCACCACCGTGGCGGTGTCGAAGAGCTTGGCGCGCAGCAGCCCACCCACCGACAATGGCGCCACCCGCACCAGCCGCCCGCGCCGGTCGTCCTCGGTCAGCCACACCACGTCCTTGCGTCGTACCGGGTCCGGTTCGTCGTAACCGGTGAGAACCCGCACGCACGTCTCATGCACCTCATCGAGCAGGGCCAGGGCGGCGGTCCGGGCCGCAGCGGCTTCCGGGTCGGTGCCGAGCTGGGGGGCCCTAGCCGGCCCGATCGCGGTGCGACACGCCCACGCCGCGTCGCGCACCGCAGCCAGCGGGGCGCCAGCACCAGCCGGTAGGGCCTCCCACCGGCCGATGGGTACCTCGGTGAGCACCAGAGTCAGTGCGTCCGCGGCGGCCAGCAGCTCATCCACGTCGCGGTCATCGACCAGCTTGGTGCAGCGCCGAGCCGCTGCGGTCACCGCACCGCCGAACAACTCCGCCGTGGCGACCGCTGTTACCCGGTCCACCAGCTCGTGCGCCTCGTCGACCACCACCACGTCGTGCTCGGGCAACACCGACACGTCGGTGATCGCGTCGATGGCCAGCAATGCGTGGTTGGTGACCACCACATCGACCCTGGCCGCGGCGGCCCGGGCCCGCTCGGCGTAGCAGTCCATCCCGATGGGGCACCGCGAGACACCAAGACATTCCCGTGCTGAGACGCTCACCTGCCGCCAGGCCTGCTCGCTGACCCCGGGCACCAGCTCGTCGCGGTCCCCGCCGGGGCTCCGTTCGGCCCACTGGTGCAACCGGGTCACCTCACGGCCCATCCGGGACACCGCGAACGGGTCGAACAGCGCGGCGTCGGGGTCCTCCGGTGCGCCGGCGGCCAACCGGTGCAGGCACAGGTAGTTGCGCCGCCCTTTCAGGATCGCGAACTCCGGGGCGCGGGGCAGCAGCGGGGTCAGGGCCTCGGCCAGGCGCGGCAGGTCGCGGTCCACCAGTTGACGTTGCAGGGCGATGGTGGCGGTCGAGACCACGACGGTGCGACCGGATCTCACCGCGTGCTCGATGGCGGGCACCAGGTAGGCCAGCGACTTGCCGGTACCGGTACCGGCCTGCACCGCGAGGTGCTCACCGGTGTCCAGGGCGTGCGCGACCGCCGAGGCCATCTGTACCTGCCCGGTGCGCTCGGTGCCGCCGATCGCGCCGACCGCCGCGGCGAGCAGAGTGGAAACGGGGGGTAGGTCGGGCACGGTGGCGAAGGCTACCGGTCAGGGCAGGAAGGTGGTCGGGATCGCGGGCTCGCCGCGGGACAGCTTGAGCCCTTCCCACGGCAGGCTCACCAGGGCTGCCCGCAGGTGCTCGCGGCTCTCGGGCAGGCTCGGCAGCCCGGTCAGCACCTCGCCGGAGGCCATCATGGCGACCACCAGGTCCCGGTCATGGGTACCGTGCGGCGGACGCGCACCGGCGGGGTGCACTAGCTCCTCGACCGCGGTGCCGCTCTCCCGTGCCCGGCGCACAGCGCGTTTAGCCCCGCCGCGGGATTCCTTCTGGCTGCTGCGCTTGGCCACCGGCGCGCCATCCACCGACACCAGCTTGTACACCATGCCCGCGGTGGGGGCACCGGACCCGGTGACCAGGGACGTGCCCACCCCGTAGGCGTCCACCGGTTCGGCGCGCAGCGCGGCGATAGCGTGCTCGTCGAGGTCCCCGGAGAGCACCACCCGGGTGTTCACCGCCCCCAGTCCGTCCAGTTGCTCGCGTGCCCGCGCGGCCAGCACCCCGAGGTCACCGGAGTCGATGCGGATCGCACCCAGCCTCGGCCCGGCCACCTCGACCGCGGTCGCGATGCCCCGGGTGATGTCGTAGGTGTCCACCAGCAGCGTGGTGCCCACCCCCAGGGCGTCGACCTGGGCGCGGAAGGCACTCGCCTCGTCGGGGTGGCCGTCGCGGGTGTGCAGCAGGGTGAAGGAGTGGGCGCTGGTGCCGGAGGTGGGGACCCCGTACCGGTGCCCGGCCGCCAGGTTGGAGGTGGCGTCGAAGCCAGCCAGGTAGGCGGCGCGGGCGGCGTCCACCGCGGCATCCTCGTGGGTGCGCCGCGACCCCATCTCGATCAGCCCACGCCCCCCGGCGGCACCGACCATCCTGGCCGCGGCAGAGGCCACCGCGCTGTCGTGGTTGAGCACCGAGAGCACCACCGTCTCCAGCAGCACGCACTCGGCGAAGGTCCCGGTGACAGTGAGCACCGGCGACCCGGGAAAGTACAGCTCACCCTCGCGGTAGCCCTCGACGTCCCCGGTGAAGCGGTAGTCGCGCAACCACCGCAGTGTCGACTCGTCCACCGTCGACGCCACCGCGTCGAGTTCGGTGGGGCCAAAGCGAAACTGCGAGAGCAGCGGCAGCAGACGGCCGGTGCCGGCGACCACCCCGTATCGCCGCCCGGGCGGCAACGACCGGGCGAACACCTCGAAGGAACACCGCCGCCCCGCGGTGCCGTCGCGCAACGCGGCCGACAGCATGGTCAGCTCGTAGGAGTCGGTGCACAGGGCTGGATTCGGCCAGGACGTCACGGCGAGGCACTCTACGAGCCGGGCGTCGCGTCGTAGGCTGGTCGGCATGGCTGCACCATTGGAGGTTGCGCCCCGGGCCGATCCCGACAGCGTCGCCGACGAGGCCGTGGAAGCCGACCGCCCGTGGGTCACCGTGGTGTGGGATGACCCTGTGAACCTGATGCACTACGTGACGTATGTGTTCCAGAAGCTCCTGGGAATGAGCAAGGCCAAGGCCACCGAGTTGATGATGCAGGTACACACGCAGGGGCGAGCCGCGGTGACGTCCGGTCCGCGAGAGAAGATGGAGGCCGACGTGGCCAAGCTGCAGGGTGCCGGGCTGTGGGCGACCCTGCAACGAGACTGACCCCGACCGCCGCAGTACCCAGACGGAGGATTGTGCAGCCCTGGACCCGTAAAGCGTCGATCAGTGGTCCACGGCTGCGTTCGGAGCTCGAAGCGCAGGAGGCGGCCGTGCTCCGCGGCATGGTGGCCTCGATCGAGGAGATGCTGGCCGAGCGCGCCGCGAGCGCCCCGCAGGACGAGCTGGCCGAGCTCACCGGGTTGCACACCGGGCACAGCACCCCGCCCGAGGACGGCGCGCTGGCGCGGCTGCTGCCTTCCTTCCACCGTCCGGACGCACCGCCCGGCGCGGCGGATGACGCCACCGAGACCGGGCCCGACGCGGCCGCTGCCCTGCGCAGCCTGCACGAACCGGCGATCGTGGAACGCAAGCGCACGGCGGCGGCGGCGCTGCTGGCCACCTGCCCACCGCTGGGCGGCAAGGTAGTCCTGAACCCGGAACAGGCCGACGCCTGGCTGGTGGCGATCAATGACGTCCGGTTGTCGTTGGGCACCGTGCTGGAGATCGACGCCGACACCCCCGACGAACTGCCCGAAGGTGACCCGCGTGCCGGTCACCTCGGGGTGTACCACTGGCTGACCTGGATGCAGGACTCCCTGGTGCAGGCGCTGCTGCAGTGAGGGGATTGCTGTCGTGATGCCGGGTCCGCGCAACAGCCTGACCGACGTCGCCGGCGTGAGCGTCGGGCAGGTGCAGCGGATCGGGGGCGGCTGGGCCACCGGCACCACCGTGGTCCTGGTGGCGGACGGAGCGACGGCCGGGGTGGATGTGCGCGGGGGTGGTCCCGGCACTCGGGAGACCGACCTGCTCGATCCCACCCATCTGGTGCAGCAGGTGCACGCGGTGGTGCTGACCGGGGGCAGCGCCTACGGGTTGGCGGCCGCCGACGGCGTGCTGGGTTGGTTGGCCGAGCGCGGTCACGGCTTTCCGGTCGGACCATCGCCGGCGCATGTGGTGCCGATCGTCCCGGCCGCGGTGCTGTTCGACCTGCACACCGGCGAGTTCGGCAACGTCCCGGACACGGGGTTCGGCAGGCGGGCGTGTGCGGCGGCAAGGTTGGAGGTGGCGCAGGGATGCGTCGGCGCGGGGGCTGGGGCAGTGGCCGGGGTCCTCAAGGGTGGTGTAGGCAGCGCCAGCGTGGTGTTGGCCGACGGGCCGGCGGCGGGGACCACCGTCGCTGCCCTGATGGCCGTGAACCCGGCTGGCGCGGTATTCGACGTGCGCACCGGCCTGCCCTGGGGGCTGGATCACGAGCTGGCCGGTGAGTTCGGTGTGCGGGCACCGGTAGCCGCCGAGGTGCGGGCCGCGGCGGGCCTCGGTGGGCGTGCGCCGGGACTCGCCGGGGCGCCGACGCGGCTGAACACCACGATCGGGGTGGTGGCCACCGACGCCGGGCTCAGCAAGGCGCAGTGCCGGCGGATGGCGGTGACCGGTCACGACGGGCTGGCCAGGGCGGTGCGCCCGGCGCACTCGATGCTCGACGGCGACACGGTGTTCGCGCTGGCCACCGGCGCCGGGCAGGTCGAGGTGGCCGTGCTGGATGCGATCACCGCTGCGGCCGCCGACTGCGTCGCACGCGCAGTGGTGCACGCCGTGCTCGCCGCGCAGGGCCTGGCCGGCATCCCCAGCTATCGCCAGGTCCTGCCGTCGACGTTCCTGCCGTCGACGTTCCTGCCGGGGGCGTAAGCCCCACCCCGCGCCGGGTGCCCGCCGGGCGCGGGAGGCCCGCCCCCCGACCGCCCCCGCGACCCTCGCCGCCCCCGCCTGGGTTGATCAACAGGACACCAGGATGGCTACGGCCTACCCCGACAACCCTGCCGTCCTGTTGATCATGGTGAGGCCAGGGAGGAAGCCGCGGGTGGGCAGGGGGCGGTGTCCGGTTGCCCGCTACCAGCGTGCCCCAGCCTGGTGCAATGCGCGGGTGAACCGGTCGATGACGACTTGTGGGCGCCCGGTCAACTGCTCAGCAGTGACCCGCACGACGCTCCATCCCGCGAGCTGCAGCTCGTTGTACCGGTCGATGTCCCGGGTGAACTGCCGACCCGATCGGTGCTGGGCGCCCTCGTATTCGCCAATGATCTTGTACTCGGGCCAGCAGAGGTCGGCTCGGGCGAGGAACCTGCCGTCCGGTCCTCGAATGTCAGCTTGGGTACGGGGTCGGGGTAAACCGGCCCGCATCAACAGCACGCGCAAGTGCGTCTCCCATGGTGAGCCGGCGCCGGGGTCTACCAGGGCCAACACCTGAGTCAACGCCAGCAGACCGCGGTCACCCGGGTGCGCTGCTGCAACCTGCGCGACGCGTTCCGGGCCGCATACCCCCAGCGCGCAAAGCTCGTCCACCGCCGCGACCGCCTGGACGAGTGGTAGCCGTCGGCCCAGATCGTAGGCACTGCGTTCGGGGGTAGTGACCATCACACCATCGACGTCCTCGATCTCATTGGCGTGCAACACAAATTGGTGGGCAATCACATCGGGGTGGCTACGCGCGTGGATGGGCAGCGTCAGCTCGGCGGGTGCCCCAGCTGGCACCCACCGGGCTCCGGACACCGCTGCCGCCGACCACCCCGTGCGCACGCCCGCGCCCCGCGCCCAGCTCGCGGCGGCAAGTGCGCGAAGGTGCGGCGTCAGCAGGGTCCCGCGGGAAACGTACACATCGGGCAGCAGTCGGGTGCACCTAGAACGCAGAGTCGCCCGCGTATGCAGGCCCCGCTCGCGCGCCATGCTGCCGCGGAACGGCGCCGATAATGGCAAAATCGGCGCGGGTGGTGTTGGCATGCCGACAGCGTGGGCGCCGTCAGATAGCGCTGGCCCACATTGGTGCAACCCGTGGATAACTCGGCCGCATGTGGACTTGTGATGCCCCACCGGCGGCCCGCTGTCTACTGCGCTGCTGTCTCTATCGCCTGGCCCGGCTGAAGTCCGCCTCGAACGGTGATCAACAGGACGTCGGCGTTGCGTTAGGTCGGCTGGGCTCGCCCTGGTGTCCTGTTGATCACCCCGGGGCTCGTGCGGGGCTCACCAAGGGGCTCACCCCGGGGCTCATGCGGGGCTCATGCGGGGCTCACCCGGGGCTCGTCCGGAGCCCCACCCGGAGCCCGCCGCGCGTCCGAGGGCGCTTGCGGCCCACTTGGCTGCCGGCCCCAGATTCGGGCCGCCGTAGGATGCCGGCGTGCTGCGGATCCGTGACGACCTGGTCAAGGCAATGGTGGCGCACGCTCGCGCCGACCACCCCGACGAGGCCTGCGGAATTATCGCGGGGCCGGAGGGCGTCGACCGTCCCGAGCGGATCGTGGCCATGCTGAACGCCGAGCGCTCGCCGACCTTCTACCGCTTCGACTCCGGCGAGCAGCTGCGCGTCTGGCGGCAGATGGACGCCGCGGACGAGGTCCCGGTGGTGATCTATCACTCCCACACCGCGACCGAGGCCTACCCGAGCCGCACCGATGTCAGCTTCGCCGCCGAACCCGACGCGCATTACGTGTTGGTGTCCACCCGGGACCCGGAGACCGATGAGCTGCGCAGTTACCGGATCCGTGACGGGGTGGTCACCGAGGAACCCGTCGAAGTGGTCGAGTCCTACTGAGCCTGCCGGGGAACACCGCGCCCGCGTGCGCGGTTCGTCCTAACGAACCCAAACCGCATCGATCCAGGAGCAAGCCGTGGCTGTCACCGTGTCCGTCCCCACCATCCTGCGCACGCATACCGACGGCGCGAAGAGCGTGCCGGCCACTGGCGGCACGCTCGGCCAAGTGATCGACGACCTCGACGCCCGCCACGGTGGCCTCAAGGGCCGGTTGGTCACCGAGGGCAAGTTGCACCGCTTCGTCAACGTGTACGTCAACGACGAAGACGTCCGCTTCTCCGGCGGGCTGGACACCGCGGTCACCGACGGCGACGAGGTCACCATCCTGCCGGCCGTCGCCGGGGGTGCCGTCTAGTCGTGGCGCGCTTCGACTCGCTGCTGGAATCCCTCGGCGGCACTCCGCTGATCGGGCTGCCGAGGTTGTCCCCGCAGTGGGAGGGCGAGTCCCCGGTTCGGCTGTGGGCGAAGATGGAGGATCGCAACCCCACCGGTTCGGTGAAGGATCGCCCGGTGCTGAAGATGATCGAGGTGGCCGAGGCGGAGGGCCGGCTCACCCCGGGGTGCACCATCCTGGAGCCGACCAGCGGCAACACCGGAATCTCGCTCGCGATGGCCGCCCGGCTCAAGGGATACGAAATCGTCTGCGTCATGCCGGAGAACACCTCCATCGAGCGCACCCAGCTGCTGCTGATGCACGGGGCGCGGATCATCTCCTCACCGGCCGCAGGTGGATCCAACCAGGCGGTGGCGATGGCGAAGGAACTGGCCGCGGCCAACCCCACCTGGGTGATGCTCTACCAGTACGGAAACCCGGCGAATGCGTTGGCACACTACGAGTCGACCGGCCCGGAACTGCTCGCCGACCTGCCGGAGATCACTCATTTCGTGGCCGGTCTGGGCACCACTGGCACCCTGATGGGGGCCGGGCGTTACCTGCGCGAGCACGTCCCCGGGGTGCAGGTGATCGCCGCGGAACCGCGCTACGGCGAGCTGGTGTACGGGCTGCGCAACATCGACGAGGGTTTCGTGCCGGAGCTCTACGACCCGTCCGTGCTGACCACCCGCTTTTCCGTGGGCCCGCGTGATGCGTTGCGGCGCACCAGGGAGCTGATCGAGCAGGAGGGCATCTTCGCTGGGTTCTCCACCGGGGCGATCGTGCACGCCGCGCTGGCCGCGGGGCGCAAGGCCGTCAAAGCCGGCCAGCGCGCGGACATTGCGTTCATCGTCTGCGACGCCGGGTGGAAGTACCTGTCAACCGGGGCGTACGCAGGCACACTGGAGGAGGCCGAAGCCGCATTGGAGGGTGAACTGTGGGCATAACCACTGGGGGCATGACGGATGCCGGCGTGACCGCCGGGCCGGGCCGCACCCCGACGTGGCCGCGCGCGGCGGCGGGCACGCTGGGTGCCCTCGCGCTGTTGTACCTGCTGGAGGTCTTCGACGCTGCCACGGGGACCCTGTTCGACGCCCAGTTCTTCGACGCCGGGGTCACCCCGCGCAGCCTGGACGGGTTGTCGGGTGTGCTGTGGGCGCCGTTGCTGCACAGCGGCTTCACCCACCTCGGCGCGAACGCGGTGCCGCTGGGGGTGCTCGGGTTCCTGGTAGCGCTGGGCGGGCTGCGCAGAGCTGTGGTGGTGACCGCCGCCGTGTGGTTGATCGGCGGTCTGGGGGTGTGGGTGTTCGGCGCAACCGGCACGGTGCACCTGGGCGCGTCGGTGCTGGTGTTCGGCTGGTTGGCCTACCTGCTGGTGCGCGGGGTGTTCAACGCCAATTTCGGGCAAATCCTGCTTGGGTTGCTGCTGGGCGTGGTGTACGGCGGAGTGCTGTGGGGGGTGCTGCCCGGCCAGGCTGGGGTCAGCTGGGAGGGGCACCTGTTCGGAGCGCTGGGCGGGGTGGCCGCGGCGGCGGTCCTGTCGCGGCGGAGGGCGCACCGGGCACCGCGGGCGTGAGCCGGCAAGCGCCGATCGGCATCTTCGATTCCGGCGTCGGCGGGCTGACGGTGGCTCGCGCGATCATCGACCAACTGCCCGACGAGTCTGTGGTCTACGTCGGGGACACCGCGCACGGGCCCTACGGTCCGCTGAGCATCGCCGAGGTGCGCGCCCACGCTCTGGCGGTCGCCGACGACCTGGTCGATCGTGGGGTCAAAGCGCTGGTCATTGCCTGCAACACCGCGTCGGCGGCGTGCCTGCGTGATGCCCGCGAACGGTACCCGGTGCCCGTCGTGGAGGTGGTGCTGCCGGCGGTGCGACGGGCGGTGGCCGCCACCCGGACCGGGCGGGTGGGGGTGATCGGAACCCGGGCGACGGTGGCGTCGCGGGCCTACAACGACGCGTTCGGCGCCGCCCCCGCGGTGGAACTCACCTCGGTGGCCTGCCCGCGGTTCGTGGACTTCGTTGAACGCGGTGTGACCAGCGGCCGCCAGGTGCTCGGACTCGCCCAGGCGTACCTGGAACCTTTGCAGGCCGCCGACGTGGACACCCTGGTCCTCGGTTGCACCCACTACCCGCTGCTGTCCGGGGTCCTGCAACTGGTGATGGGGGAGCAGGTGAGCCTGGTGTCCAGCGCGGAGGAGACCGCCAAGGACGTGCTGAAGGTGCTCACCACCGAAGACCTGTTGCGCGAGCACGGCGGCGCGCCGCCGGCCCGGACGTTCCTGGCCACCGGGGACCCGGAGCACTTCGCCCGGCTCGGCCGCCGCTTCCTCGGCCCGGAGCTGACAGTGGCCCGGAGCTGACAGTGGCCCGGAGCTGACGGTGGTCGCCGCCACCTCGCCGTGACGGTGCCAGGTGGCAGCATGCCGGCCATGAAACTCACCGTGCTGGGGTGCTCGGGCAGTGTGCCGGGGCCGGACTCACCGGCTTCGGGCTACCTGCTCACCGCCCCGGGGGCCCCGCCCCTGGTGCTGGACCTCGGCGGGGGCAGCTTCGGGGCGCTGCAGGCCCACGTCGACCCGGCCGTGCCCACCGTGCTGCTCAGCCATCTGCACGCCGACCACTGCCTCGACGTCACAGGCCTGGTGGTGTGGCGTCGCCATCACCCGTCTCCACCGGCGGGCCGCAGCACGGTGTACGCGCCGGCGGGAGCGGCGCACCGGCTGGGGGCTGCGGGCGCCGAACAGGGAGGCGAGGTCGACGACGTCTGCGACGTTCTGGACGTGCGCGAATGGGACACCGGCCACCAGCTGCGTATCGGGTCGTGGCGGGTGCGGGTTGCCCGCGTGGAGCACCCGTGCGAGGCGTACGGCATGCGGATCACCGACCAGGCGGCGGCCACGCTGGTCTACACCGGCGACACCGGTGCATGCGATGCCGTGCTCGAACTCGCCAGAGATGCGGACGTGCTGCTGGCCGAGGCGTCGTGGACGCACGCACCGGGGCGCCCGGTGGGGGTGCACCTGTCCGGCACTCAGGCCGGTGCGCTGGCCCGCGACGCCGGGGTGGGGCGGTTGCTGCTCACCCACATCCCGCCGTGGACGTCGGTCAAGGCCGTAGCGGCGGAGGCGGCGGCGGAGTTCGACGGGCCGGTGCACGCCGTCAGGGCCAGGGAAGTCCACGACCTCAGCCCCGTCGATACCCCTGAGCGAGCCGACGGTCCTGCAGCAGCGCCCCGCGGTTCGACGTGATCACATCCGTGCGTAGCGGGCGCGGGCGAAGGAGTACAGGCCATAGCCGACGAACCCGATCCCCACCAGCACGAGGACGACCGGACCACCCGGCTGACGGCCGAGGGTCGTCAACGCACCGTCCAGCCCTCTCGCCTGCGACGGGTCGGACTGGACCGCGGCCACCACGAACAGCACACCCACCACGATCAGTGCTACGCCCTTGGCCAGGTAGCCGACCTGCCCAATCCGGACGACCGCGCGGCCCACGTCACCGCCGGCGTTGCCCGCCAGGTCCGCGAGGAACTTCTTCCTGGCTCCCTTGACCATGTGGTAGCCCCCGACCCCGACGACCACCAGGCCGATCGCCGTCACCAGCACCCGGCCGCCACTGGACTGCAACAGCGTCGCCGTGACGTCGGAGCTCTGCTTCGAGCTGGAGCTGCTGGCGCCGCGGGCGAAGGACAGGGTGCTCCCGCTGAGGGCCAGGTAGACCACCGCCTTGCCGCCAGTCTTGCCGACCTGCTTGGTGCGGTCGGTGCGGTCACCGCCGCCGCCACCCCAGACCGCCTCACCGAGCTGGGAGAGGCCGAGGGCGGCGAAACCCACCACCCCGATCCACAGCACGACGCGACCGAAGGGTTGCGCTGCTACCTGCGCGAGCGCACCGCTCTGGTCGGCGGACTGCCCGCCGGAGCCGGTCGCCAACCGCACGGCGATGCCCCCGATCAGCAGGTGCAGCAGACCGCTCACCGCGTATCCGGCCCGCGCCACCATCTCCAGTGCACTGCTGTCGGCCGCTCGCCGGGCCTGCGCGCCGAGGCTTCCTGAGGTCGTCACGGCACCGATCATCCACTGGTGCCGTCGTCCCCGGGCCGCCGCGCGCGCCCGTTAGGCTCGCCGGGTGTCCTCACGTGCCGATGGCCGATCCGACGACGAGCTGCGCGCAGTGCGCATCACCCGGGGGTTCACCGACCACCCAGCTGGCTCGGTGCTGGTGGAGTTCGGCAGCACCCGGGTGATGTGCACCGCCAGCGTCACCGAGGGTGTGCCGCGGTGGCGTAAGGGCTCAGGGCTGGGGTGGGTGACCGCGGAATACGCGATGCTGCCGGCCGCCACCCACGAGCGCAGCGCACGCGAGTCGGTCAAGGGCCGGGTCGGTGGACGCACCCAGGAGATCAGCCGGCTAGTCGGGCGTTCCTTGCGCGCGTGCATCGACCTGGCCTCGATCGGGGAGCACACCATCGCGATGGACTGCGACGTGTTGCAGGCCGACGGCGGCACCCGTACTGCGGCCATCACCGGCGCCTACGTGGCGCTGGCCGACGCGGTGACCTGGTTGGGTGCCCGGGGCGCGTTGGCCGACCCGCAACCGTTGTCCTGTTCCATCGCCGCGGTCAGCGTCGGTGTCGTCGACGGGCGGGTCCGCCTGGACCTGCCGTATTCCGAGGATTCCCGGGCCGAGGTGGACATGAACGTGGTGGCCACCGACACCGGGACTTTCGTGGAAATCCAGGGCACCGGTGAGGGCGCCACCTTCCCCAAGACCACCCTGGACGCCATGCTGGAGCTGGCACTGGCCGGGTGCGCCCAGCTCACCCGGCTGCAGGTCGAGGCCTTGGCCGCGCCCTACCCGGGGGTGCTGCCGGAGAAGCTGGCAGCGGGCAAGAAGCGCTGATGCGGCTGCTCGTCGCGAGCCGCAACCGGAAGAAGCTCGCTGAGCTGCAACGCATCCTGGACGCCGCCCAGGTGCGCGGTGTGCAGTTGGTCGGCCTGGATGAGGTCCCCGCCTACGACGAGGCGCCGGAGACGGCACCGGACTTCGCGGGCAACGCCCTGGGCAAGGCGCACGACGGGGCCGCGGCCACCGGGTTGGCGTGCCTCGCCGACGACTCCGGGATCACTGTGGACGCGCTGAACGGTATGCCCGGGGTGCTCTCGGCGCGCTGGTGCGGCCGCCACGGCGACGACGCAGCTAACACCGCGTTGTTGCTCGCCCAGGTGGCCGATGTGCCCGACGAGCGGCGCGGGGCAGCGTTCGTGTGCGCCGCGGCACTGGTGGTGCCGGGGGTGGGTGAGCAGGTGGTGCTCGGACGGTGGCCGGGGCGCATCGCCCGCAGCCCGGCGGGCACGGGTGGGTTCGGTTACGACCCGGTGTTCGTGCCCGACGGAGGGCACCTCAGCGCCGCCGAGATGGCGCCGCAGGACAAGGACGCGGTCAGCCACCGGGGCCGGGCGTTGGCCCAGCTGGTGCCCGCGCTGGTCGAGCTGAGTCGTCAGAGCGGCTGAGCAGCCCGGACCCTGCGGGTGACCCGGTGCTCGGCGACGAAGGACATCAGCGGAATCGTCCCGGCCAGCAGCACCAGGATGGCAGGCATGGGTGACCACCGTGCCTTGACCCACAGGTCCAGGGTGACCAGCAGGTACACCATGTAGATCCAGCCGTGGGCCACCCCGACGACGCTGGTGGCCCCGCCGTCGCCGACGGTGTATTTGAACGCCACCGACACGGTCAGCGCGATCAATAGCACCCCGGTGACGTAGGCCATCACCCGGTACCGCAGCAGCGCGGCGGCGACCGGGGGTCTCAACGGGGTGGCGGTGCTCACTGTTGGCTCCCGGTGTCGCGGGCTGCCAGCGCAGCCAGGTAGGCGTTGTACTCGGTGAGTTCACCGTCGGGGACCTGCGCCTGGGCGGGCCGCTCCGGCAGCAATCCAGCGGGCAGTTCGATGACCGGGGGCTCCCGCAGCTGCGCGGGGTCCTGCCCGGCCTCCAAGAGCACGAAACGGCGGTAGGCGTACACGGCGAACACCGCAAACAGCGGCCATTGCAGGGCGTACCCGAGGTTCTGGAACGTCCCCCCCGCCGAGAACCGCTCCCACTGCCACCAGCCCAACGTCAGGCAGCCGAGGAAGACCACGACGACCAGCGCGACGAGCGCACCGCGTCGGGGTCGCGCCGGGCTGTCCACGCACCGGAGTTTACTACCGCTCGTCGTGGGGCCGGAGGGAGTCGAACCCTCACTGGCGCGGACCTAAACCGCGTGCCTCTGCCGTTGGGCTACGGCCCCTTGAAACGTGCTGCTCAGACCTTCAGTTCGCGGAGCAGCTTCGCGACGTGCCCGGTGGCCCGCACGTTGTACTGCGCGAGGCCGATCGTGCCCCCGGCGTCGACGACGAACGTGGACCGGATCACCCCGGTGACGATCTTGCCGTACATCGACTTCGCGCCGTAGGCGCCCCATCGGGTCAGCACCGACCGGTCGGTGTCGGACAGCAACGGGAAACTCAACCCCTCGAAGTCCCGGAATGCCGCCAGCTTCACCGGGGAGTCAGGGGAGATACCCAGGACGTCCAACCCCGCGCCGTTGAGCTGGGCAAGGCTGTCGCGGAAGTCGCAGGCCTGCTTGGTGCACCCGGGGGTAGCGGCAGCGGGGTAGAAGTACACCACCACACGCCGGTCGCGGTAGTCAGCCAGCGACACCGGGTTCGCGTCGGCGTCGAGCAGGGTGAAGTCCGGGGCGAGATCACCGGGTGCCAGGATCGTCTTGTCGCTCACGGTGAGGCAGGCTACCTGCACTACGGTGTGCGACGAGCCTGGTGACAAGGGCTATGCACGCAGCAGATGGAGGACACGTGGCCCGGGACACCGACAGCATCGAACGCGACATCGACCGCGCCCGCGACCAGCTCGCGAGCACCCTGGACGAGTTGAGCACCAGAGCCAATCCCAAGCGACTGGTCGACAGCACCAGACGCAGCGTGCAGGCACGGTTGGCCGAGCCCCGCGTGCGGTACGCGCTGATCGGCGCCGGGGCCCTCGTCGCGGTCCTCGTGGTGCGCTCACTGTTGCGCTGAGCCGTCCTGGCCCGTGCGGGGAGGGGATGAGGACAGGGGTGCGCCGTCAGGGACTTGAACCCCGAACCCGCTGATTAAGAGTCAGCTGCTCTGCCAATTGAGCTAACGGCGCGTGCTGTGGACCGGCGGAACAGTATCAGGGGCGTTGCGGCGCGGTGAAATCGCCCGGGCACCGGTTTACCTGCGTCGGGCGGCTCAGCCGGTGACGTCGGCGCGGATTGCGTAGACGTCCCAGTGCTCGCTGGTGGGTTCCATCCGTCGCTCGGCGCGCAGGTAGGACTCCGCCAGGCGGCGCAGGGCCTGGCGGACCTCCTCCACGTCGGCGCCGAGGTCGCGGGCCAGGCCGTGCCCGGTGATGCGCACCTTGCCGTCGTCCTTGGGTCCCAGGGTGCGCACGTAGGCGACGATCCGCTGGTCCAGGCCGTCCAGGTCACCGATCGCAGGCATCTGCCGCTCCTCGCGTCCGCTCCGACACCCCGCACGCCGACATGGCGTGTGTCACAACCGAACCTACGTGCTGGCCGCGCGAGATCCCAAGTCCGACACGACAGCCGCAGCCCCGAATGGGGGGTGGGGGGCTGCGGCTGGGGCAGAACACCGATCGTAAGCTCGGGTGCTGTGTGTCTCGAGCCACCGACTCGTCCGTCCTTCAAGATGACGCTGAACAACCCACAGTCCGTAGTCCGCCACTTGCACGCCCCAGTTGGACGCGGCATCCCACGAGCACAGCACGATTTCCCGGTCGGTCGCCAGCTGCGCGCACACCTCCTGAAGTGCCTCGCGAGCCGACGTCACCCGTCCCCTGCGTGTCAGGGTGAGTTGAGGGTGGCGGCGATGACGTACAGCGTGTCGCTCGGCTCGCTCACCTGGCGGGCGATCTCCGTGAAGTGGAGGAACCAGGCCAGCTTGTACAGACCGAGCTAACCCGTATGGCGGACGCCGTCGTAGGCGTGGGCCATGAGTAGAAGGTGGTGTCGAACCTCGGGGCCTGGGCCGCAACGAGGTCGAACACCTGCTGACTGGTGGAGTGCGAGTCGTTCTTGGCGTGCATGCCCCGGGGGGGGGTGCAGCCCTGGCTTCTCCAGTCGGCAGCGCAGCTGAAGTCCCTCCCCCAGCTGCTGGCCGTGGGCATCAGCAAACACGGCGGTGCCGAAGCCGAAGTAGGTGCTCGACTTGTCCGAGCCGGACAGGTCGAGGTCACCGGTCTCGTCGGCGTACATGTAGACATCAGCCACAGCTCGAGCGGTATTCAGCGGGTCCGACTCGTTCAGGGAAGACGCGGAAGGGTCAGGGTGAGCGTCGGCCGCGCTGCTCCTGCCACATCGCGTGGTCGAGCTCCCAGACGGTGCAGCCCAGAGCCGTGGACGCGACGGACAGCAGCTCGAGGGCCTCTCCGGACTTCACAGTGCGGCCGAGCACGTCACCGAGCCAACCAAGCGCCATTCGGTCCGGCTTCACCCGGTTGTCGTCGCCCACGAGCATCCACAGGTACTCCCGGCGCGCACCCAAGCCATGCCCCTTGACCCGGCCGAGGTCGGCGTCCGCAGCCGCGGTGATCTCGGCGTCCGCCATCGCCCGAGTCGTGTCCGCCAGGGTGCGCAGCCCGTGGCTGACCAGGATCTCCGCGTACTGGACCGCGGCGTCGGCTTTGCGAATGCCGGACCGTGTCGACGTTCGGCCGCTGTTCCGCAGGACATCCGAGGCGAGGCGATCGCCCTGTGTTTTGGCGACCTGGACGAATCGATCGAGCGGCTCCTGCTGCTCCCCCGGGAGGAGGGCGTCCGCCGGGGTGAGCGGCACCAGGCGGGCGTATGCGGCGTAACGGTGGCAGACGTTCGTGGTCGAGCGGTACGTGGCATTGATGGAGAAGACGGCGTCCAACACGCAGAGCGAGAGGTGCGTCCACCGAAGACCCCGCGGCTGAATGTCGAGTCGTTGAGCAGCCTCCAGGACTCGGCGGTGGTCGTCTGGACTGGTCATGCTTCGACCACCGCGGGGAAGGTTGACTTGGCGTACCGGCCGACGCTGCGCATGGTGGCGATGTTCATCGCAGCGCCCACGCCGCCACCGGCCAGCGGGATCCACTTGACGAGGTTGACGGCGCCCTTGGTCCCGAACTTGGTGAACAGCCGGTAGCCCACCTTCTTGTTGATCTCGATCAGGACCCGGCCGGGCAGCTGCTTCAGCGCGGCCATGGCACTCTTGTTCGCCACCTGGATGCCGATGTCTGCGAGGACCGCGGCCCCTGCTGACCCCAGTAGGCTGAGCAGGACGGCGCTGCGCACCTCCTCGGAGGTGGTGTCGTAGCCCCGCAGGTGTGCGACCGCCGCCGAGCACCTCGCCGCGTAAGCGTAGAGCAGGGTGATGTCGGCGGGGATAGCCACAGGCATCGTGAACGCACCCCCGACACCGGTGGCGCCGACGAGCCGCACGTGGGTGGCGATGAGGCGCTCGATCGCTTTCTCCACGTCGCCGTGCTGGGTCAGGTACTCCTGCGCGACGGAGCGTGCGTCGGAAAGCGGGCCGAGCCCGTCGATGCCCATCGAGACGACCTTGTTGACGACCGTCATGCCGGCGGATGTGGGTGTGATGTGGGACAAGTCGTTCCTCGCGTCAGAGTTGTTCAGGTGCGGTAGCAGTCAGCGCTGCCTGGAGCTGTGGGTCGGACAACATCAGGCGGCTGTCGAACCGGTGCTGCAGGTTGCTGATCAGCCGCGCGACGGTGTTTCCACACGAGCCCTCCTCGAGGTGGACCCGCATCCACTGCGGTCCGATGTCGATACGGACCCGCTGACCCACGTGCAAGTCCACTGCGTCGACCTCAGCCACGCCTTCGGACACGGTGGGTGACCCCCAAAGGCGAAACGGCTCACGGGAGGTGAACAAGTTCTCGGCAAATCGCGCGACATCGGGAACGGGCCTGCTGAAAAGCACGCCAACTGGGCTACCGGTGAGCTGGCCGCCACCGTCTGGAAGGACCTCCCACCTGATGGACTTCGCCTCCAGCAGGGACACGAATACGCCGTAACGACGGACGACTGAGCGCACGAACTGCACGTGCGTGTCGAAGCTGTCACCCTCGCCGAGGAAGACGCCCTTGCGGTCGACGGCCTCCTTCATGACGCCGCCGGTACCGTCGTCCATCCCAATTTGCACCGAGTCAAGTGCAACGGCTCCAGCGAACTCGGAACTCCGCTCGAGGAGGTCGACGAGCGAACCGGCGTCCCGTCCGGACGCGTACAGACGAAGACCCGCTCCTGGAGCGCCGGCGCCACGCAGGTCGGAGCCCGAGAAGTTCGTCCTGATGCGCTGGGCAGGAGTGTGCCGGTGCACCCGTTCCAGGTGCTGGGTGGGCAACCACATCCAGTCCAGGTCACGACTGCTCTGGACTCGTTCGTGGAGGTGCCTCCGAACCTGACCGAGCGGGGCGTCAGTGTGGACGGACCAGAACCGTTCGTCGAGCTGGTCCACCCAGAGCTCACCCGACTCGACGCGGGCACGGTACAAGAAGGCGTCCGAAGTTGGTTCCACCGAGTCTGCGCCGAACAGCGAGCGCAAGGTTTCGGTGCTGTCGTTGGTATGCACCTCGACGACGAGCGTCTTCGTGCGAGCCTCGTTGTCCTTACCCAGGCGTTCCGCGAGGCCGCCCCGTGCCGTCACGAGCTCCCCCTTCGGTGTCGTCGGGCTCATCTGCGTCCTCGGTGCCTGCGGCCAGCTCGTCCAGCAGGTCCAGCTGGTCAGGGTCCTGCGTCGCGGGCTTACGACCAGTATGCCTCGGGCGGGCCTGTGCCTGATAGGCCTGGGTCCGGCCGCGGTTGTCGTTGTCCTCCGGCGTCCGCAGGAACCGCACGACCGCCTCCCTCGCAGCCGTGGAGGGCTCGAAGCGGTAAGTGTTCGGGTGGTCGTGAGCGATGGCCCGCAAGCAGATGTCCACCTTTCGCTCGAACCGGTGTCTCGCGGCAGCGCCGTATATCGGGAGGTTGCGCAGGGTCTCGTTCGCGATGACAACGCTTGCGACGTGGCTTGTGCGCTGGGTTAGGTGGCTGACGAGCACCGCATGGATCTGGGGCTTGAGAACGTCCGAGGGTGACTCCGCATCACAGGGGATGATGCGGGGAACCCCTGCAGTGAGTTTGACACCGCGTTCGGGCCACGCATCGACCAAGGCTCGTGGGGCGCGGTCGCTGTCGACCAGGTCGAGCCGGTCGGGGCTTACCGTGAGCAGCGCCGCCGAGACGCCGGTCGCGCGTAGCCCCTGCTGGATGCGCGAGGCGTGTTCGGCGAGGCAGACGTACATTGGCTCGACGGAGGGTCGGCCGCCCCGCAGGTCGAAGGATGCCGCCTGGGCGAGGGCGACGGGGTCGAGCGCTGCGTACTTGCGGGCCTGCGCTTCCTCGACGTTCGCACCGGACTTGCATTCGCACGCAAGGAGAAGCGCCGAGGGCTCGTGCAGCACCACAGCGTCGACCACGACGCGGCCCTCCTCAACCCCTACCGGCACCTCGAGAGCGATGAGTCGAAAGCCTGCGTCTGCCAACTGTGCGGGATTGAGGTCACCGGCCATGCACAGCCCGAGCAGACCGTTGAGCGGCCGCAACCGCGCTTCCATCAGGCGAGCCCTGCGCGGCGATGGCAGGCGAGCATCAGGGCGCGTCGCTCGGTGGCAAGCCGCGCTCCCGCGGCCAGTCCCGGAAGTTGATGATCCACCGGCTGGCCTCCGCCACCAGCTCGTCGCGGGGCTGGCGGCTGACACTGCGCCGACTCACCACCCACTGCTGGCCACCGACGCGTACCAGCTGTCCGACGTCTGGTGCGGTGTCCACTGACAGTCCCCCCAGCATGCGCAGACTGTAACCACAGTGAGGGGGTGCCCGTCACGGCGAAGGCCCTGCCGACTGGACGCTGACCAGATGCCGCGTGCCTGCCCCGGAACAAGTGAGGTACCCAAGATCAACAATCCTGAGGTACCTCACTGACCTGCGGGGTGAGTGACGGGGCTCGAACCCGCGACAACCGGGATCACAACCCGGTGCTCTACCAGCTGAGCTACACCCACCATTACCGCGGTCGTGCCGCAGCGTGGTCAGAGTACCGGGCCAGCGGCCGCCGGGAGAAACCGGCTCAGGTGTCCGCGGCGAGCACCGCGGCGGCCGCCTCAGCCACCTCGTCGGAGGTCGGCCCGGGCGACGGCACGAACGCGGTGCTGCGGTAGTAGGCCAGCTCGCGGATGCTCTCGGTGATGTCGGCCAGCGCGCGGTGCGACAAACCCTTCTCCGGCTGTCCGAAGTAGATGCGCGGGTACCAGCGCCGGCACAGTTCTTTGACGGAGCTGACATCGATCATCCGGTAGTGCAGGTGCGCGTCCAGCTCAGGCATGTCGCGGGCTAGGAACCCGCGGTCGGTGGCGATGGAGTTGCCGCACAGCGGCGCGGTGCGGGGTTCGGGGACGAAGTGCCGGACGTAGTCCAGCACCTGGACCTGGGCCTGCGCCACCGTCAACGTCGCGGCGCGGACCTCCTCGGTCAGCCCGGAACGCTCGTGCATCTCCTGCACCACCGCGGGCATGGCGGCCAAAGCGGCGTCGTCGGCATGGATGACCAGGTCGATACCCGGGTCCAAGATGTTCAGGTCGCTGTCGGTAACGAGCACCGCCACCTCGATCAGCTTGTCGGCCACCACGTCGAGGCCGGTCATCTCACAATCGATCCACACCAGTTTGTCCTGCACGCCGGTCACCCTAGCCACGCAACCCGAACGCAACCGCGCCGCTAGCGACTTCGCGCACACTGGAGACATGCTCGCCTCCCGGTCGCCAGCCCGACGACGACTGATTCGCGTGATGCTGGTGCTCGTCACCGTTGTCGTCGTCATCGCCACCGTGGCGGTGGTGCGGGGGCGCACCACGATCACCCCGGTGGCCCAGGACCAACCAGGCCCGGTCCTGCTGGTCCCCGGCTACGGGGGATCGGTGGACGGGCTGCAGGTTCTCGCCTCGTCGCTTCGAGCGGCCGGCCGCGACGTCACCGTGCTCACGCTGCCCGGCGGAGGCACCGGTGACCTCACCGCGCAGGCCCGCACTCTTGGCGCCGCGGCGGACGCCGCTCGGACGCGCACCGGAGCGAGCTCGGTGGACGTGGTGGGGTACTCCGCCGGTGGGGTGGTCGCCCGGATCTGGGCGCGCAATCTCGGTGGGGCCGCGCAAGCCCGCCGCATCGTCACCCTGGGTTCGCCGCAACACGGGACGCAGCTCGCCGACCTGGCCGCGGACTTCGCACCCCAGCAGTGCCCGCTCGCGTGCCAGCAGCTGGTTCCGAGCGGCGCGCTGCTCGCCGCCCTGAACGCCGGTGACGAGACCCCGAACGGGCCGCAATGGGTGTCGTTGTGGACCACGCTGGACCAGGTGGTGACCCCGCCAGAGTCCGCCCGCCTCGACGGCGCCGTCAATATCGTGTTGCAGGACGTCTGCCCGGGGTCCACTGTGGATCACAGTGGGCTGCCGCGGGATCGGTTGGTGGGCGCCATCGTGGCCACCGAGCTGGGCACCGCGACCGCCGTGCCACCAGGTCCCGGCGACTGCGCCCGGCTGTCGGCGGGATGACCCCACCGGCAGCCGGGCGCAGTGACTTGCGGGTCAGGCGGTGTCGCTGGCTACCAGCTTCACGTCCACTCCAGGTATGTCCGTTGGTGCCGCACCCGGGCGAAGTCGCGCGGGTCGGGTTAACTCGTGATGTCCTTGCTGGTGAAGTTGGCCCACGCAGCCCCAAGCAGCACGGCCACGTACACCGCTTGCAGCCCGATGCCCCTGGTGATGTCGCGCAGTGGGACGGGGTCGCGGAAGAGGTCCACGAACGCCAACCAGTACCGGGTGGGCAGGTACGGCGACAACGCGTTCGCGGCGTCCAGGGTGAGCAGCAGCGAGGACGCGATCAGCAGGGCCAGTGCGCCGATGGTCGCCGCCAAGGGTGAGTCGGTCATGGTGGACAGGAACAGCGCCATCGACGCCACCCCCAGCATGGACAGGGTCACATAACCCACCGCAAGCCCGGTGCGGATGGCCACCTGCTCCTGGGTCAGCGGCGTGCCCGACACCCCGGTGGCCGCGACCGTGGAGGTGCCGAACAGGTTGGTGCCCACGAAGTACGCGGTGCCCGCCACCACCACCACGGCCAGCAGCACGAACACCACGACCGAGACCAGCTTCGCAACTAACAGCGTGGTTCGCCCCACCGGGCGCGCGAGCAGGTATCGCAGGGTGCCTGCCTGGGCCTCTCCGGCGATCGAATCTCCGGCGACCACGGCCACCGCCACCGGCAGGAACAGCGGCAGCACGATCGCCAGGGCCGCCAGCGGGAACAGCTGACCGTTGGCGAGCACCGCGGACAGGAACGCTGGGCCCTGACCGGGCCGCGGACCGATGTTGGTGGTCTTGACCAGCACGGCCACGATCGTCGGCAGCAGGTCCAGCAGGGCGATCACCACCCAGGTGCGTGGTCGACGCAGCATCGACCGCAGCTCGACCCCGATCATGCTGCTGCCCCGGTCCTGGCCGCTTCACCGGTCTTGGCCGGGACGCGATCAGAACCGTGCCCGGTCGCCTCCAGCACCGCGGCCTCCAGGGTTTGGCGCTGCTCGGCGAGTTCGCGCACCCGTACCCCCGCCCCCACCAGTAGCTCGTTGACCCGAGCAGGGTCGGGGTGGGCGATGACCAGTCGATCACCGGCGTGCTCGAGCACCACCGCATCCGAGGCCAGCAGTGCCGCCTGTGCGCGCTCACCGTCGGGGGTGTGCACCAGCACCCGGCCGGTGGGCTGCTGCAGGTCGACCAGCTGTGCTTGCACCACCAGTCGTCCCTGGTCGAGGACCCCCACCCTGGTGCACAGCTGCTCCACCTCCGCCAGCAGGTGGCTGGACAGGAACACGGTGGTGCCCCGCGCGTGCAGGGCCAGCAGCAGCTCGCGGATCTCCCGGATGCCCTGCGGGTCAAGGCCGTTGGTGGGTTCGTCCAGTACCAGCAGCTGGGGGGCGCGCAACAGGGCCGAAGCCAGGCCGAGGCGCTGGCGCATGCCCAGGGAGTAGTTCTTCACCGGCCGGCGCCCCACCCCGGCCAGGCCGACCTGCTCCAACGCCTCCGCTACCCGCGCCTTCCTGCTGCGTCGAGCGGCGCCGGCTCCGGCCGCGTCCAGCAGCATCAGGTTCGCCCGGCCGGACAGGTTGCCGTAGGCGGCCGGACCTTCGATGAGCGCGCCCACCCGGGGCAGCACGTGGCTGCGGCGCCGGGGCATGGGTTCCCCGAGCAGCTCGATCTCACCGGAGGTCGCCAGCACCAGGCCCAGCAGCATCCGCACCGTGGTGGTCTTGCCGGAGCCGTTGGCACCGAGGAAGCCGTAGATGTCGCCGGCGCGCACATCGAGGTCGACCCCGTCCACGGCCAGCACCGACCCAAAGCTCTTGGTCAGCGCGGTGGTGCGGATCATGGTGCTGCTCCTGTCAGGAGGTCGCGCGCGGCGGTGGTCAGGGTGTCGGAGGTGACCGTTCCGGCGAGCACCCAGGAGTGCCCGTCGGATGCGGGGTTCGTCACCCGCAAGTTCACCGGTCCGATCGACAGCGCCAGGCCGTTCTCGTCGGTCACGGCTCCGGGGGTGGTGGCCAACTGGGTGCGCAGGCTGCGACCATCGCGGGCGCGCAGCGGGACCGCGGTTAGCGTCGTCAGCCCTTGCCCGTAGGTTCCGACCGCCCCAGCGGTGCCAGCGAGACGCTCACGCTGGGCGAGCCCGGCGAGTTGTGCGGGCGGGACGGCGTCGGAGAACCGGTTCGCCAGGGCGGCGAGGTCGGTGGCGGCTTGGCGCGAGACGGAGCTGCCCGGTGGCGGTGCGAAGCTGGTGACGGTGGCGTCGGGCACTGTCGTGGAGAAGTCCAGGAACGTGGTGCTCATCACCGGGCGCGGATCGGCGCCGCGGACCAGGACCTTCAGTGGCACCCCGGAACCGGGGTCGACCCACACGTCGACCTCGGTGATGGTGGTCCGCGGGTCGCTGGGCACCAGCCGCAGCCCCGGCGCGTCCCGGCCGGCGATGCGTTCGGCGGGCAGCCGGCTGACCTGGGTGGGGTCGGCCTCGCTGAGCAACCGCTGCCCCAGCGCCGAGGGCAGCAGGTCGGCCTCGCGGGGCAGGCGTACGGCCGGCTCGTCGAAGAGCACCGCCCGGTTGCTCTCGTAGTCCCATGTCCAGGTGCCCGTCGGGCTGCGGTAGAGGTCGCGCTCCCCGGTAAGCGTCACGGTGTCCACCCGAAACTCCTGCGGTCCGCGGAACCAGGCTCGCGTGGTGGTGGTGTCCCCGAGCAGGTTCGTCAGCGCGTTGAGCTGGGCGGTCACCGGCAGGCCCAGGCCGCCGGTGGACTGCGCATAACCGGAGTAGGGGGTGGCCGTGGAGGCCCGGACTCCGGCGAGCAGATCTTGGGCGGACACGGCGGGCTGGGCGGCTGGCCGGGCACCGATCGCTACAGGGCTAGCCAGTAGGAGGGTCAGGCCCACCGCCACCAGCACCCACCGCCATGTTTTCCGCACTAGACCCAGGGTACGGACGCCAGCCGTGGGTTGCGCGTGAGGGAATCGCGCGCCGTCGTCGCGGCGCCGGGGGCGTTACCAGTGCACTCCGGGCATCAGCCGCATAAACGCCATGGCGGCCCGGGATGCCTGCTTCATCCCGGGTGCCGTCGGCACCCCCGCCCGGCCCGAACTGCTCGCCGCACCGGCGGCAGTCGCCTGCCCCACGGGCTCGGCCACACTCGCCTCACCCCGGGCCGACGCAGAATCGGGGAACACCCGGTAGGCCTGGTGCAGGATGGCGTCCTTCGTCTTGGGCGCCAAGGTGCCCATCAGCTCGCCGAGCGTGCCCAGCGGAGTGCCGATCCGCTTGGGCCGGTCGGTGATTGCCCGCACCAGCATCGCGGCCGCCTCGTCGGGAGTGGCGGCGGGAAAGGCGTCGTACAGTGAGGTCGGGGCGATCATCGGGGTGCGCACCAGCGGCATCCGCACCGAGGTGAAGGTGATCCCGTCGTGCCAGGTTTCGCTGGCCACCACCTCGCTGAACGCGTCCAGTGCGGCTTTGCTGGCCACGTAGGCGGAGAACCTCGGAGGGTGCGTCTGCACCCCGATGGAGCTGACGTTGACGACGTGACCGTGGCGCCGCTTCTCCATGTGCGGCAACAACTCCAGCACGATTCTGACGGCGCCGAAGTAGTTCACCGCCATGGTGCGCTCGAAGTCGTGGAAGCGGTCGGTGGACAAGGTGATGGAGCGCCGGATGGAGCGCCCGGCGTTGTTCACCAGCACGTCGACGTGGTCGTGGTCGTCGATGATCGACTTCACGGTGGCGGTCACCGATTCCGGGTCGGTGATGTCGCACGGGTAGGCGAAGGATGCCCCGCCAGCGGCGTGGACCTGCGCGGCCACCTCCGCCAGCTCCTCGGCCCGGCGAGCCAGCAGGACCGACGTCGCACCCTGGGCGGCCAGTGCCAGCGCGGTCGCCTTGCCGATGCCCGAGGATGCACCGGTGATGACCACCACCCGCCCGACCAGCGCGCCAGCCGGGTCGGGACGGCGGGCGCGGTCGGGGTCGAGGTGGCGAGCCCAGTACTGCCACAGCACCCCGGCGTAGCTGGCCAGTTCGGGGGACGCGATACCCGTGCCGCGCAGCGCATCCTGGGTCTGCCGGCTGATGAAGCGGGTGGGGAAGGTCAGGTGCTCAAGGACTTCGGGGGGGATGTTCAGCTGGTCGAGCACCAGGTCGCGAACGGTGCCGGCACCCGGGACCCGGCCGGCCAGCTGACTGAGCACCTCCAGCGGGCCGAGCAGCTGCCGCGGCACCGACAGCACCGGCCGGGGCGCCCCGGCGGCGTCGGCGAATGCCCCGTACACCTCGCGGAGGTCCTGGGGGCGGGGGTGCACCAAGTGGAAGGCTTTGCCGTCGCCGTCGGGACGGTGCACCAGGTGCACCAGCGCCTGGGCGACGTAATCGACCGGCACAATGTTCGTCGACCCCAGATCGGGTACCGCGACCGGGACGTTTGCCAGCGCCGGTGTCAGGTCGGCGAAGCGCTGCAAGGCACCGAAGAAGTAGTAGGGGCCGTCGATCTTGTCCATCTCACCGGTCACGGAGTGCCCGACGATCACGCTCGGGCGGTACACCCGCCATGGACCCGGGCAGGTCTCCCGGACCAGCGCCTCGGCCTCGAACTTGGTGCGGTGATACGGCGAGCCGAGCTGTTGGCCGAGGTCGAAGTCGGACTCGGTGAACCGGCCGCGGTACCCACCGGCCACCGCCACCGAGGACACATGGTGCAGTCGGGCGCCGAGCCGGGTGGCCAGTGCGATCACCGACCGGGTGCCCTCGACGTTGGCCGCGCGGCTGGCCTCCTCGGGGGCGGTCATGTCGTACACCGCTCCGAGGTGCAGGACGTGGCCGGCGGTGCGCGGACCACGGCGACCGAGCCCGAGGCCCCGCGCGGTCAGATCACCCACCAACGGCACCAGCTTGTCGCCGCCGTCCCACTGCGCAGTGAGTTGCTCCAGCCGGGACAACGAACTCTCCCTGACCAGCACGTGCACTGCGGTGCAATCCTCGCGCGCGAGGAGCAACGGCAGCACGTGGCGCCCGAGGAAGCCGGTGCCTCCTGTCACGACGTGCACGGTCATCGTCGACCTCCTGCTGAGCGGTGCCCGGGAACGTGACAGGGAACCTACCGGCGCCGGGGCCGCTGCCAAGCCCTGCCGCTGAACCCGATTACCGACCGGTGAAGGTCGGGGGGTGCTTGGCCAGGAAACTGCGCACCGCGCCCTGGTGGTCGGCGCTCGTCCCGAGGCGCGCCTGGGCCGTCGCCTCGGCCGCCAGCACCTGGGCCAGGCGCGGGTCGGCAAGCAGTGCTTTGGACTCGGCGTAGGCCAGTGTCGGGCCGGCGGCGAGGCGAGCGGCCAGTTCGGCGGCCGTGGCCGGCAGCTGATCGGCGGCCACCACGTCCCGGACCAACCCCCAGCTGTGAGCCTGTTCGGCGGTGAACGCCTCGGCCAGCAGCACCAACTCCGCCGCCCGCGACGCACCGACCGCACGGCCCAGGGTCGCCGACAACCCAGAGTCACACGTCAGGCCGATTCCGGTGAAGGCCGTCCCCATCCGGGCACCTGTAGCAGCCAATCGCAGGTCGCAGGCCAGTGCTAGCCCGAGGCCCGCGCCCACGCAGGTGCCGTTGATGGCGGCCACCACCGGCTTAGCCATCCCGGCCAGGGCCAGCACAATCGGGTTGTAGTGCTCGGTGACGGTGTTCAGCGCACTGCCCGCGCCGGCGTCCAGCACCCGGGCGTGCTCACCCAGGTCCTGTCCGAAGCAGAACGCCGCGCCGGAACCGGTGAGCACGACCGCACGCACGCCGTCGTCGGCGGCAACCTCGTGCAGCGCGTCGCGAAGCGCGGTCTTGACCGCCACCGACAGGCTGGGCACCAGCATGGTGACGGTGGCAACGGCCCCGTCTCGGCTGACGGAAATGCCCGTGGGCGCGGGAGCAGAAGCCATCTGCACAGCCTAGTTGGTAACGTTGCGCCATGAAAGCAACCATCGATAGTGCCGGCCGATTGGTTATCCCTAAGGTGCTGCGCGATCGGCTGGGGTTGTCGCAGGGGGAAGTCGAGGTCGAAGCCGATGGTGCGGACCTGCGCGTCCGACTGCGGGGGGCCACTGAACTGCAACAGCGTGGTGGTTGGCTGGTCGTCCCGGCGTCCGGGGCGCTGGTGAGCGACGAGGGCGTGCGAGCGGTGCGCGATGCAGACCAGCGGTGAGGCCGGCCCCGAGTTGCTGGTCGACACCAGCGCGGCCGTGGCGCTGTGCCTGGTCGACCACGAGGGCCACGACGGTGTGCGCGATGCCGTCGATGGGCGGCGGTTGGGTCTGGCGGGCCATGCCGCGTTCGAGTCGTTCTCCGTGCTGACTCGCCTGCCGCCACCACACCGTCGCACGCCCGCCGCGGTCACCCGGCTGCTGGCCGCCAACTTTCCGCACTCCCGCTTCCTCAGCCCCGGTGCCTGCGCCGAGCTGCTTGCCCACCTGGTCGACCACGAGGTCTCCGGAGGCGCCGTCTACGACGCGTTGGTGGGTGCCACAGCCGTCGAGCACGAGACACCACTGGTGACCCGCGACCGGCGAGCACTGGCGACCTACCGAGCCTTGGCGGTGCAGGTCATCATGGTGCGCTGAACGCCGACCGGTCCTGGTGCGTAATTTCCGGGGGGCCAATCCGGGAGGGTGCAATGCGGGGGCAGACGGCGCGCCGATGGACGGGTCGCGCCAGGCAGGTGCCGGGTTCGCCTGGTCTGGGTTCGGAGGCGGAACTGCGGGCGGCATACGCCGCGCATGGCGCCGAGCTGTACCCCTTCGCGCTGCGGCAGCTCGGCGATGAGGGCGGCGCTCAGGACGTCCATAAGGCCGAAGGTCGCACGGGTGCGCTGACCCGCGGCTCAGCTGAGCGGGGAGCTCCGCCCGGCGACCGGGCTGGTGGTGATGTGGGCGCCGACGAGGTCATCCGCCCGGCGTGCGCGGCGTCCGAGGCGTCCACCCCGAGGGCCGTCACGGTGCGGGCGATCAGCGCCGAGTGCATCCGCTCGGGTCGGTACCTCCGCCACCGACCGCTGACGGCTCGCAGCGCGACGACGACCGCGGCCGACGGCCCGTCCTCACGCGTTCGGGTTGGTCACGAAGCCCTCCTCGACGAGCCAGTCCCGAGCAACCTGCGCCTGCTCCACCCCGTCCACGTCGGCCCGGGCGTTGAGCCGGGTGATGGTCGCGGTGTCGAGCTTGGCTGCGATGGGCGCAAGCACCTCCGCGATCTCCGGGTGGGCTTTCGCGATCGACGTGCGCAGGGTGATCGCCGCGTTGTAGCGGGGGAAGAACTGCTTGTCGTCGGTGAGCACCTTGAGGTCGAGCCCCAGCACGCGACCGTCGGTGGTGAACACCTCGCCGAACACGCACGGAGTCGCGTCCGCGGTGGCCTGGTAGATCGCCCCCGTGGCCAGGATCTGGGTGGGCGCGGCCGCGGAGTTGAACCCGTAGGCCTGTCCGAGCCCGGGGAAGCCATCGGGCCGGCTCGCGAACTCCGTCTCCAGGCACGTGGTGGCCTTCGACGGGTCCGAGGCGACGAGCGCGGCGTAGTCAGAGACCGTTTTCACCCCGAGCGCGGCGGCGTTCTTCTGGTTCACCGCCAACGCGTAGGTGTTGTCCAGCGGGGCGAGGTCGGTCCACGTGATGCCGTTGGCGGCGTCAGCCTCCTTCACCGCGTCGTACTGCTGCTGGGTGCCGCGGATGGGCTCGGTGTTGCCCAGGTAGTTAATCCAGGCGGTGCCGGTGTACTCCCACTGCAGGTCGATCTGGTTGCTCGTCAGGGCGGCGCGGGCGCTGTTGGAGCCCTGGATGTTGGTGAGGTCGCGCACGGCGGCGCCGGCGGCCTGGAGGGCGAACTCGGCGATGTAACCCAGGATGATCTGCTCGGTGAAGTCCTTGGACCCCACGGTGAGCTGCACGCCCTCGAGCCCGGGCACCGGCTGGATCGACCCGGGGCCCACCGCCAGCGGCACGGAGCCACCCGACCCCAGCCCGCACGCGGCGAGCGGCAGGGCGAGGGCGACCACCAGGGCGAGGGGCGTGAGGCGGTGCACCAGCTCGGTCACTCTGGGGCGCATCAGGACAGTCCCTTCGGCGAGAGCAGCGTCTGCGCGACGCCACCGAACCAGTCGACGAGCAGCGCCAGCGCGACGGCCAGTACCGCGCCCACGACCAGCACGGACGTGCGGTTGAGCTTGTAGCCGGTGTCGATGAGGATGCCGAGCCCACCACCGCTGACGAGGAACGCCAGCGTCGCGGTGCCCACGGCCAGCACGAGCGCGGTGCGCAGCCCGGCCAAGATGTACGGCACGGCCAGCGGCAGCTCGATCCGGCGCAGCACCGCCGCACCGGACATCCCGCAGCCCCGGCCGGCCTCCTTCAGCGAGGGGTCCACCTCCTGCAGCCCGAGGATCGTGTTCCGCAGCACCGGCAGCAGGGCGTACAGCGCGATGGGCAGCACCCCGGTCCAGAACCCCGCGACCCCGGTGAGCAGGTAAAACAGCACCAGCAGGCCCACGGCGGGCGCGGCCTGGCCGACGTTGGCGATGCCGACGACTACCGGTGAGAGCCAGCGCGCCCACGACCGGGTCACCAACACACCCAGCGGCACGCCGACGGCCAGCACGATCGCCGTGACCGCCAGCGTGATGAGCACGTGGGCCCAGGTCAGCGAGAGGATGTTCGAGGCCGTGAGCTGCGCGGCCTCGATCTTGTCGAGGTCGCTGGTCAGCACCCACACGAGCACCGCGACGACGAGGACGACCACGACGAGCGGCTGCACCACCATCCGCAGCCGGT